>Ga0255166_1000021_pt1 | contig 174402 bp, 171 predicted proteins | sample Atl_Cont_RepC_8d_FD_186013 | JGI IMG/M metagenome (GOLD analysis project Ga0255166, IMG submission 186013) | Freshwater microbial communities from Altamaha River, Georgia, United States - Atl_Cont_RepC_8d | ecosystem: Environmental > Aquatic > Freshwater > River | place: USA: Georgia...
CGCTTCCCCCTCGCCCAGGATCGCCAGTATCTGGCTCTCCGTGAAACGCGACTTCCTCATGACTTCTCCTTCTCGATGAAGCAGAGGTCTCCATTTTTAATCTGATCCCAGGACGGGGGAGCTTACGCAAACACCGGACCTGAGCAAGATCTAGGGAAAACCCTTAAAATCGGGCCATGCAATTCGTTCGCACCCTGACCCAAAGAACAGTCCGAGCTGGTCGACGCTTGATGGATTACACGCGTCTGCCGATGTCTGTTGGGGGAGGGCGTGACTCGCTGGTACCCATTTGCCCCTTGGGTGCGGAGCATCTCCCCGCCTTAAGGGAACACCTGCTCGGTTTAGACGAACACGATCGTTACCTGCGCTTTGGCTACCAGGCCAGTGATGAGCAGATTGAGCGCTATCTGCAAGCGCTCGACTTCGAGCGTGACGAGATTTATGGCATCTTCAATCGCAAGCTGCACATCGTTGCGATGGCGCACTTGGCCCTCATCGAGACGCCGGGGCGTGAGCCTTGCGCCGAATTTGGTGTGTCTGTCCAGGCGTATGCGCGCGGTCGCGGCTATGGCGCTCGGCTGTTTGAGCGCGCCGTCATCCATGCGCGCAACGCCAAGGTGTCCATCATGTACATCCATGCGTTGAGTGAAAACGCACCCATGATCCGCATTGCTCGCAAGGCCGGGGCGGACATTGAGCGCGATGGCACAGAGACCGAGGCCTATCTGCGCTTGCCCCGCCGCGACCTCGACAGTCGCGTCACGGAGTTGCTGGCCGATCAATTCGCCAAGGCCAATTACAGTGCCAAAGAAGACGCACAACGCTTCTGGTCTTTTCTCGATCAGGTCAAAGAAATCCGTCAAGGCGTGCGCGAAGGACGCCACAAAGCGGCCGAGTGACACGCCGTGGTCACGGCCGCTTGGTATGCTTAGCACCTCCAGGACCAATGCGGTTGAGATGACCGCCATGCAGTGACCCCCCCAACCGTTTCCCGCGATCAGGACACCTCCGACAAACGCAGCTATTGGCGTCGTCTGATCGAATTCATCAGCCCACGCCCCGAGTCGCGGCAGGAGCTCCTCGAAACACTCTCCGAAGCCGAGGACAACCAACTCATCGGTGCCGAGAGTCGTGTCATGCTCGAGGGCGTGCTGCGCATCGCAGACATGACCGCTGGCGATGTGATGGTGGCCGCGCCGCGCATGGATCTCATCGACATCCACGATCCGCTCGACGACATCCTGCATCAGGTGATCGACACCGCGCACTCGCGCTTTCCGGTGTTCGAGGGCACACGCGACAACATCTTGGGTTTGTTGCTCGCCAAGGACCTGCTCAAGTTGCAACGCGCGCCCGAACTCAATCTGCGTGCGCTGTTGCGCGCGCCCAGCTTCATTCCCGAGAGCAAAAAACTCAACGACTTGCTGCGCGAATTCCGCAACACCCGAAATCACATGGCCATCGTGGTCGACGAGTTTGGTCACATCGCGGGTCTGGTGACCATCGAGGATGTGCTCGAGCAAATCGTGGGCGACATCGAGGACGAGTTCGATCAGTCCGCCGACGATGGCGACATCTTTGCCTTGGCCGACCAGACCTATCGCATCAGTGGAGACACCCCCATCGACAGCGTGATCGAAGCGCTGTCTCTGTCGCCTGCGTCCATCCAGGCCTCGGACGACAGCAACCACTTCGACACCATCGGTGGCTTGATCGCCCACGCCATGGGCCATGTGCCGCGCCGAGGCGAATGGCATGTGATCGAGCGTTGGCGTTTTGAGGTTTTGCACACCCGAGCGGGCGCGGTCAAGTGGTTCAAGGTCACGTCGGCCAAGCCGGACAAAGCCGCCCCACAGCGATGAACGTGGCCCCGACGCGGATTGCGCAGACGGCCCAGGGCCGCAGGCGCGCCTGGGCCATGCACACCATCTTGCTCGCAGCCGGCGCGGTGCAGGCCGCGTCGCTGGCCTGGCCGCTCAACCGCGTGGCTACGGCTGATCCGCACGGGCTCTGGCAAGTCTTGGCGCTGGCCGTGCTGGCGTGGGCCGTGGCGCGCAGCGATTCCGCCGGGCAAGCCTTGCGCAGGGCCTGGTCGTTCAGCAGCGCGTGGCTGCTGGGCAGCACTTGGTGGCTCTACATCTCGCTGCACACCTACGGCGGCTTGCCCGCCTGGATGGCCGCGCTGGCGGTGTGCGCGCTGGCGGTGGCGTTGGCACTCATTTATGCCGTGTTTCTGGCCTGGCACTGGCGCATGACGCGACCGATGCCGGGATGGCTGCTGCGCAGCCTCGGCTTTGCATTGGCCTGGACCTTGGCGGAATGGACGCGCGGTCATCTCGCCACCGGATTCCCTTGGGGAGCCATTGGTTACGCACACATCGATAGCCCGTTGCGTCACTGGGCGCCCTGGCTGGGGGTCTATGGCGTGGGGGCCATCGCTGCCAGTCTGGCCGCGCTGTTGGCCGAACTTCCCCTGGCGTGGGCCCGACGAGCCGACTTCCTGCCCGAGCCACCTGCGCCCAAGGGCGCGAGAGCAGGGGCCGCGGCGGCGGCCTTGCTGCTCCTGGCCTTGCCGTGGCTGCCCACAGCCCCGGTCGGTCAGACGCCAGCTCTGCGCGTCCGTCTGTTGCAAGGCAATGTGCCGCAAGACCTCAAATTCGGTGCTGCGGCCACGCAGGCGGTGACGGACTACCAGCGGGCTTTGCGCGACAGCGAGGCCGATCTCACGGTGACGCCGGAGACCGCCATCCCCTTTGTGCCCGAGCAGTGGCCCCGCGAGATGTCGGCACAGTTTCATCCCACGTCCGGCCATGCCTGGATCGTCGGCTTGCCATTGCGTGCCCCGGTCTCCACACCGACGGCGCGTTACACCAACTCCGCATGGGCCTTGCTGCCGCCCGGTGAGTCGTCGCAGCGTTACGACAAGCGCCACCTGGTTCCGTTTGGTGAATTCGTGCCCCCGCTGTTTCAGTGGTTCGTGCAACGCATGCAGATCCCGTTGGGCGACTTCGCGCGCGGCGCAGCGCAGCAACCGCCGCTGCAATGGCGTGGTCAGCGCATCGCCGTCAACATTTGCTTTGAAGACTTGTTCGGTGAAGAGCTGGCGCGCGATTTCCAACAGCCCGACGCCGCGCCCACCTTGTTGCTCAACCTGAGCAACCTGGCCTGGTTTGGCGACACCGTCGCCCTCGATCAGCACCTGCACATCTCGCGCATGCGGGCGCTTGAACTCGGGCGCCCCCTGCTGCGCGCCACCAACACGGGCGTCACCGCGCTCGTCGACGCCCAGGGCCAAGTGGTGCAGCGCTTGCCCACGCACACCGCGGGCGCGCTGGACGTCGAGGTGCGGGGCATTGACGGGCCACCCACGCCCTATGCGCGTTGGTCTGGGCGCTGGGGTTTGTGGCCGATGGCGGCGCTGTTGTGGCTGCTGTGGTGGGCGCTGGTGAGGGCGCATCGGCGGGGTTGAGGTCGGGCCGAAGCTCGGGTGTTGACCTCGTAAAATCGAGCGTTTGCAGGCCCTGAGGCTGCTTTCTCCAACGCTTCATTGCGCCGCCCATCGCTGGCGCTTTTCTATGCTGACCTTTCAACAAATCATCCTCAAGCTCCAGTCCTACTGGGATGCCCAGGGTTGCGCCCTCTTGCAGCCCTATGACATGGAGGTCGGCGCCGGCACCAGCCACACCGCCACCTTTTTGAGGGCCATTGGTCCGGAGCCGTGGAAGGCTGCTTATGTCCAGCCCAGCCGCCGTCCCAAGGATGGCCGCTATGGCGAGAACCCCAACCGCTTGCAGCACTACTACCAGTACCAGGTGGTGTTGAAGCCGGCGCCCTCCAACATCCTGGAGCTGTACCTGGGTTCGCTCGAAGCGCTGGGTTTTGACCTGAAGAAAAACGACATCCGCTTCGTCGAGGACGACTGGGAGAACCCCACGCTGGGCGCCTGGGGCCTGGGCTGGGAGGTCTGGCTCAACGGCATGGAAGTCACGCAGTTCACCTACTTCCAGCAAGTCGGCGGCATTGACTGCCGTCCCATCACGGGCGAGATCACCTATGGCTTGGAGCGCCTGGCCATGTACCTGCAAGGCGTCGAGAACGTCTACGACCTGGTCTGGACCGAGGGCCTGAGCTATGGCGACGTGTACAAACAAAACGAGGTCGAGCAATCGACCTACAACTTCGAACACAGCGACGCCGAGTTTTTGTTCACCGCCTTTGGCGCGCACGAAAAGCAGGCCCAGCATCTGATGGCCCAGCAACTCGCGCTGCCCGCCTACGAGCAAGTGCTCAAAGCGGCCCACACCTTCAACCTGCTGGACGCCCGAGGTGCCATCAGCGTGACCGAGCGCGCCGCCTACATCGGCCGCATCCGCAACCTCGCGCGCAGCGTGGCGCAGAGCTACCACGACAGCCGTGAGCGCCTGGGTTTCCCGATGGCGCCGCGCGAGTGGGTGGCCCAGATCCAGAAGAAGGCCGCGTGAGAAAGCACACCATGACCACTCAAAACCTGCTTGTCGAACTCTTTGTCGAAGAGCTGCCTCCGAAGGCCTTGAAAAAACTCGGCGACGCCTTCGCCACCGTGTTGTTTGAGCAACTCAAGGCCCAGGGCCTTGTCGCCACCACCGCGTGCGTGTTGCCGTTTGCCTCCCCACGCCGTTTGGCGGCACACATCACCGATGTGCACGCGCAGGCCAGCGACCGCGCCGTGCAACAAAAACTCATGCCGGTGAGCGTCGGTCTCGATGCCAGTGGCCAGGCCACACCGGCCTTGCTCAAGAAGCTGCAAGCCCTGGGGGTTGAAGTCAGCGATCCCGCCGTGGCCGTGGCGGCCTTGAAGCGTCAAAGCGACGGCAAGGCCGAGGTGCTGTTCTACGACAGCGTGGTGCAAGGCGCCACCTTGGCGGCTGGTTTGCAAAAGGCACTCGACGAAGCCATCGCCAAACTGCCCATCCCGAAGGTGATGAGCTACCAGCTCGAAACCGATTGCGAGCTGCCCGGTTGGAGCAGCGTGAACTTTGTGCGCCCGGCGCACAGCCTGATCGCCCTGCACGGTGCGGACGTGGTGCCGATCCAGGTGCTGGGCTTGCGTGCTGGTCGCAGCACGCAAGGCCACCGCTTCGAGGCCCAGGTCTCGCCCGTGGTTCTCGACCACGCCGACCACTATGCCCAGATCTTGCGCGAGCAGGGCGCCGTCATCGCCAGTTTCGAGGAGCGCCGCGCGGACATCGCGCGCCAGCTGCAGGCCGCGGCCCAGCGCATCGGTGGCGGCGTGCAGCCCATCGACGATGCCGCGCTGCTCGATGAGGTCACCGCCTTGGTCGAACGCCCCCATGTGCTGGTGTGTCAGTTCGAGAAAGAATTCCTCGATGTGCCGCAGGAGTGCCTCATCCTGACGATGAAGGCCAACCAGAAATATTTCCCGCTGCTCGACGCGCAGGGCAAGCTCACGCACCAGTTCCTGGTCGTTAGCAACATCCAGCCTGCCGATGCCAGCGCCGTGGTGCAAGGCAACGAGCGCGTCGTGCGCCCGCGCTTGGCCGATGCCAAATTCTTTTTCGACCAGGACCGCAAGAAGACCCTGGCCTCGCGCGTCGAGGGCTTGTCCAAAGTGGTCTATCACAACAAGCTGGGCACGCAAGGCGAGCGTGTGGCGCGCGTGCGGGCCATCGCGGCAGGCATCGCCGGCCTGTGGCTCACGACCCAGCGCGATCTGCCGGTCACATTCGCGTCAGAGGTGGACATGGCCGCCGAGCTGGCCAAGACCGACCTGCTGACCGACATGGTGGGCGAATTTCCCGAACTGCAAGGCATCATGGGCGGCTACTACGCGCGCCACGATGGCTGCTCGGACCATGTGGCGCAAGCCATCGAAGACCACTACAAACCGCGCTTCGCTGGCGACGAGTTGCCGCGCAACCCGGTCGGTCTGGTGGTCGCGCTGGCCGACAAACTCGAAACCCTGGTCGGTATGTTCGGCATTGGCAATTTGCCCACGGGCGACAAAGACCCGTTCGCGCTGCGGCGTCATGCGCTGGGGGTGATTCGCATGCTCAGCGAGGCCGATCTGCCGCTGTCGCTGAGCGACTTGCTGCGCTGTGCGACGCTGGTGTTTGCCGACAAGATCAGCGATCCGCAAGCGTCCTTGCTCGCCTTCATCTACGACCGCCTCGCCGGTTCCCTGCGCGAGCAGGGCTACAGCGCGCAAGAGGTCGAGGCCGTGCTGGCGCTGCAACCGCAACAACTCGCCGACGTCAAGCGTCGCCTCGAAGCCGTGCGCGCCTTCAACCAGTTGCCCGAAGCCGCTGCGCTGGCGGCGGCCAACAAGCGCATTGGCAACATCCTCAAGAAAGCCGGCGACGCCGAGCAAGTGGTGGACGCCCATGTCAGCGAAGTGCTGCTGCAAGAGGCCGCCGAGAAAGCCCTCTACGCGCGCATGCAAACCGTGCTGCCCCAGGCCGACGCGCAGTTCGACGCGGGCGACTACACCGCGTCGTTGCAAACCCTGGCGGGCTTGCGCAGCGAGGTTGATGCCTTCTTCGATGGCGTCATGGTCAACGCCGAGCAGATGGACCTGCGCCTGAATCGCCAGGGCCTGCTCAAGCGCCTGCACTTGGCCATGAACCGCGTGGCCGAGCTGGCCTGCCTGGCCGCCTGAGGTCATCCATGCAAACCCGCCTCGTCATCCTCGACCGCGACGGCACCATCAACGCCGACAGCGACGAATACGTCAAGTCGGCGGACGAGTGGCAGCCGCTGCCCGGCGCCCTCGACGCCATTGCCAAACTCAACCACGCTGGCTGGCATGTGGTGGTGGCGTCCAACCAGTCGGGGCTGGGACGCGGCCTGTTCGACGTGGCCGCGCTCAACGCCATGCACGCCAAGATGCACAAGCTGGTGGCCGCTGCTGGCGGGCGCATCGATGCGGTGTTTTATTGCCCGCACAGCCCGGAAGAGACCTGCAACTGCCGCAAACCCCAGCCGGGCTTGTACGAGCAAATCGGTGAGCGCTATGGCATGGATTTGCAGGGCGTGCACACGGTGGGCGACACCTTGCGTGATCTGCAAGCCGGCACAGCGGTGGGCTGTGTGCCTCACCTGGTGTTGACGGGCAAGGGCGCGAAGTTTCGCGACCAGCCCCTGTCGGCCGACTTCCCCGCCGGCACCCGCACCCACGATGACCTGTCGGCCTTTGCCGACTGGTTGTTGGCGCAACCCACCCCCAAAGCCGGAGCGGCCTGATGCACACCTTGCTGAGTGTTCTGCGTTCGAGCCTGCACATGCTGTTCATGCTCGTCACGGTCATCCCGTATGCGGTGGCGGTGGTGCTGTTGTCCTTGCTGGGCTTGTCGGGTCACCGGCTGTACCGAGTGGCGGTGCAGTGGCTGGCCCTGAGCATCCGCAGCGCGGGCCCATTGCTGGGCATTCGCTACCGCATCCATGGTGCCGAGCACCTGCCCGTGGGCGAGACCAGCCCCGCCATCTTGCTGGTCAAGCACCAATCGACCTACGAGACCTTTTTGATGCCGGTCATCATGCCGCACCCGCTGGCCTATGTGTTCAAGAAGGAGTTGCTCCACATTCCCTTCTTCGGTTGGGCCATCGGACGACTCGACATGATCCACATCGATCGCAGCCAGCGCGCCAAGGCCTTTGCCAAGGTGGTGGAGCAGGGCCGCGCACTGTTGGCCCAGGGCGTGTGGGTCATCATGTTTCCCGAGGGCACGCGCATCCCGCGCGGCCAGCGCGGTGCTTACAAGAGTGGCGGCACGCGTCTGGCCGTGGCCACCGACACGCCGGTCATCCCGATCGCGGTCACGTCCGGGCGCTGCTGGCCCCGTCGGGCCTTCCTCAAATTTCCCGGCGTGGTCGATGTCTCCATCGGCGCGCCCATCCCCAGCACGGGCCGCGATCCGGAAGAGTTGATGCGCGAGGTGGAGCACTGGATCGAGACCGAGATGCAGCGCCTCGATCCCGAGGCCTATGTTGACCTTCCTCGCGCCTGAGCGCGCGCCCGCGCTGCGGCGCATCCGCTTGTTGGAGACCGACGTCGCCTACACCCTGGTGCGCTGTCGTCGACGCAGCATCGGCATGCTCATCGGTGCGCAAGGCTTGATGGTGCGTGCGCCGCGCTGGGTCAGCCTGGGCGAGATCGAGTCGGTCTTGCAGGAAAAAGCCCGCTGGATCGTGCGCCAGCTCCAGAGCGCGCAAGAACGCCATGCGCAGCAACAACAGTCGCGCATCGTCTGGGCGGCTGGCACCCGCATCGATTACCTGGGCCAGCCCCTGGTGCTGCGACTCGACCCGCAGGCGCGCAGCGCCGCATTCACGCCCACACCGCCCGATGCCTCAGGGCCCGCCACGCTCGCCTTGGCCTTGCCCGAAGACGCTTCACCCGACGCCATCCGCCACGCCGTCGAGCGCTGGATGAAGCTGCAAGCCCGCCAGCACTTTGCCGCGCGGCTCGATCACTTCGCGCCCTTGCTGGGCGTGCAGTGGCACCGGCTGGCGCTGTCGAGCGCGCGCACCCGTTGGGGCAGTGCGGGGCGCGACCGCGCGGGCTTGGCCGTCATCCGCCTGAACTGGCGGCTCATGCAACATCACCCTGAGATCGTCGACTATGTGGTGGTGCACGAGCTCAGCCACTTGCGCGTCATGGACCACAGCCCGCGCTTTTGGCAGACCGTGGCCAGCGTGCTGCCCGACCACGAGACGAGACGGCGTCAGCTTCGGGATCAACCCTTAGCCCTGTGGGATGGAATGTCGGCATAATTGACGTTTACGTAAACGTCAAGAGCATGCCATGGCGACCACCTACACCATCAGCGATCTGGCACGTGAATTCGATCTGACCACGCGGGCCATCCGTTTCTACGAGGACATGGGTCTGCTCGAACCCGAGCGCTCGGGTCCGGGCGGACGCAACCGCGTCTACAGCCACCGCGACCGCACGCGCCTCAAGCTCACCTTGCGCGCCAAGCGCCTGGGCCTGTCGCTGACCGAGGCCAAGGACTTGATCGACATGTACGACAGCCCGCGCGACACGGTGGCGCAGCTGCAAAAGTTCCTGGTGGTGCTGGCCGGTCACAAACGCCAGCTCGAAGCGCAACTCGCCGAGGTGCAAGCCAACCTCGACGAAGTCAAGGTGCACGAGAAGGAGGCCCGCAACCTGCTGGCCAAACTCGGCGCGAAAACGGCCAAAGCCTGAGGCTGCTGGAGCACGCATGACCCATCCTGAACTGCACCAACGCATCCACGACAGCTTCATCCGTCAGGGCTTGATGCAGCACCTGGGCGCGCGCCTCATCTCGGTGGTGCCTGGCGAGGTGGAGTTGGCCTTGCCGTATTCCGAGCGCGTGACGCAGCAGCAAGGCGGCTACCACGGTGGCGCCATGGGCGCACTGGCCGACATCGCCGCCGGCTATGCCGGTCTGACCCGCGCGCCCGAGGGCATGGAGGTCACCACCGTCGAATACAAGATCAACTTCCTTGCCGCGTTTTCGGGTGGCGAGTTGCGCGCGCGCGGCCATGTGGTGCGCGCGGGCAAGCGCCTCATCATCACCACCGCCGAAGTGGTGCACCTCGACGACGACGGCGGCGAATCGCCCTGCGCCCTCATGCAACAAACGCTGGCCGTCGTCAGCAAAACCTACTGACCCCATCCACCTGGAGAACCCCATGCACAACCTGCCCGGCCTGAACTTCCAACTCGGCGAAGACATCGACGCGCTGCGCGACGCCGTGCGCGACTTCGCACAAGCCGAGATCGCCCCGCGCGCCGCCGAGATCGACCACAGCGACCAGTTTCCCATGGACCTGTGGCGCAAGATGGGCGACTTGGGCGTGCTGGGCATCACCGTGCCCGAAGAATACGGCGGTGCCAACATGGGCTACCTCGCGCACATGGTGGCGATGGAGGAAATCTCGCGCGCCAGCGCCTCGGTGGGCTTGTCGTATGGTGCGCACTCCAACCTGTGCGTGAACCAGATCAAGCGCAACGGCAGCCCAGAGCAAAAGGCCAAGTACCTGCCCAAGCTCATCAGCGGTGAACACGTCGGCGCGCTGGCCATGAGCGAGCCTGGCGCTGGCAGCGATGTCATCAGCATGAAGCTCAAAGCCGAAGACAAGGGCGGCTACTACCTGCTCAACGGCAACAAGATGTGGATCACCAACGGCCCCGATGCCGACACGCTGGTGGTCTATGCCAAGACCGAACCCGAACTGGGCGCGCGCGGCGTCACCGCCTTTCTGATCGAGAAGGGCATGAAGGGTTTTTCCATCGCGCAAAAGCTCGACAAGCTGGGCATGCGCGGCAGCCACACGGGCGAGCTGGTGTTCGAGAACGTGGAAGTGCCCGAGAGCCACATCCTGGGCGGCTTGAACATGGGCGCCAAGGTGTTGATGAGCGGGTTGGACTACGAACGCGCCGTGCTCGCGGCCGGGCCCATCGGCATCATGCAGGCGGTGATGGACAACGTCGTGCCCTACATCCACGACCGCAAGCAGTTCGGTCAGAGCATTGGCGAGTTCCAGCTCATCCAGGGCAAGGTGGCCGACATGTACACCGTGCTGCAAGCGGGCCGCGCCTTCCTCTACACCATCGGCAAGAACCTCGACCAGCTCGGCGCCGAGCATGTGCGTCAGGTGCGCAAGGACTGCGCCTCGGTCATCCTGTGGTGCGCCGAGCAAGCCACGCGCATGGCCGGTGACGGCATCCAGATCTTCGGCGGCAACGGCTACATCAACGAGTACCCGCTGGGCCGCCTGTGGCGCGATGCCAAGCTGTATGAGATCGGCGCGGGCACCAGCGAAATCCGCCGCATGCTCATTGGCCGCGAGCTGTTCGCCGAGACGATGTAAGACCGACTTCGATGACCGACCGCTCTCTCTCGGCTTCCCAGCCCCGTCCCGTCTGGGGCGGTCTGGTGCTGGGCGCGCTCGCCACGGCGTGGTTCACGCTGTGCCTGAGCGCGCTGCGCGGGCTGCAACTGTGGCACTACTGGCCGGCCAACGATCCGGGTCTGTGGTCCGAGTGGCATCTGGCCGTGTGGATGGGGCTGCGCTTTGATGCCAAGGTCTGCGCCAGTGCGGCGCTCTTGCTGTGGCCCTTGCTGGCCTGGCGTCGCGCGGCGCGGCCCACGCTGGTGCTGTGGGGGGCGCTGTACCTGATCCTGGGCCTGGTCAACTTCTACTACTACGGCTTTTACAAGACGCCCATCGACAGCGTGGTGTTTGGCGTCATCGACGACGACACGAAGGCCGTCTTCCAAACCATCTGGCTCGACTTCCCCGTGGCACAGATCGCGGTCTTTCTGGCGCTCACGCTCGGGCTCGGCCTGGGCGGCGTGTTGCGCCTCGAAGCGTGGTGGCGCGAGCACCAGCGCCGCTTCACGCCCGCGCGGGCTTGGCTCGCCGGGCTCGCGGGCACGCTCTTGCTGCTGGCGATGTTGGTGCTGGCCAAGGGCACGCTCAAGGGCATGGCCTTGCAGCCCAACCACCTGAGCGTCACCACCAAAACCTTTTTGAACGACGCCGTGCCCAATGGCGTGACGGCCTTGCACAACGCGTGGTTTGCCTACAGCGAGAGCACGCAGATCGGGCAGGTCGACACCGGCTTGCGCAACCTGGGTTTTACTTCGGCACAACAGGCCGCACAGGTGTTGGGTTGGCCCTCGGGCAGCGACGCCGCCGTGGCGCGCGCCCTCATCGCCGACGGCACCAACCGTCCCAACGGCAAGCATCTGGTGTTCTTCCAGATGGAGTCGTGGAGCGCCGAGCCGTTTCGCTACCAGGCGTCGCAGATGGATGTGCTCGGCCGCTTGCAGGGCCAACTCACCAGCGCCACGCTGTTTGACAACTTCGACTCGGCCCACGTCGGCACCCACCCGTCGCTCGAAGCGATCTTGCTGGGCTCGCCCGTCACGCCCATCAGCACGGGCCGCTACCGCGAAGTGGTCTATCCCTGGAACCTGGCGCAGGTACTCAAGCGCGCGGGCTACGACACGCTGTTCGTCACCTCGGGCGAGTCGGGCTGGCGCGAACTCAACCGCGTCTTGCTGACCCAGGGCTTTGACGAGTTCGTCGATGCCGCTGCGCTGCGCCTGCGCTACCCCGGCGCGCAAGGCGGCATTTGGGGCGTGTGGGACCACTACATGATGCGCTACATCCAGGAGCGCTTGCAGGCCCAGCCGGCGGGTCGCCCCTTGTTCATCTACGGCATGACGACCACCCACCACCCGCCGTACGAAGTGCCGGACGAGGTGCGCGCGCTGCGGTTTGACATGGCGCTGTGGAAGGGCGAGCGCTCGTCGGACTCGCTGGCGCCCAGCCTGTACAGCTACCGCTACGCCAACGACGTGCTGGCCGACTTCGTGGCCCAGGTGCGGCAAAGTCCGCTGGGGCCGCAGACGCTGATGGCCGCCACGGGCGACCACATCATGCGCACCGTGGGCAACTACACCGAGCCCGAGCGCCAGCACTTGCGCATGCAAGTGCCCTTCGTCGTCTGGGGCGCGCCGCCGCTGCGCTGTCCCGGCGCCCGCCATGCACCGGCCAGCCACCTCGACATGTTCCCGTCGCTGTTGCCCATGCTGGGCATCCATGCGGGCTACTTGCGCACGGGGCGCGATCTGTGGGCCTGTGATGCCAGCCAACCCGCGCTGGCCGTGTCCTTCGTCAACCAGGTGCGCGCCCGTGGGGCGCAGTGGCAGATGGGCCATGCCGACACCCTGGTGTGTCAACCGCCGCAGCGCGACTGCACCTGGCCCGCCGATCTCGACGCGCAGGCCCGCGCCCGCGTGGCGCTGCTGGACTGGAACATCCGCCGCCGCGTGCTCGCCGGCATTGCACAATGACGCCATGAGTTCCTCGCTGCAACACCTCTTTGACAACAACCGCTCCTGGGCCGAGCGCATGCGGCGCGAGCAGCCGGACTTCTTCAGTCGGTTGGCCAATCAGCAGACGCCCAAATACCTGTGGATCGGTTGCTCCGACAGCCGTGTGCCGGCCAACCAGATCACCGGCCTGGACCCCGGCGAGGTGTTCGTGCACCGCAACGTCGCCAACGTGGTCGTGCCCTCGGACCTCAACGCGCTGTCGGTCATCCAGTACGCGGTCGATGCGCTCAAGGTCGAGCACATCATGGTCGTCGGTCACTACGGCTGCGGCGGTGTGCTGGCGGCGGCGCGCGGCATGCGCGTGGGGCTGGCCGACAACTGGCTGCGCCATGTCTCGGACGTGCGCTTGCGCCATCGCCAACGCTTGCAGCATCTGCCGCCCGAGGTGATGGAAGCCACGCTGTGCGAGATGAACGTCATCGAGCAAGTGGGCAACGTCGCCACCTCCACCGTCATGCAAGACGCCTGGAACCGGGGCCAGAAGGTCAGCGTGCACGGCTGGATCTACAGCGTCTCCGACGGCCTGGCCAAAGACCTCGACGTCACCATGTCCGGCGTGCACGAAGTGGTGGACGTGTTTCGCAACGCCATCAAACGCTACCCGCGCGGGACGACCCCGCACACCCCTTAGGCCACCGCACGCATGCGGTGCCGGTCATCCATCACCCTCTCTCAGGAGTTTCTATGAGCACCCCCGATCCCGTTGTCATCGTCAGCGCCGCCCGCACCCCGATGGGCAGTTTCCAGGGCGACTTCGCCAGCCTCGCCGCGCACGACCTCGGTGGTGTCGCCATCCGTGCGGCGGTGGAGCGTGCCGGCATCGCCCCTGAGTTGGTCACGGAAGTGCTGTTTGGCAATTGCCTGATGGCCGGCCAGGGTCAGGCTCCGGCGCGGCAGGCTGCCCTCAAGGGCGGCCTGCCGCAAAGCGCGGGCGCGGTCACGCTGTCCAAGATGTGTGGCTCGGGCATGCGCGCGGCCATGTTCGCGCACGACATGCTGCTCGCCGGCAGCCACGAGGTGTTGGTGGCCGGGGGCATGGAGAGCATGACCAACGCGCCGTACCTGCTGCAAAAGGGCCGGGGCGGTTATCGCATCGGTCACGACCGCATCTTCGACCACATGATGCTCGACGGTCTGGAAGACGCCTACGAGCCCGGTCGCAGCATGGGCACCTTTGGCGAGGACTGTGCGGCCAAATACCAATTCACCCGCGCCCAGCAAGACGCCTTTGCCACCGCCAGCGTGCAACGCGCGCAAGCGGCCATCACCAGCGGTGCCTTTGAGGCCGAGATCGCGCCCGTCACCGTCAAGGGACGCGGCGGCGAGACGGTGATCCGCACCGACGAAGGCCCGGGCAAGATCAAGCTCGACAAGATCCCCAGCCTCAAGCCTGCGTTCAAAAAGGACGGCACGGTCACGGCGGCCAGCAGCTCGTCGATCAACGACGGTGCCGCCGCGATGGTGTTGATGCGCCAGAGCACGGCGCAGAAATTGGGTTGCCAACCGCTGGCGCGCATCGTCAGCCACGCCACCCACGCGCAAGCGCCCGAGTGGTTCTCGACCGCGCCCATCGGTGCGTCTGAAAAAGCCTTGGCCAAGGCCGGCTGGCAAGTGGGGGACGTGGACCTGTGGGAAATCAACGAGGCCTTTGCCGTCGTGCCCATGGCTTTGATGCACGACCTGAAGGTGCCGCACGAGAAAGTCAACGTGAATGGCGGTGCCTGCGCCCTGGGTCACCCCATCGGCGCATCGGGTGCGCGCATCATGGTCACGCTGCTGCACGCGCTCAAGGCGCGCGGCTTGAAGAAGGGCCTGGCCACGCTGTGCATCGGTGGCGGCGAGGCGACCTCGGTGTGTCTGGAACTGTGCTGAGGCCTCGCCATGCTGCTCACCCCTGACCAGGAAATGATCCGCGACGCGGTGCGCGACTTTGCGCAGCGCGAACTCTGGCCGCGTGCGGCCGAGTGGGACAAGACCCACCACTTTCCGACAGACGTGCACCAGGGCCTCGCGGCCTTGGGCGCTTACGGCATTTGCGTGCCCGAAGCGCTGGGCGGCGCGGGCTTGGACTACCTCACGCTGGCGTTGGTGTTGGAAGAAATCGCGGCCGGCGACGGCGGCACCAGCACCGCCATCAGCGTCACCAACTGCCCGGTCAACGCCATCCTCATGCGCTATGGCAGCGAGGCGCAACAGCAGCAATGGCTCACGCGCTTGGCGCAGGGCGAATGGCTGGGCGCGTTTTGCCTGACCGAGCCGCATGTGGGCTCGGACGCCTCGGCCCTGCGGACCACGGCGGTGCGCGAGGGCGACCATTACGTCATCAACGGCGTCAAGCAATTCATCACCAGCGGCAAAAACGGTCATGTGGCCATCGTCATCGCCGTCACCGACAAAGGCGCGGGCAAGAAGGGCATGAGTGCTTTCCTGGTGCCCACCGACACACCGGGCTACACCGTGGCGCGGTTGGAGGACAAGCTCGGGCAGCATTCGAGCGACACCGCGCAGATCAACTTCGACGACTGCCGCATCCCGGTGGAGAACCGCATCGGTGCCGAGGGCGAGGGCTACAAGATCGCGCTGTCGGCGCTGGAAGGCGGGCGCATCGGCATCGCCGCGCAAAGCGTGGGCATGGCGCGCAGCGCGTTTGACTTCGCTTTGCAGTACAGCAAGGAGCGCCAGAGTTTTGGCACGGCCATCTTCCACCACCAGGCGGTGGGCTTTCGGCTCGCCGACTGCGCCACGCAGATCGAAGCGGCGCGCCAGCTCATCTGGCACGCGGCCAGCTTGCGCGACGCCGGTCGGCCCTGCTTGAAGGAAGCGGCCATGGCCAAGCTCTTTGCCAGTGAAGTGGCCGAGCGCGTGTGCAGCGCCGCCATCCAGACCCTGGGCGGCTATGGCGTGGTCAGCGACTTTCCCGTCGAGCGCATCTACCGCGACGTGCGCGTGTGCCAGATCTACGAGGGCACGAGCGACGTGCAAAAAATCCTCATCCAGCGCGCGCTGGCCTGAGGCGGCGCTCCATGGACACGGCCGTGCACACGTCGGCATCGCTCGTCGGCAGCGCCAGCGCGTTTGACGCCGTGCTGTTCGATTGCGACGGCGTGCTCGTCGACAGCGAAGCCATCACCTGCGGCGTGCTGCGCGACATGCTCGAAGAACTCGGTTGGAGCCTGAGCCTGGCCGAGTGCATGGAGCGCTTCGTCGGTCACACCGTGCGCTCGCGCTGGGACCTGGTGCAAGCGCACACGGGCGTGCCGTTTCGCGAGAGCTGGTTGCACGACTTTTTCGCACGACGCAACGCCCGGCTCGAAGCCGAGGTGCAGGCCATGCCGCACATCCATGCAGCGGTGGCGCATTTGCACCAACGCCTGCAAGGTCGCATTGCGTGTGCGTCGGGGGCGGACCGCCACAAGGTCGAGTTGATGCTCGCGCGCGTGGGCCTGAAGCCCCACTTCGATGGGCGCATCTTCAGCGGCCACGAAACGCCGCGCAGCAAACCGTTCCCCGATGTGTATCTGGCCGCCGCCGCGCACCTGGGCGTGGACCCGCGCCGCTGCCTCGTCATCGAAGACACCCCGGTGGGTGTGACGGCGGGTGTCGCTGCCGGCGCGACGGTGTGGGGTTATGCGACCCTGGGGCAAGACCAAAGCCTGCGCGAGGCCGGCGCGGCGCAGGTCTTTGCCGACATGCGCGATCTGCTCCTCTAAGACGCGGTCGGCGACCCCATGGCCCCCGCCGCACGCGGGCATGGGGCTTTTGAAACAATCGGGCGCATGAAATACCTGCACACCATGGTCCGCGTGACCGATCTCGACGCCTCCTTGCGCTTTTACCGCGATGCCCTGGGCCTGCGCGTGCTGCGACAAACCGATCACCCGCAAGGCCGCTTCACGCTCGTTTATCTGGCCGCACCCGGTGACGACGAGGCCCAAATCGAGTTGACCCACAACTGGGACCCCGAGGCCTACACCGGTGGTCGCAACTTCGGGCACATCGCCTATGCGGTGGACGACATCTACGCCACGTGCGCGCACCTGCAAGCGCAGGGCGTGACCATCCTGCGCCCGCCGCGCGATGGCCGCATGGCCTTTGTGCGCTCGCCCGACCAGATCTCCATCGAGCTGCTGCAAAAAGGCCCCGCATTGGCCCCCGCCGCGCCCTGGGTCGACATGCCCAACGTCGGCACTTGGTGAGCCCGCGCGCGGTGTGCGTCAGCCTTGGCGCACCGACTCCACGGTGCGTCCGGTCCAGGCCCGAAACGCGCGCATGAAACTCTTGTCGCTGGCAAAACCCACCTCGGCAGCGATTTGCTTGATGGGCTTGCTGGTTTTGAGCAGCAAGGCCAGGGCCTGATCGCGGCGCACCGCGTCCTTGAGTTGCTGCAGGCTCGCGCCTTCGTCCTTGAGTTGCCGGTGCAGCGTGCGTGCCGACAGCCCTAGGTGCGCTGCTAGGTCGTCGGCGTTGCGCGCGTGCTCGGGCTGGCGCGCCAGCACCTGACGCACTTTCTCGACCAGCAAGCGGTCGCGTCGGTAAGGCCGCACCGTGAGCAAGAGCGCGCGTTGCAACATGCGCTGCAAGGCCGCTTCGTCGCGGCGCAGCGGCAGGTTCAGGTAACCGGCGTCAAATTGCAGGCTGTGCGTGGCGGCATTGAACTCGGTCGGCCCGTCGAACAACACGCGGTAGCTGTCGGCATGCGCCGGCGGCGCGAACTGCACGGTGGTGCGCGTCAGCGCGATGCGCGAGTCGGTCAGCCAGCAGGCCACGCCCAGCGCATTGCGCAGCACCGACACCACGCCAAACTCGCGCTGCGCCGCCGGCAATGCCCGGCGCTCGCTCAACTCCAGCCGCGCCAGCCCGTCGGCGCTGACCACGCGCAGGTCGATGTCGTCGGTCAACAGGCCGTGATGACGGCACCAGCGTTGCAAGGCCACGCCCAGATTCGGCGCGGTCAGCGAGGCGCGCACCAGCATGCCGTAGCTGCCCCAGGGCAGGCGGCGGCTGAACCAGCCCAGGGCTTCGTCGTCCAGCTCTTGCATGGCCGCGCCCGACACCCACTCCATCTGCAAGGCCGTGATGCGAGCCCTAGGGTTTGCCAGGGTCTGTGGCTTGATTTGTGCCTTGTGCAGGGCTGCTACGGGTGACAGACCGCGCGCCGCATAGGCCGCGACGATGGCTTGCACAAAGGCGATGGGCGTCTCGGCCCGGCCTTGCAGGGCCGGGCTGTCGGTGGGCGAGCTGGGGCGTGCAGATCGGGGCATGGTGTTGCGCCAAATTGTGGCAGGATTTGCAACCGATCTGACGCGGCCCGCGACGCCGGCGCGTTTAAATTGCGAGTCAATTCTTGACCGCCATTCACCATGACCGTTCTACACAGCCAACTCAATCCGCGCGCGGCGGACTTTCAAACCAACGCATCGGCCATGCAGGCCCTGGTCGAGGACCTGCGCGTGCACATCGAGCGTGTTGCGCAAGGCGGCGGCGAAGCCGCCCGCGCCAAGCACACGGCGCGGGGCAAGCTGCTGCCGCGCGAGCGGGTGCAGCAACTGCTCGACCCGGGCACGCCGTTTTTGGAGGTTGCGCCGCTGGCCGCGCTCAACCTCTACAACAACGACGCACCGTGTGCCGGCTTGATCGCTGGCATCGGCCGCGTCAACGGCGTCGATTGCATGATCGTGTGCAACGACGCCACGGTGAAGGGCGGCACCTACTACCCCCTCACCGTCAAGAAACATTTGCGCGCGCAAGAGATTGCGCAGCAAAACCGCCTGCCCTGCATCTACCTGGTGGACTCGGGTGGGGCCAACCTGCCGAACCAGGACGACGTGTTCCCGGACCGCGATCACTTCGGTCGCATCTTTTTCAACCAAGCCAACATGAGCGCGCAAGGCATCGCACAGATCGCGGTGGTCATGGGCTCGTGCACGGCGGGTGGCGCCTACGTGCCGGCGATGAGCGACGAGACCATCATCGTCAAGAACCAAGGCACCATCTTCTTGGGTGGCCCACCCTTGGTGAAAGCCGCCACTGGCGAGGTGGTGACGGCCGAAGACCTGGGCGGCGGCGATGTGCACACGCGCCTCTCGGGCGTGGCCGATCATTTGGCGCAGAACGACTTGCACGCGCTGGCGCTGGCGCGCCAAGCGGTGAAGAACCTCAACGCCCGCAAGACGCCGGCCATCGCCACGCATGCGCCCGTGCCGCCGCTGTACGACGCCCGCGAGCTGTACGGCGTGATCCCGACGGACACGCGCAAGCCCTTTGATGTGCGCGAGATCATTGCGCGCATCGTCGATGGCTCCGAGTTCGACGAGTTCAAGGCGCGCTTTGGCACCACGCTCGTGTGTGGCTTTGCGCGCATCGAGGGCATGCCGGTGGGCATCATTGCCAACAACGGCATCCTGTTCAGCGAGTCGGCCCTCAAGGGCGCGCACTTCATCGAGCTGTGCTGCCAGCGCAAGATACCGCTGGTGTTTTTGCAGAACATCACCGGCTTCATGGTCGGTCGCAAGTACGAGAACGAAGGCATCGCGCGCAACGGCGCCAAGATGGTCACCGCCGTGGCCACGGCGGCGGTGCCCAAATTCACCATCATCATTGGCGGCAGCTTCGGTGCCGGCAACTACGGCATGTGTGGCCGCGCCTACAGCCCGCGCTTTTTGTGGATGTGGCCCAACGCGCGCATCAGCGTCATGGGCGGTGAGCAAGCCGCCAGCGTGCTGGCCACGGTGCGCCGCGATGGCATCGAGGCCAAGGGCGGCCAGTGGAGCGCCGCCGAAGAAGAAGCCTTCAAAGCGCCCATCCGCCAGCAATACGAAGACCAAGGCCACCCCTACTACGCCACCGCGCGGCTGTGGGACGACGGCGTGATCGACCCCGCTGACACGCGCCGCGTGCTGGCGCTGGGCTTGAGCGCCTCGTTGAACGCCCCCATCCCCGAAACCCAATTTGGCTTGTTCCGCATGTGAGCGGGCCACAGGAGAGCACCATGTACCAAACCCTTGAGATCGAACGCCAGAACCAAGTTGCCACCGTGTGGATGAACCGCCCGGACGTGCACAACGCCTTTGACGAAACCCTGATCGCCGAACTCACGGCGGCTTGCGAGGCGATCGACGCCGACGCCAGCGTGCGCGTGGTGGTGTTGGCCGGACGCGGCAAAAGTTTTTCTGCCGGTGCCGACTTGAATTGGATGAAGCGCGCCGCCAACAACGGCGTGGACGAGAACCTGGCGGACGCCCGCGCGCTGGCGCGCATGCTGCGCGTGCTGGCCGAGATGAACAAGCCCACCATTGCCCGCGTGCAAGGCGCGGCGCTGGGCGGTGGCACGGGCCTGACGGCGGCCTGCGACATCGCGGTGGCGTCCACGCAAGCCGTGTTTGCCACGTCGGAGGTCAAGTTCGGCATCATCCCCTCGGCCATCAGCCCGTATGTGGTGCGGGCCATTGGCGCGCGCCAGAGCTACCGCTACTTCCAGTCCGCCGAGCGCATCAGCGCCGAGCGCGCGCGCGAGATCGGCCTGGTGCACGAGGTGGTGGCGCCCGAGGCGCTGGACGCCAAGGTGCAGGAGATCGTCGCTGCGTTGATCCAAGGCGGTCCGCTGTCGCAAGCCGCCGCCAAGGACTTGATCCGCGCCGTCGACAACCAGCCCATCGGCGACGCGGTGGTCGAAGACACCGCGCAGCGCATCGCGCACCTGCGCGCCACGCCCGAGGCCAAGGACGGCATCGCCGCCTTCCTCGACAAGCGCCAACCCGGTTGGTTGGCCTGAGGAGCGACGCCATGTTTCAAAAAATCCTGATCGCCAACCGGGGCGAAATCGCCTGCCGCGTGGCGGCCACCGCGCGTCGGCTCGGCGTGAAAACCGTTGCCGTGTATTCGCGCGCCGACGCCCAGGCCAAGCATGTGGCCGCCTGCGATGAGGCGGTCTACATCGGCGCTGGTGAGGGCAACAGCCCCAAGGACAGCTACCTGCGTTGGCAAGCCATCCTGGAGGCTGCACAAGCCACGGGCGCGCAAGCCATCCACCCGGGCTATGGTTTTCTGAGCGAGAACGAAGACTTCGCCAACGCGTGTGCGGCGGCGGGCCTGGTGTTCATCGGCCCTCGCTCTGAGAGCATTCGCGCCATGGGCCTGAAGGCCGAGTCCAAGCGCTTGATGGAAAAAGCCGGTGTGCCCCTGGTGCCCGGCTACCACGGCAAAGACCAGAACCCGGCGCTGTTGCAGGCCGAGGCCGACCGCATCGGCTACCCGGTGCTCATCAAGGCCAGTGCAGGTGGCGGTGGCAAGGGCATGCGCGTGGTCAACGCCGCTGCCGAATTTGCCGAGGCCTTGGCCAGTTGCCAGCGCGAAGCCATCAACAGCTTCGGTGACGACGCGGTGCTGATCGAGAAATACGTGCAGCGCCCGCGCCACATCGAGATCCAGGTGTTTGGTGACACGCACGGCGACTGCGTGTACCTGTTCGAGCGCGACTGCTCGGTGCAGCGCCGGCACCAAAAGGTGTTGGAAGAAGCGCCGGCACCCGGCATGACCGAAGCCTTGCGCCGTCAAATGGGCGAGGCGGCGGTGGCGGCGGCCAAAGCCGTGAACTATGTGGGCGCGGGCACCGTCGAGTTCATCGTCGAGCAGTTGGCGTATGACCAGCCGGAATCCATGAAATTCTTTTTTATGGAGATGAACACGCGCCTGCAGGTGGAGCATCCAGTGACTGAGGCCATCACCGGCCTCGATCTGGTTGAGTGGCAACTGCGCGTGGCCAGCGGTGAGCCGCTGCCCTTGCAACAGCACCAGCTCACGATGCACGGCCACGCCATCGAGGCGCGCATCTGCGCCGAGAACCCGGACAACCAGTTTCTGCCCGCCACCGGCACGCTGCACGTGTACCGCAAGCCCGCGCACGTGGGCTTTGAGCGCGTGTCCGCGCAGCAAGCGGGCGCGTGCGTGCGCGTGGACGACGGCGTGCGCGAGGGCGACGCCATCAGCCCGTTCTACGACTCGATGGTGGCCAAGCTCATCGTGCATGGCGACACGCGCGAGCAGGCGCTGGCGCGGCTCGATGCCGCACTGGCGGCCACACGCATCGTGGGCGTGCAAAACAATGTGCAGTTCCTGCGCCGCGTCCTCGCCACCGAGTCGTTCGCGCAGGCGCGCTTGGACACCGCCTTGATTCAACGCGAGGGCGCCGCACTCTTCCAGCAAGAGCCGCTGGGCCTGGCGCGCACCGTCGCGGCGGTGGTGGCGCACACCTTGTGCGCCGAGCAGGCGCTGCAAGACCACGACCCTTTCAGCCGCCGCGATGGCTGGCGCGCCTTTGGCGTGGCCACGCGACGCCTGAGTTTTGTCTTTCACGGTGAAGCAGTGGAGGCCGTCCTCACGCATGACCACGACGGCGCTTTGCAACTGAGCGTGGACGGCGCGACGCACGCGCTGCGCTGGCGCGCCGTGGGTGAGTCGCTGGAGGTGCATCTGGGGGCGGCCTCGCTGGTCGCCCAGGTGTTCGTGCAACCCGAGGCGCACGAGGACGTGGCCCATGTGTTCACACCGCAAGGCGCGACACGCATCACCGTGGTCGATGCGCTGGCCCATGCGGGCGACACGCCAGAGGCGGGTGGACGGCTCACCGCGCCCATGCCGGGCAAGGTGGTGTCCTTCTTCGTGCAGGCTGGCGACAAGGTGACAGCGGGGCAGCCCCTGGCCGTCATGGAAGCGATGAAAATGGAACACACCATCGCCGCCCCGGCCGATGGCGAGGTGGCCGAGCTGCTGTTTGCACCGGGCGACCAAGTGGCCGAGGGCGACGAGTTGTTGCGTTTGAACACCTGAGGAACATCCCATGGCCTTGCCCCTGCGCGTCAAGCTCACCGACGTCGGACCGCGTGACGGATTGCAAAACGAAAAGCAGCCGGTCCCGGCTGCGGTCAAGATCGAACTGGTGCACCGCTTGCAAGCCGCTGGCGTGCAAGAGATCGAAGTCACCAGCTTCGTCAGCCCCAAGTGGGTGCCGCAAATGGCGGACAACGCCGAGGTCATGGCCGGCATCACGCGCCAGCCGGGCGTGCGTTACTCGGTGCTCACGCCCAACCTGCAAGGCGCTCAAGCTGCGCTGGCCACGCGCCCCGACGAGATCGTGGTGTTTGGCGCGGCCAGCGAGGCCTTCAGCCAAAAGAACATCAACTGCTCGATTGCCGAGAGCATCGAGCGTTTCGCGCCCGTGGTCGAGGCTGCGCATGCGGCGGGCGTGGGGGTGCGTGGTGCACTGAGTTGCTGTCTGGGCTGTCCCTACGACGGCGAGGTCAAGCCCGAGCAGGTGTCCTATCTGGCCGGCTTGATGAAAGGCATTGGCGTGGACCGCATCTACGTCGCCGACACCATTGGCGTCGGCACGCCGCGCCAGGTGCAGGCGGCACTGGAGGCCGCGCTCAAGCATTACCCGATCAACCTGATGGCCGCGCATTTCCACGACACCTACGGACAGGCGTTGGCCAACACGCTGGCGGCGCTGGAAGTGGGCATCTGGCAGTTCGACGCTGCGGTGGCCGGGCTGGGCGGCTGCCCCTACGCCAAAGGCGCCACGGGCAATGTGTCGACCGAGGACGTGGTCTACATGCTGCACGGCATGGGCATCGACACGGGCATCGATCTGGATGCGCTCATCGACGCTGGGGCTTTCATCAGCCAGGCGCTGGGACGCAAGCCCAATTCACGCGTGGCGACTGCGGTTTTGAACAAGCGCGCGGCCTGAGCGCCGGGTGCTGGCGCACAATCGCGCCCCATGTCCGCTTCTTCCGTCGATCACAACCCCGCGCCCCCATCGGCGGTGGCGCGCGATCGTTCGTTGTGGCGTCAGGCCCGGCGCGTGTTGCAACGCCCGGATGCGCCTTGTCCGTCGCCGTGCCTGGCGGTGTGCCAGATGTCGCCACAGTCCGGTCTGTGCGTGGGTTGTTGGCGCAGTCTCGACGAGATCGCCCGGTGGGGCTCGGCCCCGCAGGCGTTTCAGCGCGCGGTCTGGCAACGCATCGAAGAGCGCTTGCAGGCCGCGTATCCTCAAGGCCTGTCGTCGCACGGACCGGAGGCATCGTGACCCCCATCACCTGTTACCTGGATTTCATTTCGCCCTACGCCTATTTGGCGTTTGAGGCTTTGCCGCAAGCCCTGCAAGGGCTGAACCAGCGCGTGATCTACAAGCCGGTGCTGTTTGCGGGTCTGCTCAAGCACCATGGCCAATTGGGGCCCGCCGAGATCGCGGGCAAGCGCGATTGGACCTACCGCCAGGTGCTGTGGCAAGCGCGTGCGCACGGCGTGCCGCTGGATTTGCCGCAGGCCCATCCTTTCAACCCGCTCGGACTGTTGCGCCTGTCCTTGGCTTGCGAGGCCGAAGCGCCACACACGGGTGAGGTCAGCCGCTATGTCTGCGAGCGCATCTTCCATCACGTCTGGCGCGGCGGGGCCGCCGCCGATGACGCCGGGCGCTTGGCCGAGCTGACGCAGGCCCTGGCACCCGCGCACAGCCCCGATGCGCCCGAGGTCAAGGCCGCGCTCAAGGCCAACACCGACGCGGCCATCGCGCTGGGTCTGTTTGGCGTGCCCAGCTTCGTGGTGGATGGACAGGTGTTCTGGGGCTTGGACGCCTTGCCCTTGCTGCGGGCTTTTCTTGATGGCGATCAATTCTTCGACGGCCCTTGGCAGCAGGCCGCAAGGGTGACGCAAGGCGTGCGACGTTGAATGGTCGGCTGACTCGCTCTCAGCCCCATGCCCAACGCCTTTAACTTCTCCGCCTCTCCCTTCGACTGCCTCACGCCCGACCAGCAACGCCTGGTCCGCGACAGCGTCGACGTGGCCTATTACCCCCAAGGCGAGACCATCCTCGATGTGGGGCAGGCACCCAGCCACCTGTGGGTCATCATCAAAGGCTTTGTCACGCAGTACGACGGCGACGAGGTCATCACCACCTATGGGCCGGACGACACCTTTGACGGTCGTGGTCTGGTGGCGGGCAAGGCCAGCAGCCGGTTTGTGGCGGCTGAGGAGGTGGTGGCCTATCAACTGGCCCGCAAGACGGTGACCGACCTGATCGCCGACAACGACACCTTCGGCGCTTTGCTGTTTTCCGATCTGGGCAACAAGCTCAGTGCCTTGTCGCAACGCCAGAGCCAGCAGGAGATGCAGTCGCTCACGCTGTCGCGGGTGGACGAGGCCTTTGTGCGCCTCGCGCATTTTCTGGACATGGACGCCGATGTGCTGTCGGCGGTGCGCGTGCTGCACGACCAGCGCACCCGCTGTGTGTTGGTGCGCGACACCGCACAGCAACCGCCGCGCCTGGGCATCTTCACCGCCACCATGTTGCAGCGGGCCATCTTGAGTGGCACACCCTTGGCCGAGCAGACCGTGGGTGAGCTGGCGCGCTTTCCGGTGCTCACGGTGCGGCCCCACGATCAGGTGGGCGACGCGCTGGCCATGCTGATGCGTCACCGCGTCCATCGCCTGGTGGTGGCCGAGGATGAGCGCATCGTGGGTGTGCTCGAGGCCCTGGATGTGTTCAGCTTTTTGTCCAACCACTCCCACCTCATCAGCGTGCAGTTGGAGACCGCCAGCACCATCGACGAGTTGGCGCAGGGCGCGACGCAGATCAACCGCATGGTGACCACGCTGTACCGAGGTGGCATGCGTGTGGGCTTGATCGCGCGGCTGGTGCAAGACCTCAATGCCCGTTTGTTCGAGCGCGCCTGGTCGCTCATCGCGCCTGCCGATCTGGTCGCCAACAGTTGCCTGTTCGTGATGGGCAGCGAAGGGCGCGGCGAGCAATTGCTCAAGACCGATCAGGACAACGGCCTCATCCTGCGCGACGGCTATCAGCCGCCGAGCGACCTGGACGTGATCTGCCTGCGCTTCTCGCAGGCCCTGAGTCACTTTGGCTATCCCGAGTGCCCGGGACACATCATGGTCAGCAACCCGCTGTGGCGCAAGACCGCCAGCGAGTTCGGCCAGATGGTGCAGCAGTGGCTGCTCATGCCCAGCCCGGACAGCCTGATGAACCTGGCCATCTTTCTGGATGCCCATGCGGTGTGTGGCGACGAACACCTGCTCACCGGTGTGCAGCAGGCCTTGATGCGATTGGCCACCGACAACGACGCCATGCTGGCGCGCTTTGCCTCGGCCATCGAATCGTTCGGCAACAGCCACGGTTGGTGGAACCGACTGCTGGGTCTCAACGATCACGGCTTGCACCTCAAGAAGGAGGGCATCTTCCCCATCGTGCACGGGGTGCGCAGCTTGGCCCTCGCGCACCACCTGGGCGAGAAGGGCACGGTCGCGCGGATCGAGGCCCTGGTGGCGCAGGACGTGCTGTCTTCGGCGCTCGGCAAAGACCTGACCGAGAGCTTGCATTTCTTCATGGGCCTCAAGCTCAAGGGGGCGCTGAGCGAAATGGATGTGCAGCAGCCCGTCAGCGGCACCATCGACGTGGGCCAGCTCAGTTCGCTGGAGCGCGACTTGCTCAAGGACGCGCTGGGCGTGGTCAAGCACTTCAAGTCGCTGCTGCGCGGGCGCTTCAAACTGGACGCGTTGTGATGCAGAACTGGTGGACGCCCAAGGGCTGGTGGCAGGCCCTCAAACGCGAGTGGCTCATCTACCACTTGGGTCTGCCCGAGTTTCGTTTCATGTTCGAGCCGCCGCCGCCCAATGAGTGGGTGTCGCTCGATTGCGAGACCACGGGACTGGACACCTCGAAGGACGAAATCCTCTCCATTGGCGCGGTGCGCATCGTGGGCAATCGCATCATGACCAGCGAACGTTTCGAGGTGCTGGTGCGGCCCGAGCGCGGTGTCTCTGCCGACAGCGTGCGCATCCACCGCCTGCGCGAACAGGATGTGGCCGATGGCCTGCCCGTGGACGAAGCGGTCCAACGGCTCATGCGCTTCATCGGCAGCCGGCCCTTGGTGGGTTACTACCTGGAGTTCGATGTGGCCATGCTCAACCGCGTCATCTGGCCGCTGCTGGGGCAGGGCTTGCCGCAAGCCAAGATCGAGGTCTCGGGGCTGTACTACGACCACAAGTTCAAGCAGTTGCCGCCGCATCGGCAGCAGGGCACGCCCGACATCGATTTGCGCTTCAACACCTTGATGGCCGACTTGAAGCTGCCCGTGCGAGAGGCGCACGACGCGCTCAACGACGCGGTGATGGCGGCCATGGCTTTCATCAAACTGCGCCAGTTGCGCGACGCCTGAGCGGCGTGTGCCCCAAGAAAAAACCGCGCCGAGGCGCGGTTTTTTCTTGCAGGGCCCGCAGGCCCTGGCGGGGTGGATCAGTGACCCGAAGCGCCGGAGGCACCGTAACCCGTTTCCGAACGCACTTGCTGTGCGGCGAAGGCTTCGCGCTCTTTCGTGGCTTGGGCGCTGCGATCGAGGATCGAGAACAACCAGATGCCGATGAAGCCGATGGCCATCGAGAACAGTGCGGGCGAGGTGTAGGGGAACCAGGCCGAGCCCTTTGGGTTGCCCAGCGTGGCTTCCCACACCGAGGGCGACACCACGGTCAGACCCACCGAGCTGATCAGACCCAGGAAGCCGCCGATGACCGCGCCCTTGGTGGTGCAGTCTTTCCACAGCACCGACATGAACAGCACGGGGAAGTTGGCCGAAGCCGCGATCGCGAAGGCCAACGACACCATGAAGGCGATGTTTTGCTTCTCGAAGGCGATGCCCAGCACCACGGCGATCACGCCCAGGCTCAGGGTGGTGATGCGCGAGACGCGCAGTTCGTCGGCACTGTCGGCCTTGCCGCCATGGAAGACGGTGTTGTAGAGGTCGTGCGAGACCGCCGAGGCACCCGACAGCGTCAGGCCGGCCACCACCGCGAGGATGGTGGCGAAGGCCACGGCCGAGATGAAGCCGTAGAACACGTCGCCGCCAACCGACTTGGCCACCAGCACCGCCGCCATGTTGGCCGTGCCAGCGCCGCCTTTGATGATGCCCTTGGCCGTGTCGGCGAACTCGGGGTTGGTCAGCACCAGGGTGATGGCACCAAAACCGATGATGAAGATCAGCACGTAGAAATAGCCGATCCAGGTCGTGGCCCAGAACACCGACTTGCGGGCTTCCTTGGCATCGGGCACCGTGAAGAAGCGCATCAGGATGTGGGGCAGACCTGCGGTACCGAACATGAGGGCCATGCCGAAGCTGATGGCCGAGACCGGGTCCTTGATGAAGCCACCCGGGCCCATCAGGGCCAGACCGACTTTGGCTGGATCGGGCATGGCGTTGGCTTTGGCCAAGGCCTCTGCCGCAGCGGCTTGCGCTTCGGGGGTGGTGGCCGCTGCCGCAGCGGCGTTGGCTGCAGCGATGGCCGCATCCTTGGCGCCGGCCGCGATGGCGGTCTTGACTTCCACGCCCTTGGCGAACAGCGCCTCAGGGCTGAAACCGAACTGGGCCAGCACCATGAAGGCCATGAAGGTCACGCCGGCCAGCAGCAAGCAGGCCTTGATGATCTGCACCCAGGTGGTGGCGGTCATGCCGCCGAACAGCACGTACACCATCATCAGCGCACCGACGATGGCCACGGCCATCCAGTACTCCAGGCCAAACAGCAGCTTGATGAGTTGACCTGCACCGACCATCTGCGCGATCAGGTAGAAGGCCACCACCACCAGCGTGCCGGAGGCGGCGAAGGCGCGGATCGGGGTTTGCTTGAAGCGATAACCAGCGACGTCGGCAAAGGTGAACTTGCCCAGGTTGCGCAGGCGCTCGGCCATCAGGAAGGTGATGACGGGCCAGCCGACCAGAAAGCCGATGGAGTAGATCAGGCCGTCATAGCCCGAGGCCATCACGGCTGCCGAAATCCCCAGGAAGGACGCGGCGGACATGTAGTCGCCGGCAATGGCCAGGCCGTTCTGGAAGCCGGTGATGCCACCGCCTGCGGTGTAGAAGTCGGCTGCCGAGCGGGTCTTGGACGCGGCCCACTTGGTGATCCACAGCGTGGCCAGCACGAAGGTGCCGAACATGATGATGGCGGTCCAGTTGGTGGCTTGTTTGGCGGTTTCGCCCACATCGCCACCGGCGGCCATCGCGGTGCCCGCGGCCAGCGCGGTCAACAGTGCAAACAATTGTTTCATTTCGTGGCGTCCTTCAGGATGTCTTGCGTCAGGGCGTCGTACTCGCTGTTGGCGCGGCGCACATAAATGCCTGTGATGACGATGGTGAAGATGATCACGCCCATGCCCAGCGGAATGCCCAGCGTGGTCACGCCGGCACCGATGGGCTTGGCGAGGAAGGACTTGTCAAAGGCGATCAAGGCGATGTAGCCGTAATAGACGATCAACATCAGGATCGTCAGCATCCACCCGAACGAGTTGCGCTTGCTGCGCAGCTCCAGATATTTCGGGTGGCGCTGGATCTTGGCGATCACGGGGTCACTCATGGTTGTCTCCCTAAAAGGTGAGTTGAAACGATGCGAAGAAGAAGCTCTCCATCGACGCCTTGGATTCTGGGAGGGGGGTCTGACCTACCCCTTACGCAGCGTGGGGTTTTTGGAAACGTTCGTAGATTCTTTTGGGCAGTGATTACGAGTAAGGGTTAACCCGCGAATGTATACATCTTGCGAATGCAAAAGCCATGAAATTCCGTGATGAAAAATAACCAGCTAGGGATAACGCGAGCCCCCATCCTGTTGAGCGCCGATTGGGTGCGTGGCATGTCAGATTTCGGTCAGACAGTGCCCAGATAGTTGCGCTCGCACAGCCGCCACCCAGGGGGCTGGACACAACATTGAGGAGATTGCATGGCTACGTTGCAAGCACCCCGCCCGATGACGGCGGAAGAGAAGAAGGTGATCTTTGCTTCTTCGCTGGGAACCGTTTTCGAGTGGTACGACTTTTATCTATATGGTTCGCTCGCTGCGATCATTGCGAAACAGTTCTTCAGCGGACTGGATGCGGGCTCCGCCTTCATTTTTGCCTTGCTGGCTTTCGCCGCCGGCTTCATCGTGCGCCCCTTCGGCGCGCTGGTGTTTGGCCGACTGGGCGACATGATCGGTCGCAAGTACACCTTCTTGGTGACCATCCTGATCATGGGTCTGTCGACCTTCATCGTCGGCATCTTGCCCAACTACGCCAGCATCGGCGTGGCGGCACCCGTCATCCTGATCTGCTTGCGTTTGCTGCAGGGCCTCGCGCTCGGCGGTGAATACGGCGGTGCCGCCACCTATGTGGCCGAGCACGCCCCGCACGGCAAGCGCGGTGCCTACACCGCCTGGATTCAGACCACCGCCACGCTGGGCCTGTTCCTGTCGCTGATGGTGATTCTGGGCACCCGCACCGCCATCGGTGAAGAGGCCTTTGCCGACTGGGGCTGGCGTGTGCCGTTCATCGTCTCCATCGCGCTGCTGGCGGTGTCGGTCTACATCCGCTTGCAGATGAACGAGTCGCCGGCGTTTGCCAAGATGAAGGCCGAGGGCAAGACCTCCAAGGCCCCGCTGTCCGAGTCCTTTGGCCAGTGGAAAAACCTGAAGATCGTGATCCTGGCCCTGATCGGCTTGACTGCCGGCCAGGCCGTGGTCTGGTACTCGGGTCAGTTCTACGCCCTGTTCTTCCTGACGCAATCGCTCAAGGTCGATGGCGCCACCGCCAACATCCTGGTGGCCGCGTCGCTGGTGATCGGTACGCCGTTCTTCATCGTCTTCGGTTCGCTGTCGGACAAGATCGGTCGCAAGCCCATCATCATGCTGGGCTGCTTGCTGGCCGTGCTGACCTACTTCCCGGTGTTCGAGTCGCTGACCAAGGCCGCCAACCCGGCCCTGTACGAAGCGCAGAAGAACAGCAAAGTGGTCGTCACCGCTGATCCGGCCGAGTGCTCGTTCCAGTTCAACCCGACGGGTACCAAGAAGTTCACCAGCTCCTGCGATGTGGCCAAGCAAAAACTGGCTGCTGGTTCGGTGAGCTACAGCAATGAAGTTGCCCCGGCAGGTACCAAGGCCACCATCAAGGTGGGCGATCAGGTCATCAACGCCGTCCCGACCGACGAGGAAATCGCCGCTGCCCGCGACGCTGCTGCCAAGAAAGTGGAAGAGCTGAAGGCTGCCTCGCCCGTGGACGAGAAAGCCCTCAAGGACGCCGAAGCCAAGGTCAAGACCCTGGCCGACGATGGCAAGGTCAAGGACGCCATCTTCAGTGGCAACCTGAGCGCCGCTCTCAAGGCCCACGGCTACCCGGCCAAGGCCGATCCGGCCCAGGTCGACAAGGTCAAGATCACCATCATCCTCACCTACCTGGTGATCCTGGTGACCATGGTCTACGGCCCGATCGCCGCCATGCTGGTGGAGATGTTCCCGACCCGCATCCGCTACACCTCGATGTCGCTGCCGTATCACATCGGTAACGGCTGGTTCGGCGGCTTGCTGCCCACCACGGCGTTCGCCATCGTGGCGCAGACGGGCAACATGTACAACGGCCTGTGGTACCCGATCATCATCGCCGGCATGACCTTCGTCATCGGCATGCTGTTCGTCAAGGAAACCAAGGACGTGGACATCTACGCCCACGACTGATGGTCTTGTCAGCATCCCGGGGTGACCCGGGTGCTACATTCCAGCCCTCCCCTCGCGGAGGGCTTTTTACTGATTCTGGAGATGTGTCATGTTGAAGATTCTGGTGGGTTTCATTTTGTTTGCCGCACTGGCGCTGTTCGTCATCATGAAGGGTGGCGACAGCCTGGACATGGGCGGTGAAAAGCACGGCGCCGAAGCCGTGCACGCGCCGGCTGAAGCGCCCAAGGCCGATGCCGCCGCTGCGCCTGCAGCCCCGGCCGCCGCACCCGCTGCTGCGCCTGCTGCCGCCAAGTAAGACCTCGGGCCGCCCAGCGGCCTCGTCTCACAGCCACGCCGCGTGCGTGGCTTTTTTTCGCCGATGCCCTCTTGACCTGCACCGCGCTCGGGTATGCCCGGCTTCCTAGAATGTTGGCCACCTTGTTTCAGAGCCCTCCATGTCCGGCCACATTCGCATCCGCGGCGCCCGCCAGCACAACCTGCACAACCTCGACCTCGACATCCGCACGGGCGAATTGACGGTGGTCACCGGGCCCAGCGGCTCGGGCAAGTCGAGTCTGGTGTTCGACACCCTCTACGCCGAGGGGCAGCGCCGTTACGTCGAAACCTTCAGCGCCTACGCGCGCCAGTTTCTGGACCGCATGGACAAGCCCGCCGTGGACCGAGTCGAGGGCGTGCCGCCGGCCATCGCCATCGACCAGACCAACCCGGTGCGCAGCTCGCGCTCGACCGTGGGCACGATGACCGAGCTCAACGACCACCTCAAGTTGCTGTTCGCGCGCGCGGCGCAATTGTTTGATCGCCAGACGGCGCAGCCCGTGCGGCACGACACACCGCAGAGCATCTATGCCGAGTTGCAGCGCCGCGCGGCTGAACGCTCGGAAGACCCGCGCCTGGTGCTCACCTTTCCCGTCGAGTTGCCCGCCAACACCTCGGTCCAGGAGGTGGAGCAATGGCTCAGTGCCAGCGGCTTCACGCGCGTGCAGGCTGAGCGCGAAGTGGCCACGCCGACCGGACCGCACAAGTTGCTCGATGTGGTGGCCGATCGCTTTCGCATCGGCAGTGCCGAGCCCGCGCGCGCCATGGAAGCGATTGAGCTGGCGCTCAAGCGCGGCAGCGGGCGCCTCAATGTGTATGTGCTGCCCGCCGCCGATGCGGGGGAGGGCGCCGAGCCCGATCTGTGGCGCTTCTCCACCGGCTTGCATTGCCCGGACAGCGATCTGCGCTATGCCGAGCCCATCCCGTCCATGTTCTCCTTCAACTCGCCCGTCGGGGCGTGCGAGGCTTGTCGCGGCTTTGGCCGCGTCATCGGCGTCGATTGGGGCCTGGTCATCCCGGACGAAAAACTCACGCTGCGGGCCGGTGCCATCAAGCCCATCCAGACACCCGCCTGGAAGGAGTGCCAGGACGACCTGATGCGCCACGCCGAGGCCGAAGGCATTCCGCGCGACACACCTTGGAACAAACTCAGCGACGCCCAGAAGCACTGGGTCATCCACGGCTCGCCGCTGTGGAAGGGCAAGTGGAACCACCAGTGGTATGGCATCCAGCGCTTCTTCGATTACCTGGAGAGCAAGGCCTACAAGATGCACATCCGGGTGCTGTTGTCGAAGTACCGCAGCTACACCGAATGCCCGAGTTGCGCGGGGGCGCGCCTCAAGACGGACAGCCTGCTGTGGCGCGTTGGCAGCCGCGAACTGGCCGACCAAGTGCTGCCGCCCGAGCGGCGCTTCATGCCACGTGGTGTCGGCTGGACGCCCGAGCAACTGCGCGCGCTGCCCGGCCTGAGCCTGCACGACCTGATGCTCATGCCCATCGAGCGGCTGCACCGTTTCTTCGCCGCCATGCCGCTCGACGGCACAGGTGCCGAAGCGCAGGCGCTGCGTTTGCTGCACGAAGAGATCACCACGCGCTTGCAATACCTGTGCAACGTGGGCATTGGTTACCTCACGCTGGACCGGCAAAGCCGCACCCTGAGCGGCGGCGAGGTGCAGCGCATCAACCTCACCACGGCGCTGGGCACCTCGCTGGTCAACACCTTGTTCGTGCTCGACGAGCCCAGCATCGGCCTGCACCCGCGCGACATGGACCGCATCAATCAGGCCATGCTGCGCCTGCGCGACGCGGGCAACACCTTGGTGGTGGTGGAGCACGACCCGGCGGTCATGCTCTGCGCCGATCGCGTGCTCGACATGGGGCCCGGGCCTGGCGTCAAAGGCGGGCGCATCGTGTTCGACGGCACGCCCGAGCAACTGCAACACGCCGACACCCTCACCGGCGCGTACCTGGGCGGGCGCGCGTCCATTGGGCTGGGGCTCAAGCGCCTGGTCAGCGACCACACGCCGCGCCTCATCCTGGAGGGCGCGCGCGAACACAACCTGAAAAACATCAGCCTCGAATTCCCGCTGCAACGCCTGGTCTGCGTGACGGGCGTCAGTGGCTCGGGCAAATCCACGCTCATCCAGGATGTGCTCACGCCCGCCTTGCTGCGCCACTTCGGCAAAGCCACCGAAACCCCCGGCGCGCACGACCGTTTGCTCGGTGCCGATCACTTGAGCGATGTGGTGTTTGTCGACCAATCGCCCATCGGCAAGACCGCGCGCTCCAACCCGGTGAGCTACGTCGGCGCGTGGGACGCCATCCGCGAGTTGTTCGCCACCGCGCCGCTGGCGCGTCAACGCGGCTACACCGCGTCCAAGTTCAGTTTCAACAGCGGCGATGGCCGCTGCCCCACCTGCGGCGGCTCGGGTTTCGAGCACGTCGAGATGCAGTTTTTGAGCGATGTGTACCTGCGTTGTCCGGACTGCGATGGTCAGCGTTATCGACCGGAGATTCTGGAAGTGCGCATCGAGCGCGGTGTTCCTCATGCGCACGATCGGCGCGAGGTCGCAGTGGGGGCGACGGCGCAGCGATTTGATGAGCGCAGCGAATATGAGCCAGACGTTGCCCCCGCTGTGGCCTCGCGCAGCGCTACCGTCGCATCCACCTCCGCCCCCCGCCGATCGCTGTCGGTCGCGGACGTGCTGGAGCTGACCGTCGGTGAGGCTGTCGAGGTATTCGCCAACGACCGCGAGGTGATCCGCGCCTTGCAACCCATCGTCGATGTGGGTTTGGATTACGTGAAGCTCGGCCAACCCGTGCCCACACTCTCCGGCGGTGAGGCCCAGCGCCTCAAGCTCGCGGGCTTTTTGGCCGAGGCCAGCAAAGGCCGCAGCGTCAGCAAGCAATCGCTGGCGCGCAAGGGCACGCTGTTCTTGTTCGACGAGCCCACCACCGGCTTGCACTTTGACGACATCGCCAAGCTCATGCGCGCCATGCGCCGCTTGCTCGACGACGGCCATTCGCTGATCGTGATCGAACACAACCTCGACGTCATGCGCGCCAGCGACTGGCTCATCGACCTCGGCCCCGAAGGCGGCGACGCTGGGGGCGAGTTGGTGGCCGAAGGTCCGCCCGAAGACGTGATGCAGCACCCGTACTCGCACACGGGCGCGGCACTGCGCGCCTATGTGTCGGCCCTCGACGGCGCGGCGCGCGCGGTGCGTGTGGCCGCGCCGCCTCGGCCGGTGGCGACGGCAACCGACAGCATCCAGATCGTGCATGCGCGCGAGCACAACCTCAAGGGCTTGAGCGTGGACGTGCCGCGTGGCAAGTTCAATGTCATCACCGGCGTGAGCGGGTCGGGCAAATCGACGCTGGCCTTTGACATCCTGTTCAACGAAGGGCAGCGCCGTTACCTGGAGTCGCTCAACGCCTATGCGCGCAGCATCGTGCAGCCCGCAGGGCGGCCCGAGGTCGATGCGGTGTATGGCATCCCGCCGACCGTGGCCATCGAGCAGCGCCTCTCGCGCGGCGGGCGCAAGTCCACCGTGGGCACCACCACCGAGGTCTGGCATTTCCTGCGCTTGCTCTATGTGAAGCTGGGCACGCAGCATTGCGTCCACGACGGCGCGGCGGTCGAACCACAAACGCCCGAGCGCATCGCCGCTGCGCTGATGCGCCACTACAAGGGCCAGCACATCGGTCTGCTCAGCCCGTTGGTGGTCAACCGCAAGGGCGTCTACACCGAGCTGGCCGATTGGGCGCGCCCGCGCGGCTACACGCATTTGCGCGTCGATGGTGAGTTCTTGCCGACCACCGGTTTCCCGCGCATCGACCGCTTCAAGGAACACACCATCGAGCTGCCCGTGCTCAGCCTCACGGTGACAGCCGAGAACGAGCCCCTGTTGCGCGATGCGCTGGCGCGTGCGCTCGAACACGGCAAGGGCGTGGTGCATGTGCTGGCCGAACTCGACGGCTTGTCCGAGGCGATGGCCGCTGGCACGTCCACCGCGCGCATCGGACGCCTGGAGGTGTTCTCGACGAAACGCGCTTGCCCGGTGTGCGCCACCTCGTATGCCGAACTCGACCCGCGCTTGTTTTCGTACAACAGCAAACACGGCTGGTGCCCGGACTGCGTGGGCACGGGCGTCAAGCTGACGCAAGAGCAACGTCGCTTGCTCGACGACTCGGTGCGCGATGACAAAGACAAGGGCCGCGAGCAAACCTTTGCCGAGCCCGAGGTCGATGACCTCACCGACACCACCTGCCCGACGTGTGCGGGCACGCGCCTCAATGCCACGGCGCGCGCGGTCAAGTTCGCGGGCGTGGGCATTGCCGACATCGCGCGACTGAGCGTGGGCGATGTGCGCCGTTGGGTCGAAGGCTTGCAGCGCGAAGGGCAGATGAGCGCGCGCGAGCGCGACATCGCGCGTGACCTCGTGCCCGAGATCCGCAGCCGCCTGGAATTTTTGGAGCAGGTCGGCCTCGGCTACCTCACGCTGGACCGGGGCGCGCCCACGCTCAGCGGTGGCGAGGCGCAGCGCATCCGACTGGCCGCGCAACTGGGCAGCCATTTGCAAGGCGTGTGCTACGTGCTCGACGAGCCAACCATTGGCCTGCATGCGCGCGACAACCAGATCCTGCTCAACGCTTTGCAAGTGCTGAGCGACAAAGGCAACACGCTGGTGGTGGTGGAGCACGACGAAGACACCATCCGCCGCGCCGATCACATCATCGACATTGGCCCGAGCGCGGGCAAACGCGGTGGCCGCCTGATCGCGCAAGGCTCGGTGGCCGATGTCACCGCGCAAGCCGAATCACAAACCGGGCGCTACCTGTTGCACGCCATGCGCCACCCCTTGCAAGCGCGGCGACCGGTGCCGACGCGCGCGAACGCCAACGACGCGCTCGATTGGCTGGTGCTGCGTGGCGCGCAACTGCACAACCTGCAACAGGTCGAGGCGCGGGTGCCGCTCAAGCGCCTGGTCGCCATCACGGGGGTGAGCGGTTCGGGCAAATCGACGCTGGCGCGCGATGTGTTGTTGCACAACGTCGCTGCTGCGGTGGCCCAACGCAGCACCGCTGCCGGGCGCAAGGCCGATGAGGCGGGTCAACACCCGGCGTGGCTGGGCTGTGCGGGGCTGGAGGGCTACGCCGCCATCGACCGCGTGCTCGAAGTCGACCAAACCCCGATTGGCAAAACGCCGCGCTCCTGCCCCGCCACCTACATCGGCTTTTGGGACACCATTCGCAAGCTGTTTGCCGAAACGCTGGAAGCCAAGGCGCGCGGCTACGGGCCGGGACGCTTCAGCTTCAACACGGGCGAAGGCCGTTGCCCCAGTTGCGAAGGCCAGGGCATGCGCACCATCGAGATGAGTTTTCTGCCCGATGTGAAAGTGCCGTGCGAGAGCTGCCACGGCGCGCGCTTCAATGCCGAGACCCTGGCCGTGAGCTGGCGCGGCAAGAGCATTGGTGAAGTGCTGCAAATGGAAGTGGACGAGGCGGTGGAATTCTTTGCCTCCATGCCCAGCATCGCGCACCCGCTGCAACTGCTCAAAGACGTCGGCCTGGGTTACCTCACGCTCGGCCAACCCTCACCCACGCTCAGCGGTGGTGAGGCGCAGCGCATCAAGTTGGTGACCGAACTCAGCAAGGTGCGCGACGACGTCACGCGGCGCGGCCAGAAGATGCCGCACACCCTGTATGTGCTGGACGAACCCACGGTGGGCCTGCACATGGCCGATGTGGACAAGCTCATCCGCGTGCTGCATCGCCTGGTCGATGCGGGCCACAGCGTGGTGGTGATCGAGCACGACCTCGATGTGATCGCCGAGGCCGACTGGATCATCGACCTCGGCCCCGACGGCGGCGATGCCGGTGGTCGCATCGTGGCCGCCGACACGCCCGAGGGCGTGGTGCGTGCGGGCACGCACACGGGGGTGGCGTTGGGGGCGGTGTTGGCGCGTTGAGCGCGGCCTTGATTCAGGCAGATCGCCCCAACCGCCACAACGACGTCACCTCCGCCGCGCGCGCCGCGTGCAGCGGGTCGGTGGTGTCTTGCACTTTGGCGTGGCGTGGGCGGGTGTCGATGCGGCCCAGCACGCGCAGGCCAGCGGCGTCGATCCATTGCAGCAGTTGCTCGCGCGGGCGCAGGCCGAGGTGTTCGGCCAGGTCCGACAAGATGAGCCAGCCTTCGCCGTCGGCGCACAGGTGCGCGGCCAGTCCGTTCAAGAAGCCGCGCAGCATGGCGCTGTTGGCGTCATACACCGCTTGCTCCAGCACCGAGCTGGGCGTGGCGGGCACCCACGGCGGGTTGCAGACCACCAAGGCGGCTTGGCCCTCGGGGTAGAGGTCGGCGTGTTGCAAGCTCACCTGCTGTTGCAGGCGTAGCCGTTGCAGGTTGTCGCGGGCGCAGGTCAGTGCGCGCTCCGACAGGTCGGTGCCGATCACGCGCGCAATGCCGCGACGGGCCAGCACCGCCGACAGCACGCCGGTGCCCACACCCAGATCGAACGCCACCGGGGTGTGGCGGAGGGCGACAGGCAACGGGGCTTGCGCGACGAGGTCCACGTATTCACCGCGCACGGGTGAGAACACGCCGTGGTGCGGGTGGATGTGCGCGCCGCCCAGGGCGGGAATGGGCACGCCTTTTTTACGCCACTCGTGTGCCCCGATGAGGCCGAGCAAGCCGCGCAAGGGCAGCACGCTCGGCTGGCCATCGCTCGGGCCCCAGGCCTCGGCGCAGGCGGCTTGCACCTGGGGTGCTCGGCGCAGGTCGATGCGGTGATCGCCGTCGATGCCGATGAGCAACTGCCCCAGCAAGCACGCGCGATGGGCTTGTTGCGCGCGGTGCTGCTCAAAGGCGTCGAGCGCGGTGGCCGGTGCTGGGCCGGATGGGCGCGACAAGGTCTTGTTGAGTTGCCGCGTCATGGCTTGCAGTTGTTGCTTGCCTTGCTCGTAGTCGCCGCGCCAGAGCAGGGCGGTGCCCGCGCGCGCCAATTGCAGCGCCTTGGAGGCGGTCAGCGACTCGCGCAGCACCTGGATGTCAGTGGGCGGCGGTGTGCCGTTGTCGACCCGCCACCGTGCGCTGCGGGTCTGCCCGTCTTCTGACCAGGTGACGGAGGGGGTGTTCAATGTGCCGAGCCCAGGGCCAGGCCCGCGTGCTCGCGCAGCGGGTGAAAGTGGATTTTCGGGAACCGCTCTTGCGCCAAGCGCACGTCATACGGCGAGGTGCACAGGTAGGCCAGGGTGCCGGCGGCGTCGAGCGCCAGACGCTGCGGGTAGGCGTGCGTGAACTCGCGCAGCTCTTGCGGCGTGTCGGCGGTGATCCAACGAGCGCCCGTGTATTGACAGCTCTCCAGCCGCACGTCGCAGTCGTATTCGGTTTTGAGGCGGTGTTGCACGACTTCGAATTGCAGTTGACCCACGGCGCCGAGCAGCATCGCGCCACCGGCCTCGGGCTTGAACACCTGGATGGCACCTTCTTCGCCCAACTGTTCCAGGCCTTGTTGCAATTGCTTGGTGCGCAGCGGGTTGTTGAGCAGCACCGTCATGAACAACTCGGGCGCGAAGAACGGCAAGCCCGTGTATTGCAGGTTCGTGCCGTCGGTGATGGTGTCGCCCAACTGCACACCGCCGTGGGTGGTGAAGCCGATGATGTCGCCGGCGTAGGCCTCTTCCACCGCTTCGCGGCGTTGCGACATGAAGGTGACCACGCTGGTGGGGCGCAGTTCTTTGGCCGTGCGTTGCACCTTGAGTTTCATGCCCGGTGTGAACTTGCCGGAGGCCACGCGCACAAAGGCGATGCGGTCGCGGTGGTTGGCGTCCATGTTGGCCTGCACCTTGAACACCACGCCCGAGAAGCCGCTGTCTTCGGGCTGCACCACTTTCTCTTGCGGCTGTTTGTTGACGACCAGCGAACTCACGCGCGGACGCGGCGAGGGCGCGAGGTCGACCAGCGCGTCGAGCACTTCCATCACACCGAAGTTGTTCACGCCCGAGCCGAAGAAGACGGGCGTTTGTTTGCCCGCCAAAAACGCGGCGGGGTCGAACGTGGGCGAAGCGCCGGTGGCCAGCTCCATGCTGTCCATGGCGGTGGTCCATTCGTGGCCAAAGCGCGCGGCCAGGGCGTCGCGGTCGCTCAGGGGAATGGCTTCAAAGTCTTGCGGGCGGCGTTCGCTGCCAGCCTCGAACACGGTCATCGCCTGGGTGCGCAGATTCACGATGCCACCAAAGCTCTTGCCCTGACCGACGGGCCAGGTCATGGGCACGCAGGGCATGCCGAGTTCGCGTTCCACCTCGTCGAGGATGTCGAGCGGGTCGCGCACCTCGCGGTCCATCTTGTTGACGAAGGTGATGATCGGCGTGTCGCGCTGGCGGCAGACCTCGATCAGACGCCGCGTCTGCGATTCCACGCCGTTGGCCGCGTCGATCACCATCAGCGCCGAGTCGACGGCGGTGAGCACGCGGTAGGTGTCTTCGGAGAAGTCCTTGTGGCCCGGGGTGTCGAGCAGGTTGATGACGTGCTCGCGGTAGAGCATCTGCATGACCGACGACGCCACCGAAATGCCGCGCTGCTTTTCGATCTCCATCCAGTCGCTGGTGGCGTGGCGGCTGGCCTTGCGCGCCTTGACGCTGCCCGCGATCTGGATCGCGCCGGAGAACAGCAGCAGCTTCTCGGTCAGCGTGGTCTTGCCCGCGTCGGGGTGAGAAATGATGGCAAAGGTGCGACGGCGGCGCACTTCGTGCAGGAAATCGGTCATGGGAATCGGTGGCTCCGAGCCGTGCTGAAACGGTAACGGAGTGAGTGAAAGGGCGCGTGGGTGCGCGCGAGTGGGGACATTTTATCGGGCGAGGAAAGGCCTCGGTCGTAAGCGAAAGGTGTAAGAAATATCGGCGATTTGATCAATAAAATAAACCTATAGATCAAATAAACAGCCAATCCAGAAATGAATATTTGTTCAAAAGTGTTCTCTGCCCTTGTACTTGCGGGCGTGTTGGTCGGTTGCGGTGGGGGAGGCGGTGGTGGTTCCAGCAGTCCCGATCCATTCACCCTGCTGCCGGCAGTGGCTACAACGAAGAACCGATGCGCAAGCCCGCGTGTCGGCAGCAGTTCAGTCACGGGCGAGGCTTTCCCGGATGTTCAAGGGAGTTTGCTGGATGAGCAGAATTTTCTCGCGGCTTGGACGAACGACACCTATCTCTGGTACCGCGAGGTGGCCTATCCGACGCCAGCCAACTACAACTCTGCGACAGCCTACTTTGCGGCCTTGAAAACAAATGCCGTCACTGGCAGCGGGGCCGCCAAGGACCGATTCCATTTCACCTATACAACCAGCGAATGGGAGTCCTTGTCGACCCAAGGCGTGCAGATTGGTTATGGCGCCAATTGGGCCGTGATCAAGTCCACGCCACCGCGATCCATCAAGGTCGCCTATACAGACCCTGGAACGCCAGCGAGCGCGTTGTCTCCCGCCTTGTCCCGTGGGGCCACGGTCCTGAAGGTCGATGGTGTCGATGTTGTGAACAACAACACCCAATCGGGCGTTAACACCATTGTTGCGGGCTTATTTCCTACAACCGCCAATGCGACCCATACGTTTGAGATCAAGGACCCAGGCAGTGCGACCACGCGCACGGTGACCATGACGTCGGCCAGCATCACCACGTCACCGGTCCAGAACGTTCAAACACTGGTTGGTGGCGCTGTGGGGTACATGCAGTTCAATGACCACATCGCCACGGCAGAGCCAGCGCTCATCAACGCCATCACTCAACTCAAGAACGCCGGTGTCACAGACTTGGTGATCGACATTCGCTACAACGGGGGTGGTTATCTGGCGATTGCCGCAGAGCTGGCTTATATGGTGGCCGGACCAACGCGGACCACGGGCAAAACGTTCGAGTTGATGACCTTCAATGACAAGTACCCCACAGTCAACCCTGTCACCAAAGCCGCCATCGCGCCAACACCGTTTTACGCCACGGCCGTTGGTTTGGATGCCAGCGTGACACAGGGCAGTGCCTTGCCCCATCTGGGGCTGAGCCGCGTGTATGTGTTGACGGGACCGGACACTTGTTCGGCGAGTGAGGCCATCATGAACGGCTTGCGAGGCGCTGGGGTCCAGGTGTTCCAGTTCGGTTCCAAGACTTGCGGCAAGCCCTATGGCTTCTATCCGCAAGCCAACTGTGGCACCACCTACTTCAGCATCCAGTTCAAGGGCGTCAATGCGCTTGGCTTTGGGGACTATTCGGATGGACTTGCGCCACAGAATGGATCGGTGACCGGGTTGGCCTCGCAAGCGATTCTTCCGGGCTGTTCGGTTGCGGATGACTACACCCACGCGCTGGGAGATCCAGCCGAGGCCCGACTGGCCGCTGCATTGCAATATCGAACCAGCAATGGCACATCGTGCCCAACTCCTGCGACGGGCATGGCACAGCCTCAGCTGCATGCAGGGCTGCTCGGCGAGTCACCGCTGCTCAACCGCCCACAGCCCTTGACCAATCGAATCGCCACGCCTGTGCGTTGATCGCTGCGTTAGAATCTGCCCCATTCCGAGGAGCGTTGCAGCGCCGTTCATTCAACACGGCGTGAGGCTCGGAACCCTTCCCTTCGCAACGACGCTCATCCACTGTTGGCAGTGCGGTGAGCGGTGACATCTCTCCCGACGCGTGCTGCCCAGTGGTTTACACCATTGGAGTTGTGACCATGAACGCACCGTTGAAAAACGTTTTGCCCACCGATTGCGTGATCGCCGACATCGGCTTGGCCGATTGGGGCCGCAAAGAAATCAAGATCGCCGAAACCGAGATGCCCGGCCTGATGGCCATCCGCGAAGAGTTCGCGGCCCAGCAGCCCTTGAAGGGCGCGCGCATCACCGGCTCGCTGCACATGACCATCCAAACGGCGGTGCTGATCGAAACCCTCAAGGCCTTGGGCGCTGACGTGCGCTGGGCGTCGTGCAACATCTTCAGCACGCAGGACCACGCAGCAGCCGCCATCGCGGCCGCGGGCACGCCGGTGTTCGCCATCAAGGGCGAGACGCTGGCCGAGTATTGGGACTACACGCACCGCATTTTTGAATTCGGTGCCGCCGGTACGCCGGGCGAAGGCCCGAACATGATCCTCGACGACGGCGGCGACGCCACGTTGCTGATGCACCTGGGCAAGAAGGCCGAGAAGCATCCGGAGGTGCTGGCCAATCCGGGCAGCGAAGAAGAGATCTGCTTGTTCAACGCCATCAAGGCCAAGCTGGCGCAAGACCCGACCTGGTACAGCCGCAAGAGCGCCGAGATCATGGGCGTGACGGAAGAGACCACCACGGGCGTGCACCGCCTCAAAGAGATGAGCGCCAAAGGCACGCTGATGTTCCGCGCCATCAACGTCAACGATTCGGTGACCAAGAGCAAGTTCGACAACCTGTATGGTTGCCGCGAGTCGCTGGTGGACGGCATCAAGCGCGCCACCGACGTGATGATCGCGGGCAAGGTGGCGGTGGTGGCCGGCTATGGCGACGTGGGCAAGGGCTCGGCCCAGGCGCTGCGCGCTCTGAGCGCACAGGTGTGGGTGACCGAGATCGACCCCATCAACGCGCTGCAAGCCGCGATGGAAGGCTTCAAAGTCGTGACCATGGACTACGCCGCCGACAAGGCCGACATTTTTGTGACGGCCACCGGCAACAAGCACGTCATCACGCACGACCACATGGTCAAGATGAAAGACCAGGCCATCGTCTGCAACATCGGTCACTTCGACAACGAGATCGACATCGCCTCGGTCGAGAAGTACCAGTGGGAAGAGATCAAGCCGCAGGTCGATCACATCGTGTTCCCCGACGGCAAGAAGATCATCATGTTGGCCAAGGGCCGTTTGGTGAACCTGGGTTGCGCCACGGGTCACCCGAGCTTTGTGATGTCGTCGAGCTTTGCCAACCAGACCATTGCGCAGATCGAGTTGTTCACGCATCCCGACAGCTACGACGTGGGCAAGGTGTATGTGCTGCCCAAGCACCTCGACGAGAAAGTGGCGCGCCTGCACCTGAAGAAGGTGGGCGCGATGCTGACCGAGCTGAGCGACGAGCAGGCCGAGTACATCGGCGTGCCCAAGTCTGGCCCCTACAAGCCGGACACCTATCGCTATTGATGAAGGATGACGCCGTGCGGTGCATCGGCATGAACGCGCTGCGCGCGCATGACCGCTTCACAGTCATGGCGTCATAACGTCATTCGGTCATCCACGATGCGCGCCGACCAATTGCTGGTGGAGCGGGGCCTAGCGGCCTCGCGTTCGCAAGCACAACGCCTGATCTCGGCGGGGGTGCGTTGGCGCGTGGGCGGCGGTGACTGGCGCGTGGTGGGCAAGAACGGTGACGAGTTGCCCGCGCAGGCCGAGCTGGCGTTGCAAGACGCATCGGAGGCGCGCTATGTCTCGCGCGGCGGTCTCAAGCTCGAAGGTGCATTGCGCGACAGCGGCTTGGCGGTGCAGGGCCGTCGATGCCTCGATGTGGGGCAGAGCACGGGCGGCTTCACCGACTGTTTGTTGCAGCACGGCGCAGCGCAGGTGGTGGGCTTGGATGTGGGCCACGACCAGTTGCATCCACGCTTGCGCAGCGACGCGCGGGTGGTGTGCATCGAGGGGCTCAATGCCCGTGAGTTGCAAGCGGGCGATGCACGCATCCCCGACGCGGCGCAAGGCTTTGAGGTGATCGTGGGCGATCTGTCCTTCATCTCGCTGAGCTTGGTGTTGCCCGCCTTGTTGCCACTGGCCCGCGCCGACACGCAGTGGCTGATGCTGGTCAAGCCGCAATTCGAGTTGCAGCCAGCCGACATCGGCAAGGGCGGTTTGGTGAAAGACCCCGCGCGTTACGCCGATGTGCGCCAGCGCGTGCAGCAGGCGTGTGAGGCCTTGGGTTTGGAGATCTGGGGCTATTGGCCCAGCGTCATCGCCGGTGGCGATGGCAATCAGGAGTTCTGGATGGCGGCGCGGCGTGCGCGCGCCACCGGATGACAAGGAGTGTGGCGATGCGCCCTCAAGTGAGTGTTGAATTTTTCCCGCCCAAGACGCCGGAAGGCGCCGAGAAACTGCGCCGTGTGCGCGCCGAGTTGGCGGTGTTGAAGCCGCAGTTTTGTTCGGTCACCTACGGCGCGGGCGGATCGACCCAGGCGGGCACGCTCTCGACGGTGAAAGAGATCCTGGCCGAAGGCATGGACGCCGCATCGCATTTCTCGTGCATCGGTGCCACGCGGGCCAGCGTGCGTGAACAACTGGCCGAGCTCCAGGCCATGGGCTTGAAGCGACTGGTGGCACTGCGCGGCGATTTGCCCAGCGGCTACGGTGCCGGCGGCGAGTTCCAATACGCCAGCGATCTGGTGCGCTTCATCCGCGAGGAAACGGGCGATCACTTCCACATCGAGGTGGCGGCGTACCCGGAGGTGCATCCGCAAGCCAAGTCGCCCGCCGCCGATTTGCAGGCCTTTGCGGCCAAGGTGCAAGCCGGTGCCGATTCGGCCATCACCCAATACTTTTACAACTCGGACGCGTATTTCCAGTTCGTGGAGGAGGTGGACCGTCTGGGGGTGAGCGTGCCCATCGTGCCGGGCATCATGCCCATCACCAGCTCGTCACAGTTGCTGCGCTTCTCCGATGCTTGCGGGGCCGAGGTGCCGCGCTGGATCCGCTTGCGTTTGCAGTCGTATGGCGACGACGTGGCCTCGATCAAAGCCTTTGGCTTGGAGGTGGTGACCAGCCTGTGCGAGCAACTGATCGCTGGCGGCGCACCGGGGCTGCACTTTTATTCGATGAACCAGAGCGCGGCGACGCTGGCCATCTGTCAGGCCTTGAACGGTTGACGACGTGGGCGCAGACGCTGTGCGGTCTCAGCGCTCGTCAAAGCTCACCGCCAGCGCGTCGCTGGTGGCGCAGGCCTGACACGACAGCACAAAACCCTGCGCGACTTCCTCGTCGCTGAGGGTGAAGTTCTTCGCCATCTGTGCCTGACCGCTGAGCACCTTGGTGCGGCAGGTGCAGCACACCCCCGCTTTGCATGAAAACGGAATGTCCAGACCGGCATTGAGCGCGGCGTCGAGCACGTTGTCGCCCTCGGCCAGCGGCACCTCATACGACTTGCCGTCGACGACCACGGTGAGCGCAATCGATTTGCCTGTGGCGGCAGCGGCTTTTTTGGCTGGCGCTGTGGCGTGCACGGGCGTACCGCTGGTGAAGCGTTCGGAGTAGACGCGGTCCTGCGGCACACCAGCTTGCACCAGAGCGCTTTCGGTGGCTTCGATCATGGCCTCGGGGCCGCAGATGAAGACTTCGTCCATGCTCTTGACGGGCAGCAAGGCGTGGATGACGGCGCGCACCTTGTCACCATCGATGCGTCCTTGCAGCAAGTCCACTTCTTGCGCCTGACGCGAGAGGATGTGCACCAGCGTCAGGCGGTTCGGGTAGCGGTCTTTCAGATCTTGCAAGGCTTCGTTGAACATCACACTGGCCATGCGGCGGTTGCCATAGACCAGGGTGAATTTCGACTCGGGCTGACTCTCCAGCGTGTGCGTCATGATCGACAGAATGGGCGTGATGCCCGAGCCCGCCGCAAAGCCAACACGGTGCAGCGCGCGTTGGCGCTTGACGCAAAAGCGGCCATCGGGTGGCATGACCTGCAAGGTGTCACCGGCTTTGAGTTGCGTGGCCGCCCAGTTGGAGAACACGCCGCCCTCGACCGGGCGAATGCCCACTTGCACGATGCCGCTGGTTTGCAGCAGCGAGGGGGTCGAGCAGATCGAATAACTGCGGCGCACGTCATGCCCATCGATGGTGGCGCGCAGCGTCAGAAACTGACCCGGCGTGAAAGCAAAGGCCGCGCGCAGATCTGCAGGCACTGCCAGCGAGAGGCACACCGAGCCAGCGGCCTCCGGGTCCACATGGGCCACAGAGAGGGAATGAAAGCGGGTGGACGCGGTGGGGGTGGCAGACATGGGCGTTTCCTGCGAAGGGCTCAATGGGGTTTGAAGTAGTCGAACGGCTCCAGGCAGTCCAAGCATTTGTGCAAGGACTTGCACGCGGTGGAGCCAAAGGCCGAGGTTTCGGTGGTGTTGTGCGAGCCGCAGCGCGGGCAGAGCACGACGTCGCGCTGCAAGGACGCGACAAACTGCAACACCTGATCCGTGGTGCCCGCCATGGTGGCGCAGCGTTGGGGGGGCGCGATGCCATAGGCGCGCAGCTTGCGTCGCGCGTGCTCGGTCATCCAGTCGGTGGTCCAGGCGGGCGAGAGTTGGGTGACCACATCGGCCTCGATGCGGTGAGCCACGAGCGCGGCACGCACATCGTCTTCAATCTGCGACATGGCCGGGCAGCCGCTGTAGGTGGGCGTGATGACCACTTGCAGGCGGCCGTTGACTTCGCGCACCTCGCGCAGGATGCCCATTTCTTCCAGCGTGATGACGGGGATTTCTGGGTCGGTCAGCGGCGCCAACGCCTGCCACACCGAGGCGTGCGCGCGCGTCGGCGCGGCATCGCTGGGCGTGGGCCAGGGCGTGGTGTGGGACATGGGCCTGGGCTGTGGGCTTACCAGGTCGCGCCAGGATGGGCGCGCGCCAGACTTTGCATTTCGCCCAGCAGGTAGCCCAGGTGCTCGGAGTGCACGCCGTGCTTGCCGGTGGGCACAAAGCCGCCGTCGCTGGGGCGCTGCAAGGTGGCTTCTTGCAAGGTGCGCTCCACGATGCTGAGCCAGTCGTCGCGCAGCGCCGCAGCGTCCACGCCGACACCCGCCTTGGCGGCGGTGGCTTCGAAGTCGCTGTGGGTCCAGAACTCTTGCGTGTAGGGCCACAGGTGGTCGAGCGCGGCCTGCGCGCGCGCATGCGATTCCTCGGTGCCGTCGCCAAAACGCACCAGCCAGTCGTGCGCATGGCGCAGGTGGTAGCGCGCTTCTTTGAGCGACTTGGCCGCGATGCTGGCCAACTGCGTGTCGGTGCTGTGCTGCAGCCGATCCCACACCAGCACCATGAACGCGCTGTAGAGAAAGTTGCGCGCAATGGTCACGGCGTAGTCGCGGTTATCGACGGCATAGCCCACCAGCGCGCCGTGGTGCGGCAACTCCAGCAAGGTGTAGTTCTTGAATTCGGGCACGTCGCGGAAGTAGGCGTGCGTGTCTTCGGTGCTGCCGTCTTGCTTGAGATCGGCCACGTATTGGTACAGCAAGCGCGCCTGACCGATCAGGTCCAGCGCGTTGTTGGCCAAGGCCAGGTCTTCTTCCAGGATGGGGCCGTGGCCGCACCATTCGGCATTGCGCTGGCCGAGCACGATGGCGTTGTCGGCCAGGTGCAGCACGTAGTCGATGGGCGTTTGGGTCGGGGCGGCGCTCATCACATGTGCCCCACTTCGTCGGGGATGTCGTAGAAGGTCGGGTGGCGATAGATCTTGTCGCTGGCCGGATCAAAGAACTCCGGCTTGTCGTTGGGCTCGCTGGCGGTGATGCTGTGCGAGGGCACAACCCAGATGCTCACGCCTTCTTGGCGACGCGTGTAGATGTCGCGCGCCATTTGCAAGGCGTGCTGGGCGTCGCTGGCGTGCAGGCTGCCGCAGTGCTTGTGCTCCAGGCCTTGCTTGCTGCGGATGAAGACTTCCCACAGCGGCCATTCGCTCAGGGCTTTGGTGTTGGTGCGGCTCATGCGGCCTCCTTCATCTGACGTTGTTGCTGCTTGCGGGCGTGGGCGAGGGCGGCATCGCGCACCCACTGGCCTTCGTTCCAGGCTTTGACGCGGGTGTTCAGACGCTCTTTGTTGCACGGGCCGTGGCCGTTGACCGTGGCCCAGAACTCGTCCCAATCAATCGGTCCGTAGTCGTAGTGGCCGCGTTCTTCGTTCCACTTCAGGTCGGGATCGGGCAGGGTGACGCCCAGCACCTGCGCCTGCGGCACGGTGGCGTCGATGAACTTCTGGCGCAGGTCGTCGTTGCTGATGCGCTTGATGCCCCAGCGCATGCCTTGCACGCTGTTGGGGCTGTCGGCGTCGGGCGGACCGAACATGGCCAGACACTTCCACCAGTAGCGGTTGACGGCGTCTTGCACCATGTCCTTTTGCGCCTGCGTGCCTTTCATCATCACCAGCAAGGCTTCGTAGCCCTGGCGTTGGTGGAAGGACTCTTCCTTGCACACGCGGATCATGGCGCGCGCATACGGCCCGTAGGAGCAACGGCACAGCGGGATCTGGTTCATGATGGCCGCGCCATCGACCAGCCAGCCGATCACGCCCACGTCGGCCCAGTTCAGCGTCGGGTAGTTGAAGATGGAGCTGTATTTGGCCTTGCCCGAGTGCAGGGCTTCGAGCATTTGGTCGCGGCTGGTGCCCAGGGTCTCGGCGGCGCTGTAGAGGTACAGGCCATGACCGCCTTCGTCTTGCACCTTGGCGATCAGGATGGCCTTGCGCTTGAGCGACGGGGCGCGGCTGATCCAGTTGCCCTCGGGCAGCATGCCGACGATTTCGCTGTGCGCGTGTTGGCTGATTTGGCGCACCAGCGTCTTGCGATAGGCCTCGGGCATCCAGTCGCGCGGCTCGATGCGACCGTCGGCGTCGATGCGGGCTTCAAAGTTATCGATCAAGGCTTGCTCGTGCGCGCTCGTGGGCGCGGCCACGGCCTTGGGGCCTTTGTCGTTGGCGTCGGGCACGTTGAAGGATTGGGTGTACATGCGGGCACTCCTGAACCGCAGAGAACGCGGCGTGACCCGAAGTATAAAAAGTTAACCGACCGATCGGTCGGTTAATTGGCCGGGTTCGGCTAGGGACTTTCCCGTGCCCGGTGGGTGTCAGCCGCCCGCCTCGACGCTGTGGCCCTGGCCGACGCCGCGCCCGAGGGCTTGCTGCACCAGCGGCAGACACTGCGCCAGTTGTGCCTTGAGGGTGAAGGGCGGGTTGATGACGAACATGCCGCTGGCGCTCAAACCGCTGCCGTCACCCGCTCCACGGCCCACGGCCAAGGTGGCATGCAGCCAGGTCTTGCCGGCGGTCTGGGTGAGGTTTTTCAGGCGACGCGGCAGGTCGTGCGCTTCAGGGCGGCCAATGATGGGGTACCACACCAGATAGGTGCCGGTGGGAAACCGTTTGACCGCGTCTTGCACGCAGGTCAGCACGCGGGCGTAGTCGTGCTTGAGTTCGTAGCTGGGGTCGATGAGCACGCAGGCGCGGCGTGAGCCTCCCGCTGACACGGGGGGCGGTAGCAGGGCCTTGAGGGCTTCAAAGCCGTCGCCCATTTGCATCTGGAGGCTGCGCCCGCCATCGAGCTGGCCCAGGTTCTGGCGCAACAGCTTTTGGTCGGTGGGGTGCATCTCAAACAGCTTGAGGCGATCGCGTGAGGCATGGCGATCCGTCGCCAGCATCAGCCGCGCCAGGATGAAGGGCGAGCCGGGGTAGGTGTGCCAGCCGCCTGTCGGGTTGAAGCTGGCCACCACGTCGAGGTAGTCACGCAGCGGTTCGGGCCAGTCGGCTTGTCGCTGGCCCACCAGCTTGAGGAAGCCCTCCGACGCTTCGCCGCTGGTGCCCGCCTGCTCGCCGTCGAGCCGATACACGCCGGCACCGGCATGGGTGTCGGTGAAGTGAATCGCTGGTGCCTTCTTCATCAGATGGCGCACCGTGGCGATCAGGGTCAGGTGCTTGAGAACGTCGGCGTGGTTGCCGGCGTGAAAGGCGTGGCGGTAACTGAACATCGGGGCATGGTAACCGCACTAGGGTTTATCTCTATAACCAAAGAATGCATGTATTCATCTAATGGCTACAAGAGGCTTTTTATGTGAAAACGAAAATTTGATGAAGAAAGGTTTTTTGTATGACCAAAGAGATGATCTCGGCATTCGTGTGCGTGATGGGGATTTCGCTCTTAGGCTTGCCGACCTCAGTGACTGCTGAGGACAGTAAGCCGGTGATAGCGTTTCAACCGCTTCAACCCTTTGAGCCTTCCTATTTGCTTGTCAGCCGGGGAGAGCACGATCAAAACGCATTGCGTGCGCGGATGTCGATGAAGTACGTGTTTAGCCGGATCTCGGGCATGTCGGCTGAATTTTTTGGCAGTTATACCGGCGAGTTTGATTTTTACGCACTGACCCGCCCATCCTCTCCGGTGATTGGGCGCTCTCATAACCCGGCAGTTCATTTGCGCTGGGATGAAAAAAAGGGGGCTGACATCCAAAACGCGGGGTGGTCATGGATGGACCTTGGTTTTGAACATCGATCGAACGGACAGGCTGCCGAGTTCAACACCGATAGCGCTCGCAATGAGGCCCAGGCCGCATACCTTGCGCAAAACTACGCCTACTTTGATGCCGTCAGTCACAGCAGTTGGTATTTTTCTGCGGAAGCCCAACGGCAACCTTTTCAGTCATCCGTGGGGCAGCTTGCCTTGAATGCCAAAGTCAAGTTCTACGTCAACAAAGACACGGACGTTCACTGGGGGCCCCTGAGAAACTCGGGTGTCAGCATCTCGGACTACGACCGCATCACGCTGCGCGCTTTATCGGACCGAGGGGCGTCTGCCGAATTGATTATGGGAGACAAGGGGTTTGCAACCGCCTCCTTGAACCTGGACTATGGATGGATTTGGCGTCAGTTCCCTCTTTACGTCAGAGTTCATTGGGGGCCGCTCAACAATTTGTCTGACTACACGCGCAGTCAGCGATCCATAGGCTTTGGCTTGCGTTTTTGTAATGGCCAGCAGCAGTGGTCTTCATGCCCCAATTTGTATTAAGGACGCTTGAAAAGCCACCACGTGAAATGTCGAGCGACTCGGTGGCTCAATCCGAACTGCGGGGGCCGTCGGATGGGCTGCCAGGACCCGTTACAATAGCTGGCTTCGCAGCGATGTCGTGGTCCCGCGGCGAAGTTTCAATTCACCCACCTAAGAGGCGCCCAGCAGAGGCGCACCGACCGTGGAAAAGGGCCCAACAAACCATCCTCAAAGGAAAACCATGTCTACGTTCAGCGCAAAACCCGCTGACGTGAAGCATGAGTGGTTTGTGATTGACGCCACCGACAAGGTGCTCGGACGAGTAGCCAGCGAAGTTGCTCTCCGTTTGCGCGGCAAACACAAGGCCATTTACACGCCTCACGTCGATACCGGCGATTTCATCGTCGTCATCAATGCTTCCAAGCTCAAGGTCACTGGGACCAAGAACCTGGACAAGATTTACTACCGTCACTCCGGTTTCCCCGGCGGTATCACGGCAACCAACTTCCGCGATCTGCAAGCCAAGCATCCTGGCCGCGCACTCGAGAAGGCGGTCAAGGGCATGCTGCCCAAGGGCCCGTTGGGCTACGCCATGATCAAGAAGCTCAAGGTCTACGGCGGTGCCGAGCATCCGCACACGGCCCAGCAGCCCAAAACCCTGGACATCTGAGGAGCTGCCCCATGATTGGTGAATGGAACAACGGCACCGGTCGTCGCAAATCGAGCGTCGCCCGCGTGTTTCTGAAAAAAGGCTCCGGCAAGATCACGGTCAACGGTAAAGACATCGCCCAATACTTCGGCCGTCAAACCTCGATCATGATTGCCAAGCAACCCCTGGTGCTGACCGGCAACGAAGAAACCTTCGACGTGCAGGTCAATGTCCACGGTGGCGGTGAATCCGGCCAAGCCGGCGCCGTGCGCCACGGCATCACCCGTGCCCTGATCGACTACGACGCGGCGCTCAAGCCCGCACTGTCGGCAGCCGGTTATGTGACCCGTGACGCCCGTGAAGTCGAGCGTAAAAAGGTCGGTCTGCACTCCGCACGCCGCCGCAAGCAGTTCAGCAAGCGTTAATTCGCAAGCCGTCTCTGCCCAGAGCCGCAACGCCTTCGGGCCTTGCGGCTTTTTCTTGTCCGTGCGTCGCTGGCAACCCCACCCGCGTCAAGGGCAAGGGCTTGCCAGCCTGGAATTCCCGACCAAACCGATATACTTTGAGCCTGATTTTTGGAGAGACCCATGAGTGCCGTAGCCGAGACCGTTCAGACCGAAATGCCCGCCCCGATCGTCTTCACCGACAGCGCCGCTGCCAAGGTGGCCGACCTGATCGCCGAGGAAGGCAACCCCGATCTGAAGCTGCGCGTGTTCGTGCAGGGTGGCGGCTGCTCGGGCTTTCAGTACGGCTTCACCTTCGATGAAATCGTCAACGACGACGACACCACCATGACCAAGAACGGCGTCTCACTGCTGATCGACGCCATGAGCTACCAGTACTTGGTGGGCGCCGAGATCGACTACAAAGAAGACTTGCAGGGTGCTCAGTTCGTCATCAAGAACCCCAATGCCACGACCACCTGTGGCTGCGGTTCTTCGTTCTCCGTCTGAGTCTCTGTGCCGGTCAAACGAACCCCGCCTCGGCGGGGTTTTTTATCGACTCAACGCGGGTAAATCGCCCCGAGGACCCGCTGGCCGTTGGCTCCCGTGACCGCAGGCAGGTTGCCTGGGCGTCCCAGCAAGGTTTGTCGTGCCAGCCAGGCAAACGCGGCGGCTTCCACCTGCATTGGCGGCATGCCGCGCATCTGCGTGGTGATGACATCTTTGCCCGGCAGCGCGTCCGACAACTGGCGCATCAGGGCGCGGTTGAGGGCACCACCGCCGCAGACCAACACCTCGTAGACCTCGGGCGCATGGCGCAGCACATCTTGCGCGCAGGCCTGTGCGGTCAGCGCAGTCAGCGTGGCTTGCACGTCTTGCGGGGCCAAGGTGCCAAAGCCCTTGAGGTGGCCATCGAGCCAGGCCGAGTGAAACAGGTCGCGCCCCGTGCTCTTGGGCGGCGGCGCTTGCAAGTAGGGCTCGCTCAGCAAACGGTGCAGCAAGGCGTCGATGACGCGGCCGGTTTGGCTCCAGGCGCCGTTGGTGTCAAAGCGTTTGCCCGTGTGCAGCAAGCACCACAGGTCCAGCAAAGCGTTGCCTGGGCCACAGTCAAAGCCCAGCACCGTGCCATCGCCACGCAGGATGCTCAGGTTGGCGATGCCGCCGATGTTGAGCACGGCCACCGTCTCCAAGGGCCGACCGAACACCTGTTGATGAAACAGCGGCACCAGCGGTGCACCTTGACCGCCAGCCGCCACATCGCGGCTGCGAAAGTCGGCCACCACATCGATGCGGCACAGCTCGGCCAACAGGGCTGGACTGTTCAGTTGCAGGGTGTAGCCCGTGCCATCGAATTCGCCCGGGCGATGGCGGACGGTTTGGCCGTGGGCACCGATGGCGCGGATGTCGCTGGCTTCGAGTCGGCACTGGTGCAGCAGGGCGTGCACCACCTGGGCATAGACGCGAACCAGGCTGTTGGCGGCGAGGGCGCTGCGATGCAGTTCGTCGGGGCCGCTTTCATTCAGGGCCAGTAATTCGGTGCGCAGCGACACGTCCAGCGCCACGGCTTGGTGTCCGAGCACCGTGGGCTGTCCTTGGGCGTCGAATTCAACCACGACCCCATCCACGCCATCCATCGAAGTGCCTGACATCAGGCCGATGAAGCGCTCGGGCATCACTCGGTGCGGCTGGCTTGCAGTTCGGTGGCAGCGGCCAGCTCTTGGCGCGCGGTTTGCAAGTGTTGCGCAAACAGCGGGCGCAAGGCGGGGGCCAGTGGCACGCTGTCGCTTTGTCGTGCCAGGGTCAGGGGGTCACGGTGCTGGCCGTTGACCCGGAACTCAAAGTGCAAATGCGGTCCGGTGGCCCAGCCCGTGGCGCCGACCGCGCCAATGGTTTGGCTTTGGGCCACGCTTTGGCCGCGACGCACGTCGATGCGGCTGAGGTGGGCATAGACCGTGCTGTGGCCGTTGCCGTGGCGCAGTGTCACCACATTGCCGTAGCCATTGACCCAGCCAGCGGACTCGACCACGCCTTGGCCCACGCTGCGCACGGGGGTGCCGGTGGGCGCGGCGTAGTCCACGCCCAGGTGGGCGCGCCAGGTTTGCAGAATCGGGTGGAACCGCATCTTGAAGCCGCTGGTCACGCGCGAAAACGCCAGCGGCGAAGCCAGGTAGGTGCGCTTGAGGCTCACACCGGCCGCGTTGTAGTAGCCGCCTTCGCTGGCATTCGGGGCCTTGAACCAGAACGCCTGCAACACCTTGCCGTTGTTGACGAACTGCGTTGCCAGCACGCGGCCGGTGCGCAGCACTTCGCCGTCGGCTTCAAGGGCTTCGTAGACCACGCTGAAGCGGTCGCCCTTGCGCAGCGCGCGGTGGAAGTCGATCTCGCCGTCAAAAATGTCGGCCAATTGGCTGGCGATGCTGTCGGGGATGTTGGCGCTGTCGGTGGCGGCAAACAGCGAGGAGTCGATGCTGCCGCTGCCCATGCGCGTGCTCACTTGCAGCGGCGCGCGTTCCAGGCGTTGGGTGAAACCGTTGTCGTTGCGTTCGACGATCCAGCGGTTGAAGCTGTCGCTTTTGTCGGCGGCCAACCAGCGCACGGTCATGCGTCGCAACTGTTGGCGGTCGTCGGCCTCGATTTGCACCAGACGGCCGGACTTGCCCAGCAGCTGACGGCGGGCGGTGTCGTCTTGGCGCAAGAAGGCGCTGGCCGCAGCGTCGTGCACGCCCAAGCGGGACAGCAAGCTGTCGGCGGTGTCGGATGAGCGGCTGATGTCGGAGCGGTAGAGCTGGGTCAGCGGGGTCGGTCCGCTTTCGCGTGCGGGCACTTCCAGGCTGCCCAGCAGCTCGGTGACCAGACGCGTGCTGGACTGTGTGGTCTCGCCCACCGAGGCCACGGCCAACGCGCCGCCAGCCAACAAGGACAGCGCCAAACCCACGCCGGCCATGACGCGGCGGGGATGACGTTCTTGCAGCTGCTGCAGGCGTTGGAGCCAATGCGTGGCGGTGGAAGACAAAAACTTCTCCGACGATCGATGCAAACGGTCTGTGCCAACTTCGTCACAGGCCGCCCGATGACAGGGGGAGCGCCCCTAAAATCTCTGGGCGCAAACGAAGCCGCAAGTATAGCGTCAGCTCCACCCTATGAATCAAGCCAAACCCCAGCCCCACCCGATCACCGACCGTGTCCGTGAAGCCCTGGCCGTCACCCGGCGCGGTTGTGAAGAACTGATCCCGGAGGAGGACTGGTTGAACAAGCTGGCGCGCTCCGAAGCCACTGGGGTGCCGCTGCGCATCAAGCTCGGCTTGGACCCGACCGCGCCCGACATCCACATCGGCCACACCGTCGTGCTCAACAAGATGCGTCAGTTGCAGGACCTGGGCCATCAGGTGATCTTTCTGATCGGTGACTTCACCAGCCTGATCGGCGACCCGTCCGGACGCAACAGCACCCGCCCGCCGCTCACACCCGAGCAGATCAAGGCCAATGCCGAGACGTATTACAAGCAGGCCAGCTTGGTGCTCGATCCCGAGAAAACCGAGATCCGCTACAACAGCGAATGGTCGCTGCCGCTGGGCTCAATGGGCATGATCCAGCTCGCGGCCAAGTACACCGTGGCGCGCATGATGGAGCGCAACGACTTCCACCAGCGCTACACCGCGGGCACCCCGATCTCGGTGCACGAGTTCCTCTACCCGCTGATGCAGGGCTACGACTCGGTGGCCCTCAAAGCCGATCTGGAGCTCGGCGGCACCGATCAGAAATTCAACCTGCTGATGGGGCGCCATCTGCAACAGGAATACGGCCAGGAGCCGCAGTGCATTCTGACCATGCCGCTGCTCGAAGGCACGGACGGCGTGGACAAGATGTCCAAGTCCAAGAACAACTACATCGGCATCAGCGAAGACGCCAACACCATGTTCGCCAAGGTGCTGTCCATCAGCGACGCGTTGATGTGGCGCTGGTACACGCTGCTGTCGTTTCGCTCGCTGGCCGAGATCGAGGCCTTGCAGCGCGAGGTCGCGGCTGGGCGCAATCCGAAAGACGCCAAGGTCTTGCTGGCCAAGGAGATCACCGCGCGTTTTCACAGCGTCGCGGCCGCCGATGCGGCCGAACAAGACTTCATCAACCGCAGCAAGGGCGGCATTCCCGACGACATTCCCGAGTTGGCACTCAGCGGCGCACCGATGGGCATCGCCGCTTTGCTCAAGGCAGCAGGGCTCGCGCCGTCGAGCAGCGAGGCCAACCGACTGATCGACGGGGGCGGTGTGCGCATCGACGGTGCGGTCATCAGCGACAAGGGCCTCAAGGTCCAGGCCGGGACCTGCGTGGTGCAAGTCGGCAAGCGCAAATTCGCCCGCGTCACGCTGTCCTGACATTCAGCGGTTCGCTGCAGCATGAACACCCAGAGCAAATGGTTCACCCCGCAGGGCCTGCTGGCGGTGTCCGTGCTCGTTGCGAGCATCACGATTGCGCTCAAGACCCTGGCGTGGTGGCTGACCGATTCGGTGGGCCTGCTGTCGGACGCCATCGAGTCGCTGGTCAATCTGGCCAGCGCGATCTTCGGCTTGATGATGGTCACCGTGGCGGCGCGTCCCGCCGACGAAGACCACCCCTATGGTCACCACAAGGCCGAGTATTTCTCCTCGGGGTTCGAGGGGCTGCTCATCGTCGTCGCGGCGCTGGCCATCATCTGGGCCGCCGCACACCGGCTGTTCGATCCGCAACCCCTGGAGCAAGTGGGCTGGGGCCTGGCTTTGTCGGTCGGCAGCTCGGCGCTCAACGGGGCGCTGGCAGCGGTCATGTTCCGCGCGGCACGGGTGCACCGCTCGGCCGCGCTCGATGCCGACGCGCGGCACCTGGTGACCGACGTGTGGACCTCCGCGGGTGTGGTGCTGGGCATTGCCCTGGTGCAGTTGACGGGTTGGCTGTGGCTGGACCCGGTGGTGGCGGTGGGCGTGGCCCTCAACATCCTCAAGGAGGGTGTGCACCTGATGTGGCAGGCCTCGCAAGGTCTGATGGATGAAGCGGTCGAGCCCGACGTGCTGGCGCAAATCCGCAGCGTGCTCGACGACTTTTCGCACAGCCGCAGCGACGACCAGGGCACGGTGCACATCGTGCGCTTTGACCATGTCACGACCCGCAAGGCCGGCCAGCGCCGCTTTGTGGACATGCACATGCACATGCCCGCCGAGTGGTCGCTCGGACGCGCGGCGGCCTTGCGCACCAGCGTCGAGCAAGCGCTCATGAGCGCGGTGCCGGGTCTGCGGGCCACCATCCAACTGTTGCCGCGCGATGTGGAAGCGCATTTCGACGATCCACGCGATTTGCTCTGAGACCATGAAAGCGCTGTTGCAACGGGTTCGCCAAGCCCATGTCGACGTGGCCGGCGAGACCGTGGGCGCCATTGATGCCGGCTTGCTGGTGCTGATCTGCGCCGAGCGCGGCGACACCGAGGCCGTGGGCCAGCGTCTGCTCGACAAGATCCTCAAGTTGCGCGTGTTCTACGACGAAGCGGGCAAGATGAACCGCAGCGTGCAGGACGTGGGCGGTGGCTTGCTCATCGTCAGTCAGTTCACGCTGGCCGCCGACACCCAAAGCGGCACGCGCCCGAGCTTCAGCAGCGCGGCCCCCGCCGAGGAAGGGCGGCGCTTGTACGACGCGTTTGTGGCTCAGGCCCGCGCGCAACACCCGGTGGTGGCGACCGGCGTGTTTGGGGCTGACATGCAGGTGCACCTGGTCAACGATGGCCCGGTGACCATTCCGATGCAGATCAGCCCCGCCGCTCAGTGAGGCGCTGAGGGCGCGCCGTCAGCGGGGTCGCAGCGCAAGGCCCCGCAATAGCGTTCGCAAAACGGACTGCCCGTCATCGGCAACCACGCCGGGATGCGGTGCCAGCGGGTCAGGATGTCGCGCAACACCGTGTCGCGGTAAGCGGTCCAGCGAAAGCCCTGGCCTTCGATCACATGGAACACCTCGCCATCTTGCGTGATCGTGTAGGACCGCACTTGGTCGAAGTAGGGCGCATAGTCCTCGGCGCGCAGCACGTGGTTGTCCAGGATGCGCACCGTGCGCCCGTCGTAGTCGCGGAAATCTACCCGCAAGTCGTCTTGCCGCGCGTGAAAGCTGCCCAGTCCGAACACCGGCACATGGGTTTTCAGCGTGTGGCCGTAAATCGAGGCCGGCGTGTAGGCGGTGGCCATGATGACCACGCCCTCTCCCCGCACCTGGTCGAGCAGGGCCTGCGTGCGGTAGCTGCGCACGATTTGCGAGTGCAGGCCTGAGTTCTCCCAGTCGGACAACTGGGTGCTGTACAGCCCCGCCACGGCCAGCACATGCAGCAACACGAAGCCGACCATCCAGCGTCGCGCTTGTTGCAGCACGGGCAGCGGCGCGGCCAAGGCGAAGGCCACGAACACAAACGGGTAGATGTTGAGCACCCAGTGCAGCCCCACCACTTTCTTCAGCGACAGCAGGGCAAAGAAACCGATCGACACCCACAGCACCACGCCCAGCAGACGCTGTGTGCGCGCCAGTTGAGCCAGCGCCGGCCACAGAACACTGCGTTGTCGCCACAGCAGCCACAGCCAGCCCGGCGTCAGCAGATAGGCCCAGGTCAGCAGGTACAGCCCCGGTTTGCTCCAGGCAAAGTCTTCACCTTCGTTGCGGTTGAAGACGTTGAACATGATGTTGGCCCAGCCGTGGCCCATGTTCCACCACAGGTTGATGAGCGGGCCGGGCAGGGCGCACAGCACCAGCAGCGCCAGGCCACGCCAACGCTCGCGCCGCCAACCGACAAAGTACACCGCATAGGCCAGTCCGACGACCACGGCAAAGTACTTCGACAAAAACGCCAGCCCCAGCAGCCCCCCACTGAGCGCGTGCAGCCACGTCGCGCGTCGCGTGTTGGTTGTCATCTCGGCGCGCCACAACACAGCCACCGAGGCCACCGACCACAGCATCAGCGGCGTGTCGGTGGTGATGAGGACATTGAGCCAGTTGATCGGCGCCAGCCAAAACAGCAGCACCGCCCAGGCCGCACGCTCGCGGCCCAGCGGCGCGACGGCCCAAGCGATGAGCCCGCCCAGCGCCAGCGGCAACAGCGTCGCTGGCCAGCGCATGATGAAGGTCGAGTCGCCGACCACGCGCAGCAAGGCCGCGATCCACCAGCCCACCATCGGCGGGTGGTCGTAGTAGCCCCAGTCCGGGTCGCGCCCCCACCAGTAGAAATACGCCTCGTCGCCGGTGATCGGAAACGTCGCCGCGATCCACAGCCGCAAAGCCAGTGCGGCCAGGGCACAGCCCCACAGCCAGCGGCTCAGGTCCGATCGGTTCGAGGTATTCACCGCGCGGTTTTCCAGGGGCGTGCAAAGCCCAGGCCTTGCAGCACCGCGTTCTCGCGCGCTTGCATGGCTTGTTCATCGGCGGCGCTGGTTTCGTGGTCCCAGCCCTGCGCGTGCAAGCAGCCGTGCACCAGCAGGTGCGCGTAGTGCGCGCGCCAGGTCTTGCCCAGCTCGCGCGCGTCTCGCGCCACCACCGGGCCGCACAGCACCAGGTCGGCCATGACGAGCGGCGCTTGCGCGTAGTCGAAGGTCAGCACATCGGTGGCGTAGTCCTTGCCCCGGTAGTCGCGGTTCAGGGCGCGGGCTTCGTCGGTATCGACGATGCGCACCGTGATCTCGCCGTCAGCGGCCAGGGCATGGCGCAGCCAGCGTTGCACCGCATGGCGCGGCAGCGCGGCGCGGTGGCGCGTGGCGTCGCTGAGGTCGCGCGCGAATTGCAGCGAGAGTTGCAGATGGGGCAGGGCCATGGCGATGTCCTCAGGCGCTGCGGCCGCGCTGCGCGTCGTAGGCGTCGACGATGCGCGCCACCAGCGGATGGCGCACCACGTCGGCGCTGGTGAAGCGGGTGAAGGCAATGCCCTTGACGCGCTTGAGCACGCGCTCGGCGTCGATCAGGCCACTCATCTGGCCTTTGGGCAAATCGATCTGGCTGACGTCACCCGTCACCACCGCCTTGGCACCAAAGCCGATGCGGGTGAGGAACATCTTCATCTGTTCGGGCGTGGTGTTTTGCGCTTCGTCCAGGATGACAAAAGCGTTGTTCAGCGTGCGCCCGCGCATGAACGCCAGTGGCGCGATCTCGATGGCTTGGCGTTCAAACGCCTTTTGCACCCGGTCAAACCCCATCAAGTCGTACAGCGCGTCGTAGAGGGGGCGCAGGTAGGGGTCGACCTTTTGTCCGAGGTCGCCGGGCAGAAAACCCAGCTTCTCGCCCGCCTCGACCGCCGGGCGCGTGAGCACGATGCGTTGCACCGCGCTGCGCTCCAGCGCATCGACCGCGCAGGCCACCGCCAGGTAGGTCTTGCCCGTGCCCGCCGGCCCGATGCCAAAGGTGATGTCGTGCTGGGCGATGTGGTCCAGGTACACGCTTTGGTTGGGCGTGCGCGCGCGCAGGTCGCTGCGGCGCGTGTGCAGCACCAAGCTGCCGTCCTCGGCCTCGGTCATCGAGGCGTCGCCCGCCAGCATGAGTTGCACCTGCTCGGTGGGGATGGGCCGCGCGGCGCGTTCGTACAAGGCCTGCAACACCTCCATCGCGCGGGTGGCGCGGGCCTTGTGGCCGTCGACCTTGAACTGCTCATGGCGGTGCGCGATCTTGACCTCCAGCGCCAGCTCGATGCTGCGCAGGTGTTCGTCCATCGGACCGCAGAGGTGACCCAGGCGGGTGTTGTTGGGTGGGGAGAAGCTGTGTCTGAGAATCAAGCCGATAATTCCTGAAAACCTGAATAGGCCCTCCAATGATAGGCAAGTTGACCGGCATCCTCAGCGACAAGAACCCGCCCCAAATCCTGCTGGATTGCCACGGCGTGGGCTACGAGGTCGATGTGCCGATGAGCACCTTCTACAACCTGCCCGCCAGCGGCGAGACGGTCACGCTGCTGACCCACTTTGTGGTGCGCGAAGACGCGCAGATCCTGTACGGTTTTGCCACCGCGCCGGAGCGCGCCACCTTTCGCCAGCTCATCAAGATCTCGGGCGTGGGCCCACGCACCGCGCTGTCGATCTTGAGCGGCATGGGCGTGGACGAACTCGCGCAGGCGGTCTCGCACCAGGAAGCCGGACGCCTGACCAAGGTGCCGGGCATTGGTAAGAAAACCGCCGAACGCTTGCTGCTCGAACTCAAGGGCAAGCTCGGCCCCGACCTGGCCGCCCCGGTGGCGAGTGTGGGTGACGCGCACCACGACATCTTGCAGGCCTTGCTGGCGCTGGGCTACAGCGACAAGGAAGCGACGGCGTCTCTCAAAACCCTGGCGCCCGACGTGGGCGTGAGCGAGGGCATCAAGCTCGCGCTCAAGGCTTTGGCCAAGTAAACCATGACCATCCGCACCGACTCCTTCAGCACCGACCCGAACGAATTCCAGAGCGCGCCGCGCATGGTCTCGGCCGTGCCCGCGTCCAGCCACGAAGAGGCGCTGGAACGCGCCCTGCGCCCCAAGCTGCTGGCCGAGTACGTGGGCCAGGCCAAGGTGCGCGAGCAACTCGAAATCTTCATCGGCGCGGCCAAGAAACGTGGTGAGGCGTTGGACCATGTGCTGCTGTTTGGCCCGCCCGGTCTGGGCAAGACCACGCTGAGCCACATCGTGGCGCAGGAGCTGGGCGTCAACCTGCGACAGACCAGCGGTCCGGTGCTGGAAAAGCCCAAGGACCTGGCGTCGCTCTTGACCAGCCTCGAAAAAAACGACGTGCTGTTCATCGACGAGATCCACCGCCTGTCGCCCGTGGTCGAGGAAATTTTGTATCCCGCGCTGGAGGACTACCGCATCGACATCATGATCGGTGAGGGGCCGGCGGCACGTTCCATCCAGCTTGACCTGCAACCCTTCACCTTGGTCGGTGCGACCACGCGCGCGGGCATGCTCACCAACCCGCTGCGCGACCGCTTTGGCATCGTCTCGCGGCTGGAGTTCTACAGCCCCGAAGAGTTGCAGCGCATCGTGCGCCGCAGCGCCGGGCTGCTCGATGCGCCCATCGAGGACGACGGCGCGTTCGAGATCGCGCGCCGCTCGCGCGGCACGCCGCGCATCGCCAACCGCTTGCTGCGCCGCGTGCGCGACTACGCCGACGTCAAGGGCGATGGCCGCATCACGCAGGCCATGGCGCAGGCCGCGTTGGCCATGCTCGACGTCGATCCGCAAGGTTTTGACCTGATGGACCGCAAGCTGCTCGAAGCCGTGGTGCACCGTTTCGACGGTGGCCCGGTCGGGCTCGACAACATCGCCGCCAGCATTGGCGAAGAGCCGGGCACCATCGAGGACGTGATCGAGCCCTACCTCATCCAGCAAGGCTTCTTGCAGCGCACCCCGCGCGGGCGCATGGCCACGCAGGCGGCGTACCGCCACCTCGGCGTGGCGCCGCCTGCGAGCGCCGGCGGCTTGTTCCAGGACTGAGGGCCGTGTCGGTGCCCCCGACCAAGGCCGAACGCGCGAACCAATTCGCCTTGCTGCGCCAGCGTCGCTTTGCGCCGTTTTTCTGGACGCAGTTCACGGGTGCCGCCAACGACAACATCTTCAAGTTCGCGCTCACCGTGTTGCTGACCTACCGGCTGCCCCACGCCTGGCTGCCGCCGGAGCTGGCCGGTCTGGTGATTGCCGGTTTGTTCATCCTGCCCTTCGTGCTGTTCTCGGCCACCGCTGGGCAATTGGCCGACAAATACGACAAGGCCCGCGTCCTGCGCGCGGTCAAGTCGATGGAGGTGGTCATCATGGCAGCGGCGCTGTGGGGCCTCTGGCAGGGCCACGTGGCCGTGCTCTTGCTGTGCATCGTGGGCATGGGCCTGCACTCGACGCTGTTTGGCCCGGCCAAGTTTGCCTACCTGCCCGCGCACCTGCGTGCGCACGAGTTGACGGGTGGCAACGGCCTGGTGGAGATGGGCACCTTCGTCGCCATCTTGCTGGGCAATGTGGCCGGCGGTCTGCTGATCGCCTTGCCCGATGGGGGCGCGCTGGCGGTGGGCCTGTGCTGTCTGGCGGTGGCACTGCTGGGTCGCTGGACCGCGCAGCGTGTGCCCGCCACGCCCGCACCCATGCCCGATCTGCGCATCGAGTGGAACCCGTGGCGCGAGACCTGGCGCAACCTGCGCCTGGCGCGCGAGGACCGCTTGCTGTGGCACACCTTGCTGGCCATCAGTTGGATGTGGTTTTACGGCGCCGTCTTTCTGGCGCAGTTCCCGGCCTTTGCCAAAGAGGTGCTGCACGGCGACGAGCAGGTGGCCTTGATGCTGCTGGTGATCTTCTCGCTCGGGCTGGGCTTGGGCTCGCTGGCCTGTGAGCGACTGTCGCGCGGGCGGGTCGAGATCGGCCTCACGCCGTTGGGCGCCATGGCCATGACGGTGTTTGCCATCGACTTGTTTTTCGCCTGCGCCCAGGTGCAAGCCCCCTTACAGGGCTTGTGGACGGCGAGCGACTTCTTGCAGCAGCCCGCGCATGGGCGCGTGGTGATCGACTTGCTGGGACTGAGTTTGGGCGCGGGGGTCTACAGCGTGCCCATGTATGCGCTGTTTCAGTGGCGCGGGCCAGCGACCCATGTGTCGCGACTCGTCGCCGCCAACAACATCCTCAACGCGCTGTACATGGTGGTGAGTTCGCTGCTGGCGGGCGTCTTGCTGGCGCTGGGCTGGGACACCGCCGATCTCTTTCTGTGGCTGGGCGTGGCCAATGCGATGCACTTGCTCTGGCTGTTGCGCGCCGAACCCGAATATGCGCAGCGCGCGCGGGATTGGCTGCTGCGCCGTTGAAGCGGCAGCTGGCGCATCAGCGCGTCAGAGTTCGTCGTGTGGCGTGGCGTCCAGGTGCGACACATCGCCCCAGCCCACCAGCGTCAGTCCTTGCGGCGTCCACAGCAGGCGGTTGATGGCCGCATTGCCCAGCACCCAGGTGCGCGGCGCTTGCGTGTCCACGCCTGTGGCCAGCCGGTACAACGCATCCATCACGCCGCCGTGTGCCACCAGCGCGATGACCTCGCCCACGTGCGCAGCGGCCAGCCGTTGCACACACGCGGACACGCGCTCGCGCAAGGTGTGCAGCGACTCGCCGCCCTCTGGGGCCCAGTCGGGCACACGGCTGCGCCACTGCTGGGCTTGCTCGGGCCATTGGGTTTCGATCTCGACCCAGGTGCGGCCTTGCAGATCACCGAAGTGGCGCTCGCGCAAACCGATCTCGGGCTGCACCTGCACGCCGCGCGACCGATGCGGCGCGGCCAGGGCCTGGGCCGTTTCCCAGGCCCGTTGCAAATCGCTGCTGTAGACGCCGGCCAGCGGCTCGTCGGCCAAGGCCTCGCCCAGGCGCTGGGCTTGCCAGCGGCCCGTGTCGTTGAGGCCAATGTCGAGTTGGCCCTGGATGCGGGTGTCCACGTTCCAGGCGGTTTCGCCGTGTCGGATGGCGAGGATGCGGGTGGCTTGCATGGCGCGGCAGTGTACGGGTAATCACCCAAACCCCACGGGGATTTGTGGCTTGAAAAAAGAACGAACGTTCGTTTATTATCCGCTCCCGTTTTGTTTGCCCCCCGTTCACCCTGTCCCGATGAGCCCGCCCGCCACCTCTGCCCTGTCCCGCGCGTCTGCGCCTGCCGCGCCGCGCCGTGCCCCCGTCCGTGCGCGCGCCGGCACATCGGCCCGTGCCGCGCTCGCGTCGCCCAGCCCTGCGCGCGGCAAGGGTCAGCAAACGCGCGCGGCCATCGTCGATGCGGCTTTGCAATTGGCCTCGCAAATGGGCTTGGAGGGCTTGTCGATTGGCCTGCTGGCCGAGACCTTGCAGATGAGCAAGTCCGGCGTGTTCGCCCACTTCGGTTCGCGCGAAGAGTTGCAGATCAGCGTGGTGCGCGAGTACCACACCCGTTTCGAGCAAGAGGTGTTTGTGCCCGCGCTGGCGCTGCCGCGCGGATTGCCACGCTTGCGCGCGTTGTTTGACCACTGGATGCAGCGCACCTCCAAAGAGATCGACTCGGGTTGCCTCTACATCGGTGGTGCGGTCGAGTTCGACGACCGCCCTGGCCCCGTGCGCGATGCCCTGGTGCATTCGGTGCAGAGTTGGTTCAACGCCGTCGAGCGCGCCATCGTGCTGGCCATCGAGGCCGGCCATTTGCGAGCCGACACCGACGCGCCCCAGGTGGGCTTTGAGATCCACGCCCTGATCCTGGCGCTGCACTACGAAGCGCGCTTGCTGCGCAACCCCAAGGCGGTGGACCGCGCCCGCCTGGCCTTCGACCACATCCTCAACCGCCACGCCGCTGCTGTTGCACCACGCGGCCGTTCAACCCCTTCCGCGCGTCGCACGCGCTGAACTTTGATACCTGGAGACGACCCATGCCCACCTACACCCCGCCCTTGCGCGACATGCAATTCGTGATGCACGAAATGCTGCGCGTCGAAGACGAGTACAAAGCCATCCCCAGCCATGCCGAGACCGATGCCGACACCATCAATGCGGTGCTGGAAGAAGGCGGCAAGTTCGCCGCCGAGGTGGTGTTCCCGCTCAACATCAGCGGCGACACCGAGGGCTGCACGCTGGACAGGACCACGCACGAAGTGAGCACGCCCCAGGGCTTCAAGGCGGCCTACGCGCAGTATGTACAAGGCGGCTGGCCCGCGCTGTCGTGTGACCCGCAGTACGGCGGTCAGGGCCTACCACTGGTGGTGAACCAGTGCTTCTATGAAATGCTCAACGCCGCCAACCAGGCCTGGACCATGTACCCCGGCCTCTCGCACGGCGCCTATGAATGCCTGCACGCGCACGGCACGCCCGAGCAGCAGGTCATGTACCTGCCCAAGCTCACCAGCGGTGAGTGGACGGGCACCATGTGCCTGACCGAGCCGCATTGCGGCACCGACCTCGGGCTGTTGCGCACCAAGGCCGAGCCGCAAGCCGATGGCACTTACCGCATCACTGGGCAAAAGATTTTCATCAGCGCGGGCGAGCACGACCTGGCTGAGAACATCTTGCACCTGGTGCTGGCGCGTCTGCCCGACGCGCCCCCGGGCAGCAAGGGCATCAGCCTGTTCCTGGTGCCCAAATTCCAGGTCAAGCCCGACGGTTCGCTGGGCGCGCGCAACGCCATCCACTGCGGCGCGCTCGAACACAAGATGGGCATTCACGCCAACGCCACTTGCCAGATGATTCTGGACGGTGCCGTCGGCTCGCTGGTGGGTGAGCCGCACAAGGGCTTGCAAGCCATGTTCGTGATGATGAACGCAGCCCGCCTGGGCGTGGGCAACCAGTCGCTGGGCCTGACCGAGGTGGCGTATCAAAACGCGCTGGCCTACGCCAAAGACCGTTTGCAGATGCGCAGCCTGTCGGGCACCAAGGCCAAAGATCAACCGGCCGATCCCATCATCGTGCACCCGGACGTGCGCAAGATGCTGCTCACCGCCAAGGCCTATGCCGAAGGCGGACGCGCGCTGTCGATTTACTGCGCCTTGCTGCTCGACAAAGAGTTGCACCACCCGGACGCCAAGGTGCGCAAGGACAGCGCCGAGATGGTGGCCTTGCTCACGCCCATCGTGAAAGCCTTCATCACCGACAACGGCTTCGAGGCGACCAACGCCTGCTTGCAGGTGTTTGGCGGCCACGGCTTCATCAAGGAATGGGGCATGGAGCAGTTCGTGCGCGATGCCCGCATCAACATGATTTACGAGGGCACCAACACCATCCAGTCGCTGGACTTGCTGGGCCGCAAGGTGTTGGCGAATCAGGGCTCGACGCTGAAGAAATTCGGCAAGCTCATCGCCGCGCTGGTCGAGGAAGAAGGCGTCAACGAAAAGATGTCCGAATTCATCAGCCCGCTGGCGGTGCTGGGTGAGCAAGTGACCAAGTTCACCATGGAAGTCGGTTTCAAAGGCCTGCAAAACCCGGACGAGGTCGGTGCGGCGGCGGTGGACTACCTGCGCGTCGTCGGTCATCTGGTGCTGGGCTACTTCTGGGCGCGCATGGCCCAGACCGCGCTGCGTGCCATCGCCCAGGGCAGCACCGATCCGTTCTATGTGGGCAAGTTGCAGACCGCACGTTTCTACTTTGCCCGCCTGTTCCCCGAAACCGCCACCCTGATGCGCCGCGCCCGCAGCGGCAGCCGTGCCCTGATGGACACCGATGCCGCGCTGGGCTGTGAAGATTTGATCCAACCGGAGACCACCATGAAAGTCACTTCCACCGTCACCCGCACCTTGGCCGCTGCCGCTTTGACGGTCGCCGCCGCATCCGCTGCTGCGCAGACCACGCCCGTGGGTCTGTGGCGCACCATCGACGACGACACCAAGGCCGAGAAATCGCTGGTGCGCATCGTCGACAACGGTGGCGTGCTCAGCGGCAAGGTCGAAAAAATCAACGACCCCGAAAAAGCCAAGGCCGTGTGCGAGAAGTGCAGCGACGAACGCAAGAACCAGCCGGTGCTGGGCATGACCATCCTGCGCAACGTCAAGGCCGCGGGCGATGGCGTGTGGGAGGGCGGTGACATCCTCGACCCCAACAACGGCAAGCTCTACAAGGTGCGCCTGCGTCCCGTGGACGGCGGCAAGCAGTTGGAGGTGCGCGGCTACATCGGCATGCCGATGCTGGGGCGCACCCAGACCTGGATTCGCGCCGACGAATGAACTGAACCGCACAGGACTTGTTCATGAAACGATTTCTCATCCGCAAGGTGGCGGTGCTGGGCGCGGGCGTGATGGGCGCGCAGATCGCCGCCCACCTGGTCAATGTGCGCGTGCCGGTGCTGCTGTTCGATTTGCCCGATGCCAAGGGCGCGGACAAGAACGGCATCGTCACCCGCGCGGTGGCGCAACTGCGCAAGATGAAGCCCGCGCCGCTGGGCTTGGCCGACGAGGCCGAACTCATCGAGGCGGCCAACTACGAGCAGCACCTGCATCGACTCGCCGAATGCGATCTGGTGATCGAGGCCATCGCCGAGCGTCTGGACTGGAAGCGCGATCTGTATCTCAAGATCGCGCCCCATGTCGCGGCGCACGCCATCGTCGCCTCCAACACCTCGGGCCTGTCGATCACCGCGCTGTCGCAGGCGCTGCCTGAGGCCTTGCGCCCGCGCTATTGCGGCATCCACTTCTTCAACCCGCCGCGCTACATGCCGCTGGTCGAACTCATCGCCACGCCGGACACGCGTGCCGACATCCTCGACGCGCTGGAAAGCTTTGCCACCAGCAGCCTGGGCAAAGGCGTGGTGCGCGCCAAGGACACGCCCAACTTCATCGCCAACCGCATTGGCGTGGCGGGCATGCTGTCGACCATGCGCGAGGCCGAGCGCTTTGGCCTGAGCTACGACGTGGTGGACGACCTGACGGGCAAGCGCCTGGGACGCGCCAGCTCGGGCACCTTCCGCACCGCCGACGTGGTGGGCCTGGACACCCTGGCCCACGTCATCCGAACCATGCAGGACCAGTTGAGCCTGCAAAGCGATCCGTTCTACGACAGCTTTGCCACGCCCGCCGTCTTGCAAACGCTGCTCGACAAAGGCCATCTGGGGCAAAAAACCAAGGCCGGGTTTTTCAAGAAAGTCGGGCGCGATGTGCTGCGCTTTGACGCCGCCAGCGGCGACTACGTGAGCGCCGGCCAAAAGGCGGACGAGGTGTATGGCCGCATGCTCAAAAAGCCGGCGGCCGAGCGCTTGAAACTGCTGCGCCACAGCGAAGGGCCGCAGGGCCAGTTCCTGTGGGCCGTGTTGCGCAACAGCTTTCACTATGCCGCCGTGCATTTGGCATCCATCGCCGACAACGCGCGCGACGTGGACCAGGCCATGCGCTGGGGCTTTGGCATGAAGCAAGGTCCGTTTGAGCTGTGGCAAGACGCCGGTTGGTTGGACGTCGCACGCATGGTGCAAGAGGACATCGATGCTGGCAAAGCCTTGTGCCGCACGCCGCTGCCGGCGTGGGTGTTCGAGGGGCCGGTGGCGCAAGCCGGTGGCGTGCACACCGCACAAGGCTCGTGGAACCCGAGCCGGGGTGTGTTCGAGCCGCGACGCGTATTGCCCATCCACCAGCGCCAGTGGTTCCCCGAGTTGTTGCTGGGCGAGTCCGGTCCCGACCCGCGCAGCGCGGGCACGACGCTGAACGAGAACGCCAGCCTGCGCGTATGGACGCTCGATGGCGAGGTGCTGATCGCCAGCCTGAAGACCAAGATGCATGTGCTCAGCCCCGAGGTCTGCCAAGGGCTGGTGGCGGCGGTCGAGCTGGCCGAGGCCGAGTACCAAGGCTTGGTCATCTGGTCGGGCGACGAGCCCTTCAGCGCGGGCGCCGATTTGCAGGCCTTGTTGCCCGCGTTCATGGAGCGCGGCGTGTCGGCCATCGAAGAGGCCGAGCGCTTCATGCAGCAGATGATGCTGCGCGTGCGCTATGCGCAGGTGCCCGTGGTGGCTGCCATTCGCGGCTTGGCGCTGGGCGGCGGTTGTGAGCTGCTGGTGCATTGCGCGCGCCGTGTCGCCTGCCTGGAGAGTTACATCGGCTTGGTCGAGGTCGGCATCGGTTTGATTCCCGGCGCGGGTGGTCTGACCTACATCGCGCGCCGCGCTGCCGAGAAAGCCGCCAGCTCCACCGGCAAGGACTTGCTGCCCTTCCTCACCGAAGGCTTCACCGCCGCAGCGATGGCCAAGGTCGGCACCAGTGCGCTGGAGTCGCGCCAGTTGGGCTATCTGCTCGACAGCGATGTCATCGTGCCGCACAAAGACGAGTTGCTGCAGGTGGCGCTCGGTGAGGTGCGTGCCCTGCATGCGGCCGGGTATCGCCCGCCGCACCGTCGCTTGTTTGCCGTGGCCGGGCGCGACGGCTTGGCGACCATCCTCGGGCAACTGGTCAACATGCGCGACGGTGGCTTCATCAGCGCGCACGACTTCCGCATCGCGCGAGAAATCGCGCAGGTGCTCACGGGTGGCGAGGTCGATCCGGGCACACGCGTGAGCGAAGAGACGGTGATGGCGCTGGAGCGACGCGCGTTTTGCGCGCTCATCCTCGAGCCCAAGACCCAAGAGCGCATCCTGGGCTTGCTCAACACGGGCAAGCCGCTGCGCAACTGACAAGGACGTGGACATGAAACCCATTCAAGACGCCTACATCGTCGCCGCCACGCGCACGCCGATTGGCAAATCGCACAAAGGGGCGTTTCGCCATCTGCGCCCGGACGAGCTGCTGGCCCACGCGCTGCGCGCCGCCGTGGCGCAAGTGCCGGGGCTGGACCCCGCCGCCATCGAAGACGTGATCTGCGGCTGCGCGATCCCCGAAGCCCAGCAAGGCCTCAACGTGGCGCGCATCGGCGCCGTGCTGGCCGGTCTGCCCAAAACGGTGGGCGGCATCACCGTGAACCGCTTTTGCGCCTCGGGTCTGTCGGCGGTGGCGATGGCGGCCGATCGCATCCGCGTTGGCGAAGCCGACGTGATGATCGCCGCTGGCACCGAGAGCATGAGCATGGTGCCGATGATGGGCAACACGCCCAGCCTGTCGCCAGCGATCTTTGCCGACACCAGCGATCTGGAGCGCTATGGCATCGCCTACGGCATGGGCCTGACCGCCGAGAAAGTGGCGCAGCAATGGAAGGTCAGCCGCGACGCGCAAGATGCATTCGCATGGCAGTCGCACCAACGCGCGCTGGCGGCCATGCAGGCCGGTGAGTTCAGCGACGAGATCACGCCAGTGGCCGTGACCGAGCGCGACATTGACCTCGCCACTGCCGACGTGACGACGAGCGAGCGCACCGTCGCGCTCGACGAAGGCGCGCGCGCCGACACCACGCTCGAAGGTCTGGCCAAACTGCGCACCGTGTTTGCCGCACGCGGCAGCGTCACCGCAGGCAACAGCTCGCAAACCAGCGACGGCGCGGGGGCGCTCATCCTGGCCAGCGAGGCGGCGGTGAAGCGCTTTCACCTGCAACCACTGGCGCGCTTTGTCAGCTACGCCAGCCGGGGTGTGCCACCGCACATCATGGGCATCGGTCCGGTCGAAGCGATTCCGCTGGCGCTGCAACGCGCGGGCTTGCGCCAGGACGACCTGGACTGGATCGAACTCAACGAGGCCTTTGCCGCGCAATCGCTGGCGGTGATGAACACGCTCGGCCTGGACCCGGCCAAGGTCAACCCGATGGGCGGTGCCATCGCGCTGGGCCATCCGTTGGGAGCCACGGGCGCGATCCGCGCCGCCACCGTGGTGCATGCGCTGCGCCGACGCCAGAAGCGCTACGGCATGGTCACCATGTGCGTGGGCATGGGGCAGGGTGCGGCGGGCATCTTCGAGCGGGTCTGAGGCCATGGGTGAGAATGCAGCCATGAGCGACGACATCCTCCAACACCGTGACGCCGGCGTGCTGACGCTGACCTTCAACCGACCGGACAAGAAAAACTCCATCACCGCCGCGATGTACGCCGAGCTGGCCGATGCGCTGGCTGCCGCCGCCACCGATGCGGCGGTGCGCGTGGTGGTCATTCAGGGCCAGCCGCAGGTGTTCAGCGCAGGCAACGACATCGCCGACTTTCTGAATCACCCGCCCTCGCAGATGGACGCGCCCGTGTTTCGCTTTCTGCGCGAGATCTCGACCTTTCCCAAGCCGCTGATCGCCGCCGTGGCCGGCCCGGCGGTGGGCATCGGCACCACGCTGCTGTTCCATTGCGATCTGGTCTACGCGGGTGACAACGCGGCATTCGCGCTGCCCTTCGTCAACCTGGGGCTGTGCCCCGAAGCGGCGTCGAGCCTGTTGGTGCCGCAGATGCTGGGCTACCACCGCGCTGCCGAAGCCTTGTTGCTGGGCGATCCCTTCATGGCCGAGGCCGCGCTCGAAGTGGGCCTGGTCAACCGCGTGTTGCCGCCCACCGAGGTCAATGGTTACGCGCAGGCCCAGGCGAAGAAACTCGCGGCCAAGCCGCTGGCGTCCCTGATCGAGACCAAGCGCCTGATGAAAGCGCCGCAAGCCGCGCAAGTGCAGGCGGTGATGGCCGAAGAAGCGCAGTCGTTTGCCCGCATGCTCACCGAGCCGGCGGCACGCGAGGCCTTTGGCGCGTTCCTGGAAAAACGCCGTCCCGACTTCTCGCAACTCTGAGGGCGACGCCATGGCTGCACGCAACCCCGTGGTCGCTTTCGAGCCCGAGTACCTGGAAGGCTTTCGTCAGATCTTTGAAGAAAAAATCGTCTTCAACCAGACCCTGGGCCTCAAGCTCACGCGCATCGACCCGCAGGGCATCGTCGAAGCGCGCATCGACATGCGCCACGAACTCATTGGCCACTTCGCCTACAACCGCATCCACGGCGGCGTCATCAGCGCTTCGCTCGACGCCATTGGCAGTGCTGCGGTGATGGCAGCGCAGGCGGCCAAGCACATGAACGAAAGCCCGGCCAAGCGGCTGGAGCGTTTTGCCAAGCTCGGCACCATCGACTTGCGCATCGACTACCTGCGCCCGGGCATTGGTGAGCACTTCACCATCGTCGCCCATTGTTTGCGCGTGGGCTCACGCGTGGGCACGGCGCGCATGGATTTTTGCGGGCCCGATGGCACGCTGATGTCAGCGGGCGCGGCGGCCTACATCGTGTCCTGAATCCGCGCGCCCGACGCGGGGGCGCTCAATCGGCCTTGGGAATGGGGCGCGGCTTGCCCTGCTCGTCGATGGCCACGTAGGTCAAGGTGGCTTCGGTCACTTTGACGAACTCGCCCTGGTGGCGGAAGCGCTCGGCGAACACCTCAACCTTGACCGTGATCGAGGTGTTGCCCACGCGCACGACCTTGGCGCAAAAACTCAACAAGTCACCGACGCGCACGGGCTGCTTGAAGATGAACTCGTTCACCGCCACCGTGGCCATGCGCCCCCGGATGATGCGCGCGGGCAGCACCGAGCCCGCCAAGTCCACCTGGGCCATGACCCAGCCGCCGAAGATGTCGCCGTTGGCGTTGCAGTCGGCGGGCATGGGGATGACCTTGAGGACCAGTTCCTGATCGGCGGGCAAAGTCTGTGCAGGGGCGGGGGTGTGAGAGGACATGGGCACAATCCGTGGCTGTTTGTTTCGATTGTCTGTCATGCGCCACCACGCCGTCTCTGCCCCTCACGATCTGCCCGTCTCTGCGACGTCCGCGCAGCCCCGCTCGGACCGAGCCACGCTGCAACGCCTGTTGCCGTATTTGTGGCAATACAAGTGGCGTGTGGTGGCGGCGTTGGTCTTCATGGTCGGGGCCAAGCTGGCCAACGTCGGTGTGCCGGTGCTGCTCAAGCACTTGATCGATGCGATGAACCTGACGCCGGGCGATGCGCGCGCGGTGTTGGTGGTGCCCGTGGCCTTGCTGGTGGGTTATGGGTTGCTGCGCCTGTCGGTGTCGGCGTTCACCGAGTTGCGCGAACTGGTCTTTGCCAAGGCCACGCAAGGCGCGGCACGGCAGATCGCACTGGAGACCTTTCGGCATTTGCACGGCCTGAGCCTGCGCTTTCATCTGGAGCGGCAAACGGGCGGCATGACGCGCGACATCGAGCGCGGTGTGCGCGGCATCGAGTCGCTGATCTCGTATTCGCTCTACAGCGTGGTGCCGACGCTGATCGAGGTGGCGTTGGTGTTGACCATCCTGGCGGTGCAGTTCGATGCCTGGTTCGCCGTCATCACGCTGGTGGCGCTGGCCTTGTACATCGTCTTCACCGTGAGCGTGACCGAGTGGCGCACGCAGTACCGCCGCCAGGCCAACGCCTTTGATTCGGCGGCGCACACCAAGGCCATCGACTCGCTGCTCAACTACGAGACGGTCAAGTACTTCAACAACGAGGACTTCGAGGCGCAGCGCTACGACCAGAGCCTGGAGCAATTGCGCCGCGCGCGGCTGAAGGCGCAAACCTCGCTGTCGCTGCTCAACACCGGGCAGCAGCTCATCATCGCGGTGGCGCTGGTGGCGATGCTGTGGCGCGCCACCCAGGGCGTGGTCGAGGCCCGCATGACGCTGGGCGATCTGGTGATGATCAACGCCTTCATGATCCAGCTCTACATCCCGCTCAACTTTTTGGGCGTGCTGTACCGCGAGATCAAGCAAAGCCTGACCGATCTGGACCGCATGTTCGCGCTGCTCGAAAAAGAGCGCGAGGTGGCCGACGCGCCGCACGCCCGTGTTGCGCGGTTTGAGCAGCCGCCGACCGTGCGTTTTGAGAACGTCCGCTTTGCCTACGAGGCCGAGCGGCCCATCCTGCACGGGGTGAGCTTTGACATTCCGGCGGGCAAGACGGTGGCGGTGGTCGGCCCTTCGGGCTCGGGCAAATCGACGCTGGCGCGTTTGCTGTACCGCTTCTACGACGTGGGGGAGGGCGCGATCACGCTCGACGGCGTGGACATTCGGCAGATGACGCAAGACAGCTTGCGCCGGCACCTGGGCATCGTGCCGCAGGACACGGTGCTGTTCAACGACACCGTGCGCTACAACATCGCGTATGGGCGACCGGGCGCGACGCCCGAGGAGGTGGAGCAGGCGGCGCGGGCGGCGCACATCCACGACTTCATCGCCGCCACCCCCAAGGGCTACGACACGATGGTGGGCGAGCGCGGCCTCAAGCTATCGGGCGGCGAGAAGCAGCGCGTGGCGATTGCACGCACCTTGCTCAAGAACCCGCCGGTCCTGATCTTTGACGAAGCCACCTCGGCGCTGGACAGCGCCAACGAACGCGCCATCCAGGCCGAGTTGCAGAGCGTGGCGCACAACAAAACCACGCTGGTGATCGCGCACCGCCTCTCGACGGTGGTCGACGCACACGAGATCCTGGTGCTGGAGCACGGCCACCTCGTCGAGCGCGGCCACCACACCGAGTTGCTCGCGCGTGACGGGCGTTACGCCCAGATGTGGGCGTTGCAGCAGACGGCCAGTTGAAGCTGGGTCATCGGGTCTCCCCTCACATCCGCTGAGGCGGATATGGGTGTCGCCCGAGGACCGACAAGCTCGCTTGGCTCGGGGCCTTACAGGCCCGCTGCCGCGCGCAGCGCGGCAGCCTTGTCACTCCTCTCCCATGTGAACTCGGGTTCTTCGCGGCCGAAGTGGCCGTAGGCGGCGGTCTTGCTGTAGATCGGGCGCAGCAGGTCGAGCATCTGGATGATGCCTTTGGGGCGCAGGTCGAAGTGCTCGGCCACCAGGGCCGCCAGGCGGTCGTCGGCGATCTTGCCCGTGCCCAGCGTGTTGACCGTGATGTTCATCGGGCGCGCCACGCCAATCGCGTAAGCCACTTGCACCTGGCACTTGCTGGCCAGGCCCGCCGCGACGATGTTCTTGGCCACGTAGCGCGCGGCATAGGCCGCCGAACGGTCCACCTTGGTCGGATCTTTGCCGCTGAAGGCACCGCCGCCGTGCGGGCACGCGCCGCCGTAGGTGTCGACGATGATCTTGCGCCCGGTCAGACCGCAGTCGCCCTGCGGGCCGCCAATCACAAAGCGCCCCGTCGGGTTGATGAGGTAGCGCGTGTCCTGCAACCACTCCTTGGGCAACACCGGCTTGATGATCTCTTCGATCACGGCTTCGGTGAAGCTGGCCTTCATCTGTGTCGCGCTCTCGCTTTGGTCCGGGCTGTGCTGGGTGGAGAGCACCACGGTGTCGATGCTGTGCGGCTTGCCGTCCACGTAGCGCATCGTCACCTGGCTCTTGGCGTCCGGGCGCAAAAACGGCAGGCGACCATCTTTGCGCAGTTGCGCTTGGCGCTCGACCAGGCGGTGCGCGTAGTAGATGGGCGCGGGCATCAGCTCGGGCGTTTCGTCGCAGGCGTAGCCAAACATCAGGCCCTGGTCACCTGCGCCGGTGTTGAGGTGATCGTCGCTGGCATGGTCCACGCCTTGCGCGATGTCGTTGCTCTGCTTGTCGTAGCAGACCATGACCGCGCAGCCCTTGTAGTCGATGCCGTAGTCCGTGTTGTCGTAGCCGATGCGCTTGATGGTGTCGCGCGCCACCTGGATGTAGTCGACGTGCGCATTGGTGGTGATCTCACCCGCCAGCACCACCAGGCCCGTGTTGGTCAGCGTCTCGGCGGCCACGCGGCTGCGCGGGTCTTGCTCGAAGATGGCGTCGAGGATGGCGTCGGAGATCTGGTCGGCCACCTTGTCGGGGTGACCTTCGGACACCGATTCCGAGGTGAAGAGGTAGTCGTTGGACATGAAAAAAGCTCCTGGTTTCAAAGGTTGGTCGGCGTTGCCGACCCTGAAACCCGGGAGCCTGGCGAACGCTTTAGCAGGTTTTGTGAATCGCCCTGCAAGTAGTTCCATAACTCGGCGATGGCAAAAATTATAGTCCGCGCTCGCGGGGCTGGCCCGCTCCAGCGACAATGGCCTCCCTATGGATACGTCTTCTGCCACGGATGAGCGCCTGATGGCGCTGGAGATCAAGGCGGCCTACGCCGAAGACCTGCTCGACCAGCTCAACGCCCAGGTGTTTCAGCAGCAGCGCCGCATCGATGCCTTGCTGCACGAGTTGCACGCGCTGCGCGAACGCCTGCCCGAGGCGGGCGCCACCCCGCGCAATCTGCGCGACGACATCCCCCCGCACTACTGATGCTGGCGCTGTTTCGTCTGCTCGGTCGCTTGCCGCTGTCGTGGATGCAGCGGCTCGGGGCGGTTTTGGGTTGGCTGGTGTGGGCCTTGTCGCCAAGCTACCGACGCAGCTTTCGCGCCAACGTCGCGGCGGCCCAAGTGGCGTGGCGCGACGCGCGGCCGGCCATCGGTGCCACCGGCACCATGGTGGCCGAGTTGCCCTGGCTGTGGATGCGCCCGCACGGACAAACGCTCGGTGATCGCGTGCGCTGGGACGGCATCGAGCACCTCGAACACGCCTTGACCCAAGGGCGCGGCGTCATCGTGATGTCACCCCACATCGGTTGCTGGGAGATCGGCGCGCAGGCCATCGCCGAGCGCTGTGGTCCGCGCTTTGGTTCGCTGCTGGCGCTGTTTCGTCCGGCCCGCAAAGCCTGGCTGGAGCCGCTGGTGGCGCAGGCGCGCCAACGCCCGCATCTGGAGACGGTGCCGACCACGCTCTCGGGCGTGCGCGCCCTCATGCGCCGCTTGCGCCAAGGCGGCTACACCGCCATCCTGCCCGACCAGGTGCCGCCGCAGGGGCAGGGCGTGTGGGCCCCGTTCTTTGGCCGCGAGGTCTACACCATGACCCTGGTCGCCAAGCTGGCGCAGCAAACGGGCGCGCTGGTGTTGCTGAGCTGGTGCGAGCGTCTGGCCCCGGGCGAGGGCTATTGCATTCACATGCAGCCCTGGGACGTGGCCGAGTTTCGCGACGCCGACACCCCGCCCGAGCAAGCGGCGCGGGCCATCAACGCCGCCGTCGAGTACCTGGTGCGCCAAGCGCCAGGGCAATACCTGTGGGGCTATGCGCGGGCCAAGCAACCGCGCGAGTCGGCTGACGCATGAGCACGCGCGTGTTGTTGTGGGTCTTGCGCGCGCTGGCGTGGTGGCCGCTGTCTTGGCTGCGCGCGCTGGGTGCGGGCTTGGGTGGCTTGCTGTATCGGCTGGTCGGCGCACGCCGTCGTGTGGTGCTGACCAACTTGCGCCTGTGCTTCCCACACTGGTCGGACGCGCAGCGCAAGGCGGTGGCGCGACAGGTGTTCGTGCGCTTCGCGCAGGCTTGGCTGGATCGGGGCTGGCTGTGGCATCGCAGCGCCGCGTGCGTGCAAGCGCGGGTGCGCCTCACGGGCGAGGTGGCCCGTTTGCACGACGGTGTGCCCACGGTGTTGTTCGCGCCGCACTTCGTCGGGCTCGATGCGGGCTGGACCGCGCTCACCTTGAGCTTGGATCAGCCCTTCACCACCATCTTCACGCCGCAGCGCAACGCGGTGGTGGACGAGTGGATCGCGCAGGGGCGGCAACGCTTTGGCCGCGTGCGCCTGTTTCGCCGCGAGGATGGCGTGAAGACCATCGTCAGTGCCTTGCGCGAGCGCGAGTTGCTGTACCTGCTGCCCGACATGAACTTTGGCGCGAGCGAATCCATCTTCGTGCCGTTTTATGGCCATGCCGCCGCCACCGTGCCCTCGCTGTCGCGCTTTGCCAAGCTGGGCCGCGCGCGCGTGGTGCCGGTCATCACGCGCATGACCGATGCGGGCTACGAGGTCCGTGTGCTGCCGCCGTGGGACGATTTCCCCAGCGACGATGCGCAGGCCGACACGGCCTTGATGAACCAGCGTCTACAAGACTGGATCGACGCCATGCCCGAGCAGTATTTCTGGGTCCACAAGCGCTTCAAGACGCGGCCTGCGGGCGAGCCTTCCGTTTATTGAGCGTGCATCCAGTCGTGCAGCAGCACGGCGGCTTCTTCCACACCTTGGCGTTTGAGGGCGGAGAACAGCCGCACCTCGCCGCCGCCCGTTTGCAGCCGGGCAATCGACAGCGCCTTGTTGGCCTCGGCGCGCGTGAGTTTGTCGGCCTTGGTCAGCAGCACCAGAAAGCGCAGGCCGTCTTCGACGCGGGGGCGGATCACATCGAGCAGCGACTCGTCGAGCTCGGTCAGACCGTGGCGCGGGTCGCACAGCAACACCACCGCGCGCAGGTTGGGGCGGCTCACCAGGTAATTGGCCATCACCTGCTGCCAGCGGATCTTGTCTTGCTTGGGCACGGCTGCGTAGCCATAGCCGGGCAGGTCGGCCAGCACGCCATCCGTCTGGCCTTGGCGGCCCAGCGCGAACAGGTTGATGTGCTGCGTGCGCCCCGGCGTCTTGGAGGCAAAGGCCAGCCGCTTTTGCTGCGTCAACACATTGATGCAGGTCGATTTGCCCGCGTTGGAGCGGCCCACGAACGCGATCTCTGGCAGCTCGTAGGCGGGCAGGTGGTGCAGTTGGGCAGCGGTGGTGAGGAAGCGGGCGGTGTGGAACCAGCTCAGGGCGTCTTTGGCCGAGGTCTGCGCGGGTTCGGACACGGACAGCGCGCTTGTAGGCTTAACGTCAGGCTCGGTCATGCGGCATTGTAGAATCTCCCGAGTTTGGAAGCGGCTTGCCGTGACTGGCCAACCCGCCCTTTGTGGACCCTCATCTCGACATCCCTATGAAGCTGATTGCCTCTTTGCTGATCGCTGCTGCCGTCGCAGTGCCCACCCTCTCTGCACAGGCCTCTGGTCCTGCTGCGGCTGCCAAAGCCGACGTGGCCAAGGGACAAGCCAGCTACGCGGCCATCTGCGCCGCTTGCCACGGTCCCGATGGCAACTCGGTGATCACCGCCAACCCCAAGCTGGCGCAACAGCATCCGCAATACCTGGCCAAGCAATTGGCTGAGTTCAAGTCGGGCAAGCGCGCCAACGGCGTCATGCTGGGCATGGCCTCGGCCCTGAGCGACGACGACATGAAGAACGTCGCCGCCTGGCTGGCGACGCAGAAAGCCGAACCCGGCATGGCCAAGGACAAAGACCTGGTGGTGCTCGGTGAGCGCATCTACCGTGGTGGCATCGCCGACCGTCAAATTCCTGCCTGCGCTGGCTGCCACAGCCCCAGCGGCGCTGGCATCCCGGCCCAGTACCCGCGCCTGTCGGGTCAGCACGCCGAGTACACCGCGGCCCAGCTCACCGCCTTCCGCGACGGCGTGCGTCTGAACAACGCCGTCATGTCCGGTGTGGCCGCCAAGCTCAACGACCGCGAAATCAAGGCCGTGGCCGACTACATCGCTGGTCTGCGCTGATCGCTGGCCAGCTTTCGCAAAAGCCGACCTCGGGTCGGCTTTTTTGTGCCTGCGCGCAGCACGATTCGGCGCGTCTGCGAATAATGGGGCACGCTGCATCCGCAGCCACAGGAGCCCGCCATGCACCGCCAGCGCTACACCCCCGGCAGCGACACCGGATTCACCCATCCCCACGCGAGCGAGATCACGCCGCGCGAGGTCTACCACGAGCGACGCGCCCTGTTGCAGCACCTGGCCACGGGCGTGGCCGGTGCGGCCTTGGCCAGTTGGGCCGCACGCGATGCGCGGGCGCAGGGTGCGGCGTCGTCGCGTCCGGGCAAGCTCGCGGCACTGCCTGCGGTCAGCAGCAAGGTGGCCGGCGCGCAAAGCATCGAGCGCATCACCGACTACAAAGACGCCAGCACCTACAACAACTTCTACGAGTTCAGCACCGACAAGGCCGCGCCCGCGCGCATGGCGCACACCTTGGTCACGCGGCCCTGGAGCGTCGAGATCGCGGGCCTGGTCAAAAAGCCCGGCCACTACACGCTGGAAGATCTGCTCAAACTCAGCCCGATGGAAGAGCGCATCTACCGCCTGCGTTGCGTCGAGGGCTGGTCGATGGTCATCCCGTGGATCGGCTACTCGCTGTCCGAGCTGGTGCGCCGCGTCGAGCCGCTGGGCAGCGCCAAGTTCGTCGAATTCACCACCCTGGCCGACCCCAAGCAAATGCCCGGCGTGCGCGCCAGCGTGCTCGACTGGCCCTACATCGAAGGCCTGCGCCTGGACGAGGCGATGCACCCGCTCACCCTGCTGGCCTTTGGCATGTATGGCGAGGTGTTGCCCAACCAAAATGGCGCGCCTGTGCGCACCGTGCTGCCGTGGAAATACGGTTTCAAGAGCGCCAAGAGCATCGTCAAGATCCGCTTCACCGAGACCCAGCCCGTCAACTCGTGGGGCCGCTCCGCGCCGCAGGAGTACGGCTTTTATTCCAACGTCAACCCCGAGGTCGATCACCCGCGCTGGAGCCAGGCCACCGAGCGACGCATTGGCGAAGACGGGTTGTTTGCCAAGAAGCGCAAGACCCTGATGTTCAACGGCTACGAGGCCCAGGTCGGGCAGCTCTACGCCGGCATGGACTTGAAAAAGTTTTATTGAGGCTTGACGTGCACGGCACTTGCCCATGACCGCCGCCCTCGCTGCCACCTGGCGTGCGCGGCTGCGCGCCGCGTTGCGCCACCGCTGGGCCAAGACCGTCGTGTGGTGGGTATGCGCCTTCCCGCTGGTCATTTTGGTGTGGGGCGTGGTGTTCGACGCCCTCGGCCCCAACCCCGCCGAGCAGCTCATTCGCGGCACGGGTGAAGAAACCTTGCGCCTGCTGTGCGTCACCCTGTGCATCACGCCGCTGCGCCAAGCCACGGGCTGGCCCGAGTGGCTGCGATTCAGGCGCCTGCTGGGGCTGTGGGTCTATGCCTATGCGGTCTTGCATGCGCTGTGCTACGCCGCGTTTGACATGGGCCTGGACTGGATGGACATCGCGCGCGACATCGCCAAGCGCCCGTTCATCCTGGTGGGCTTTGTGTCACTGCTGCTGCTCACCCCCCTGGCCGCCACCTCGTTCAACGCCGCCATTCGCTGGCTGGGTGCGATGCGCTGGCAGCGATTGCATCGGCTGGTCTATGTGATTGCGCCGCTGGCGGTGCTGCACTTTTTCTGGATGCGCGGCGGCAAGAACAACTATGGGGATGTTTGGTTTTATGGGGTGTGGTTGGGGGTGTTGCTGGCTTGGCGGGGGGTGAGGTGGGGGCGGGGTGGGAAGTGATGCGGTTCGGGGTTGATTTGTTTCTAAAGAAGTCTGAAGCCCCTTGGAAACCTGAGCCAGCCTGCAATAAAGAATGCCAAAAGCCGCGACTATCTTGGATGCGCAGTTCCAATAAACCCGCGTTCAGTTCTTCAGCGTGAGACTCGGGCACCCATCAGGAGATCGTGATGGTCGCCAAGCTCGTTGAAGAGCTCAGTTCACAAGCAATGCGCCCCCGGTTTCACATGGACAGCAAAGCAACCCATGGATAGTTGTATTTAATGTAGCTACAATAAAAATGCAGGTTGAGTTCGATCCCGCCAAAAACGCCAGCAACCTTGAGAAGCATGGGCTGTCGCTGGCATTGGCTGCCGAGCTCGATTGGGATGCGGCACTGGTGTGGATCGATGAACGGCATGAATACGGCGAAGTACGCATGATCGCGTTAGCGCCAGAGACCGGCGTTCTGTACTACGTGGTGTTTGTGGATCGTGGCGCAGCGCGACGAATCATCAGCCTGCGCAAAGCCAACCGACGTGAGGTGAAGCACTATGTCGAAAATTTCTAAGCGCCCAAGCATCGTTATGCCGATGCTGGCAGAAGACAAGGCGATTACCGCAGCAGCCAAAGCGGACCCCGATGCACAGCCGCTCACGTCCAAGCAATTGAAAGCGATGGTTCCGATGAAGGCCCTTCGTGGCCGGCCCAAGTCCGAGAACAAGAAACTGTTGGTTTCGGTTCGCTACAGCCCCGAGGTCGTGGCCTACTTCAAATCGACCGGCGAGGGCTGGCAGTCGCGCATGGACGGTGTGCTCCAGCAATACGTGGCGCGCCAATCGCGCCGCGCTTGATGGCCGAGCACCCTCACCCCACCACCCGCTCCCCCCGCATCTGATCCGCCACGCTCTCGCGCTCGCGGATCACATGCACGGTGTCGCCGTCAACCAGCAGTTCTGCCGCGCGTCCGCGCGTGTTGTAGTTGCTGGCCATCGACATGCAGTACGCACCCGCCGACAGCACAGCCAGCACATCGCCTGCTTGCACCGCCAGCGCGCGGTCGCGGCCCAGCCAGTCGCCGCTTTCGCACACCGGGCCCACCACATCGCAGGTCATGGCGGGGGCGGCGGGGTTGCGCAGCACGGGCACGATCTGGTGATAGGCCTCGTACATGGCGGGGCGGGGCAAGTCGTTCATGGCCGCATCGACGATGCAGAAGTTTTTCTGTTCGCCCGGCTTGAGGTATTGCACCTCGGTCAGGCACACACCGGCATTGCCCACCAGCGAGCGGCCCGGTTCGATGCAGATCAGGCGCTGACCATAGCCACGCGCGTCGAGTTTGGCCAGCAGCGCGGCCCACAGCGCATCGGCGGCGGGCGGCGTCTCGCCGTTGTAGGCAATGCCCAGGCCACCGCCAAAGTCGATGTGGTGCAGCGTGATGCCCGCACGCTCGATGGCGTCCACCAGATCGAGCACGCGGTCCATGGCGTCGAGGTAGGGCCCGGTTTCGGTGATCTGCGAGCCGATGTGGCAGTCGATGCCCACCACTTCCAAGCCCGGCAAGGCGGCGGCGCGTTGGTAGGTGGCCAGGGCGCGTTCGTGCGCCACGCCAAACTTGTTGCCCTTGAGCCCGGTCGAAATGTAGGGGTGCGTCTTGGCGTCCACGTTCGGATTGACGCGGATGCTCACGGGTGCGCGGCAGCCCATCTGCACGGCCACCTCGTTGAGCACATCGAGCTCGGCCTCGCTCTCGACGTTGAAGCAGGCGATGCCCGCTTGCAAGGCACGGCGCATCTCGGCGCGGGTCTTGCCCACGCCGGAAAAAATCACGTGCGCCGGATCGCCACCGGCGGTGATGACGCGCTCCAGCTCGCCGCCCGAGACGATGTCAAAGCCGCAGCCCGCCTTGGCGAACACCTGCAGGATGGCCAGCGAGGAGTTGGCCTTCATGGCGTAGCAAATGCGCGAGCGGCGCCCGGCAAAACCTTTTTGATACGCCGCCAGCGCCGCCAGCATGGCAGCCTTGGAATACACGAACAGCGGCGTGCCGTGCGTGCGGGCCAGGTCCTCCAGGCGCACGTTCTCCAGGTACAGGGCGTCGTCGCGCCAGGCAATGAAAGGGGCACCGGCGAGCGATGGAGCGGTCATGGCAACAAACCTTGGCAAGGCGTCAGCGCGAGGCTGGCGCGGAGGAAGAAGACGGAGCGGGGGAGGACGGAGCCGATGTCGTGCCCGTGTCGGCAGGCGCGGGCGACTTCGGTGCGGGCATGTCCGGAAACTGACGTCGCACGATGTCGGGCAGGGTGGCGCGTTGCTTGAAGTCGGGGTCGTTGGGCAAGGTCAAATTGCCTTTTTGCCCGCACGCCGCCAGCACACACAGGCCGCCGACACAGGCCACACGCGCGGCAAGGACATGGGCCCTGACTAGAATCTTCGGCACTGACAACATGGCGCAAATTGTAATGACCGATCTCGAATTCCTGGACCGTGCCGAGCGCCTGCTCAAGGCGGTGGAGCTGGCCTGCGACCGCATCAACGAAGACTCCGATGCCGACATCGACAACCAGCGCGTGGGGCAGATGATCACGCTCACCTTTGCCAACCGCAGCCAGATCGTCATCAACCTGCAAAAGCCCTTGCACGAGGTGTGGCTGGCGGCGCGCTCCGGCGGTTACCACTACCGTTTTGACGGCCAGTGCTGGCGCGACACCAAGGGCGAGGGCGAGTTCTTCGCCCAGCTCAGTCAGGATGCATCGGTGCAGGCCGGGCAGGCGTTGGCGTTCACGGCCTGACGCTGCGCACACACGGGCGGCATCCGCGCCGCCACCTCACTGTCGGAACAAATCGAGGATGCGTTTTTTCTCGTCGGTGGCGGGCATGCTCTCGGTCGTGCCTGGCTTGTTGTTGAGCCCGAGGCTGCTGACGCCGCCGCCCTTGCCGAACTCGGTGTAGGCCCAGTCGCCGCCGTCGCGCGTCACGCCCTCGGGCACGGGCATCTCGGCCACCGGCACGTTTTGCAGCGCGTGCTGCATGAAGCCGATCCACACGGGCAGGCTCAAGCCCCCACCCGTCTCACGGTCACCCAGCTTGCGCGGCGTGTCGTAGCCGATCCAGGTGACCGCCGTGAGCGTCGGTTGGTAACCCGCGAACCAGGCGTCCATTGAGTCGTTGGTGGTGCCCGTCTTGCCATACACATCCGGGCGCTTCAAGGTGGCTTGCGCGCGCGCGGCGGTGCCCGAGCGCGTCACCTCTTGCAACAAGCTGCTCATCACGAAGGCGTTGCGCGGCTCGATGGCGCGCACCGATTCGTCCAGCGGCAGCGGCGTGAACTCGGACAAGACCTTGCCCATCTGGTCGGTGACTTTGGTGATGAGGTAAGGGTTGATGCGATAGCCGCCATTGGCAAACACCGAATAAGCGGATGCCATTTGCATCGGCGTGACCGAGCCGGCGCCGAGTGCCATCGTCAGATACGGTGGGTGCTTGTCGGCCTCGAAGCCAAAGCGTGTCACCCACTCTTGCGCATAGGGCGCGCCCACGGCTTGCAGCACGCGGATGGAGATCATGTTCTTGGACTTGGCCAAGCCCGTGCGCAAATTCATCGGGCCCTCGAACTTGCCGTCGTAGTTCTTCGGCTCCCAGGGTTGACCGCCGGTCACGCTGGCGTCGAAGAACAGCGGCGCGTCGTTGACCACGGTCATGGGCGTGAAGCCTTTTTCCAGCGCGGCGGAGTAGATGAAGGGCTTGAAGCTCGATCCCGGCTGACGCCAGGCCTGGGTGACGTGGTTGAACTTGTTCTTGTCGAAATCAAAGCCGCCCACCAGCGCATGGATGGCACCGTCGCGCGGATCGAGCGCCACGAACGCGCCTTCGACCTCGGGCAGTTGCGTGATTTCCCACGCGCCTTTGGGCGTCTTGGCGATGCGCACCAGCGCACCGGGGCGCAGCTTGATGTTGGGCGGTGCTTTGTCCGCCAAGCCCGACTGCACGGGCTGCAAGCCTTCGCCCGTGATGTCGATGACCTCGCTGTTTTGGCGCATCACGCGCACTTTCTTCGGCGTGGCTTCCAGCACCACGGCGGCCAGCAAGTCGCCTTTGTCGCCTTGTTCGATCAGCGCGTCGTCCACCGCGTCTTCCAGTTCGGCGGGTTTCTCGGGCAGGGTGATGAAGCGCTCCGGCCCCCGGTAGTGCTGCCGGCGCTCGTAGTCGAGGATGCCCCGGCGCAGCGCCTGGTACGCCGCCTGTTGTTGGTCGGCGTGGATGGTGGTGTAGACGTTCAGACCGCGCGTGTAAATCTCGGGGCCGTACTGCGCGAACATGAGCTGACGCGCCATCTCGGCCACGTATTCGGCATGGGTGTTGAGGCTGCTCGACGCGGTACGCAGTTGCAACTCCTCCCGCTTGGCGGCTTCGGCCTCGGCCTTGCTGATGAAGCCGTTGTCCTCCATGCGCTCGATGATGTAGAGCTGGCGCGCGCGTGCACGCTTGGGGTTCACAAAGGGGTTGTAGGCCGACGGTGCCTTGGGCAGGCCCGCGAGCATGGCGGCTTCGGCGATGCTGATGCGCTGGATGGGTTTGCCGAAATACGCTTCGGACGCGGCGGCAAAACCATAGGCGCGGTTGCCCAGATAAATCTGGTTCAGGTAGATCTCGAAAATCTGGTCCTTGCTCAGCAGGTGTTCGAGCTTGGTGGTGAGCAAGATTTCATAGATCTTGCGCGTGAAGGTTTTCTCCGACGACAGGTAGACGTTGCGCGCCACCTGCATGGTGATGGTCGACGCGCCCTGGCTCTTGGCGCGACCGAGGTTGGCGATGCTCGCGCGCAGCAGGCCGATGTAGTCCACACCGCCGTGTTGATAAAAGCGCGCGTCCTCGATCGCCAGCACCGCGTTTTTCATCACCTGCGGGATGTCCTTGAACGGCGTGAAGTTGCGGCGCTCTTCGCCGAACTCGCCGATCTGCGTGCCCTCGACCGAATACACCCGCATCGACAGCTTGGGCCGGTAGTCCGACAAGTCGCGGATGTCTGGCAGTTGTGGGTAGACCATCGCCAGCGCCACGCCGAGCAACAACACGCCGGCCAAGCCGATCGCCGCCAGCACGCCGAAGGACCACAGCAGCAACTGACCCAGCAAAGATTTGGGGGCCGGCGCGTGCGGGGTGTGGTTCGATCCGTCGGGGGTGTGGCGTGCGGTCATGCGAGGCCTGTTGAAAGAGGTCCCAGATTATAAAAACCGGGTCTGCTCAGACTCTGGGACACCGGTCCACGCCAGAACCTCACAAAACTCGCCAGCCCGACTCGGCCCGCAGGGCTGAGTGGGCCGCTACAACCGAGGCCATGTGGAGGCCGCGTTTCCGATTGATCTGCGACACCGCCCCGAAGGGCGTGGTGCTGGGGCTGCACGTCGGCCCGCACGCGTTCGGGGTTGCGTTGCTCGGTGGCGATGCGATGCAGGCCCGCACCCGTGTGGCGGCGTGGTCCTGGCCCGCGTCGGCGCAAGGACCAGCGGCCCTGTCGGATCCGGTCCTGTTCGACCAGCTGCACGACGAACTCACGGCGCGCGACCTGCATGTGCGCACGCTCGCCGTGGTGTTCGAGACCGGCGCCTTTGTGCGCGACACGGTGGTCATGTCTGACGACGCCAGCGACAGCGAACGTCTGGAAGACCTGCGCATCGAGCTGCTGGCGCGTCATCCAGCGTTGGGCGCGCAACCGCGTTGGACCATCGATGACGACGCGCTCATGTGGGCCTTGCCGCAAGCCCGCTGGCAAGAGGCACAGGCCCTGGCCGAGCACTTGGGCGCGACGCTCGAACTCATCGGTCACGCCGATGCCGCGCGCGCCCTGGCGGCGCAACATGCGCATGCCGAAGAAGACCCAGCCGCAGCCGCCTTGGGTGCGGCGCTCGGTGCTTGGCACGGCTTGCAGCCGCAGTGGTGGCCCACCGGGCCGCACCGCCGCCGCCGTCGCTGGCTCGATCTCGCTCGCCACACGGCCCGCGCGGGTGCACTGGGCGCGGTGATGGCGGCGCTGGGTTTGTCAGCGGTGCAGATCGTCGGCGCCCGGATCATTGCCCCCGAGGCCGCAACGCCAACGCTGGCCGAACTCGAGCAAGACCTGTCGCGCCTGCAAGCCGAACGCGCGCAGTGGCAAGCACGCGCCCAGCGCGCACAGCAACACCAGCGCCGTCTGGAGGCCGCGCAACGCCAGCGCCAGCAGCGGCAACAGGTGCTGAGAGCCACGGTCAGCGTGCCCGGCCTGTGGCTGGCGTCGGTGTCGCAACAGGACGACCAATGGCAGTGGCAAGGCGAGGCCGTGTCCCCCGCCGCCGCGCAGCAGTTGCTGCGCGCTCTCACGGCGTCGGGGCCTTGGCGACAAGCCCCGCAGGCGCTGGAGGGACGCTGGCAGACCGGGCGCGATGCGGCGGCCACCGTGTGGGCGTTTCGCATCCAGGCCCAATCGGAGGGACCATGAAGCCTGACGCCTTCGCCACCTTGGGCGCGCAGCTCCAGCGCGTTGGGCAACAGTCTCCGAGCGAGTGGCCGACGGCCCTGCGACACGCGTTCACCGCGCTCGTGGCAACCGTGGTGTGTGGGGCGTTGCTGCTGCTGGCCGATGCGCCGGGGCGATGGCAGTCCTGGCAGGAACGCGCGCAGCAGCGTCAAGCCTTGCAGGATCAACGCGCGCAGCACACGCAAGACCTCGCGCGCTGGCGCGCCGAGGCTTCGGCTGCGGTGGCGGCTCCCTCGTTGACACCGCAAGTGCTGTTGCAAGCCTGGACCGACGCCGCTGCACCAACGGGCTGGACCAGCTTCGCCCCGCAAATCCTGGCCGAAGCCGATGGCGGCTGGACGGTGCAACTGCAGTTGCAAGGCAACTGGGCCGATGGGCCGCTGTGGTGGGAGCGTTGGCAAGACCGCACGGCGACGGCCACGCTCAGCCAATGGCAGATCCAGTCGCTGGCATCCGGAGACACGCCTGGGCACGTACCAGCGCACGCATCGGCGCATGCATCGGCCCACGCGCCGTCGCAGGTCCGCCTGCGATGGAGCGCCCGTCTTGCGCCGCCCGCCGACGAGCACGCGGCCAGGGGTGGGGAGACTCCTACCCAGCCCGGCTTTGAGGTCAACCACGATCCCTTCGACGCCCTCGCCTGGGCGCAACACCATTGGCAGGCGGCGCAAGCCGATGCGCGTGTGGCCGACTGGTTGCCGCGCTGGCAGCGCGCGCCCATCGCCTTGACGCAGGCCCGCGACACCGAGGTGCAGTACCTGGGGCGCTTGCAATCGGCCACGCGCCAAATGGCCTTGGTGCGCGTGTCCGCGCCTGCCGCAGTCAAGCCGGGCGATCCCGCGCTGCCCGCTGCCACGGTGCATGGTGTGGCGCTGGGCGACGCGCTCGGGCCGGAGCTGGGGCAGGTGGTGCAGATCGATGACGAACGCCTGGTGGTGCAACGCTGGCGGCGCGATGCGGGCGGTGTGTGGCACACGCACACCGGCGTGTGGACGCGGGCCGATGTCACGCCCAATTCCCAAGGACGACAGCCATGAGCCGAACATCCCGAACCTTCTTCGCTGGCATGGCCCTCACGCTGGGCCTGTGTGTGGCTGCCGCGTGCTGTGCGCAAACGGGCGTGAGGGCGCAAGCGCCCAGTCAGGCGTCGGCTCAGACCGCCGCTGTGCCCACGGCGGCACCGTTGTCCACGGCTGCGCCTTCGTCTTCGCCGTCGGGCGGCCCCGCCTACGTCGGTGCGCCCATGAGCTTGAACGTGCAGCACATCGAGGTGCGTGCCGCCTTGCAGGCCGTGGCCGATTTCACAGGGCTCAACATCGTTGTCTCTGACACCGTCACCGGCAGCCTGAGCCTGCGCTTGCACCAGGTGCCGTGGGACCAGGTGCTCGATCTGATCGCCCAGGCGCGTGGCCTGCACACGCGTCGCCAGGGCAATGTGATCTGGGTCGCGCCGCGCGCCGAGGTGGCCGCGCGCGACAAGGCCCGGCTCGAAGACTGGCAGGCGCTGCAAAACCTGGAGCCGCTGCACACGCGCAGCTACCGCTTGCACCACGCCCGCGCCGCCGAGGTGCAGGCGCGCTTGCTCGGGACGGCGCTGGGCACGCCGATGGCGGGCGTGGGTGGGGCTTCCGGTGCGCCCTTTGGGCAGGCGTTGGCGGCGGCCTATGGGCAAGTGGCGTTGCCGCCGGCGCTCCAAGGCACGTTCGGTGCGACCCCCGCCAGTCCTGCGCCGTGGCAGGCCGCACCCGCGACCGGGGCCTTGAGTGTGGGGCCGAGCGGACGCGTGCTCAGTGCGCGCGGCAGTGCCGTCGCCGATCCGCGCACGAATCAGTTGTTCGTCACCGATGTGGCGCAACGCCTCGACCAGGTCGAGCGCATGCTGGAGCGTCTGGACGTGCCGCTGCGCCAGGTCTTGATCGAGGCGCGCATCGTGCAGGCCAGCGACACCTTTGGTCAGACGCTGGGCGTGCGTCTGAGCGGCGGCGGTCAAAACGGTCCGGCGGTGTGGGGCACCACCGCCGCGGCGACGACGGCCAACAGCAACCCGGTGTCGGGGCAGGGCACTCTGTTTCAGACGCCGGACAAGGCGCTCAACACCAGCGGCCAGTTCGTCAACCTGCCGGCGGCGGGGATCAACGGCGTTGAGCCCGCGAGCTTTGCCGTGGCCATCTTTCAGGCCAGCAAAAACCGCCTGCTCAACTTGGAGCTGTCGGCGCTGGAGGCCGATGGCAAGGGCAAGGTGGTCTCCAGCCCGCGCGTGGTCACGGCGGACCAAAGCCGCGCCGTCATCGAGCAGGGGACCGAGTTGCCGTACCAGACGGCGGCGGGCACGGGCATCACCACCATCGCGTTTCGCAAGGCCAATCTGCGGCTCGAAGTCACACCCCAGCTCACGCCAGAGGGCAGCATCGTGCTCGACCTCGACATCCACAAAGACAGCGTCGGTCAAAGCACGCCAGCCGGGTTTGCCATCGACAACCGCCACATCAACACCCAGGTGCGGGTGGACAACGGCGGCACGGTGATGATCGGCGGCATCTACGAAACCACCCAGCATGACGATGCCTACAAGGTGCCGCTGCTGGGCGACTTGCCCCTCGTCGGCGCGCTGTTCCGCAACCATCGGCACAGCCAGGCCAAGCAAGAGCTGCTGGTGTTCATCACGCCTAAAATGCTCGAACCGTCTGCGCCCTGAGCGCGGCACGCGTGGCCCGCTTTCTGGGCTGCGCTCCTGAACACACAAAGGCAAATCGTGTTGGTATTGGTGGGCTTGCCGGGTGCCGGCAAAACAACCGTTGGCCGTCAATTGGCGCGGCGACTGGATAGGCCCTTCGTCGATTCGGACCACGCCATCGAACAGCGCATCGGCTGTCCGATCCGCGAGTTTTTCGAGCGCGAGGGGGAGGACCGCTTTCGCGACATCGAAAGCGAGGTCATCGACCAACTCAGCCAGGGTGAGCCCGGTGTGCTCTCCACCGGCGGCGGCGCGGTGCTGCGCCCCGTCAACCGCGAGCGTTTGCGTGCGCGCGGTCAGGTGTTCTACCTGCGGGCTTCGCCCGAAGAACTGTTTCGTCGGCTGCGCCACGACCGCAACCGCCCCTTGTTGCAGGTGGCCGATCCGCAGCAACGCTTGCGCGAGCTGTACCAGCAACGCGACCCGCTGTACCGCGAGACGGCCCACTACGTGGTCGAGACCCCGCGCCCGAGCGTGTCAGGGTTGGTCAATCGCATCCTGTCCCAGCTCGAACTCTCGGGCCACATCGACGCCTTTGCCGCGCCGCGCGCGCCTTCTTCCTCGCACCGGACCTGACCCATGACCGTGACCGTGACCGCCGCCACCACCGAACTGAGCATCGATCTGGGCGAACGCAGCTACGCCATCCGCATCGGCTCGGGTTTGCTCGACGATCCTGCCAGCTGGCAAGGGCTGCCCAAGGCCCGCAGCGCCTTCATCATCAGCAACGACACCGTGGCGCCGCTGTACGCGGCGCGCTTGCAGTCGGCGCTGGCCGCGCACTACCCGCAGGTGCACCTGGTCAGCCTGCCCGACGGCGAGGTCTACAAGGACTGGGCCACGCTGAACCGCATCTTCGACGCGCTGCTCGGGGCCGAGGCCGATCGCAAGACGGTGTTGTACGCGCTCGGCGGCGGCGTCATCGGTGACATGACCGGCTTTGCCGCTGCCTGCTACATGCGCGGGGTGCCCTTTGTGCAGGTGCCCACCACCTTGCTGGCGCAAGTCGATTCGTCGGTGGGTGGCAAGACCGCGATCAACCACCCGCTGGGCAAGAACATGATCGGCGCGTTCTACCAACCGCAGCGCGTGATCTGTGACCTGGCCACGCTCGACACGCTGCCCGAGCGCGAACTCAGCGCCGGCCTGGCCGAGGTCATCAAATACGGACCGATTGCCGACATGGCTTTCTTCGACTGGATCGAAGCCCACATCGACGCCTTGCGCGCGCGCGACCGCGCGGCGCTGGCGCACGCGGTGCAACGCAGCTGCGAGATCAAGGCTTGGGTGGTGAGCCAAGACGAGCGCGAGACGGGGCTGCGCGCCATCCTCAATTTCGGCCACACCTTTGGCCACGCCATCGAAGCCGGTCTGGGCTTTGGCGTCTGGTTGCACGGTGAGGCCGTGGGCTGCGGCATGGTCATGGCTGCGCAGTTGTCGCAGCGCTTGGGCCTGGTCGATGCCGCGTTCGTGCAGCGCCTGACCGCACTGGTGACGCGCGCCGGTTTGCCCACCGTCGGTCCGGCGCTCGGGGCCGAGGCGTACCTGCACCACATGCGGGTGGACAAGAAGGCCGAGGCGGGTGACATCCGCTTTGTGCTGCTGGACCAGCCGGGCCGCGCCCTCACGCGCGGCGCGCCCGACGCCTTGGTGGCCGAGGTCATCGACGCGTGTTGCGCGGCATGAGCCAGATGGCCGACATCGCCACGGTGTCGCCCGAGTCGGGCCCCGCCTTGCCGGGGCGGTTGGCCCCTTATGCCTGCGATCCGGCGCGCAGTCGCGGTCGGCGTCACGCGGAAGTCGAAGCGCCGCTGCTGGCGGCCAATGTGCGTAACCCGCACCAGCGCGATCGCGACCGCATCGTGCATTCCACCGCGTTTCGGCGCCTGGTCTACAAGACCCAGGTCTTCCTCAACCACGAGGGTGATTTGTTTCGCACGCGGCTCACGCATTCGCTGGAGGTGGCGCAACTGGGGCGTTCCATCGCCCGCGCGTTGGGTCTGAACGAAGACCTGGTGGAGGCCATCGCACTGGCGCACGACCTGGGCCACACGCCGTTCGGTCACGCTGGGCAAGACGCGCTCAATGCCTGCATGGCCGAGCATGGCGGCTTTGAGCACAACCTGCAAAGCCTGCGCGTGGTCGATGAGTTGGAAGAGCGCTACCCCAGCTTCAACGGCCTGAACCTGAGCTTCGAGACGCGCGAAGGCATCTTGAAACACTGTGCGCGGCGCAACGCCGAGCTGCTGGACGCGCAAGAGCCGGGCGGTGTGGCACGGCGTTTTCTGGACGGCACCCAGCCCAGCCTGGAGGCGCAGTTGTGCAACCTGGCCGACGCCATCGCCTACAACGCGCACGACATCGACGACGGTGTGCGCTCGGGGCTGCTCACGCTGGAGCAGATGCAAGAGGTGCCGCTGTTTGCGCGCTACCACGCCCAGACGCTGGCGCAGCACCCGCAGTTGCAGGGGCGGCGCGTGCTGTACGAGAGCATCCGGCGCATGCTCAGCGACCAGGTCTACGACGTGATCGCGGCCACGCGGGAGGCGCTGGCGCAGCACCAACCGGACAGCGCCGATGCCGCGCGCCAGTGTCCACCGCTGCTGCGCTTCAGCGCGGCGATGCACGCGGATTCGCGCGCGCTCAAATCGTTTTTGTTTCGCAACCTCTACCGTCACCCGCAGGTCATGCAGACCACGGACTGGGCGCGCCAGGTGGTGAGCGATTTGTTTGCCATCTATGTGGCCCGTCCGCACGAGATGCCCGCGGCTTACGCGGCGCGCGCCGATGTGCCGCGCGCGGTGGCGGACTACCTCTCGGGCATGACCGATCGCTTCGCCACACGTGAGCATGCGAGGATGAGCGCATGAGCCGCATGGATGCACGTGCCTCGCTGGTGGTGGTGTTCGCGGGCATCTGCGCGGCTTTGCATGTGGCCAAGCTGCCGCCGGCCTTGCCGGTGTTGCAGCAAGCGCTGGGACTGGACCTGGTGCAGGCGGGCTTTCTGCTCTCGGCGGTGCAAGTCGCCGGCATGTGTTTGGGTTTGCTGGCCGGTTTGGGGGCCGACAGCCTGGGTCTGCGCCGCAGCATGATCGTGGGCCTGTGGCTGGTGTCGCTGGCCAGCGCCGGCGGCGCGGTGGCAAGTTCGGTCACGGCCATGCTGGTCTTGCGTGCGCTCGAAGGGCTGGGCTTTTTGCTGGCGGTGACACCGGCACCCGCCGTCATTCGCCGCACCGTGGACGCCGCGCACTTGCAGTCACGCATGGGCCTGTGGGGCGCGTACATGCCTGCGGGCAGTGCCTTGGCCTTGTTGCTCGGGCCGCTGGTCGTGGCCTGGACCGGATGGCAGTTCTGGTGGTGGTGTCTGGCGGGAGTGACCGCGCTGGCCGCACTCGCGGTGTGGCGCTGGGTGCCGGTGTTGGCACCGACGGCGGCTGACCCCTCGCAGCGCGCGCTGGCGGGGGTGGGGCATCGCATTGGCTTGACGCTGCGCAGCCCAGGGCCATGGCTGGTCGCGCTGAGCTTTGCGGTCTATTCGTCGCAATGGCTGGCGGTCATCGGTTTCCTGCCCACGGTCTACAACGCCCTCGGTCTGGGCGTGGCCCTGACAGGCGTGCTCACCGCCACGGTGGCGCTGGTCAATGTGACGGGCAACGTCTTGTCCGGGCGTTTGTTGCAACGCGGCTGGCCCACGCGCACGCTGTTGCACATCGGCTTTGCCTGCATGGCGCTGGGCGCGTTCGGCGCGTTCTTTCAATGGGGCGACTGGGCCTTGCCGATGCCACTGCGGTTTCTGAGCGTGTTGCTGTTTTCGTCGCTGGGTGGGCTCATCCCCGGCACGCTGTTTTCGACGGCGGTGCGGCTGGCACCGGGCGAGTCCACCGTCTCGACCACGGTGGGCTACATGCAGCAGTGGTCGTCGTTGGGGCAATTTGCCGGACCGCCCGTGGTGGCCGCGGTGGCCTCGTGGGTCGGCGGCTGGCAATGGACCTGGGCGGTCACCGGCTCGCTGTGTGTGATGGGCGCGCTGCTGGCCTGGCGCATCGAGCGGGCCTTGCAGACGGTGCGTGCGGGAGGGGTTTGACATGCCGTCATCGCATCCGAACGCCGAGGCGCAGATCGCGCGCGCCATCGACGACACGCGCCACTGGCTGCTGCAAGCGGTGGTGGGCTTGAACCTGTGTCCGTTTGCCAAATCGGTGGTGGTGAAGGACCTGGTGCGTTATGTCGTGTGTCTGTCCTCCGATCCGCAGGACGTGCTGGCGTTGCTGCGCGACGAGTTGCAGCATCTGGCGCACGCCGCGCCAGACACCTTGGACACCACCTTGCTGATCGCGCCGCACCTGTGGCCCGACTTCGTCGACTTCAACGATTTTTTGAACGACGCCGATGCGGTGCTCGACGACCTCGACCTGGTGGGCGTGTTGCAAGTGGCCGACTTTCATCCGCGTTATCAGTTCGCGGGCGAGGCCGAGGACGACATGAGCCATTTCACCAACCGCGCGCCGTACCCAACGCTGCACCTGCTGCGCGAGAGCAGCATCGATCAGGCGGTCGCGGCCTACCCGGATGCCGCGCTCATCTACGAGCGCAACATCGCCCGCTTGCAGGCCCTGGGGCCCGAGGGCTGGCGGGCCTTGGGCATCCAGAGCCGGGTCAGCCCCCAGGAGTGAACACATGAACACGCGTCCGCGTCGCCCATCCCCATCCAAGCCCGCTGCGCCCGCGCGCGATGTGCGGACCGAGTTGGGTTTGCAGCCCGAGCAGAGCATCGAGCTGCTGCAACACTTGCACATCCTCACGCGCGAGGGGCGCATCAACCAGGACTCGCGGCGCAAGCTCAAACAGGTGCAGCACCTGGTGCAATTCATTCGCCCTTGCCTGGACGAATGCCTGGACAACCCCGAGGGGCCGACACTGGCCGATCACGGCGCGGGCAAGTCGTACCTCGGCTTCATCCTCTACGATCTGATCATGCGCCCCTTGGGGCGCGGGGCCATCTACGGCATCGAGACGCGCCCCGAGCTGGTGGCGTCGTCACAGGCGCTGGCGGCGCGGCTCGGGTTTGAGCGCATGCGCTTTCTCAATGTCAGCGCCGCCGATTCGGCGGACCTGGCCGAACTGCCCGAGCGCATCGACGTGGTGACCGCCTTGCATGCCTGCGACACGGCCACCGACGACGCCATCGCCTTTGGTCTTCGCAAGCAGGCGCGCTTCATGGTGCTGGTGCCTTGCTGCCAAGCCGAAGTCGCCGCCTGCCTGCGACAGAACAAGGCCTTGCAACTGTCGCGCACGCCGCTGGCCGAGCTGTGGCGGCATCCGCTGCACACCCGCGAGATCGGCAGCCAGCTCACCAACGTCTTGCGCTGCCTGTACCTGGAGTCGCAGGGCTACCAAGTCACCGTGACCGAACTCGTGGGCTGGGAGCACAGCCTCAAAAACGAACTCATCCTCGCCCGCCACACCGGCCAGCGCAAACGCAGCGCCGCCGAGCGCCTGCACCGCATCGCGCAGGAATTTGGGCTCGACGAGTGGGTGCAGCGCCGCTTCCCTTAATGGGGTCAGATTCCAATTAGCATCGGCCCATGGCCCGCTTGCCCCGACTCACCGTCACCGATTACCCGCACCATGTGATCCTGCGCGGCAACGACCGGCAGGCGATTTTTCGCGACGACGCCGACCGCCGCGAGATGCTCGATCTGCTGGCCGAACACGCCCGCGCGCAAGGGGTGGAGATCCACGCCTACGTGCTGATGACCAACCACCTGCACCTGCTGCTGACCCCGCGCCGCGAGCAGGGCGTGCCGCTGATGATGCAGGCGGTCGGGCGCACCTATGTGCGCCGCTTCAACCAGAAACACCAGCGCACCGGCACCTTGTGGGAAGGGCGCTACCGCTCGACCCTGATCCAGACCGAGCGTTATTTGCTGGCTTGCATGGTCTACATCGATCTCAACCCGGTTCGCGCTGGCATGGTGGCGCGCGCGCTGGATCACCCCTGGTCCAGCCACGCCCACTATGTGGGGCAGCGCCAGGACCGACTGATCACCCCGCACGCCCTGTACTGGGGCTTGGGCAACACGCCATTTGCGCGCGAGGCGGCCTACGCCGAACTGGTGCAGGCCGGCATTGCGGCGGACCAGCAAGGTGCATTGACCGACGCCACGCTCTCGGGTTGGGCACTGGGCGACCCGGCGTTTTTGGCGGGGCTGCAGGCCCAAACACCACGGCGCTTGGTCAAGGCGCGAGCGGGGCGGCCGTTTTCGATCCGTCCCGACGCCACGGACCCGGATTGACGGTCGCTTCAGGGCCTAGCAGAAGCCCCAAAAAGCTGGGTAGGGCAGTATTTTCAATGTGTCCCCAATTAATACGATGGCAATTTCGTTGGGTATTAATTGGAATCTGACCCCATTTATTTTGATTGGCACTGTTGTTGCAGTGCAGTAGGATCCCAACCCCGCTGAATTTTTCCGAGGAATGCGCCATGACGACGGCTGCCGAGAAAGCTCAATTGCAACATCAGGGTTTGTACGACCCGACGAATGAACACGACGCGTGCGGCGTGGGCTTTGTGGCCCACATCAAGGGCGTCAAGAGCCACGCCATCGTGACGCAGGCGCTGAAGATCCTCGAAAACCTGGACCACCGCGGTGCCGTCGGCGCCGATCCGCTGATGGGCGACGGTGCCGGCATCTTGATCCAATTGCCCGACGCGCTGTACCGCGAAGACATGGCCCGCCAGGGCGTGGCCTTGCCGCCGCCGGGCGAGTATGGCGTGGGCATGGTGTTCCTGCCCAAGGAGCACGCCTCGCGTCTGGCCTGTGAACAGGAAGTCGAGCGCGCGATCAAGGCCGAAGGCCAGGTCCTGTTGGGCTGGCGCGACGTGCCGGTGAACCGCGAGATGCCGATGAGCCCCACCGTGCGCACGCAGGAGCCCATCATTCGCCAGGTCTTCATTGGCCGTGGCAGCAACGTCATCGTGCAAGACGCGCTCGAGCGCAAGCTGTACGTCATCCGCAAGACCGCCAGCGCCGCCATCCAGAGCCTGAACCTCAAGCACAGCAAAGAGTATTACGTGCCCAGCATGTCCAGCCGCACGGTCATCTACAAAGGCTTGCTGCTGGCCGATCAGGTGGGCACCTACTACCTGGATCTGCAAGACGAGCGTTGCGTCTCGGCCCTGGGCCTGGTGCACCAGCGCTTCTCGACCAACACCTTCCCCGAGTGGCCGCTGGCCCACCCCTACCGCTATGTGGCGCACAACGGCGAGATCAACACCGTCAAGGGCAACTACAACTGGATGAAGGCGCGCGAAGGCGTGATGGCCTCGCCCGTGCTCGGTGACGACCTGAAAAAGCTCTACCCGATCAGCTTCCCCGACCAGTCCGACACCGCCACCTTCGACAACTGTCTGGAGCTGTTGACGATGGCCGGCTACCCGATCAGCCAGGCGGTGATGATGATGATCCCCGAGCCGTGGGAACAGCACACCACCATGGACGAGCGCCGCCGCGCGTTCTACGAGTACCACGCCGCCATGCTTGAGCCCTGGGACGGCCCGGCCTCCATCGTCTTCACCGATGGCCGCCAGATCGGTGCCACGCTGGACCGCAATGGCCTGCGCCCCTCGCGCTACTGCATCACCGATGACGACATGGTCATCATGGGCTCCGAGTCCGGCGTGCTGCCGGTGCCCGAGAGCAAGATCGTGCGCAAGTGGCGTCTGCAACCGGGCAAGATGTTCCTGATCGATCTGGAACAGGGTCGCATGATCGACGACGAGGAGCTCAAAGCCGGCCTCGCCAACACCAAGCCCTACAAGCAGTGGATCGAAAACCTGCGCATCCGCCTCGACGACGTCGAGCAGCCCACCGCAGGTGCCGACGCGCAAGAATTGCCCATGGGTGCGACCGAGCCCAGCAGCAGCGGTGTTGAGCACATCTCGTCGCAACTGCTCGATCTGCAACAGGCGTTTGGCTACACGCAGGAAGACATCAAGTTCCTGATGGCGCCGATGGCCATCAATGGTGAAGAAGGCATTGGCTCGATGGGCAACGACAGCCCGCTGGCCGTGCTCTCGGGCAAGAACAAACCGCTGTACAACTACTTCAAGCAGTTGTTCGCCCAGGTGACCAACCCGCCGATCGACCCGATCCGCGAGGCCATCGTCATGTCGCTGGTGTCCTTCATTGGTCCCAAGCCCAACCTGCTCGACATCAACCAAGTCAACCCGCCGATGCGGCTGGAAGTCAGCCAGCCCATCCTCGACGTGGAGGACATGGCCAAGCTTCGCAACATCGAAGCCGTCACGCAGGGCAAATTCAAGAGCGCCACGCTGGACATCACCTACCCGGTGAGCTGGGGCCACGAGGGCGTCGAGGCCAAGCTCGCGTCGCTGTGTGCGGAGGCGGTGGACGCCATCCGTGGTGGCACCAACATCCTGATCGTCAGCGACCGCGCGGTCAGCTCGACCCAGATCGCCATCCCCGCGCTGCTGGCGCTGTCCGCGTTGCACCAACACCTGGTGCGCGAGGGCTTGCGCACGTCGGTGGGCTTGGTGGTCGAGACGGGCTCGGCGCGCGAGGTGCACCACTTCGCAGTGCTGGCCGGCTATGGTGCCGAGGCCGTTCATCCCTATTTGGCGATGGAAACCCTGGCCGCCATGCACAAAGACCTGCCGGCGGATCTGTCGACCGAGAAGGCGATCTACAACTATGTCAAGGCCATCGGCAAAGGTCTGTCCAAGATCATGTCCAAGATGGGCGTGTCGACCTACATGTCCTACTGCGGCGCGCAGTTGTTCGAGGCCATCGGCATCAACTCCGACACGGTGAAGAAGTACTTCACCGGCACACCCAGCCGCGTCGAAGGCATCGGCATTTTCGAGATGGCTGAAGAGGCCATCCGCCTGCACCGCGCGGCCTTTGGCAACGACCCGGTGCTCGCGAACATGCTCGACACGGGCGGCGAATACGCCTGGCGCACCCGCGGCGAAGAACACATGTGGACGCCGGACGCCATCGCCAAGCTGCAACACAGCACGCGCGCGGGCAACTTCAGCACCTACAAGGAATACGCGCAGATCATCAACGACCAGAGCAAGCGCCACCTCACGCTGCGCGGCCTGTTCGAGTTCAAGGTCGATCCCAGCCAAGCCATTCCTGTCGAGGAAGTCGAGCCCGCCAGCGAGATCGTCAAGCGTTTTGCCACCGGCGCCATGTCGCTGGGTTCGATCAGCACCGAGGCGCATGCCACGTTGGCTGTGGCGATGAACCGCATCGGCGGCAAGAGCAACACGGGCGAAGGCGGTGAAGACCCAGCGCGTTATCGCAACGAACTCAAGGGCATCCCCATCAAACAGGGCGAGTCGCTCAAGTCGGTCATCGGTGCCGACTTGGTCGAAGCCGACATCGAACTGCGCGATGGCGACAGCCTGCGTTCGCGCATCAAGCAGGTGGCGTCGGGCCGCTTCGGTGTGACGGCTGAGTACCTCTCCAGCGCCGACCAGATCCAGATCAAGATGGCGCAAGGCGCCAAGCCCGGCGAGGGCGGTCAGTTGCCCGGCGGCAAGGTGTCCGACTACATCGGCCGTCTGCGCTACAGCGTGCCCGGCGTCGGCCTCATCAGCCCGCCGCCGCACCACGACATCTACTCGATCGAAGACCTGGCCCAGCTCATCCACGACCTGAAGAACGTCGCGCCGCACAGCTCCATCAGCGTCAAGCTGGTGTCTGAAGTCGGTGTGGGCACCATCGCCGCGGGCGTGGCCAAGTGCAAGAGCGACCATGTGGTGATCGCTGGTCACGACGGTGGCACGGGTGCGTCGCCTTGGTCGTCCATCAAGCACGCCGGCTCGCCTTGGGAAATCGGCCTCGCCGAAACCCAGCAGACCCTGGTGCTCAACCGCCTGCGCGGTCGCATCCGCGTGCAGGTCGATGGTCAGATGAAGACGGGCCGCGATGTCGTCATCGGCGCACTGCTGGGCGCGGACGAGTTCGGTTTTGCCACCGCGCCGCTGGTCGTCGAGGGCTGCATCATGATGCGCAAGTGCCACCTCAACACCTGCCCGGTGGGTGTGGCCACGCAAGACCCGGTGCTGCGTGCCAAGTTCTCGGGCAAGCCCGAGCACGTCGTCAACTACTTCTTCTTCGTCGCCGAGGAAGTGCGTCAGATCATGGCGCAACTGGGCATCCGCCACTTCGACGACTTGGTCGGTCGCGCCGACTTGCTCGACATGAAGAAGGGCATCGAACACTGGAAGGCCAAAGGCCTGGACTTCAGCCGCCTGTTGGCCGTGCCGCAAGTGCCCGCCGATGTGGCGCGTCGCCATGTGGCCGAACAAGACCACGGTCTGGCCAAGGCGCTTGACGTCAAGCTGATCGAGAAGTCGCGCCCCGCCATCGACAAGGGCGAGAAGGTCCAGTTCATGGAGACGGCGCGCAACGTCAACCGCTCGGTGGGCGCGATGCTCTCCGGCGCGGTGACCCAGGTGCATCCGGAAGGCTTGCCCGACGACACCATCCGCATCCAGCTCGAAGGCACGGGCGGTCAATCGTTTGGCGCGTTCCTGTGCAGTGGCATCACGCTGTACCTGATCGGCGAGGCCAACGACTACACCGGCAAGGGCCTCTCGGGTGGCCGCGTGGTGGTGCGTCCCAGCCTCGACTTCCGGGGTGTGGCGGCGCAAAACATCATCGTCGGCAACACCGTCATGTACGGCGCGACGCGTGGCGAGGCGTTCTTCGCCGGCGTCGGTGGCGAGCGCTTTGCGGTGCGCCTGTCGGGCGCGACGGCGGTGGTCGAGGGCACGGGTGACCACGGTTGCGAATACATGACCGGCGGCACGGTGGCCGTGCTGGGCAAGACGGGCCGCAACTTCGCAGCCGGCATGAGCGGTGGCATCGCCTACGTCTACGACGAGGACGGCGACTTCGCCAAGCGCTGCAACACCGCCATGGTGTCGCTGGAGAAAGTGCTGCCCGCGGCCGAGCAAGAAGCCAGCGTGCCGCGCGCCACCTGGCACCGCGACCAGACGGACGAGGCCCAACTCAAGAAGCTGTTGGAAGACCACTTCAAGTGGACCGGCTCCAAGCGCGCGCGCGATCTGCTGGACCACTGGTCCGCATCGCTGCCCAAGTTCGTGAAGGTCTTCCCGAACGAATACAAGCGCGCCCTGGGCGAGATCAACGCCAAGTCGCAGGCCAAGGCCGACGGCAAGGCCAAGAAGGCCGTGGCGGCCAAGTAAGCAAACAGGCGAGGGACACACATCATGGGAAAAGTCACCGGCTTCATGGAATTCGAGCGCATCGAGGAGGGCTACGCGCCCGTCAAAGAGCGCCTCAAGTCCTACAAGGAATTCGTCATCGGCCTGACCGATGAACAGGCCAAGATCCAGGGTGCACGTTGCATGGACTGCGGCACGCCGTTTTGCAACAACGGCTGCCCGGTCAACAACATCATTCCGGACTTCAACGATCTGGTCTATCACAGCGATTGGCAAAACGCGAGTGCCGTCCTGCACAGCACCAACAACTTCCCCGAGTTCACCGGCCGCATCTGCCCGGCACCGTGCGAGGCCGCGTGCGTGGCCAACGTCAATGGCGACGCGATCGGCATCAAGTCGATCGAGCACGCCATCATCGACCGCGCCTGGGACAACGGCTGGGTGCAACCGCAACCCGCCGCTGTCAAGACGGGCAAGACCGTCGCCGTCGTCGGTGCCGGCCCTGCGGGTTTGGCCGCCGCCCAGCAACTGGCGCGTGCCGGTCACGCGGTGACGGTGTTCGAAAAGAACGACCGCGTCGGTGGTCTGTTGCGCTACGGCATCCCCGACTTCAAGCTCGACAAGGCGCTGATTGATCGCCGTGTGAAGCAGCTCGAAGCCGAAGGCGTGACCTTCCGCACGGGCGTGGTGGTGGGCGAGTGGCCCAAGGACAGCAAGGTCACCAACTGGGCCAAAGAGACGGTCAGTGCCGAGCAGCTCAAGAAGGACTTCGACGCCGTCTTGCTGACCGGCGGTTCCGAGCAATCGCGCGACCTGCCCGTGCCCGGCCGTGAGCTGGCTGGCGTGCACTTCGCGATGGAGTTCCTGCCGCAGCAAAACAAGGTCAATGCCGGCGACAAGCTGAAAGACCAGATCCGCGCCGACGGCAAGCACGTCATCGTCATCGGTGGCGGCGACACCGGCAGCGACTGCGTGGGCACCAGCACCCGCCACGGCGCCAAGAGCGTGACCCAATTCGAAGTCATGCCCATGCCGCCCGAGCAGGAGAACAAGCCCCTGGTGTGGCCGTACTGGCCGCTGAAGCTGCGCACCAGCTCCAGCCACGACGAGAGCGCCGAACTCGGTTTGCTGCAGCGCGAGTTCGCCATCTCCACCAAGGAGTTCATCGGCAAGAACGGCAAGCTCACCGGACTCAAGACCGTGCAGGTCGAGATGAAGGACGGCAAGCTGGTCGAAGTGCCGGGCACCGAAAAAGAATACGCCGCCGATCTGGTGCTGCTGGCCATGGGTTTCGTCAACCCGGTCGCTACCGTGCTCGATGCCTTTGGCATCGAGAAGGACGCGCGTGGCAACGCCAAGGCCAGCGTCGAGGCCGTGGGTGGTTACGCCACCAACGTGCCCAAGGTGTTTGCGGCCGGTGACATCCGCCGCGGCCAGTCGCTGGTGGTGTGGGCCATTCGCGAAGGCCGTCAGGCCGCGCGCGCGGTGGACGAGTTCCTCATGGGCGCGAGCACCTTGCCGCGTTGATGCCTTTACACGGACGCGTCCTTCGAGGGGTACACCCAAACGCCTAAAATCCAGAAAGCCGGTCACCCCCGGCTTTTTGTGTCTATGAACCCTGCTTTTCAAACCTCCGCCCCGTCCCTGGTCGAGTTGCGCGATGTGCGCTTCGGCTACGGCGAGCGCGTCATCCTCGACGGCATCAGCCTGACGGTGCCGCGCGGCAAGGTCACGGCCCTGATGGGCGCGTCCGGCGGGGGCAAGACCACGGTGCTGCGCCTCATCGGCGGCCAGTACCGCGCGCAGTCGGGCAGCTTGACGTTCGATGGCCAAGAAGTGGCTCAGCTGGATGCCAAAGGCTTGTACGCCGTGCGCCGTCGCATGGGCATGCTGTTTCAGTTCGGTGCGCTGTTCACCGATTTGTCGGTGTTCGACAACGTGGCCTTTCCCTTGCGCGAACACACCGCTTTGAGCGAAGCCATGATCCGCGACATCGTGCTGATGAAGTTGGAGGCCGTGGGCCTGCGCGGCGCGCGCGACCTCATGCCCAGCGAGGTCTCCGGCGGCATGGCACGGCGCGTCGCGCTGGCGCGTGCCATCGCGCTCGACCCGGAGCTGGTGATGTACGACGAGCCCTTCGCCGGCCTGGACCCGATTTCGCTCGGCACGGCCGCGCGCCTGATCCGCCAGCTCAATGACGCGCTGGGCTTGACCAGCATCATCGTCTCGCACGATCTGGACGAGACCTTTCACATCGCCGATCAAGTCATCGTGCTGGCCAACGGAAAAATTGCTGCGCAGGGCACGCCGGACGAAGTGCGCCGCTCCAGCGATCCGCTGGTGCACCAGTTCGTCACCGCCGCGCCCGAGGGGCCGGTGCGTTTTCATTACCCCGGTGCGTCGGTGGTCGAGGACTTTCTGGGGCAGGAGGCCGCATGAGCTGGCTCGCCAACCTGGGCTTTGCACTGCGCCGCTACCTGGCCGAGCTGGGCCACGGCGCGCGCTTGTTCGTGCGCTTGCTGGGTCTGTTCGGTGAAAACCTGCGCCGCTTTGGCCTGGTGCGCGACCAGGTGCATTTCCTGGGCAATTACTCGTTGGCCATCATCGCGGTGTCCGGCTTGTTCGTGGGCTTTGTGCTCAGCCTGCAGGGCTACTACACCTTGCAGCGCTATGGCTCCTCCGAGGCGCTGGGTTTGCTGGTGGCCTTGAGCCTGGTGCGCGAACTCGGGCCGGTGGTGAGCGCCTTGCTGTTCGCCGGTCGCGCCGGCACCTCGCTCACCGCCGAGATCGGTTTGATGAAAGCGGGCGAGCAGCTCAGCGCCATGGACATGATGGCCGTCGATCCGGTGCGCCGCATCCTGGGGCCGCGCTTCTGGGGCGGCATCATCGCTTTGCCCCTGCTGGCAGCGGTGTTCAGTGCGGTCGGCATCATCGGCGGTTGGATGGTGGGCGTGCTGCTCATCGGCGTGGACGCGGGTGCGTTTTGGAGCCAAATGCAAGGCGGCGTCGATGTCTGGAAAGACGTGGGCAACGGCGTCATCAAGAGCGTGGTGTTTGGCATCACGGTGACCTTCGTGGCCTTGCTGCAAGGCTATGAAGCGCAGGCCACGCCCGAGGGCGTGTCGCGGGCGACCACGCGCACGGTGGTGGTGGCTTCGCTGGCGGTGTTGGGGTTGGATTTCATCCTGACCGCCATGATGTTCAGTATCTGAAGAACGGGGAAGAAGCGATGCAACGCTCCAAAAACGATGTGTGGGTGGGCCTGTTCGTGCTGTTGGGCGCGGCGGCCATCCTGTTCCTGGCCCTCAAGTCGGCCAATCTGCTGAGCCTGAATTTCCAGTCCACCTACAACGTCACAGCACGCTTTGACAACATCGGTGGCTTGAAGCGCCAGGCCGCGGTCAAGAGCGCGGGCGTGGTGGTCGGGCGCGTCGAGTCGGTGTCGTTCGACGACAAGACCTTCCAGGCCACGGTGACCCTGTCGCTGGAGAGCCGCTACCAATTCCCCAAGGACAGCTCGCTCAAGATCCTCACCAGTGGCTTGCTCGGTGAGCAATACATCGGCATCGAGGCCGGCTCCGAAGCCGAGAACCTGGCCAACGGCGATCGCATCCAGGCTACGCAGTCCGCGGTGGTGCTGGAGAACCTCATCAGCCAGTTCCTCTACAACAAGGCGGCCGAGCCGGCGCCGGACAAGGCGGGCAAATGAACCCGATCGCATCGACGCCATTCCGTGCGCGCGGCCCCGCCGCGTGGACGCGCGTTTGGCTGCATGGTCTGGGCTTGTGTCTGGCCCTGTCGTTGGTGGCGTGTGCCAGCGGCCCCACGGCCAATCCGAAAGACCCACTGGAGCCGATGAACCGCAGCATCTCGCGCTTCAACGACACGGTGGACGACTATGTGCTCAAGCCCGTGTCCACCACCTACCGCGATGCGACGCCGGAGCTGGTGCAAAAAGGCGTGCGCAACTTCTTCAACAACCTCTCCGACCTGTGGTCCACCGTCAACAACGGCCTGCAGCTCAAGGGGCGTGACACGGCAGAGTCGTTGATGCGCTTCGTGGTCAATACCACCGTGGGCATTTACGGCGTGTTCGACGTGGCGACACCGATTGGTTTGCAGCGTCACCCCGAAGACCTGGGTCAGACCCTGGGCCACTGGGGCGTGCCCGATGGGCCCTACCTGGTGCTGCCGTTCTTTGGCCCCTCGACGCTGCGCGACACAGCGGCCTGGCCCGGCGACACGGCCATGGACCCGGTGCGCCAGCACGACGACGTGCCCGTGCGCAATTCGGCCATCGGCCTGCGCACGGTGCAAAAGCGCGCCGACTTGCTCAAGGCCACCGAGTTGCTGGGCGAGGCCTCGCTCGACAAATACAGCTTCACCCGCGACGCCTATCTGCAACTGCGCCGCAACCAGATTTACGACGGCAACCCGCCGGATGAGGCCGACGATGGCCAGACGCCGTCCACGCCCTGAGGGCTTGTCGCGTTGAAACCCTGTCTTTGTGAAAGATTGCCATGACCACCTGCTGCGCCCCTTCTTCTGACTGGACTCGCCCCAGCCACTGGCTGCGTGCACTGTTGTGGGCCAGCATGGCGCTGTGGCTGGCGCTGAGCGCGACGAGCGCGATGGCTGCCGATGACACCCCGGACGCCTTCATCAAGCGCGTGTCCACCGACATCCTGGACACCATCAAGGCGGACAAGTCGATCCGTAATGGCGACACGCAAAAAGTCGGTGCCCTGGTGGACCAGCGCGTCATGCCGCATGTGAACTTCCAGCGCATGACGGCCTCGGCGGTGGGGCCGGGCTGGCGTCAGGCCACACCCGAGCAGCAAAAGCGCCTGCAAGACGAGTTCAAGACCCTGCTCGTGCGCACCTACTCGGGCGCGTTGAGCCAGGTCAGCGACCAGACCATCGTCGTCAAGCCGCTGCGCGCCGCGCCCGACGACAAAGAGGTGGTGGTGCGCACCGAGGTGCGCGGCAAGGGCGAGCCGATCCAGCTCGACTACCGCGTCGAGAAATCCGCCGACGCACCAGCGGGCTGGCGCATCTACAACCTCAATGTGATGGGCATCTGGCTGGTCGACAACTACCGCAGCCAGTTCGCGCAGGAAGTCAATGCCAAGGGCGTTGACGGTCTGATTGCCAGCCTGGCCGAACGCAACCAGAGCAACCGCAAGGCCGACGCCAAGTGACCGACATGCTGACCCTGCCCGCCTGCGTGACCCACGCCGAGGCCCCCGCGCTGACCCAGGATTGGCTGGCGCGCGTGCGCACGAGCCAGGCGACGCTGCGGGTGGATGCTTCGGCGCTGGAGCGCTTTGACACCTCGGCGCTGGCCTTGCTGCTGGCGTGTCAGCGCGAGGCGCGCGCACGGGGCGTCTCGGTGCAGGTGCAAGGCCTGCCCGAGCGGGCGCTGGCTCTGGCGCGTGTCTACGGCGTGGCCGAGTTGCTGGCCCATTGACGCCAGCCGTGCGCCTGCGGGCGCACCGCCGCGCGTGACCCCGAGGCCGCCGACCGAGGCCGTAAAATTGACCGCTTCCCATGCCTGCCATTTCCTTCCAGTCCGTCTCCAAAACGTTTGCCACCGCCCGTGGGCCTTTCCAGGCCCTTGACGGCGTGAGCTTTGACATCGACGACGGTGAATTCTTCGGCTTGCTCGGCCCCAACGGTGCGGGCAAGACCACCCTCATCAGCATCCTCGCCGGCTTGAGCCGCGCCACCTCGGGCCGTGTGTCGGTGCGTGGCGTGGATGTGGCCGCCGAGCCCGCGCAGGCGCGTCGCCAGTTGGGCGTGGTGCCGCAAGAGCTGGTGTTCGACCCGTTCTTCAACGTGCGCGAGGCGCTGCAATTCCAGTCCGGCTACTTTGGCGTGCGCGGCAACGACGACTGGATCGACGAGTTGCTGCACAGCCTGGGACTGGCCGACAAGGCCGCTCACAACATGCGCCAGCTTTCGGGCGGCATGAAGCGGCGCATGCTGGTGGCGCAGGCCCTGGTGCACAAGCCGCCGGTGATCGTGCTCGACGAGCCCACCGCTGGCGTGGATGTGGAGTTGCGCCAAACCCTGTGGCAGTTCATCGCCAAGCTCAACACCCAAGGACACACGGTGCTGCTGACCACGCATTACCTGGAAGAAGCCGAAGCCCTGTGCGGCCGCATCGCCATGCTCAAGCAGGGGCGTGTGGTGGCGCTCAACCGCACCAGCGAGTTGCTGGCGCAGGCCGCGAGTCAGGTGCTGCGCTTCAAGCTCGACGGCACCTTGCCGCCCGCGCTGGCTGCGCGCGCGCGCGTGACCGGGCGCATCGTGCAACTGCCCGCCAACGACGCGCGCGAGATCGAAGCCCATCTCGCGGCGGTGCGCGAAGCCGGCTTGCAGGCCGAGGACGTGGAAGTGCGCAAAGCCGATCTGGAGGACGTGTTCCTCGAAGTCATGGGCGCTGCAGCCCATCAGACGGACCAACCAGGAGCGCTGGCATGACCGGCTGGACCGCGCTGTTTTACAAAGAGGTGTTGCGGTTCTGGAAGGTGAGCTTTCAGACCATCGCCGCGCCGGTGCTCACGGCGGTGCTGTACCTGCTGATCTTTGGCCATGTGCTCGAAGACCGGGTGCAGGTCTATGAGGGTGTCAACTACACGGCCTTCCTGATCCCCGGCCTGGTGATGATGAGCGTGTTGCAAAACGCGTTTGCCAACAGCTCGTCCTCGCTGGTGCAAAGCAAGATCATGGGCAACCTGGTGTTCTTGCTGCTGACCCCGCTGTCGCACTGGAGTTGGTACTTCGCCTATGTGCTGTCGGCGGTGCTGCGCGGTGTCGTGGTTGGCCTCGGGGTGTTGCTGGCCACGGCGGTGTTCGTCTGGCAGTCCTCCGTGCTCAACATGTCGCTCTGGCCGGCGCAGCCGCTGTGGGTGCTGATCTTTGCCTTGCTGGGCGCGGCCATGCTGGGCACGCTGGGCCTGATCGCCGGTTTGTGGGCCGACAAGTTTGACCAGATGGCGGCGTTTCAGAACTTCGTCATCATGCCCATGACCTTTCTGTCGGGCGTGTTCTATTCCATCCATTCGTTGCCCGACTTCTGGCAGCGGGTGAGCCATCTCAACCCGTTCTTCTACATGATCGACGGTTTCCGCTACGGCTTTTTTGCGCAAAGCGATGTGTCGCCCTGGATCAGCCTGAGCGTGGTGCTGACCAGCTTGCTGGGCGTGGCGTCGCTGGCGGTGCATTTGCTGCGCATCGGTTACAAGATTCGAGGATGACATGACCGCCGAACAACTCAAGGCCCTGATCGCGGCCGGCTTGCCCTGTGAACACCTGGAGGTGGAGGGCGACGGCCGCCATTGGTATGCCACCTTGGTGTCTGCCGAATTCGAGGGCAAGCGCCTGATCCAGCGCCACCAGCGCGTTTACGCCACGCTGGGCCAGAAGATGCACACCGACGAGGTGCACGCTCTGTCGATGAAAACCTACACCCCCACCGAGTGGCGCACACACGCCCACGGCGCGGCTTGAGGACGCGGCCATGGACAAACTGCTGATCCGGGGTGGTCGTGCCTTGCAAGGCGAGGTCGCCATCTCTGGCGCCAAGAACGCGGCCCTGCCCGAGTTGTGCGCGGCCTTGCTGACCGACGCGCCGGTGACCCTGGGCAACGTGCCGCAGTTGCAGGACGTGAGCACCATGCTCAAGCTCATCCGCAACATGGGCGTGCGCGCGGAACGCGCCGACGACGGTACGGTGCGCCTGGACGCCGCCGGCCTGAACAAACCCGAAGCCCCCTACGAGCTGGTCAAGACCATGCGCGCCTCCGTGCTGGCGCTGGGCCCCTTGCTGGCGCGCTGCGGCCAGGCGCGGGTGTCGCTGCCCGGTGGCTGTGCCATCGGCTCGCGTCCCGTCGATCAGCACATCAAGGGCTTGCAGGCCATGGGGGCGCAGATCGAGGTCGAGCACGGCTACATGGTGGCGCGTCTGCCCGAGGGGCGTACGCGCCTGAAAGGCGCGCGCATCGCCACCGACATGGTGACCGTCACCGGCACCGAAAACTTTTTGATGGCGGCGGCACTGGCCGAGGGCGAGACGGTGCTCGAAAACGCCGCGCAGGAGCCGGAGATTCCCGATCTGGCCAACATGCTCATCGCCATGGGCGCGCGCATCGAGGGCCACGGCACCAGCCGCATCCACATCCAGGGCGTGGAGCGCTTGCACGGCTGCAACCACACCGTGGTCGCCGACCGCATCGAGGCCGGTACCTTCTTGTGCGCGGTCGCGGCCACCGGCGGCGATGTGTTCTTGCGCCACGCGCGCGCCGATCACCTCGACGCCGTGATCGACAAGCTGCGCGATGCCGGTGTGACCGTCAGCGCCAACGACCAGGGCATCCGCGTGCAGTCGCCGGGGCCGGCGTGGCAACACCTCAAGGCGCAGAGTTTCCGCACCACCGAGTACCCGGGTTTCCCAACCGACATGCAAGCCCAATTCATGGCGCTCAACACGGTGGCGCAAGGCAACTCGAAAGCGACCGAGACGATTTTTGAAAACCGCTTCATGCACGTCAACGAACTGGTGCGTCTGGGCGCACACATCCAGATCGATGGCAAGGTGGCGGTGGTCGAGGGCGTGCCCCAGCTCTCGGGTGCGACGGTCATGGCGACCGACTTGCGCGCCTCGGCCTCGCTCGTCATTGCCGGTCTGGTGGCCGAGGGCGAGACGGTGGTGGATCGCATCTACCATCTGGACCGTGGCTATGACAAGATGGAAGTCAAGCTGCGCGCCCTGGGCGCCGACATCGAAAGAACGACATGAACAGCCAGATCACGCTCGCGCTCTCCAAGGGCCGCATCTTTGACGAGACCCTGCCGCTGCTGCGCTCGGCGGGCATCGAGGTGCTGGAAGACCCGGAGAAGTCGCGCAAGCTCATCTTGCCGACCAACCAGCCGCAGGTGCGGGTGGTGCTGGTGCGTGCCACCGATGTGCCGACCTATGTGCAATACGGCGGTGCCGATCTGGGCGTGACGGGGCTCGACACCCTGATCGAACACGGCAGCCAAGGTTTGTATCAACCGTTGGACCTGCGCATCGCCCAATGCCGCATGAGCGTGGCCGTGCCTGCTGACTTTGACTACGCGGGCAAGGTGCGCCAGGGCGCACGCCTGAAGGTGGCGACCAAATACGTCAGCATCGCGCGCGACTTCTTCGCCTCCAAAGGCGTGCACGTCGATTTGGTCAAGCTCTACGGCTCGATGGAACTCGCGCCGCTGACCGGCCTGGCCGACGCCATCGTCGATCTGGTGTCGACGGGCAGTACCCTCAAGGCCAACAAGCTCATTGAGGTGGAGCGCATCATGGACATCAGCTCGCGCCTGGTGGTGAACCAAGCCGCGCTCAAGCTCAAGCAGGTCGAATTGCGCCGCCTCATCGATGCCTTTGCCGCCGGCGTGGCCGCGCGCAGTGGCGCTTCGTCCTGATCGTTTTCACGCATTCCATCCACAGCAAGGCAACCGACATGGCCCCCGTTTTGCGTTTGTCCACCAACAGCCCGACCTTTGACGCCGACTTTCAGGCGCGGCTGCATTGGTCGGCGGACACCGACGCGGCCATCGAGCAGCGCGTGGCCGACATCCTGGCCGATGTGCGCCAGCGCGGCGACGCGGCGGTGCTCGACTACACCGCGCGCTTCGATGGTGTCGCCGCGACCGAGCTGCGCGCGCTGGAGCTGACCGCCGCCGAACTGCAAGCCGCGTTCGACGGCCTGCCCGCCGCACAACGCGAGGCCTTGCAACAAGCTGCCGAGCGCGTGCGCCGCTACCACGAGGCGCAAAAGAAGGCCAGCGGCGAGAGCTGGAGCTACCGCGACGCCGACGGCACCTTGCTCGGTCAAAAGGTCACGCCGCTGGACCGCGTGGGCATTTACGTGCCCGGTGGCAAGGCCGCCTACCCGTCGAGCGTGTTGATGAACGCCATCCCCGCGCATGTGGCGGGCGTGGGCGAAATCATCATGGTCGTGCCCACACCCAAAGGCGAAAAGAACCCGCTGGTGTTGGCCGCCGCGCATGTGGCCGGTGTGACCCGCGCTTTCACCATCGGTGGTGCACAAGCGGTGGCGGCACTGGCCTATGGCACGGCCACGGTGCCCGCCGTCGACAAGATCACTGGCCCCGGCAACGCCTATGTGGCGGCGGCCAAGCGCCGCGTGTTTGGCCAAGTCGGCATCGACATGATCGCCGGCCCGAGTGAAATTCTGGTGCTGGCCGACGGCACCACGCCACCCGATTGGGTGGCGATGGACCTGTTCAGCCAGGCCGAGCACGACGAGCTGGCGCAAAGCGTGTTGCTGTGCCCGGACGCTGCTTACATCGAGCGCGTGCAAGCCGAGATTGACCGCTTGCTGCCGCAGATGCCCCGGCGCGAGATCATCGACAAATCGCTGCAAGGGCGCGGCGTGTTCATCCACACCCGCAGCATGGAAGAAGCCTGCGCCATCAGCAACCGCATCGCGCCCGAACACCTGGAAGTCTCCAGCACCGACCCGCACCGCTGGGAGCCGCTGCTCAAGCACGCGGGGGCCATCTTCCTGGGGGCCTTCACCAGCGAGAGCCTGGGCGACTACTGCGCCGGTCCCAACCACGTGCTGCCCACCAGTGGCACGGCGCGCTTTTCCAGCCCGCTGGGCGTGTACGACTTTCAAAAGCGCTCCAGCCTGATCGAGGTCAGCGAGCAAGGCGCGCAGACGCTGGGCCGCATCGCCAGCGTGCTGGCGCACGGCGAGGGCTTGCAGGCCCACGCCCTGGCCGCCGAGTACCGACTGAAGGGAGGCGCGGCATGAACCCGTCGCTGCGCTTCATCCGCCAAGACGTGCAGTCCATGCACGCCTACGCCATCCAGCATTCGGTGGGCATGGTCAAGCTCGACGCCATGGAGAACCCGTTCACCCTGCCTGCGGCCTTGCAAGCCGAGTTGGGGCAGCGCCTGGCGCGTGTCGAGATCAACCGTTACCCCGGCGCGCGCATCGACGACCTGAAGACCGCGCTGCAACAGCACATCGACTTGCCCCAGGGCCACGCGCTGATGCTGGGCAATGGCTCGGACGAACTCATTTCGCTCTTGGCCATGGCTTGCGACGCACCGCTGAGCGACGGCCAGCCCGCCACCGTGTTGGCCCCCGAGCCCGGCTTTGTGATGTACGCCATGAGCGCCAAGCTGCAAGGCCTGGCCTATGTCGGTGTGCCGCTGACGGCGGACTTTGAACTCGACGAGGCGGCCATGACGGCGGCCATCGCTGCACACGAGCCGGCCATCGTTTACTTGGCCTATCCCAACAACCCCACCGCCAACCTGTGGGACGCGGCGGTGATTCGCCGCTTGATCGCGCAGGTCTCGGCCTATGGCGGCTTGGTGGTGATGGACGAGGCCTACCAGCCGTTTTCCAGCCGCTCGTGGCTGGACGAGATTCGCCGCGACCCGGCGGCCAACGCGCAGGTGCTGCTCATGCGCACGCTGTCCAAGTTCGGGCTCGCGGGCGTGCGGCTGGGCTACATGATCGCGCCTGCCGCGCTGCTGCACGAGGTCGATAAGCTGCGCCCGCCCTACAACGTGAGCGTGCTCAACGCCGAGTGCGCGCTGTTCGCGCTCGAACATGCCGACGTGTTTGCCGAGCAGGCCGCGCTCATCCGCAGCGAACGCGCGCGCTTGCTGCGCGAGCTGGCGGCCTTGCCCGGCCTGACCCCGTATCCGAGCGACGCCAACATGCTGTTGGTGCGCTTCGCTGGCCCCGAGGGCGCGGCCACCCAGGCGTTCGAGGCCCTGAAGGCACGGCGCGTGCTGGTGAAGAACGTTTCTAAAATGCACCCATTGCTGGCCAATTGCCTGCGGCTGACGGTGGGCACGCCCGACGAGAACAGCCAATTGCTGGCGGCCTTGTCGGCGATCGTGTCGGCCCCCTGAGTCCGCCACACGCACCCGCCGCACGAACCGATTCACTCTGCAAGACCTGCCATGACCGCCCGTACCGCCGAAGTCAGCCGCCAGACGGCCGAGACCCGCATCACCGTTCAGATCAACCTGGACGGCAGCGGCCAGTCCAACCTGTCCACGGGCATCGGTTTCTTCGACCACATGCTCGACCAGATCGCGCGCCATGGCCTGATCGATCTGGCCATCCAGGCCGAGGGCGACTTGCACATCGACGGCCACCACACCGTCGAGGACGTGGGCATCACGCTCGGCCAAGCCCTGGCCAAAGCCGTGGGTGACAAAAAAGGCATTCGCCGCTACGGTCATGCCTACGTGCCGCTCGACGAAGCACTGAGCCGCGTGGTGATCGACTTCTCGGGTCGCCCGGGCTTGGTCATGCACGTGCCGTTCAAGAGCGGCATGATCGGCACCTTCGACAGCCAGTTGGCCTTCGAGTTCTTCCAGGGCTTCGTCAACCACGCCTTTGTCACGCTGCACATCGACAACCTGCGCGGCGAGAACGCCCACCACCAGGCCGAGACGGTGTTCAAGGCCTTTGGCCGTGCGCTGCGCGCCGCGCTGGAGATCGACCCGCGTGCGGCGGGCACCATCCCGTCCACCAAGGGCAGCCTCTGATGAACAACACCGTGGCCGTGGTCGACTACGGCATGGGCAATCTGCGCTCGGTAGCGCAAGCCGTCATCCATGCGGCGTCGGTGGTGGACCATGCCGAAGTCGTGGTCACCGCCAACCCGCAGGTCGTGCGTGACGCGCACCGCGTGGTGTTGCCAGGGCAGGGCGCGATGCCCGACTGCATGCGCGAACTGCGCGAGTCGGGCCTGCTCGACGCCGTGCTCGACGCGGCGGCCAAGAAACCCCTGTTCGGCGTGTGCGTGGGCATGCAAATGCTGCTCGACCACAGCGCCGAAGGCGACACGCCGGGCCTGGGTCTCATCCCCGGCGAGGTGGTCAAGTTCGACCTGGCTGGACAAACCCAACCCGATGGCAGCCGCTACAAGGTGCCGCAGATGGGCTGGAACCGCGTGCATCCCACGCGCCCTCACTTTCTGTGGCAAGACGTGCCCGAGGGCAGCTACTTTTATTTCGTGCACAGCTTCTACGCCCGGCCCGCCCAGGCCGAGCACAGCGCCGCCGAGACCGATTACGGTCAGCGTTTCACCTGTGCCGTGGCGCGCGACAACATTTTTGCGACACAATTTCACCCAGAAAAGAGCGCGGAGCATGGCCTGACCCTGTACCGCAACTTTTTGCACTGGACGCCCTGAGCCTCGGCAGCACAGCGCCTTCGGTTTCCTCCAACCTGTTCCCCCCTTCGCCGCCATGCTTCTCATCCCCGCGATTGACCTCAAAGACGGACACTGCGTGCGCCTCAAGCAAGGCGACATGGACCAGGCCACCACCTTCAGCGACAACCCCGCCGACATGGCCTTGCAATGGGTGAACCAGGGCGCGCGTCGCTTGCACTTGGTGGACCTCAACGGCGCGTTCGCCGGGAAGCCGCAAAACAAGGCGGCCATCAAGGCCATCCTCCAAGCGGTGGGTGACGACATTCCGGTGCAACTCGGCGGTGGTATCCGCGATTTGGACACCATCGAGACCTACATCGACGCTGGCCTGCGCTACGTCATCATCGGCACGGCGGCGGTCAAGAACCCGGGCTTTCTGAAAGACGCCTGCTCGGCCTTTGGCGGCCACATCATCGTCGGCCTCGATGCCAAAGATGGCAAGGTCGCCACCGATGGCTGGAGCAAGCTCACGGGCCACGAGGTGGTGGACTTGGGCAAGAAGTTTGAGGACTACGGCGTCGAGTCCATCATCTACACCGACATTGGCCGCGACGGCATGCTCAGTGGCATCAACATCGAGGCCACCGTCAAGCTGGCGCAGGCGTTGACCATTCCCGTCATCGCGTCGGGTGGCCTGTCCAACATGGCCGACATCGAGGCCCTGTGCGCTGTCGAAGGCGAGGGCGTGGAAGGCGTCATCTGTGGCCGCGCCATCTACAGCGGCGACCTCGACTTCGCCGCCGCGCAGGCCCGCGCCGACGAGCTGGGCGACTGAGCCCGGCATGCTGGCCAAACGCATCATCCCCTGCCTGGACGTGACCGGCGGTCGCGTCGTCAAGGGCGTCAACTTCGTTGAGCTGCGCGACGCGGGTGACCCGGTGGAAATCGCCGCCCGCTACAACGACCAAGGCGCGGACGAACTGACCTTTCTGGACATCACCGCCACCAGCGACGCGCGCGACGTCATCTTGCACATCATCGAGGCCGTGGCCTCGCAGGTCTTCATCCCACTCACCGTGGGTGGTGGCGTGCGCACCGTGGACGATGTGCGCCGCCTGCTCAACGCGGGCGCGGACAAGGTGAGCTTCAACTCGGCAGCCATTGCCAATCCGCAGGTCATCCGTGACGCGTCGGCCAAATACGGCGCGCAATGCATCGTGGTCGCCATCGACGCCAAGCGCCGCACGGCCGACGACGAACACCGGCTCGATGCCCACGGCCAACCCGTCGGCCCCGGCTGGGACGTGTACAGCCACGGTGGCCGCAAGAACGTGGGATTGGACGCGCTGCGCTGGGCGCAGCAAATGGCCGAGCATGGTGCGGGCGAAATCTTGCTCACCAGCATGGACCGCGACGGCACCAAGAGCGGTTTTGATTTGCTGCTCACCCGCGCCGTGGCCGACGCGGTGAGCGTGCCCGTCATCGCCTCGGGCGGCGTGGGCAACCTCGACCACCTGGCCGATGGCGTGAGCATCGGCGGCGCCGACGCCGTGCTGGCCGCCAGCATCTTTCACTACGGTGAATACACGGTGCAGCAGGCCAAGCAACACATGCGCGAACGCGGCATTCCTGTGCGCTTGTGATCGGGCTGGGGTGAGGGCCGCGCCTGCAAGGGGTGTGGCGAGCGGTGTTACCGCTAATACCTAATCAATCCGTTCAATTAATTCATTGGTATTTGTTTTGTTGGCTATAGTGGGGCCGATGGAATCGTTTTGGCGCTTTGCTCTGAGGGTGGCGTGTCTGAGGGGCAATCATGCCAAAGACTTTTTCTCTGGGTCGCTGGACTTGCTATCCGACAGGTGTCGGTGTTATCAGCTGATCTGTTGGCTACATCAAAGTTAGGCCCAATAAACCACACCCAATGTCAGCATCGATTGCAGAACTAATTCGCGATCCACTATGGCAGTTTGTGGGCGTGTTGCTCGCGCTCGCAGGCTTCGCGGCTTCCTACCTTCAATATCGCGCTGGCCGCGCAAGAAGAGAACTTGCGTTCGGTGTCTTGGTCAGCCGAAAGTTGGTTGCCATAGCGGATGAAGTGACATCCCGGGTTTCCATTCAACTTGACGGCCACCCAGTGTCGAACGTCTATATGTTTGAGTTCGGTATCAAAAACTCAGGAAATCAGCCGATCCTGCGAGACAACTTCGATGAAGCATTTCAAATCCATTTTGAGCCTGAGACATCCATCCTTTCAGCCCAAGTAACACGAGTGCACCCGAGCACACTTGCGGTTTCCATGTCGCGCAAGGCCCATTCGATAGTGATCGAGCCGCTCTTATTGAATCCAGGGGACCATCTCGTCATTCAGTCTCTTACATCTGGGAAACGCCCCAACTGCTCCGCAAAGGCAAGGATTGCAAGCATCTCATCTCTTGCACCAATAAATACTGGTTGGCGCGTAACTCCGCAACCCTTCTTTCCGTTCTCGCATCCAATGAATGGCGCTTCAATGATCGTTTGGAGCACTTTGGGTATGGCAGCTGGAGCCTATGCACTTGACAACCGATCAGCGGCCTTCGCATTTGTGGGCATTGCTACCGTGTTGTTCTTCCTTTCACTCAGCCTGTGGTTCATGGGCAAGCGAGGGCTGAATGGTGGACGCTATATTGATGAGATCTAGCCCTTCAATCGAGAGCGCTTGTCCCGGCAAGCCAGGTCCGTCCTCTCATCTAAAACGTTAATCATCCTGATGAAACCGACGTGCCACGACGTTCACCGCAGAAGCCTGAATGCTTGACTTGGTACCTAAAATTGGTACCATTCCAGCCATGAAGAGGAAGCACCAAAAAACCGTCGAAGCCATTTACGCTCGCCCGGTGAGTGCCAATGTTCAATGGCGTGACATCGAGGCGTTGTTTGTTGAGCTCGGTGCCGAGATCAGTGAGCGCGAAGGTAGTCGGGTGGCGGTGATCCTCTTCGGCGAAGTGCGTGTGTTCCACAGGCCTCACCCCAGTCCAAGTACGGACAAAGGTGCTGTGGCGAGCATTCGCAAGTGGTTGGAACAACACGGAGTATCACCATGAACACCATGATCCTGGATGGCTATCACGCCAAAATTGAATACGACCCTGAGTTGGATACATTTCGTGGCGAAATTCTTGGCCTGAACGGTGGTGCTGATTTTTATGGTCGCAACCCGAAAGAGCTGAGGGCCGAGTTCAAAAAGTCTCTGAGTGTTTTTCTTGAGGTTTGCCAAGAAAAAGGAATTGAGCCACGCCGTCACTACTCTGGAAAATTCAATTTAAGAATTCCGCCAGAGCTGCATGAGCAACTGGCCATCACGGCACAAGCCTCTGGGAAAAGTGTCAACAGCCTCGCGCAAGAGGCGCTGAGGCATGCTGTATTGGGCGCTGGCTGACATCGGGCAGCTTCAAGCGGGGCCCGCCGAGACAGGGCATTAAGATCACCCCCATGAACTGGCTAGACAACATCCGCTGGGACGCCCAAGGCCTGGTGCCCGTGATCGCGCAAGAGGCGAGCACGGGCGACGTGCTCATGTTCGCCTGGATGAACCGCGAGGCGCTGCAACAAACCGCCGAGTTGGGTCGCGCCGTGTACTTCAGCCGCTCGCGCAACAAGCTGTGGTTCAAGGGCGAGGAGTCGGGCCATGTGCAGCGGGTGCACGACATTCGCTTGGACTGCGACAACGACGTGGTGTTGCTCAAGGTGACGCAACTCGGCCATGAGCCGGGCATTGCCTGCCACACCGGGCGCCACAGTTGTTTCTACCAAAGCCTGCAAGACGGCCAGTGGCAGGCGGTGGAGCCGGTGCTGAAAGACCCCGAAACGATTTACAAGTGACACCATGACGAACCTCGACACCTTGCAGCGTTTGGCGGCTGTGATTGAAAGCCGCAAGCCCGCCCAGGGCGGCGACCCGGACAAGAGCTACGTCGCGCGCCTGTTGCACAAGGGGCCGGACGCCTTTTTGAAGAAGATCGGCGAGGAGGCCACCGAGACGGTGATGGCCGCCAAGGACATAGACCACGGCGGTGACGCGGCCAAGCTGGTGTACGAAGTGGCCGACTTGTGGTTTCACAGCATGATCGCGCTGGCCCATTACGGGCTGACGCCCGCCGACGTGGTGGCCGAACTGGCGCGCCGCGAGGGTTTGAGCGGTCTGGAAGAAAAGGCGCTGCGCAAGGCCGTGGCGCGCGAGCAGTCAGAAGACTGAGCAAGGGCCCGCAGTGGCCCGACCACACACACAGGGAGTTTCAAGGTGAGCGCCGACAGCAACTGCATTTTTTGCAAGATCGTGGCGGGACAGATTCCGTCGCGCAAGGTGTACGAGGACGAGGACATCTTCGCCTTCCACGACATCAACCCGTGGGCCCCGGTGCATTTTTTGATCGTGCCCAAGCAGCACATCGTGTCAATGGCGCATGTTGGCCCCGAGCACGCCGACCTGCTGGCGCGCATGATGTTGCTGGCGCCGAAGCTGGCCGTGCAAGAGGGCGCGCGCCCTTACCCGGAGGGCGGCTTTCGCATCGTCACGAACACGGGCAAAGAGGGCGGGCAGGAAGTCCATCACCTGCACTGGCATGTCATGGGCGGGCCACGTCCTTGGGCACGTGGCTGATTAGAATTTGACGTTTTAGGAGACTCGCATGGGTTCGTTTTCCATTTGGCACTGGCTGATCGTGTTGTTGATCGTGGTGATGGTGTTCGGCACCAAGAAGCTGCGCAACCTGGGTCAGGATCTGGGCGGCGCGGTCAAGGGTTTCAAGGACGGCATGAAAGATGGCACGGCGGCCCCCGAGGACAAGCCGGCGCAGCAGGTCACGGGTCAGCCGGCTGACAAGACCACCATCGACGTCGAGGCCAAGACCAAGTCCTGATCGCGTGTGATCGATCTCGGCATTTCCAAGCTGGCCCTGATCGGTGCCGTGGCCCTGGTGGTCATCGGCCCCGAGAAGCTGCCCCGTTTGGCCCGCACCGTCGGCACCTTGCTGGGCAAGGCGCAGCGCTATGTGGCCGATGTCAAAGCCGAGGTCAACCGCTCGATGGAGCTCGACGAGCTGCGCAAGATGAAAGAGCACGTCGAGACGGCCGCCCGCGATGTGGAGCAGTCGGTCCACACCGCCACCACCGATTTTGAAAAAGACTGGGCCGAGACCACGGCGGGCCTGAGCAGCGACGGCTACGGCGGCGCGGGGCACGATGTGCTGACCACGCCTGTGCCCGAATACCGCCATCCGGGCAAGAAGTGGCGCCTCAAACGCGGCGCGATGCCGCAGTGGTACAAGGCCAGTCAGGGTGTGCGCACCCGGGTGCAGTCGGGTGCGGCGCGTGTGGCGCGGCATCGTCCGCGCCGTTGAGCGAATTGGCAATCCCCCATGTCTTCCCCATCTGAACACGACGAGCTGGCCGGCACCGAGCAGCCTTTTGTGCAGCACCTCATGGAGTTGCGCGACCGGCTGGTCAAGTCGATGCTGGCCGTGGGCATCTGTGGCTTGGCGCTGGCTTTGTGGCCCGGCCCCGGCACTTTGTACGACTGGCTGGCCGCGCCGCTGGTGGCCAATTTGCCCGAGGGCGCGACGCTGATCGCCACGTCGGTGATCTCGCCGTTCCTGGTGCCGCTCAAGATCTTGCTGATGGCGGCGTTTTTGCTGGCGCTGCCCGTGGTGCTCTACCAAGTGTGGGCCTTTGTCGCGCCGGGGCTGTACTCGCACGAGAAGCGGCTGGTGTTGCCGCTGGTGGTGTCGAGCACGGTGCTGTTTTTCATCGGCGTGGCGTTTTGCTATTTCTTCGTCTTCGGCCAGGTGTTCAAGTTCATCCAGGGTTTTGCGCCCAAGAGCATCACCGCCGCGCCGGACATCGAGGCCTACTTGAGTTTTGTGCTGACCATGTTCATCGCCTTTGGGCTGGCCTTCGAGGTGCCCATCGTGGTGGTGGTGCTGGCGCGCCTGGGCATCGTGTCGGTGCAAAAGCTGCGTGACTTTCGCTCTTACTTCATCGTGGTCGCCTTCATCATCGCGGCCATCGTGACGCCGCCGGATGTGGTGTCGCAGCTCGCCCTGGCAGTGCCGATGTGTCTGCTGTACGAGGTGGGCATTTGGGCGGCGCAACTGTTCATCAAGCACACGCAGGCCCCCGACGCCGAGACCACGGAGGGCACGCCGTGAAGCGCACCTGGCTGCTGTTCGCGCAGTGGGTCACGGTGCTGGTGGCGGTGTGGTTTGTGGTGTCCACGCTCAAGCCCGAGTGGGTGGGCGGACGTTTCGGCTCGGTGCGCGTGTTCGAGGCACCAGCGGGCGCGCCCGGCGCGGTGATGCCCGGCAGCCTGAGCCCGGCGGCGCGCAAGGCCTCGCCTGCGGTGGTGAGCATCACCACGCGCCAAGCGGTGGCACCGCAGCCGCATCGCAACGACCCGTGGTTCCGTTTCTTCAACGGCGACCCCGAACACGACGAGCCCGAAATGGGCCTGGGCAGCGGCGTCATCGTCAGCCCCGAGGGTTACATCCTGACCAACAACCATGTGGTCGAAGGCGCGGACGAGATCGAGGTCACGCTCAGCGACAGCCGCCGCGCCCGTGCCAAGGTGATCGGCACCGACCCCGACACCGATCTGGCGATTCTGCGCATCGAACTCGACCGCTTGCCGGTCATCGTCTGGGGCAACTCCGACGCGGTGCAGGTGGGCGACCGCGTGCTGGCCATCGGCAACCCGTTTGGCGTGGGGCAGACGGTGACCAGCGGCATCATCTCGGCGCTGGGGCGCAACCAGTTGGGCATCAACACGTTTGAGAATTTCATCCAGACGGACGCGGCCATCAACCCGGGCAATTCGGGCGGCGCGCTGGTCGATGTGAACGGCCATTTGCTGGGCATCAACACGGCGATTTACTCGCGCTCAGGCGGCAACATGGGCATTGGCTTTGCCATTCCCGTCTCGACCGCGCGGCAGGTGCTGGAGGGCATCGTCAAAGACGGGCAGGTGGTGCGCGGCTGGCTGGGTGTCGAGCCACTGCAAATCACGCCCGAACTGGCCGAGACCTTTGGCCTGCAACAGACGGAAGGCGTGATCGTCACCGGCGTGTTGCAAGGTGGGCCCGCAGCCAAGGCTGGGCTCAAGCCGGGGGATGTGATCGCGCGCGTGGCCGGACAAGAGGTGGGCAATGTCAGCGAGTTGCTGACCCGCATCGCCGCGCTGCCGCCCGGACAGAATGCGCGCATCGACATCGTGCGCCGCAACCAGGCCATGAGCCTGGAGGTGGTGCCGGCGCAGCGGCCCAAGGTCAAGCCCCAACGCTGAGGAGTCTGAGATGGCCGTCACCCGCGCACAACTGGTCGAGGCCTGCAACGCTGGCCTGCAACCCGAGCGCTTCAAGGACTATGCTCCCAACGGCTTGCAGGTCGAAGGCCGCGACACCATCCGCCACTTGGTGTCGGGTGTCACCGCGAGCCGCGCCTTGATCGACGCCGCCATCGACGCGGGCGCCGACGCCATCCTCGTGCACCACGGCCTGTTCTGGCGCGGCCAAGACGGCACGGTGACCGGCTGGATGAAGCAGCGCCTGCAACGCTTGCTGGCACACGACATCAATTTGTTGGCCTACCACTTGCCGCTGGACGCGCACCCCGAGCTGGGCAACAACGCGCAGTTGGGGCGGCGTCTGGGGCTGGTGGCCGACGGCTCTTTCGGTGAGCAGTCGCTGGGCCTGATCGGCACAGCCGCCGCACCGTGGCGCGACGCGTCTGACCTGGCCGCGCATGTGCAGGCCCAGCTCGGGCGTGCCGCGCTGGCGGTGGCGGGCGATGGACGCCCCCTGCGGCGCATCGCCTGGTGCACGGGTGGCGCGCAGGGCTATTTCGAGGCCGCCATCGCGGCGGGCGCGGACGCCTACATCACGGGCGAGATCTCCGAGCCGCAAACGCATCTGGCGCGTGAGACGGGCGTGGCCTTTCTCGCCTGCGGGCACCACGCCACCGAGCGTTACGGCGCACCGGCGTTGGCCGCGCACATCGCCGCGCAACTGGGGCTGACGCACCAGTTCATCGACATCGACAACCCGGCCTGAAGCGCGGACGCCATGACCGCTGCCGTGTCTCGCCCCCTGGCCTTGACCTTTGGCGATGCCGCGGGCATCGGGCCAGAGATCATCGTGCAAGCTTTCTTGCACGACCCGCAAGCCTTGCGAGGCTGTGTCGTGGTGGGGGATGTGGCGGCCCTGCAGCGCGCCGCCGAGGTGGTGGCACGCGCCCAGCCCGATGCGCCCATGCCCTTGGTGGAGCGCATCGACGCGCTGTCCGACCTGACCCGTTTGCCCGAGGGCGTGTTGCCCGTGTGGTCCGTGGGCACACCCTGGACCGCGCAGACCTTGCCCGCCTTTGGCCGTGTGCAGGCCGAGGCCGGTGCCAAGGCTGCCGACGCGGTGCTGTGGGCGGCGCAAGCCGCCTTGCGTGGTGAGGTGTCGGCGGTCGTGACGGCACCGTTGCACAAAGAGGCGCTGGCGGCGGCGGGCGTACCGTTTCCTGGTCACACCGAGTTGTTGCAAGCCTGTGCCGCCGCCCATGCGGGGGTGGCGGTGGCCGATTTGCCCGTGCGCATGATGCTGGCCAATGACGAGCTGCGCACGGTGCTGGTGAGCATCCATGTGTCGTTGCGTCAGGCCATCGAGGCCGTCACGCACGACAACGTGTTACAGACCTTGCGCATCACCGACACCGCCGAGCGTCGGCGTCTCGGGCGCGCGCCCCGCATCGGCGTGGCGGGCCTGAACCCGCACGCGGGCGAGGGCGGTCTGATGGGGCGTGAAGAAATCGACATCCTCATCCCCGCCCTGCAACAAGCCCGCAGCGAAGGCCTGGACGTGTCCGGGCCGCACGCGCCGGACACCGTGTTCATGCGCGCCCGTGCGCGGGACGGCCAGCCGGGCGAGTTCGACGTGGTGGTGGCGATGTACCACGACCAGGGGCTGATTCCGGTCAAGTACCTGGGGCTGGCGCAGGGGGTGAACGTGACCTTGGGCTTGCCGCTGGTGCGCACCAGCCCCGACCACGGCACGGCGTTCGACCTCGCGGGCACCGGACGCGCCGATCCGGACAGCCTGCTGGCGGCGCTGGCGATGGCCCGCGCTCTCACATCGCACTGAGTGTCCCGGCGTGCGCGGGGGTCAACCCGCGTCGGGCTGACGTCAGGTGCTCGGCTACAATCAGCGGGTTACCCCTATCAGCGTCTTGAGGAATTCCATGAGTGACACTCCAGTAGACGCCAGCAAGCGGACGTGGCTGATTGCCTCGACCTGCGCTGGTGCAGTTGGCGGCGCAGCAGTAGTCGTGCCGTTTGTAAGCACTTTCCAGCCCTCCGAAAAAGCCAAGGCAGCCGGCGCTGCCGTTGAGGTCGACATCTCGACCTTGCAACCTGGCGAGAAGATGACCGTGGAGTGGCGCGGCAAGCCGGTGTGGATCATTCGCCGCACGCCCGAGCAACTCGAGACGCTCAAGAAAACCGAAGGGCAAGTGGCCGATCCCGCATCGGACCGCACCGCCTACCCGACCCCGGCCTATGCCAAGAACGTGCACCGTTCGATCAAGCCGGAAGTGTTTGTCGGCGTCGGCATCTGCACCCACCTGGGCTGCTCGCCGTCGGACAAGTTCCAGACGGGTCCTCAGCCCTCGCTGCCCGACGACTGGCAAGGCGGTTTTCTGTGCCCTTGCCACGGCTCGACCTTCGATCTGGCAGGTCGCGTGTTCAAGAACAAGCCGGCACCGGACAACCTCGAAGTCCCGCCCCACATGTACCTGTCCGACACCAAGCTGCTCATTGGTGAAGACAAGAAAGCCTGATAGGACGCGCCATGGCTGAATTCAAAGAAGTCTCCCCCAACGCCAGTGTCGGTGAAAAGCTGCTCAACTGGGTCGACAACCGTTTCCCGGCGTCCAAGATGTACAAGGAGCACCTCTCCGAGTACTACGCGCCCAAGAACTTCAACTTCTGGTATTTCTTCGGCTCGCTGGCCCTGCTGGTGCTGGTGATCCAGATCGTGACCGGCATCTTCCTGGTCATGCACTACAAACCCGACGCCGCGCTGGCATTCGGTTCGGTCGAGTACATCATGCGCGATGTGCCCTGGGGTTGGCTGATCCGCTACATGCACTCCACGGGCGCGTCGGCGTTCTTCATCGTGGTCTACCTGCACATGTACCGTGGCCTGATCTACGGCTCGTACCGCAAGCCGCGCGAGCTGGTTTGGGTCTTCGGTTGCGCCATCTTCCTGTGCCTGATGGCCGAGGCCTTCATGGGCTACCTGCTGCCCTGGGGTCAGATGTCGTACTGGGGCGCTCAGGTGATCGTGAACCTGTTCTCCGCCATTCCGTTCATCGGTCCCGACCTGTCCCTGCTGATCCGCGGTGACTACGTGGTGGGCGACGCCACCCTGAACCGCTTCTTCAGCTTCCACGTCATCGCCGTGCCGCTGGTGCTGCTGGGCCTGGTGGTGGCGCACATCATTGCGCTGCACGAAGTCGGCTCCAACAACCCCGATGGCGTCGAGATCAAAGGCCCGAACGCGCCGAAAGACGCCAACGGTCATCCGCTCGATGGCGTGCCCTTCCATCCCTACTACAGCGTGCACGACATCCTGGGCGTGAGTGGCTTCCTGATCGTGTTCAGCGCCATCGTGTTCTTCGCGCCGGAGTTCGGCGGCTACTTCCTGGAGTACAACAACTTCATCCCGGCCGATCCGCTCAAGACCCCGCCGCACATCGCGCCCGTCTGGTACTTCACGCCCTTCTATTCGATGCTGCGTGCCATCACCAGCGAGATGATGTACGCCCTGATCGCTTGCGTGGTCGGTGGTGCCTTCCTGGGTGTCAAGAACATCAAGATGCCTGCCATCGCCAAGAACGCCGTCATCGGCGCGGCCCTGGTGGTCGTGCTGTTGATGCTCTCCATCGACGCCAAGTTCTGGGGTGTGGTGGTCATGGGTGGTGCCGTCATCATCCTGTTCTTCCTGCCCTGGCTCGACAAGTGCGAGGTGAAGTCGATTCGCTACCGCCCCGACTGGCACAAGTACCTGTACGCGGTGTTCGTGGTGAACTTCATCGTGCTGGCTTACCTCGGTGTGCAGCCGCCCTCTCCGGTGGGTGAGCGTGTCTCGCAAGTGGGCACCTTGTTCTACTTCGGTTTCTTCCTGCTCATGCCTTGGTGGAGCCGCTTGGGTCAGACCAAGCCCGTGCCCGATCGCGTGACCTTTACCCCCCACTGAGAAGACGGAGCCCATTGACCATGAAAAAGATCATTCTCAGCCTGCTTCTGAGCGTGGGACTGGTGGCCTCGGTGCAGGCCTCCTCTGAAGGCGGCATCGCCTGGGACAAAGCCCCCAACAAAGTCAACGACCTGCCGGCCCTGCAAAACGGCGCCAAGCTGTTCGTGAACTACTGCCTGAGCTGCCACTCGGCGGCGTTCATGCGCTACAACCGCCTCAAGGACATCGGTCTGACCGACCAGCAGATCAAGGACAACCTGCTGTTCACCACCGACAAGGTGGGTGAGACCATGAAGGCCAACATCGATCCGCGCCAAGCCAAGGAGTGGTTCGGTGCCAATCCGCCGGACCTGACCGTGATCGCGCGCTCGCGCGCCGGCCACAACGGCACGGGTGCCGACTACCTCTACACCTACATGCGCACGTTCTACCGCGACGACACCAAGGCGACCGGCTGGAACAACCTGGCGTTCCCCAGCGTGGGCATGCCCCATGTGCTGTGGGAGTTGCAAGGCGAGCGCCGTGCGGTGTTTGACGAGAAGACCCACGAGTTCAAGGGCTGGGAGCAGATCAAGCCCGGCAGCATGACCGCCGAGCAGTACGACCAGGCTGTGGGCGATCTGGTGGCCTACCTGCAATGGATGGGCGAGCCCGCACAGAACACCCGCAAGACCATTGGTATCTTCGTCTTGCTGTTCTTGTTTGGCTTCATGTACATCGCCTGGCGTTTGAATGCAGCGTACTGGAAAGACGTCAAGTAATCTGCCCGCAATGACGACCGCTCCTCTCGGCGGTCGTGTCCCGGAGTGACAGGCCAGCCTGTCACTCTTTTTGGTTTTTAGGAGCTGCCTATCATGATGGTGCTGTATTCGGGAACGACTTGTCCGTTCTCCCACCGTTGCCGTTTCGTCCTGTTTGAAAAGGGCATGGACTTCGAGATCCGCGATGTGGACCTCTACAACAAGCCCGAGGACATCAACGTGATGAACCCCTACGGTCAGGTGCCCATCCTGGTCGAGCGTGACCTCATCCTGTACGAGTCCAACATCATCAACGAGTACATCGACGAGCGCTTCCCGCACCCGCAGTTGATGCCCGGTGACCCGGTGGACCGCGCCCGCGTGCGCCTGTTCTTGCTCAACTTCGAGAAAGAGCTGTTCACCCACGTCAGCCTGCTCGAAAACCGCACCAAGGCCAACGAGAAGGCGCTGGAGAAAGCCCGCCAGCACATCCGCGATCGCCTGACGCAGCTCGCCCCCGTGTTCCTCAAGAACAAGTACATGCTGGGCGACAACTTTTCCATGCTCGATGTCGCCATCGCCCCGCTGCTGTGGCGCCTCGATCACTACGGCATCGACCTGTCCAAGAACGCGGCACCGCTGCTCAAGTACGCCGAGCGCATCTTCTCGCGCCCGGCCTACATCGAGGCGCTGACCCCGTCCGAGAAGGTGATGCGCAAGTAAGCCATGCTCAACACGCCCGACGCCGCCTCGACCCGTCCGTACCTGTTGCGTGCCCTGCACGAGTGGTGCAGCGACAACGGCTTCACGCCCTACGTGGCGGTGCTGGTGGACGAGACGGTGCAGGTGCCGCAGGAGTACGTGAAGAACGGCGAGATCGTGCTCAACGTGAGCTACGACGCCACCAGCGGCCTGCGCCTGGGCAACGACTACATCGAGTTCAAAGCCCGCTTCGCGGGCGTCGCGCGCGAGATCATCGTTCCGGTGCAGCGCGTCCTGGCGATCTATGCCCGTGAAAACGGGCAGGGCATGGCCTTCCCCATGTCGGTGGCGTCGCAGGACCCCGATGCCAGTGGGGACTCTGAGCCACCCAAGACACCGCCACCTGCCGGTGGCGCACGGCCCACGCTGACACGCATCAAGTGAAGCGCGCGCACCCGTGTTCCGGGTGAGCAGATGGTTAGAATGCAGCCCGTGCCGGTTTAGCTCAGTTGGTAGAGCACCCGCCTTGTAAGCGGTAGGTCGTCAGTTCGAATCCGACAACCGGCACCATGTCCCCACCCGCTCGTTGAGCGGGTTTTTTCATGGTGAGCGCTGGGTCTTGATCTTCACGCGCAGTTGCTGGACCGGCCAACCCCGGCTGCGCAGATGGGCCGCCAGAGCCGGCAACATCTGGCGCAGTTTGGCTGCCGCCGCCGCGTGGGGCACCAGCAGGCACCAGGCGTCGTGTTCCACCGTGCCCGATTGCACCGACGCACGCAGACTCGGTGGCAACAACTCGGCGATGGCTTTCAGCCGTGCCCGACCTTCCTCGGCGCGAGCCGCCAGCTCGGCCAACCCTGACGATTGCTGCACCACTTGCTGCACCGTGCGGGCCTTGCCACGCAGCAGAGCCGTCGCGCGCGGCACACGGTTGTACCCCAGCGCGCGCAAGGTGGCGAGGGCCGTCGAACGTGACGCAGCGGGCTTGTCCATGAGCCGATTATGGAGTGGTGGACGGTTAAAATTTCAGCTTCATTTGAACCGCCTGACCAAAGGATGCCGCGACGGTGAGACGCCCTGTCTCCACCGGACCGCGCAAAGCGCATGGCCCTGAACCTCCTGACCCTGATTTTCGGCAGCCGCAACGAACGCCTGCTCAAGACGTACCGCAAAACCGTTGCCCAGATCAATGCGCTCGAACCCGCTTTCGAACAGCTCGATGACGAGGCCCTGAAGGCCAAGACCGAGTCCTTCCAACAACGCGTGGCGAAAGGTGAGTCGCTGGACGACTTGCTGGTCGAGGCTTTTGCCGTCGTGCGCGAGGCATCCAAGCGCGTCATGAAGATGCGCCACTTTGACGTGCAGCTCATGGGCGGCATCGCGCTGCACCAGGGCAAGATCGCCGAGATGCGCACGGGCGAGGGCAAGACGCTCACCGCCACGCTGCCCGTCTACCTTAACGCGCTCACCGGACGTGGCGTGCATGTGGTCACCGTCAACGACTACCTGGCCAACCGCGATGCGCAGTGGATGGGCCGGCTCTACAACTTCCTGGGCCTGAGCGTCGGTGTCAACCTGCCGCAAATGCCGCGCGAGGAGAAGCAGGCCGCGTACCGCGCCGACATCACCTACGGCACCAACAACGAGTTCGGCTTCGACTACCTGCGCGACAACATGGTCTACGAGCCCGAGGACCGGGTGCAGCGCCGCCTCAACTACGCCATCGTCGACGAGGTGGACTCGATCCTGATCGACGAAGCGCGCACGCCGCTCATCATCAGCGGTCAGGCTGAGGACCACACCGCTCTGTACCAGGCCATGCGCCAGGTCGTGCCTCACCTCACGCGTCAGGAGGGCGAGGAAGACCCGCGCACCGGCGAGGGCATCACCAAGCCGGGTGACTTCACGGTCGATGAGAAATCCCATCAGGTTTACCTGACCGAGCAAGGCCACGAAGCCGCCGAAGGCCTGCTGGTGGCGCGTGGACTGTTGCCCGAGGGCGCCTCGTTGTACGACCCCGCGCACATCAGCTTGATGCACCACCTGTACGCGGCCTTGCGCGCGCAGCACCTGTACCACCGCGACCAGCACTACGTGGTGCAAAACGGCGAAGTCGTCATCGTGGACGAGTTCACGGGCCGCTTGATGGCCGGACGGCGCTGGAGCGACGGCCTGCACCAGGCCGTCGAAGCCAAGGAAGGCGTGCACATCCAGGCCGAGAACCAGACGCTGGCCTCGATCACCTTCCAGAACTATTTCCGCCTCTACAACAAGCTCTCGGGCATGACCGGCACCGCCGACACCGAGGCCTATGAATTTCAGGAAATCTACGGTCTGGAGACGGTGGTCATCCCGCCCAACAGACCCAGCCGTCGCGACGACCAGCTCGACCGCGTGTACAAAACCACGGCCGAAAAATACAAGGCCGCCATCGACGATATCCGTGAGTGCCATGAGCGCGGTCAACCGGTGCTGGTGGGCACCTCGTCGATCGAGAACTCCGAAATCATTGCGCAACTGCTGACCCAGGCCAAGCTGCCGCATCAGGTGCTCAATGCCAAGCAGCACGCGCGCGAAGCCGACATCGTGGCCCAGGCCGGACGCCCGGGCATGATCACCATCGCCACCAACATGGCCGGTCGCGGCACCGACATCGTGCTGGGCGGCAACATCGACAAGGCCGTGCAAGCCATCGAGAGCGACGCCGCACTCGATGCCAGCGCGCGCCAGCAACAGATCGACGCCCTGCGTGTGCAGTGGATGAAAGACCACGAGCACGTCAAGTCGCTGGGCGGCTTGCGCATCATCGCCACCGAGCGCCACGAGTCGCGTCGCATCGACAACCAGTTGCGGGGTCGCTCGGGCCGTCAAGGCGACCCGGGCTCGTCACGCTTTTACCTGAGCCTGGACGACGCCTTGATGCGCATCTTCGCGGGCGAGCGCGTCAAGGCCATCATGGATCGCCTCAAGATGCCCGAGGGCGAAGCCATCGAGGCCGGCATCGTCACGCGCTCCATCGAGAGCGCGCAGCGCAAGGTGGAGGCGCGCAACTTCGACATCCGCAAGCAATTGCTGGAATACGACGATGTCTCCAACGACCAGCGCAAGGTGATCTACCAACAGCGCAACGACATCCTCGACGCCCAAGACCTCACGGCCCAGATCGCCGCGCTGCGCGAGGGCACGTTCACCGACCTCGTGCGCAGCCATGTGCCGCACGAGTCGGTGGAAGAGCAATGGGACATCGCCGGCTTGCAAGCGGCACTGCACAACGAATGGCACATCGATCTGGCATTGACCGAGCGCGTGCAATCGGCCAGCGCCATCAGCGACGAGGACATCTTGCAACTGGTCATCGACGCCGCGCATGAGGCCTTCCAGGCCAAGCTCGATCGCGTGGGTCTGGAACAGTTCACGCCCTTCATGCGCGTGGTGCTGTTGCAAAACATCGACCACCACTGGCGCGAGCACCTGGCGGCGCTGGACTATCTGCGCCAAGGCATCCACCTGCGCGGCTATGCCCAGAAGCAGCCCAAGCAGGAGTACAAGCGCGAGGCCTTCGAGTTGTTTGGTCAGTTGCTCGACATGGTGCGCAACGAAGTCACGCGCACCTTGATGACGGTGCGCATCGAGTCCAGCGAACAAGTCGAGCAGGCCGCACACGAGCTGGAAGACCGCGCCGAGCACATCCACAACGTCACTTACACCGCGCCCAACGAGCTGGGCCAGGCCGAGACGGTGGCCGATGCGGCCAGCGCCGTGCCCGTGGTCGGGCGCAACGATCCCTGTCCTTGCGGCAGCGGCAAGAAATACAAGCACTGTCACGGCCGTCTGGCCTGATCCCTTGATCCCTTTTCGTCTGAGAGCCTTGCCATGCCTGTGAACCTGCCTGCCCCGCACGTTGCCGATTTGTTGCCCATCGACGGTGTGCGCATCGGCGTCACCCAAGCCGGTGTGCGCAAGGCTGGGCGCAAGGACGTGACCGTGTGGTTGCTCGATGAAGGCACCCATGTGGGCGGTGTGTTCACGCAAAACCGTTTTTGTGCCGCGCCGGTGCAGGTGTGCCGCGAGCACTTGCAAGCCGGCGCTGGCGTGCGGGCGATGGTCATCAACACGGGCAACGCCAACGCGGGCACGGGTGAAGACGGCCTGCGCCGCGCGCGCGAGACCTGCGAGGCCTTGGCCGCGCAACTCGGTTTGAAGCCGCAACAGGTGCTGCCGTTTTCCACCGGCGTCATCATGGAGCCACTGCCGCACGAGCGCATCGTGGCGGGCTTGCCCGCTGCCATCGCGGCTGCGGGTGCGCAGGGCTCGGCCCAGCAGTGGGCCGACGCGGCCGAGGGCATCATGACCACCGACACCGTGCCCAAGGCTGCCAGCGCCAAAGGCAGGGTGGCCGGGGCTGAGATCCGCGTGACCGGCATCGCCAAAGGGGCCGGCATGATTCGCCCGAACATGGCGACCATGCTCGGCTTCATTGCCACCGACGCCTGTGTCGATCCGGCCTTGATGCACGAACTGGCGCTGGCGCTGGCCGAGGCCTCGTTCAACCGCGTCACGGTCGATGGCGACACCTCGACCAACGATTCGTTCGTGGTCATGGCCACCAACCGCGCCGGGCATGCGCCCATCACCCGACTCGACAGTGCCGAAGGGCAAGCCTTGCTGGCGACCTTGATCCCCGTGGCGCGTCAGTTGGCACAAGCCATCGTGCGCGATGGTGAGGGCGCGACCAAGTTCATCACCTTGCAGATCGAAGGCGGCCAAACCGCAGCCGAATGCCGGCAGGTGGCGTATGCCATCGCGCATTCGCCGCTGGTGAAAACCGCGTTTTATGCCAGCGACCCCAACCTGGGGCGCATCCTGGCGGCCGTGGGGTACGCGGGCATCGCCGACCTCGATCAAACCGCCATCGATTTGTACCTGGACGACGTGCACGTGGCCGTCCAGGGCGGGCGTCATCCCGAGTACCGCGAGGAAGACGGCCAGCGCGTGATGAAGCAGTCCGAAATCACGGTGCGTGTGGTGCTCGGACGCGGCACGGCCCGCGACACCGTGTGGACCTGCGACCTCAGCCACGATTACGTCAGCATCAATGCCGATTACCGCTCATGAACGAAGCCTTTGAACGTTTGTTGCAGCGCGCGGAGAGCCTGATCCAGCGCATCGAAACGGTTTTGCCGCAGCCCTTGAGCGAGCCCGACTGGCAAGCCAGCATCGCCTTTCGCTACCGCCGTCGCAGCAATGGCCACGGTCGGGTCGAGCCCGTGCGCCATGTGGCGGGCCTGCGCTTGCAGGACCTGAAGGAAATCGACGGCCAGAAAGAAAAAATCCAGCGCAACACCGAGCAGTTCGTGCGCGGCCTCACGGCCAACAACGTCTTGCTCACGGGCGCGCGCGGCACGGGCAAGTCCTCGCTCATCAAGGCCTGTCTGAACGAATACGCACCCCAGGGCTTGCGTCTGATCGAAGTCGACAAAGACGATCTGATCGACCTGCCCGACCTCATCGAGTTGGTGGCGCAGCGGCCCGAAAAGTTCATCGTCTTTTGCGATGACCTGAGCTTCGAAGACGGCGAGCCCGGCTACAAGGCCCTCAAGTCCATCCTCGATGGCTCGGTCGCGGCAGCCACGCCCAATGTGCTGATCTACGCCACCAGCAACCGTCGCCACCTGTTGCCCGAGTACATGAAGGACAACCTGAGCTACACCCACACCGACGACGGTGAGGTGCACCCGGGCGAGGTGGTGGAAGAAAAAATCTCGCTCTCCGAGCGTTTTGGTTTATGGGTCAGCTTCTACCCGTTCAGCCAGGACGAGTACCTGACCATCGTGGCGCAATGGCTGCTCGCGCTGGGCGCACCGGCCCACGCACCCGAACAGGCGCGCGCCGAAGCCCTGGTCTGGGCGTTGGAGCGCGGCTCGCGCAGTGGTCGCGTCGCCTATCAATTCGCCCGCGACTGGGTGGGACGCCACGCGGGCTGAAGCCATGCTGCGCGTGGTCGACGCCCATCTGCCACGCCAGAGCGATCGCTCGCTGGTGCAGGTCGCCGTCGGCGTGCTCTTGCGCGCGGACGGCGCTTTCTTGTTGACCTCACGCCCCGAGGGCAAGGTCTATGCCGGTTACTGGGAGTTCCCCGGCGGCAAGCTGGAGGCGGGCGAGTCGGTCGAACAAGCGCTGCGCCGCGAACTGCAGGAAGAAATCGGCATCACCATCGAGGACTGCCAGCCCTGGCAGACCGAGCGCATCGACTACCCGCACGCCTGCGTGCAACTCAATTTCTGCAAGGTCACACGCTGGCAAGGTTCGTTGCAGATGCGCGAGGGTCAGCAGTTCGCGTGGCAGCAATTGCCGGTGGCGGTGCAGCCCGTGTTGCCGGGGACGGTGCCGGTGCTGCAATGGTTTGCGCAAGAGCGCGGCTTTGTGGGGCTGACCCACAGCGACGCTGGCGCTTGAGTCGCCCTCAGTTCAACGGCTTGTTCTCGAAGTCCGCATCGTCTTGCGGCGTCTGATCGGGCAACCGATGTTCTTCGTTGGCCCAGGCACCGAGGTCGATGTTGCGGCAGCGCGCACTGCAAAACGGACGGTAGGGATTGGCGGCCTCGTAGCGGCTCGGTCCTTGGCACTGCGGGCACTCGACGATGCGCAGCGCACCGTCGCGCTGCGGACTCACTGGCAAAGCGCCATTTCAAATGGCGTGTCATCGGTGCAATGTTGCAGGCGACCGTCGGCGTCGGGGCGCATCATGCGCACGGACACCATCAGGCGGTTGCCACTGATTTCGGGCACCACACCCAGGGCCGGGTCGATGGCCACGCGCATGAGCTGGAACTTGCCCTGCGCCAGCGACTGCTGAAACAGCCCACCTGTAGCCATCATCTTTTGCACGGTGGCGTTGTCGCGCATCAGCGTGAGCAGCAGGCGCACGGCCTCGCGCATGGGCGCGAAGGACTCGCTCCAGCGCAGCACGTCGGCGCGGCGTTGGTCGGCCGGCAGGTGCTGCCAAGCGTGGTAATGCGGCAGGTCGAAGCTGCACGTGCCGCCCGGAATGGCGATGCGGTTGCGCACGGCGGCCAGCAACTCGTGCTCGGTCAAGTTCTGGCCGATCTTGCCCAGGTTCTGGTTCAGGCTGGTGTAGGTCTGCTCCAGGTGATCGAGCAATTGGTCCAGCACTTTCTCCGACACCGACGGGTTGCCGCGCAGCACGGAGAACTGTTGCTTGTGCCGCTCCAGGTCTTTGAGCAAATCGGACTTGAGGTCGCTGCGACTGCCCGCCTCGACGAGTTCGAACAGGGTCACCAGGGCGAAATGGTGGTCGGTGGCCGCGTCGCGGCGGATCAATTCATCGAAACGGTGGAAGAGGTATTCCAGGCGCAAGTAGGTGCGCACGCGTTCGTTGAAGGGGTGTTCGTAGAGGATCACGCGGTAATACGCTGGGCGGGACTGGAACGGAGCCCGCATGATACCCGCTCACGACCGACAGATTTGACGAAGGAGGCCTGTCAGCGCCGGGCAGTCAAACAGACGCCGGCCACGGCAGTTGCTGGACCTCGTGGCGCAAACCGTCGAGTGTGAGCCCATCGTTGAAGATCACCCAATCGGCCGCTGCCAGCCGTTGCGCGCGCGAAGCCTGTGCGGCCAACACCGCCTGCACCGCCTCGCGCGTCCAGCCGTTGCGCGCCATGACGCGCGCGATCTGGGTCTCGGGCCAACAGTCGACCACCAGCACGCGGTCCAGGGCCGAGCGCCAGCGGCCCGACTCGACCAGCAAGGGCACGTCGAACACCAGCACCCGATGCCCCCGGGCTTGCGCGGCGTCGGCCTGGCGACGGGTTTCTGTCGCCACGCGGGGGTGGATGATGGCCTCCAACTGCTGGCGCGCCGGTGGGTGCGCGAACACATGGGCACGCATGCGATCACGGTCGAGCGCGCCGTCGGCGGTGATGAAGTCGGCCCCGAACTGTTCGGCAATCGCGGCGATGGCCGAGCCGCCCGTGGCGGTGCAAGCGCGCGAGATGGCGTCGGCATCGATGATGGCAGCGCCACGGTCGGCCAGCATCTGGGCCACGGTGCTTTTGCCGCTGCCGATGCCGCCCGTCAAACCAATGCGCACAGGGTTCATGGTCGCCAAGTCTAAGCGCCGCCGCGACGATGCGTTCAAACCGCCAGCCACAGGCGCAACAGGGCAGGCCCCTGGAAGGCCATCAGGCCGGCGGCGAACGCCAGGAAGGGTCCAAAGGGGACATAACCATGATTCGGCAACACGCCACGGCGCTGCAACACCAGGCCGATCACTGCTCCGGTGACGCTGGCCAGGAGCACCAGCGGCAGCAAGGCCATCGGCCCGAGCCAGGCCCCCACGGCCGCGAGCAGTTTGAAGTCGCCCGCCCCCATGCCGACTTGACCCGTGAGGCGTTCAAACACCGTCGCCACCAGCCAGAGCGAGGCATAGCCCAGCATGGCACCGCTGACGGCCTCCTCCAAGGGCAACGCGATCCAGTGCTGTTGACTGGCCAGCAGACCCAGCCACAGCAAGGGTTGGGTGAGCGAGTCGGGCAACAAGCAGGTGCGCGCGTCGATCACGGCCAGCGCCAGCAGCCCACTGCCAAAGACGGCCCAGAGCAGCGCTTCGGGACCGATGCCCCACTGTGCGGCGCACAGCAGCCACAGCACCGCCGTGCCCAGTTCGATGGCGGGGTAGTGCCCGGGGATGGGGTGCCGACAAAACGCGCAGCGACCGCGCAACAGCAGCCAGCTCAGCACCGGCACCAAATGGCGTGCGGGTAGGGGGTGTCCACACTGCGGGCAATGCGAGCGCGGCTGCCACAGCGCCCGCCAGACCGAGGCTTCGGGGTCGAGCGCAGCCGCGGGCAGGCGGTGGATGACGACGTTGAGGAAGCTGCCCACGCACAGGCCCAGCGCAGCCGTCCACAGCCACCCGATTGCATCGCTCATAACACCTGCCCCAGTTGAAACATTGGCCAGTACATGGCCATCACCAAAGTGCCCAGCATAACGCCCAGCAGCAGCATGATGGCCGGCTCCAGCAGGGTCGCCAGCCGCGACACCTGGTCGTCGACCTGTTGCTCGTGGTGCTCGGCCATGCGGGCCAGCATGGTGTCGAGCGTGCCCGACTCCTCTCCCACCGCGCACAGTTGCACCAGCAGGGGATCGAACAAGGCCGGGTAGCGCGCCAGGCTGTCGCTGAGCGCCTGTCCTTGGGTGAGTTGTTGGCGGATGTGTCGGCAGGCGCGGCGATAGGCGCGGTGGCTCAACACCTCGGCCGTGCTGTCCAACGCCTCGTGGATGGCGACGCCGGCCGACAGCAGGGTCGAGAGGGTGCGACACCAGCGCGCGGCCTCGGCGTGGCGTGTCAGCGTGCGCCAGATCGGCCAGCGCAGGCGCTGCCGATCCCAGGCCCGTTGCCCGGCCGGGGTTTGACGCCAGCGCTGCCACAGCCCGAGGCCGACCGTTGCGCCCAGGAGCAAAAGCGGGCCGTGTTGTTGCAGGCCCCGACTGGCATCGAGCACCCATTGGGTCAGCCAAGGCAGTGGGGCACCGAGTGCCTGAAAGATGCCCTCAAAGGCAGGCACCACGGCGATCAGGAGCAGCGTGGTCACCGTGGCACCGACCAACAGCACGGCGCAGGGGTAGACCAGGGCTGAGCGCAGGGCGCGCCGCAAGCTGAGTGACTTGTCCAGGTGCAGCGCCAAGCGCGCCAGCATCTCATCGAGCTGGCCGCCGGATTCGCCGGCAGCGACGAGGTTGCAAAAGATGGCTTCGAAGTCGCCTTGCGCATGCAGGGCTTGGCTCAGGCTGTGTCCGGATTCGATGTCGCGGGCCAGTCCACGCAGCAGGCGCCGCATCGGGTCGGGGCCCCGTCCGCGCGCCATCAGGTGCAGGGCTTGCAGCAGCGGCAAACCGGCTTGCAACAAAGTGGTGAGCTGGCGCGCGAAGTGGGCCATGTCTTCGGTTTGCAAGCGCTGACGACGACGCCATCTCCGCATCCCGATGGTGTGGCGGGCCTGCGCGGGCGCCGTGCCTGCAGGTGGGGATGCGGCGGCGTTCATGGACTGGTGTGCGCCAGCACCTCGCGCACGCTGGTGAGACCTTGCAAGGCCTTGGCCCAGGCCGATTGACGCAGCGTCCGCACCGACTCGTGCGCGGCCTGCGCGGACAAGCGCTGACGATCGGCCTGCGCAAACAACAGGCTTTGCAAGGCCTCGCTGATGGGCAGCACCTGAAACACCCCCACGCGGCCGGCGTAGCCGCCCTGGCAGCGCGCGCAAGCTTTGGCGTCGAACAACACCGGTTGGCGTTCCAACCACGGTGCGAGCATCTGGCGGTCTTGTTCGGTCAGAGAGGCCAGCCACTGCGCTTGTGCCCGCTCCCCCAGGGGTTGTCGGCAATGCGGACACAGGCGACGCAACAGCCGCTGAGCGACGATGAGTCGCACACTCGCGGCCACGTTGTACGAGGCCACCCCCATGTGCTGCAAACGCGCCAGCGTGCCGGGGGCGTCCGGGGTGTGCAGCGTGGACAACACCAGATGCCCCGTCTGCGCCGCTTGAAGGGCGATCTCGGCGGTTTCGAGGTCGCGGATCTCGCCCACCATGATGACGTCCGGGTCCTGCCGCAGCAGCGCGCGCAAGCTGTTGGCAAAGCCCAGGCCCGCGCGCTCGTGGATGCTGACCTGGTTGATGCCCGGCAACTGGATTTCCACCGGGTCTTCGACGGTGGAGATGTTCACTTCGGTGCGGTTGAGCCAGTCCAGGCAGGCGTAGAGCGACTGCGTTTTGCCCGAGCCCGTCGGGCCGGTCATCAGCAGCATGCCGTCGCTGGCGTCGAGGGCGCGGTGCAGGCGGGTGAGTTCATCGGCCTCGTAGCCCAGTGCGGCCAGGGACGGGCGCTCGCCACGAAAGTCGAGCACCCGCAGCACGAGTTTCTCGCCATGCACCGTGGGCAGCGAGCTGACCCGCAGATCGACCACCCGAGCCGCGTCGCGGTGGGTGAAGCGCCCGTCTTGTGGCACGCGCTTTTCAGCGATGTCCATGCGCGCCAGCACCTTGATGCGCGTGAGGATCGCATCGCGCCAGTTCAGGGGCAGGCTTGCCGCGTGGCGCAGCAAGCCGTCGATGCGAAAGCGCACCCGCAGCTGTGTCTCGTCGCTCTCGAAGTGCAGGTCGGAGGCCCCGCAGGCCAGGGCCTGGTTCAGCAAGGCGTCCAGCCGTGCCGTGGCCGAAGGTTCATGAGGGATGGAGACGGGGGCACTGGCGGGGATCGACATGGCAATGGCATCCAGAGGCGGATGCGCATTGTGGGAATGCCGCTGTGCGGTGGGGGTGAGTGAAGATTAAAAACGGATGTTTCCGGACTCAACCGCTGATTCCCCGTGGCGGTACCGGGTGCGTTGAGCCGTCGGTCCGACCACCGGTGGCTCGGCTCGGTATCAGAACCCCAGATCCGCGCCCGCGCCCATCCAGGTGGCCACGCCGAGCAGCGCAAAGATCGCTGCGGCGATGGCGTGCACCAACCGCATGGGGATGCGTGACGCCAGTCGGTCCCCGGCAAACACGGCGGGGACGTCGGCGATCAGCATGCCCAGGGTCGTGCCGCTCACCACCAGCCACGGCGCCGCATAGTGTGCCGACAGGGCGACGGTGGCGATCTGTGTCTTGTCGCCCATCTCTGCCAGGAAGAAGGTGATCAAGGTCGCGCCGAAGACCCCGAGGCGCTGGGCGATCTGGGTTTCCTCGTCTTCAATCTTGTCGGGGATGAGGGTCCAGATGGCCATGCCGATGAAAGACAGACTGAGGATCCAGCGCAAGACCTCGGGGCTGAGCGTGGCGGTGATCCAGGCGCCCAGGGCACCGGCCAAGCCGTGGTTGACGAGGGTGGCCAACAAGATGCCGCAGATGATGGGCAGTGGTTTTTTGAAGCGGGCGGCCAGGATGAACGCCAGCAGTTGGGTCTTGTCGCCAATTTCAGCGAGTGCGACAACCCCGGTGGAGATCAGCAAGGATTCCATGGTGTGTGTGACGGGTGAAGCGGCTGCGTCTGCAGAAAAAGAAAAACCCACGCACGCTGACGCGGTGGTGGGTTTGGCTGGTGTGTGGTCGGGGTGAGAGGATTCGAACCTCCGGCCTCTACGTCCCGAACGTAGCGCTCTACCAGGCTAAGCTACACCCCGACTCGACGAGAGGGCGTGATTGTAGCGCAGGCGCTGCCGCTTCTTGGCTGCATAGAATGCCGACCATGCGTCAAACCTTGTTGTGGCTGGCCTGGTTGGGTTTTCATGGCGTGGCTCTGGCCAATTGGCAATTTCTCGGCTTCGACAATGGCAATTCGGCCGAGTATTACGACCCTGCCATCGATCGCAAAGGCGCGACGGTCGTGATTCGCAGCTTCAGCCAGAAGTCGGTGCAGGACATGGTGCCCGTGTATGACTCGAAGGACGCGCAGCGCCCCGTGCTGATCAATTTCCGCGCCGAACAGTCCTCGTACGAATTCAATTGCAAGGAGAACACCTTGCAATTGATCAGTCGGACCTTTTATCGCGACACCGAAGGACGGTTTCCCATCGTCACCCACACGGCCAAGGACAAGGTGATCGAGGAGGGCAATTCGGAGTTTGCGCGCCAGTTTCGCAAATCCACCCCCGACCCGCGCAGCGGCAAAAACACACGATTGCGCGCTTTGGCCTGCGGCAAGCCCTGAACGACCCAGGGTGTCAGTGGCGAGCCTGCAGTGATTGCAGAGACCGTTGGTACTGATCCAACTCGACGTCTTGCAAGGCCACGCCGTGCTCGATGCAAACCGACAAGGCCTTGGCGTGAATCACTTGTGCCACCAGCAGGTGGGCGTAGGCTTCGCGGGCCGGTTGTGACCAACGCGGCCAATCGCGCAACGGGCGCAGGTTTTTCTTCAAAACGCTCAACAACTCTTCCTCGCTGAGCGCAGACCCGATGGTGTCGCGGATGGTCTGGATGCAGGCTTGCAACTCGGCCGGAAGATCCACAGCACTGGCCGTGGGCATGGCGGGCGCCGGTTCGGCGGGATCGGCTGGGGCTTTGTCGGTGGTGTCTTCGGACATGGTTGAAATATACGACAAGGCTTTTCCGAAGCGCTCCCTAAAATGACCCGGCTTGGTTTTTCGAGGAGATCGGATGCGTCACAACACAGGGTTTGCAACACGGCGGACGGCCCGCTGGCTGGGGCTGGCACTTTTCATGAGCTGCACAGCGTTGGGAGCGTTGGCCGCCCCATTTCCGCAAATCAGTCTGCGTGAATTACCGGATCCTTTGCGCAGCGTCTGGTTTGAACTCAAACCCGAGATGACGCCCATGAGCCATTGCGCCACGGCCTTTGACAGTCACACAGACGGCGAGCGCATGGTGTTTCGCTGCTCCATTCACATCAAAATGTCGGCCGAGGGGGAGCGTCGTGCCATGCGGTACTGCGAAGAAAAACGCGCGGAAAAGAATATCAAAATGCCCTGCAAATTGGTGGTCGAATAAGCTGACCTTTTGAAAAGGCAGCGATGGCTTTTGCTGTATTCAGGTATTTCATGGGGGCGCTTTGCATATGGCGGCCAATATGGCCGTCATGGAAAGAAATCCTTCCATTTTTATATTCATCGATTCCTATAATCCGCGCTCACTTTTAAATTCGGAGCATATTCATGGCCAGAACCACCGTTGCCGCCCAGCTTGCCAAACTGCGCAAGGAGCGCGAGGCGCTTGAGAAAAAAGAAAAGATGTTGATGGCCAAAACCAATGAAAAAGTGTTGGCCAAAATCGTTGCTTTGGTCAAAGACGCGGGTTTGAGTGCCGACGACGTGGCCAAGGCTTTGGCGGGCGGCAAAACCAAAACCAAAACAGCGCCGCGCGCGGCCAAGAAAAGCACTTTGGCGGGTAAAAAGGTCGCCCCCAAATACCGCAACCCCGCTAATCCTGAGCAAACTTGGACGGGGCGTGGTGTGGCACCGAGTTGGGCGCAGTCTTTGAAAGAACAGGGAAAACTCGACAGCGCTCTGATTCAGAGCTGATCGCCCAGCGCCGCGGGCTCAGTGGCGCCGACGCAAGAGCTGTGCGGCCAGGTCGTGCATGGCCTGACGGTATTCGCTGGCCGGCAGAACCTCCAGAGCGGCCATGGCCCGCTCGGCCTCGGCTTGGGCCGCTGCACGCGTGGCGTCCAGCGCGCCGGTTTGCCGCACGATGTCCAGAATCCGTGCCAGACCTTCGGTTTCACCGTGTTCGATGGCGTGTCGGATCAAGTCCCGATCGGCCGCATCGGCCCGTTGCATGGCGATGATCAGGGGCAAGGTGTTCTTGCCTTCGCGCAGATCGTCGCCCAGGTTCTTGCCCAGTTCATGGGCGTCGCCGTCGTAATCGAGCACATCGTCGATGACCTGAAAGGCGGTCCCGAGGGCCTGGCCGTAATCCGCGCAGGCGGCTTCCACCTCGGGCGAGCTGCCGGCCAGAATGGCGGCCAGCCGGGTGCTGGCCTCAAACAGCTTGGCGGTTTTGGAGCGAATGACGCGCAAATAGCCCGCCTCGTCGAGCGAGGCGTCGTGCATGTTCATGAGCTGCAGCACCTCGCCCTCGGCGATCACGTTGGTGGCGTCCGACAGCACGGACATGACCCGCATGTTGTCGGCATCCACCATCATTTGAAAGGCACGCGAGTACAAAAAGTCACCCACCAGCACACTGGCCGGGTTGCCAAAGGATTCATTCGCGGTCGGGCGCCCCCGGCGCAAGGTGGACTCGTCCACCACGTCGTCGTGCAGTAAGGTGGCGGTGTGGATGAACTCCACCACGGCGGCCAGGTTGTAGCGTTGGGCGCCGGTGTAGCCCAGTGCGCCGGTCATCAGCAGCAAAAGTGCCGGCCGGACACGTTTGCCGCCAGCTGAGATGATGTACTGCGACACGGTGGCCACCAAAGGCACCCCGGTGTCCAGGCGCTGCGCGATGACGCGATCCACCTCCGCCATGTCGGCAGCGATCAGGGCCAGGGGAGAGGAGGTCTGGGACAAGAGACTCGGGCGGCGAACCGCAGATGGGCAAAACGGCGCGATTATAGGGAGGGGATGGCCCGAGCCGGTTTGAAAACCCCAGGAATGCTACAATCTCCGGCTCCGCAGAAATCCGTCTGTGGAGACTTCACAAGATTCCTATCCAGAGGTTCCTCATGTACGCAGTCATAAAAACCGGCGGCAAGCAGTATCGCGTCGCAGCCGGCGAGAAAATTAAAGTAGAACAGATTGCTGCGGACGTTGGCCAAGAGATCGTGATCGACCAGGTGCTCGCCGTTGGCAACGGCGCCGAGCTCAAGGTTGGCACCCCCTTGGTGTCCGGCGCAACCGTCAAGGCCACCGTGTTGGCTCACGGCAAACACGACAAGGTCCGCATCTTCAAGATGCGCCGTCGCAAGCACTACCAGAAACGTCAAGGCCACCGCCAGCAGTACACCGAACTGCAGATCGCGGCCATCAACGCCTAAGGAGAAACGGACATGGCACAGAAAAAAGGCGGCGGCTCTACGCGAAACGGGCGCGATTCCAAGCCCAAGATGCTCGGCGTGAAAGCGTTCGGCGGCGAACTCATCAGCGCCGGCTCCATCATCGTGCGCCAACGTGGCACCAAGTTCCATCCCGGCAGCAATGTCGGCGTGGGCAAGGACCACACCTTGTTTGCGCTGGTCGACGGCCATGTGTCGTTCGAGACCAAGGGTGCCTTGAACAAGCACACGGTCAACATCACGCCGGCAGCCTAAGCGGCTTGGCGGGTGCGCTGACCCACAAGGCCCCGCCCTGCGGGGCCTTGCTTTTTGTTTTCTACACTTGGACCCATCATGAAATTCGTGGACGAAGCCTTCATCGACATTGCCGCCGGCGACGGTGGCAATGGCTGCGTTTCGTTCCGCCATGAGAAGTACAAGGAGTTCGGTGGCCCCAACGGGGGCGACGGCGGTCGGGGCGGTCATGTGTTCGCCTACGTCGATCCCAACCTCAACACCCTGGTGGACTACCGTTACTCGCGCCGTCACGAAGCCAAGCGCGGCCAGCACGGCATGGGTTCGGACATGTTTGGCGCTGCTGGCGACGACATCACCCTCAAGATGCCCGTGGGCACCATCATTTCGGACGCCGAAACGGGTGAGGTGCTGTACGAACTGCTCACGCCAGGCGAGACGGTGATGATCGCCAAGGGCGGTGACGGCGGTTACGGCAACATGCGTTTCAAAAGCGCCATCAACCGCGCGCCACGTCAGAAAACCCCGGGCTGGCCCGGTGAGCGCAAAAGCCTCAAGCTCGAACTCAAGGTGTTGGCCGATGTGGGGCTGCTGGGCATGCCCAATGCCGGCAAGTCCACCTTCATCGCGGCGGTGTCCAATGCCCGCCCCAAAATCGCCGATTACCCGTTCACGACTCTGCATCCGAACTTGGGCGTGGTGCGTGTCGGGCCCGAGCAAAGTTTTGTCATTGCCGATGTGCCTGGGTTGATCGAGGGCGCGTCCGAGGGTGCCGGTCTGGGGCACCAGTTCCTGCGCCACTTGCAGCGCACCCGTTTGTTGTTGCATCTGGTCGATGTGGCACCGTTCGACGACGACGTCGATCCGGTCGCGCAAGCCAAGGCCATCGTGGCCGAACTGAAAAAATACGACAAGGAACTGTTCGCCAAGCCACGCTGGCTGGTGCTGAACAAGCTTGACATGGTCGGTGCCGAGGCGCGCGAGGCACTCATCGCCGACTTTGTCAAACGCTTCAAATACAAAGGGCCGGTGTTTGCCATCTCGGCCCTCACGCGCGAGGGCTGTGAGCCTTTGATTCAGGCCATCTACAAGCACCTCGCTGCTCAGCGGCAAGCCGAGTCGCCGGTGGTTGAGATCGATCCGCGCTTTGCCCCACCCGCCACCGAGGCTTGAGACCGACATGACTGCCGCTGCTTCCACCGTCTTGCGCGATGCGCGCCGCATCGTGGTCAAGGTCGGCTCCAGTCTCGTGACCAACGAAGGTCGCGGCTTGGACGAACACGCCATTGGCGAGTGGTGTCGTCAATTGGCGGCGCTGGTGAAGGATGGGCGCGAGGTCATCATGGTCTCCAGCGGTGCCATCGCCGAGGGCATGAAGCGCTTGGGCTGGTCCGCGCGGCCGCACGAATTGCACGAGTTGCAGGCCGCTGCCGCTGTGGGGCAAATGGGCCTGGCGCAGATGTACGAAACCAAGCTGCGCGAAAACGGTTTGAAAAGTGCCCAGGTGCTGCTCACCCATGCCGATCTGGCCGACCGTGAGCGCTACCTCAACGCCCGCTCCACCCTGGTGACTTTGCTCGCGCATGGCGTGCTGCCGGTCATCAACGAGAACGACACCGTCGTCAACGATGAAATCAAGTTTGGCGATAACGACACATTGGGCGCGTTGGTGGCCAATCTGATCGAGGCCGATGCACTCGTCATCCTCACCGACCAAAAGGGTTTGTACAGCGCCGACCCGCGCAAAGACCCGAACGCCAGTTTTGTGCACGAGGCGCGCGCGGGTGATCCGCGACTGGAAGAGATGGCCGGCGGCGCCGGCTCCAGCATCGGCAAGGGCGGCATGATCACCAAGATCCTCGCGGCCAAGCGCGCCGCTGGCTCCGGCGCGTCCACCGTGATCGCCTGGGGGCGCGAACCCGACGCGCTGGTGCGGCTGACGCAGGGCGAGGCGATTGGCACTTTGCTGGTGGCCCCCACCCACAAGCAGCAGGCCCGCAAGCAGTGGATGGCCGATCACCTGCAACTGCGCGGAGCCGTGACCATCGACGCCGGCGCGGTGCACAAGCTGCGCTTTGAGGGCAAAAGTCTGTTGCCCATTGGCATGACCGCAGTCGAAGGTGACTTCGCCCGCGGTGACGTCATCGCCATCGTCGATGCGCAGGGCGTGGAGATTGCCCGGGGCTTGGCCAACTACGCTTCGGCCGAAGCGCGTCTGCTGTGCCGCAAACCCTCCTCCGAGATGGAGGCCTTGCTCGGTTACGTTGCCGAGCCCGAGATGGTGCACCGCGACAACCTGGTGCTGGGGCGATGAAAAAAGCCGCCCGGCAGGGCGGCTTCGCGGTACGGCACAACGCGTGACATCAGGTCGAATCGCGTGGTCGGCGCGGGCGCTGCGGATCGGGCTCGAACGTCGCCCCCGGTGGCAGCTCCATGTGCATCGACACACCCATGCCGCGCGGGGTGCCCGCGTTGGACGGCGATTCCAGGTCTGCATGGCCGCGTTGCGTGCCCACGCGCAGATAGCGGTTGCGGGTGTCATGGTGGCGCGGCAGAAAGCGCGCCAGTTCGGTCAGCGCCATTTCGTACACGCCGCGCTTGAACTCCACCACCACATCCAGGGGCACCCAGTAATCGTTCCAGCGCCAGGCATCGAACTCGGGGTGGTTGGTCGCACGCAAATTCAGATGGTGGTCTGCCACCACCATTTGCAACAAATACCAGATCTGCTTTTGGCCCTTGTAGAAGCCACGGGCGTCGCGTCGGATGTAGCGCTCGGGCACTTCATAGCGCAACCAGTCGCGGGTGCGTGCCACGATGCGCACGTGCTCGGGCATCAGCCCCACTTCCTCACGCAATTCCCGAAACATGGCTTGCTCGGGTGTCTCGCCACGGTCGATGCCGCCTTGCGGAAATTGCCAGCTGTGGGTGCGAATGCGCTTGCCCCAAAACACCTGGTTGCGCTGGTTGAGCAGGATGATGCCGACATTGGGTCTGAACCCTTCTCGGTCGAGCATAATCAAACCTCAAAATTTTGAACTGGGCCGATTATGCACAGACTCCCTGTGCGCTCCAGGCGCCTGGTTCGATCCCCCAGTCCCACCTTTGTTTCTGCCGCGCATGAAAGCCAGCCAGTTCCTGATTTCCACCCTCAAAGAGGCGCCGGCCGACGCTGAAATCGTCAGCCATCAACTGATGATGCGCGCCGGACTCATCAAAAAACTCGGTGCCGGGATCTACAACTACATGCCGATGGGCTTGCGCGTCATCCGCAAGGTCGAGGCCATCGTGCGCGAGGAAATGAACCGCGCGGGCGCGATCGAACTCACCATGCCCGTGGTGCAGCCTGCCGAGCTGTGGCAGGAGACGGGACGCTTTGACAAGATGGGCCCTGAGCTGCTGCGCATCCAAGACCGCCATGGCCGCGATTTCGTCGTGCAACCCACCAGCGAAGAGGTGATCACCGACATCGCCCGTCAGGAGTTGCGCAGCTACAAGCAGTTGCCGAAAAACTTCTACCAGATCCAGACCAAATTCCGCGACGAACGCCGTCCGCGTTTTGGCTTGATGCGCGGGCGCGAGTTCATCATGAAAGACGCCTACAGCTTTGACCGCGACGCGGTCAGCGCGAAAAAAAGCTACCAGATCATGGCCGATGCTTACCGCCAGATCTTCGACCGCTTCGGCCTGCGCTACCGCGCCGTGGCCGCCGACAGCGGCGCGATTGGTGGCGACTTGAGTGAAGAGTTCCAGGTCATCGCCGCCACGGGCGAAGACGCCATCGTTTACTGTCCGAGCAGCGACTACGCCGCCAATCTGGAAAAGGCCGAGGCCTTGGCCCCGACCCAGTCCCGCGGTGCGGCGACGCAGACGCTCACGCGCACCCCCACGCCGGGCAAGAGCACCTGCGAAGAGGTGGCGGTCTTGCTGGGCCTGCCCCTGGCACGCACCGTCAAATCGCTCGTGCTCGCCACCGATGCGCTGGACGAACACGGCGCGGTCACGCAGACCACCGTGTGGCTGCTGTTGCTGCGCGGCGACCACGACATGAACGAGGTCAAGGTCGGCAAACTGCCCGGTCTGGACGCGGGTTTCCGCTTTGCCACCGTGGCCGAGATCGAAGACCACTTCGGCTGCAAGCCCGGTTACCTCGGCCCCGTGGGTTTGAAAAAGCCCGTGCGCGTCGTGGCCGACCGCGACGTGGCCGTGATGGCCGACTTCGTCTGCGGTGCCAACGAGGTCGACCACCACCTCACCGGCGTCAACTGGGGCCGCGATCTGCCCGAACCCGCGTGCGTGGCCGACATCCGCAACGTCGTTGCGGGCGACTTGTCACCCGACGGTCAGGGCGAACTGGCCATCGAGCGCGGCATCGAGGTCGGTCACGTGTTCTACCTCGGCACCAAATATTCCAAGGCCATGAACGCCACCTTCCTGGCCGAAGACGGCAAGCCGCAACCCATGGAAATGGGCTGCTACGGCATTGGCATCACGCGACTGCCAGCGGCCGCCATCGAACAAAACCACGACGGGCGCGGCATCATCTGGCCCGACGCCATCGCACCCTTCACCGTCGTCGTGTGCCCCATCGGCATGGACCGCAGCGACGCCGTCAAGGCCGAGGCCGAGCGCATCTACGCCGAGCTGTTGTCGGCGGGCGTCGATGTCATCCTGGACGACCGGGGCGAGCGCCCGGGCGCCATGTTTGCCGACTGGGAGCTCATCGGTGTGCCGCACCGCATCACCATCGGCGACAAGGGTCTGAAAGACGGTGTCGTCGAATACCAGCACCGCCGCGACAGCGCCGCCACCAAGGTGGCCGTGGCCGACATCGTCACGCACGTGCGCAGCCGACTTCAGGTCTGAGCCATGTACCTGCCCGGTCACTTCCGCATGGACGAGGCCGCCGAAATGCATCGGCTCGTGCGGCAGTACCCGCTGGGCACCTGGGTCTTGTCCACCGAGCAAGGTCTGCAAGCGCACCACTTGCCGTTCTGGCTTGACACCGAAGCCGGTGACCACGGCTGTCTGCGCGCGCACGTGGCGCGGGCCAACCCAGTCTGGCAGCAACTCGATGGTCGCGCGGGCTTGGTGATCTTTCAATCGACCGATGCCTACGTCACGCCGGCCTGGTATCCGACCAAGCGCGAGCATGGCAAGGTGGTGCCAACCTGGAACTACAGCGCCGTGCATGTGCAGGGCACGGCCCGTGCCATCGAGGACCGCGACTGGCTGCATCAGTTGGTGCAGCAACTCACCGACGCCCGCGAAGCCGAGCAAGCCCAACCCTGGCGGGTGTCGGACGCGCCAGACGATTACATCGAGCGCATGCTCGGGGCCATCGTCGGCATCGAGATCACCGTCACCGCCTGGTTGGGCAAACGCAAGGCGGGCCAGAACCGCAGCACGCCTGAGCGCGCCGGCCTGGCCCAGGGCTTGCGCGAGCTCGGCGTGCGCGGCGAGGACTTGCCGTGGTTGAGCGCCGACGACGCGTGAGCGTTGAGCAGCGGCCCATCGCCCGCTGCCCGATGCCGCAGCGTTGGGTACAGACCTGGCTGCTCGTGCTCAGCCTCGTCAGCGCCCTACCCGCTTGGTCGGGTGCGCAACGCGAAGAAGCCTTGTCCGATGCCGTGCGCCACGCCTTGCATGCCGCCATCGCCGAGCAAGCGCCACCGCAGCCTGTGCATACCAATGCCGCTCAGGCCCGCGATTTCGAGGCGTGGTTGGGCCTGGCGCAAAGCCGTTTGCAAGCTTTTCTGACGGCGCGCGCGCGCCACCGCAGCGCCGCCACAGCGCCCTCGGCAGGGCTGACGCACGAACTCGACGCGCCGGCCTTGCAGCGCGAATTGCTGCAAACCGTTTGGTACGAGAGCCGACGCGCGGGACTGGACCCTGCCTTGGTGCTGGGCGTGATCGAGGTTGAGAGCGGCTTTCGCAAATTCGCCATCAGCAGCGCGGGTGCCCGCGGCTACATGCAGGTGATGCCGTTTTGGTCGCGCCTGCTGGTCGGCGGCGACGGCACGGAGCTGTTTCACTTGCAGGCCAACCTGCGCTACGGCTGCGTCATCCTGCGGCACTACCTGGATCGCGAGCAGGGCGATGTGGTGCTGGCGTTGGGCCGCTACAACGGCAGTCGTGGCCAGATGGCCTATCCGCGCGCGGTGTTGGCGGCGCAAAAACAATGGGCCCGCGACGCGGGCCCATTGGCGGGGGGAGCCGGTTCCTGACGCTCAGGCCTGCGAGCCCAGCACCTGTTGCAGCTCGCCCGATTCGTACATCTCCATCATGATGTCCGAACCGCCGACGAACTCGCCCTTGACGTAGAGCTGCGGGATCGTCGGCCAGTTGCTGTACTCCTTGATGCCTTGGCGGATTTCGGCGTCGTCGAGCACGTTGACCGTCTTGATGGCCTTGGGGTCGACGCCACAGGCCTTGAGGATTTGCACCGCGCGGCCGGAAAAACCGCACATCGGAAAGCTGGCGCTGCCCTTCATGAACAGCAGGACTTCGTTGTGCTTGACCAGGTCATCGATGCGCTGGTGGACGTCGCTCATGGGGTACTCCGCAATCAAAAATGAATGGGTGGATTATTCCACCGTCGGCCACTGGCCCCCGCTGCAGCGCGCGATGCCCGCAAGATCGGCGCGGCTTTGCACCTGCACCAAGCCCGCCTCGGCCAGCAGCGCACGCACCGCCTCGGCCTGGTCGTGGCCGTGCTCCAGCAGCAGCCAGCCGCCCGCGCGCAGGTGCGTCGGTGCGGCCTGCACGATGTGGCGGATGTCGTCCAGCCCATCGTGGCCGGCAACCAGCGCGCCGCGCGGCTCGTGTCGCAAGGCGACCAGGTGCGGATCGCCCTCGGCAATGTAGGGCGGGTTGCTCACGATGAGGTCAAACGGGCCTTCGACGGGCGCGAACCAGTGGCCGTGTCGCAGCTGCAGCGGCAAGCCCAGGCGCTGCGCGTTGGCGCGGGCCACAGCCAGGGCCTCGGCGCTGGCGTCCACCGCCCAGACCTCGGCGCGGGGCCGTGCGTGCTGCACCGCCAGGGCGATGGCGCCGCTGCCCGTGCCCAGATCGAGCACCCGCGTGGCGGCATCGGTGGGCAGGTGCGACAGCGCCCACTCGACCAAGGTTTCGGTGTCTGGGCGCGGGTCGAGCACGCGGGCATCCACTTGCAGGCGCAAGCCGAAAAATTCGCGCTCACCCAAGAGGTACGCCACTGGCTGGCCGTCCAGGCGGTGCTGCACGAGGGCGGCCCAGTGCGCAGACTGGGCGGGCGTCAGCACCTGACCGTCGTGCGCGATCAGCCAGGCGCGGTCGTGCGCGTCTCGCCCCAGCGCGTGCAGCAACAGCAGTTGCGCGTCGAGGCGGTCCAGGCCGCGCTGTTGCGCGTCGCGCAGGGCTTGATCAAGGGTGAGGGCGGGTTCGGACATGGGCGTTCAGGCGCGGTCTTCCAGGCTTTGCAGTTGCTCGGCCTCGTGGGCGTGCTGCAAGGCTTGCAGCACCTCGTCCAGATCGCCTTCGAGGATGGCGGTCAGCTTGTACAGCGTCAGGTTGATGCGGTGGTCCGTCAGCCGCCCCTGCGGAAAGTTGTAGGTGCGGATGCGGTCGCTGCGGTCGCCGCTGCCAATGAGCCCCTTGCGCAGCGCCGCGTCCTTGGCGGCGCGCTGGCTGCGTTCCTGCTCCTGGATGCGGGCCGCCAGCACTTGCAAGGCACGCGCCTTGTTGCGGTGCTGGCTGCGGTCGTCTTGGCATTCGGCCACGATGCCCGTGGGCAAGTGGGTGATGCGCACGGCGGAGTCCGTCTTGTTGATGTGCTGCCCGCCCGCGCCACTGGCGCGAAAGGTGTCGATGCGCAAATCCGCCGGGTTGATCTGCACCGCCTGTGCTTCGTCGGGCTCGGCCAGCACCGCCACCGTGCAGGCACTGGTGTGGATGCGCCCCTGTGATTCGGTCGCTGGCACGCGCTGCACGCGATGCCCGCCGGACTCGAACTTGAGCCGGCCATACACGCCTTCGGTGGCGCTCTCGATGCGCGCCACCACTTCTTTGTAGCCGCCGAGTTCGCTGGGTGATTCGCTCACGATCTCGACGCGCCAGCCGCGTTGCTCGGCGTAACGCGTGTACATGCGCAGCAAGTCGCCGGCAAACAGCGCCGACTCGTCGCCGCCCGTACCGGCACGGATTTCCAAATAGGCGGGGCGCGCATCGTCCGGGTCTTTGGGCAAGAGCAGGCGTTGCAACTCGTCGGCCAAGGCGGACAGCTCCCGCTCGGCGCTCGCGATTTCGTCCTGCGCCATCTCGCGCAGACCGGCGTCGGCGTTGGGGTCGTCCAGCCACTGTTGTGCTGCGGCCCGGTCGGCTTCGCACTGGCGGTAGCGGGCGTAGCGCTGCGCGGTCGCGGCCACGTCGGCGTGCTCGCGCGACAAGGCCATGAACTGCTTCATGTCCTGCATGATGTCCTCGCGCGAGAGCAGGAAGTCGAGTTCGCTCAGGCGTTCGACATGGCGCTCCAGTTGTTGACGCAGAAAAGCTTTCATCCAGACACGGGCAAGAGGACACGACATCGCGCCGTCCGGCGCGGGCGACAAGGGCAGAGGGGGCCGCTAACGGCTGTTGCGCAGGAAGAAGTGTTCGATGGCGTGGCGCGCGTGCTCGCGCGACGTCGCATCGCCCGCGTGCAACTCGGCCAGGGCACCGTGCAGCATTTTTTGCGTCAATCCCCGGCTGAGCGACTCCAGCACCGCGTCGATGTCCTCGCCCTTGGCCAGCTGCCGACGCGCGCGCGCCAGCTCGCCCTCGCGCCAGGTGTCGGCCTGGGCTTGCAGTTGCTGGATCAACGGCACTTGGCTGCGTTGCTCCAGCCAGTGCTCAAAGCCCTGCACGCCCGCGTCGATGATGGCTTCGGCCTGCGCCACTGCCGCCTGCCGATGGGCTTGCCCCGTCTGCACCACCTCGGACAAATCATCGACGGTGTAGAGGTAGACGTCTTGCAGCGACTGCACCTCGGGCTCGATGTCGCGTGGCACCGCCAGATCGACCATGAACAGCGGGCGGTGCTTGCGCGCCTTGAGCGCACGCTCCACCGCCCCGAGGCCAATCAGCGGCAGGGTGCTGGCCGTGCAACTGACGACGATGTCGAACTCGTGCAGGCGCAGCGGCAAATCGGCCAGGCGCATGACCTCGCCGCCAAAGGTGCTGGCGAGTTTTTCGCCGCGCTCCAGCGTGCGGTTGGCAATGGCAATGGCTTTGGGACGCCGCGCGGCAAAGTGCGTGGCGCACAGCTCGATCATTTCGCCCGCGCCCACAAACAGCACGCGCGTCTGTGCCAGGTCTTCGAACAACTGGCCGGCCAGTCGCACGGCGGCGGCGGCCATGCTGATGGAGTGCGCGCCGATCTCGGTCGAGGTGCGCACCTCCTTGGCCACGGCAAACGAGCGCTGAAACAACTGGTTCAGGGTGGTGCCCAGGGCGCCGGCGTCGGCGGCGGCGCGCACCGCGTCCTTCATCTGGCCCAGGATTTGGGGCTCGCCCAACACCATCGAATCGAGCCCGCTGGCGACGCGAAAGGCGTGGCGCGCGGCGTCGCCCGCCTGCAAGGCGTAGATGTGTTGCTGCAAGGCCTCGGGCGGCACATTGCCCGAGTGCGCCAGCCACTCCAAGGTCCGGTGCAGGCCCTGCTCGGTGCTGGCGGCGTAGATTTCGGTGCGGTTGCAGGTCGACAGCAGCGCCACCTCGCTGTCTTCGGCCATGTGCTGGCGCAAGCTGTGCAGTCGGTCGGCGATTTGCTCGGGCCCATAGGCAAAGCGGCCCCGCAAGTCCAGCGGGGCGGTGGTGTGATTGAGGCCGAGAGCCCAGACTGCCATGGGGGCGAATTATAAAATTCATGCCATGGACGCCCTCGATCTGGCCTTGCACCTGCTCAATTTCATGGCCCCCGCCTGGGGCTTGGCGCTGGCCTTGGTGCTGTGGGCACGGCTGATGCCCCGGCGCTGGTTGCCGCGTGCCAATTGGTCGTTGCTGGCGCAGGTGCTGCTTCAGGGGGCCCTGGGCACGGCCGTGTTGCTGGCCGGGCTGGTGCTGTTCGAGCACGACGGCAAGATGGCCACCTACGGCGCGCTGGTGGTCGTGGCGGCCACGGTGCAGTGGCTGTTGTCCCGCGCTGGGCGGGGCTGAGTGCCGCACGGCGCGACAAGCGCTCACAGCCTGTAGGGACACCCCCCTGCGGTAACATCCCAACCCATTTCTATGAACGCCCCCCACACGCTGAATCACTTGCTCGACGCGGCCTCCGAGGCCCCCCGGTTGCGCGAGATCCCCTACAACTACACCTCGTTTTCCGACCGCGAAATCGTGCTGCGTCTGCTCGGCCCCCAGGCCTGGGAGCTGTTGCTGCGTCTGCGCCAGGAACGCCGCACGGGCCGCTCTGCGCGCATGCTCTACGAGGTGTTGGGGGACATCTGGGTGGTGCGTCGCAACCCGTACCTGCAAGACGATTTGCTCAACACACCGGCGCGTCGGCGCCTGCTGGTCGAGGCCTTGCAGCACCGGCTGGCCGAAGTTGAGCGCCGTCGCACCCCTGCAGACGATGCCGAGCGCGACGCCCTGGTGGGGCAGTTGCTGCAATTCGCCCAAGCGGCGGTGACACGCTTCGACGCCGAGTTCGATGCCGTTGCCGCGCTGCGCCGCAAGGCCGCGCGCACGCTGGGCAAGCACACCGCGCGCGACAACATCAAGTTCGATGGTCTGTCGCGCGTCAGCCATGTCACCGACGCCACCGACTGGCGCGTCGAATACCCCTTCGTGGTGTTGACCCCCGACACCGAGGCCGAAATGGCCGCCTTGGTCAAGGCCTGCATTGAACTGGACCTGACCATCGTGCCGCGTGGCGGCGGCACCGGCTACACCGGCGGCGCCATCCCGCTGACCTGGAAGAGCGCGGTCATCAACACCGAAAAGCTCGAAGCCATGACCGAGGTCGAACTCATCGACCTCGCGGGCGTCGATCACCCGGTGCCCACCATCTGGACCGAAGCCGGTGTGGTCACGCAGCGCGTGGCCGACGCGGCCGAGCGCGCGGGCTTTGTGTTCGCGGTCGATCCCACCTCGGCCGAAGCGTCGTGCATTGGCGGCAACATCGCCATGAACGCGGGTGGCAAGAAGGCCGTGCTGTGGGGCACGGCGCTGGACAACCTCGCCAGTTGGCGCATGGTCACGCCGGACGCGCAGTGGCTGGAGGTCACGCGCCTGAACCACAACCTGGGCAAGATCCACGACGCCGAGGTGGCGAGCTTTGAGCTGCGCTACTTCAAGGCCGATGGCAAAACCCTGCTGCGCACCGAGCGGCTGGACATCCCTGGCCACACCTTCCGCAAAGAGGGGCTGGGCAAGGACGTCACCGACAAATTTTTGAGCGGCTTGCCCGGCGTGCAAAAAGAGGGCTGCGACGGTCTCATCACCAGCGCGCGTTGGGTGGTGCACCGCATGCCCGAGCACACCCGCACCGTGTGTCTGGAATTTTTCGGCCACGCGCGCGATGCGGTGCCGAGCATCGTCGAGATCAAGGACTTCATGTTCGCCGAGCAAAAGCGCTCGGGCACGGTGTTGGCCGGACTCGAACACCTGGACGACCGCTACCTGCGCGCCGTGGGCTATGCCACCAAGAGCAAGCGCGGCGGTCTGCCCAAAATGGTCCTCATCGGCGACATCGCCGGTGACGATGCCGACGCCGTGGCGCGCGCCACGTCCGAGGTGGTGCGCATGGCCAACTCGCGCAGCGGCGAGGGCTTTGTGGCCGTCAGCGCCGAGGCGCGCAAAAAGTTTTGGCTCGACCGCAAGCGCACAGCGGCCATCAGCCGCCACACCAATGCCTTCAAGGTCAACGAGGACGTGGTCATTCCGCTGCCGCGCATGGCCGAGTACACCGACGGCATCGAGCGCATCAACATCGAGCTGTCGCTGCGCAACAAGATCGAGCTGTGTGACGAACTCGATCGCTTCCTGGCGCAAGGCGATCTGCCCCTGGGCACGACCGACGATGCCGCTGACATCGCCGCGCCGGAGCTGCTGCAAGACCGCGTGGACCAGGCCCGGGCGCACATCGCCGAGGTGCGGGGCCTGTGGCAGCAATGGTTGGTCGGGCTGGACCAGCCGCTCGACGCCAGCCACTTGCCGCAGCACGAGGTGGCGGGCTTTGCCCAAGCGGTCACGGCGGCCAATCAACCGGCGGGCGATCTGACTTGGCAGTACCTGCAAACCCATGTGTTGCGCGCAAGCTGGAAAACCCAGATCCGCACGGAACTGCAAAACATCTTCACCGGCGCGGTGTTCGCGCCCATCCTCGACGCCTGCAACGCCATCCACCAGCGCGTGCTCAAGGGCCGCGTCTGGGTGGCGTTGCACATGCACGCCGGCGACGGCAATGTGCACACCAACATCCCTGTCAACAGCGACAACTACGCCATGTTGCAGACCGCGCACGAAGCGGTGGCGCGCATCATGGTGCTGGCGCGCTCGCTCGACGGCGTGATCTCGGGTGAGCACGGCATCGGCATCACCAAGCTGGAATTCCTGACCGACGCGGAGCTGGCCAACTTTGCCCGCTACAAGGCCCAGGTCGATCCGCAAGGGCGCTTCAACAAGGGCAAGCTGCTGCGTGGCGAGGCGCTCGCGCAATTGGGCGACGACGTGCATGCCGCCGACCTGACGCACGCCTACACCCCGAGCTTTGGCCTGATGGGGCACGAGTCGCTCATCATGCAGCAGTCGGACATCGGTTCCATCGCCGCCAGCGTCAAAGACTGCCTGCGCTGCGGCAAGTGCAAGCCGGTGTGCGCCACCCACGTGCCGCGCGCCAATTTGCTCTACAGCCCGCGCAACAAGATCCTGGCCACGTCGCTGCTGATCGAGGCCTTCCTCTACGAAGAGCAAACGCGGCGCGGCATCAGCGTGCAGCACTGGCATGAGTTCGAAGATGTGGCCGACCACTGCACCGTGTGCCACAAGTGCCTGACGCCGTGCCCGGTGAAGATCGACTTTGGCGATGTCACCATGAACATGCGCAACCTGTTGCGCAAGATGGGCCAAAAGAGCTGGCGTCCCGGCAACGCGGCCGCCATGTTCATGCTCAATGCCACCAACCCCGAGACCATCAAACTGGCGCGCACGCTGATGGTCGATGTGGGCATGAAGCTGCAACGCGTCGCCCACGACGCCTTGCAGGTGCTGGCGCGCAAGCAGACCAGCGCACCCCCGGCCACGGTGGGCACGGCGCCGATCAAAGAGCAGGTCATCCACTTCGTCAACAAGAAGATGCCGGGCAAGCTGCCCAACAAGACGGCGCGCGCTTTGCTCGACATCGAAGACAAGAACTACGTGCCCATCATCCGCAACCCGCAGGGGACCACGGCGGAGTCGGAGGCGGTGTTTTATTTCCCCGGCTGCGGCTCGGAGCGCTTGTTCAGCCAGGTCGGTCTGGCCACGCAAGCCATGCTCTGGCACGCTGGCGTGCAAACCGTGTTGCCGCCGGGTTATCTGTGCTGCGGCTACCCGCAGCGCGGCAGCGGTCAATACGACAAGGCGGAAAAAATCATCACCGACAACCGGGTGTTGTTCCACCGCGTGGCCAACACGCTCAACTACCTCGACATCAAGACGGTGGTGGTGAGCTGTGGCACCTGTTACGACCAATTGGCGGGTTACAAGTTCGAGGACATCTTCCCCGGTTGCCGCATCGTTGACATCCACGAGTACCTGCTCGAAAAAGGCATCACACTCACGCCCGAGCAGGCCTCGGCCTACCTCTACCACGACCCCTGCCACAGCCCGATGAAGCTGCAAGACCCGATGAAAACGGTGAAGGCGCTGGTGGGCGAGCAAGTCATCAAGAGCGAGCGCTGCTGCGGTGAATCGGGCACGCTGGGTGTGACGCGGCCCGACATCTCGACCCAGGTGCGCTTCCGCAAGGAAGAAGAGATCCGCAAGGGCGAGGCCGCGCTGCGCGCGCAAACCGGCCAGGCGCAGGGTGACGTGAAGATCCTCACCAGTTGCCCCAGTTGCCTGCAAGGCCTGACCCGCTACGGCAACGACTTGCAAAACGGCCTGCTCGAAGCCGACTACATCGTCGTCGAGATGGCGCGCCACATCCTGGGCGAGAACTGGATGGCCGACTATGTGGCCCGCGCCAATGCCGGTGGCATTGAGCGTGTGCTGGTCTGATGACCGCAGGTTTCAAGGAGTGCTGACATGACGGCGACCACGACCACACCCCATCCCACCGACTTGGTGGTGCACGGCGCTTCGCGCCTGCTGGAAATCGGTTTTGCCGACGGCCAGACCTTTCGCATCCCGTTTGAGCTGATGCGCGTCTACAGCCCCTCGGCCGAAGTGCAGGGCCACGGGCCCGGCCAAGAGGTGTTGCAAACGGGCAAGCGCGAAGTCGGCATCGTCGAACTGGAGCCGGTCGGCAACTACGCGGTCAAACCGACGTTTTCGGACGGTCACGACAGCGGTTTGTTCACCTGGGAGTACCTGTATTTCCTGGGCTCGCAACAAGACCAGTTGTGGGCCGACTACCACCAACGTCTGCAAGCCGCCGGCGTGGACCGTGACGCGCCCATGCCCGTCGCTGGCGGTCACGCCTGCGGCAGCCACGCCCACTGAGGCGTCATCGTCCCGACAGAATTGCCCCGCACCATCACGCCACCATGAGCCGCACCCACTTTGGTTTTGAAACCGTCGACGAGCAAGACAAGGCGCGCCGCGTGCGCGGCGTGTTCGACTCCGTGGCCTCGCGTTACGACGTGATGAACGACCTCATGTCGATGGGCTTGCATCGGGTCTGGAAGCACTACACGGTCACCGTGGCCCATGTGCAAGAGGGCGACTGCGTGCTCGACATCGCGGGCGGCACCGGCGACCTGTCGATGGCCTTTGCCCGCCGCGTGGGCCCGCAGGGGCGGGTGGTGCACACCGACATCAACGAGGCCATGCTGCGCACCGGGCGCGATCGCCTGATCGACCACGGCCTGGTGCTACCCACCCTGGTCTGCGACGCCGAGCAACTGCCGTTTGCCGACGCCTCATTCGATGTGGTCAGCGTGGCCTTTGGCCTGCGCAACATGACCCACAAGGACGTGGCCTTGCGCGAGATGGCCCGCGTGCTCAAGCCCGGCGGCAAGCTGCTGGTGCTGGAGTTCTCGCGCGTGGCCAAGCCGCTGGAAAAAATCTACGACTGGTACTCCTTCAGTGTCTTGCCCAAGCTCGGGCAATGGGTGGCGGGCGACGCCGACAGTTACCGCTACCTGGCCGAGTCGATCCGCATGCACCCGGACCAGCAGGCGCTGAAAGACCTGATGAAGAATTGTGGTTTTGGACATGTGGACATTCACAACCTGACGGGCGGTGTGGTGGCCTTGCATGTTGGAATCAAGTGCTGACGCGCCAGTGGGTGCGTGCATTGTTCGGAAGAAAACAGGAGACACACATGAAACTGTGGACCGCCGTGTTGGTTGCCAGCTTGAGCCTGACCAGCCTGGAATCCTTCGCTGCCAAGCGGCTCGGAGGCGGCAAGTCGATGGGCCAGCAATCGTCCAACGTCACCCAGCGTGAGGCCGCGCGCCCTGCGCCTGCGCCCACTGCGCCGACGCAACAGGCCGCGCCCGCCGCACAGCCGGCTGCCCAACCGGCACCGGCGCCTGTGGCCGCGCAACCCCAGCGCAAGCCTTGGGGGGCCATGCTCGGCGGTCTGGCCGCTGGCCTGGGGCTGGCCTGGCTGGCGCACAGCCTGGGCTTTGGCGCCGAATTCGGTCAATTCCTGCTGTTCGCCTTGCTGGCCTTTGTGGCCATGGCCGTCATCGGCATGTTGCTGCGCCGCCGTGCCCCGGCCATCAGCGATCGCAGCCCCTACGCCTTCGAGGGCGCGGGTGCACCCGCCCAACCGCAGACCCTGCCGCAGTACAACCCCAAGAACGTGGGCAACGACGCCTCGGCACGTCCGATGGACACCGAGCCTGCCTACACACCGACCGCCACCACCCGCCAGGGGGCCATGATCGGTTCGGCCTTGGCGGGCTCGCAGACCTGGGGTATCCCGGCCGAGTTCGACACCGTGGGATTTGTCCGCGCGGCCAAGGACAACTTCATCGTGCTGCAAAAAGCCTGGGACCGTGCCGACATGGCCACGCTGCGCTCCATGATGACCGACTCCATGGTCGAGGAGATCCGCACCCAGTTGGCCGAGCGGGAGGCCCATGCGGAAGGGCAACCCAACCACACCGATGTGGTCATGCTGGAGGCGCAGCTGCTCGGCATCGAGCAAGTCAATGGCTTTTACATGGCCAGCGTCGAGTTCTCCGGCATGATCCGCGAAGAGCCTTCGGCCGGTCCGACGCCCTTCCGCGAGGTCTGGAACATGACCAAACCCCAGGACGGCAGCAGCGGCTGGCTGGTCGCGGGGGTTCAAGCCCTCGAATGAGGGGCTCTTCAAACAAGGAATAATCGGGGACTATGGCAACACAGTCCCCTTTTTCTTGGCTGGCCGACACCTTGGGCCAGTTGCCGCGTGCATGGCCACGTCAATGGCCCGGAGGCCTCGCGCAGGCGCTGACACCGCCGCCTTGGGCGATGCAGGAATTGCAGCAACGGCTGGTGCTGTTTCTCAACCATGTGCTGATGAACGAACCCGCGGCGCGCGAGCGCTTGCGCCGGGTCAGTGGCCGCAGCGTGCAGGTGTGCTGGCGCGATCAACAACTGCATGGCCGCTTCACCCCAGCGGGTTTGCTCGAACTCTGCGATGCAGCCGATTCCGGTGCCGATCTGGTGTTGCGTGTCAGCCAGGACTCGCCGCTGGAGCTGGCACGGCTGGCCTTGCAAGGCGAGAAGCCGCCGGTGCGCATCGAAGGTGATGTGCAATTGGCCGCCGAAGTCAATTGGCTGATCGACCATGTGCGCTGGGAGCCCGAGGAAGACCTGGCCCGCCTGATCGGCGATGCGCCGGCCCACACCGTGGTGCAAACCGCGCAGCGTCTGGCACAAGCCCTGCGTGCGTTTGTGCAGCAGCGCGCGGCACGGAAGGCCCAGGCATGAACCGTTTGCTGCGTGGGGCGTTCATCTTGTGGGTCGTGCTGCGACACGGCTTGGACGAGCTGGTGTTGTCGAGCTTTCGCCATCCCTGGTTGCGCTTGCTGGCGCGGCTGGTGTCGGTGGGACGCGATCTGCGCGCGCCACGCGGCGTGCGTCTGCGCGAGGCCCTGGAACGCTTGGGGCCCATCTTCGTCAAGTTCGGTCAGGTGCTCTCGACCCGGCGCGACCTGTTGCCGCCGGACATCGCCGAAGAGCTGGCCAAGCTGCAAGACCGGGTGCCGCCCTTCGCGTCGGATGTGGCCGTGGCCATCATCGAGCGTGCTTATGGTCGCCGCATCGACGAAGTGTTTGTCGCGTTCGAGCGCGTGCCCGTGGCCAGTGCTTCCATTGCCCAGGTGCATTTCGCCACCTTGAAGGACCGCGACGGTCGCCTGCGCGAGGTGGCCGTCAAGGTGTTGCGCCCGGGCATGCTCACCGTCATCGACAAAGACCTGGCCTTGATGCGCATGATGGCGACCTGGTTGGAACGCCTGTCACACGACGGCAAACGGCTCAAGCCACGCGAGGTGGTGGCCGAGTTCGACAAGTACCTGCACGACGAGCTCGACCTCATCCGCGAAGCGGCCAACGCCGCGCAACTGCGCCGCAACATGGAGGGGCTGGACCTGGTGCTGATCCCCGAAATGTTCTGGGACTTCTGCCGCACCGACGTGTTGGTGATGGAGCGCATGCACGGCATTCCCATCAGCCAGGTTGCACGTTTGCGCGAGGCGGGCGTGGACATCCCGAAGCTGGCCCGCGATGGCGTGACCATCTTTTTCACCCAGGTGTTTCGCGACGGCTTTTTCCATGCCGACATGCACCCGGGCAACATCATGGTCAGCGTCGATCCAGCCACGTTCGGCCGTTACGTATCCTTGGACTTCGGCATCGTCGGCACCCTCACCGAGTACGACAAGGAATACCTGGCGCAAAACTTCACCGCCTTCTTCCGCCGCGATTACAAGCGCGTGGCCGAGTTGCACATCGAGTCGGGCTGGGTCCCGGCCCACACCCGCGTGGACGAACTCGAAGCCGCGATTCGCGCCGTGTGTGAGCCCTATTTCGACCGACCACTGAAAGAAATTTCGCTGGGCATGGTGCTGATGCGCTTGTTCCAGACCTCGCGCCGCTTCAACGTCGAGATCCAGCCGCAACTCGTGTTGCTGCAAAAAACCCTGCTCAACATCGAGGGCCTGGGCCGCGAACTCGACCCAGACCTGGACCTGTGGAGCACGGCCAAACCGTTCCTGGAAAAGTGGATGCTGGAGCAGATCGGCCCGAAAAAGCTCTGGGAGCAATTGCGCGCCGAAGCCCCGCGCTACGCCAAGCTGATTCCGGAGTTGCCGCGTCTGGTGCACGACTACCTGGCCCAGCGCCCGCACGACCTGGGCCCGCAGTTGCAGCGCCTGATCGAGGAGCAGCGCACCACCAACCGGCTGTTGCAGCGCGTGTGGTGGGTCATCGTCGGCTTCATCGCCGGTTTGCTGGCGGTGCAGGTGCTGGTGCGCGTTCCCTACTGAAGCTGATTCATCGAACCCCTGAGACCGGTCATGTTGCTCACGCTCGTCATCGTCTACCTGCTCATCACCATCTCCATTGGCTTGCTGGCGGCGCGACGCGTCAAGAGCTCGGCCGACTTCGCGGTGGCGGGTCACAAGCTGCCCCTCATCATGATCGTCACCACCACCTTCGCCACCTGGTTTGGCTCAGAGACGGTGTTGGGCATCCCGGCCAAGTTCGTCAACGGCGGGCTCCACAGCGTGGTGGAAGACCCGTTTGGCGCGGGCACTTGCCTGATCTTGGTGGGCATGTTCTTCGCCGCGCGCCTGTACCGCATGAACCTGCTGACCATCAGCGATTTCTTTCGCGAGCGTTTCGGTCGCGGTGTCGAGGTGGTGTGCTCGCTCATCATCATGCTCAGCTACCTGGGTTGGGTGTCGGCGCAGATCACAGCGCTGGGCCTGGTGTTCAACCTGCTGTCGGGTGGTGCCATCGAGATGGGGCAGGGCATGTTGATTGGTGTGTTGGTCATCCTGGCCTACACCTTGTTTGGCGGCATGTGGTCGGTCGCGGTGACCGACTTCGTGCAGATGATCATCCTGGTCGGCGGCCTCGCCACCCTGGCGGTGTTTGCCGGTGATCTGGCCGGCGGCGCGGACAAGGTGCTGGCGCTGGCGGCCAGCCGCGACATGTTCCAGTTTCTGCCCGAGCCCAATTTCAAGGACGTGGTGTTCTTCATCGCGGCGGCCATCACCATGATGCTGGGGTCCATCCCGCAGCAGGACGTGTTCCAGCGTGTCATGTCCGCCGACAGCGTGCGCTCGGCCACGCGCGGCCCGGTGATTGGCGGCATCTGCTACATCCTGTTCGCCTTTGTGCCCATGTTTTTGGTCACCAGCGCCTTGGTCATCATGCCCGAGCAGGCCCAGACCCTGCTGCGCGACGACCCGCAAAAGGTTTTGCCCACGCTGGTCCTGGAGCACATGCCCTTTGTCATGCAAGTGCTGTTCTTCGGCGCCTTGCTGTCGGCCATCCAGTCCTGTGCCTCCGCCACGTTGCTGGCCCCGAGTGTGACCTTCGTCGAAAACATCTGGCGCCAGTTCCACCCGCACATGAGCGACCGCCAAGAGCTGCGCACCATGCGCCTGACGGTGCTGGTGTTTGCCGCGTTGGTGCTGACCTACGCCGTCTGGATGAAGGGCACCTCGATTTACGAGATGGTGTCCGGCGCTTATCAGGTGACTTTGGTGGGCGTGTTCGTGCCCCTGACCTTTGGCTTGTACTGGCAACGCGCCACCACCCAGGGGGCGGTGTTCGCCATCGTGTTGGGTCTGCTGGCTTGGTTGCTGTTCTTGACCACGCCAGCGGGTGAGGAATTCCCGGCGCAGCTCGCCGGGGTGTTGGCCAGTTTGAGCGGCATGCTGTTGGGATCGCTGGGACCGCAGGCCATTCGCAACGCCCACGGCAGCCACCACCGCGTGCCCGGCCTGGCCTGAACCCGCGCCGGGGCTTGAAGAAGGGGCCGCCGCCTATAATTTCAGGCTTTGCGTTCACTGCCTGTTTCAGGTCTTCTGCCATGCCCATCTATGCCTACAAATGCGCGTCCTGCGGCCATGCCAAGGATGTCCTGCAAAAGATCTCCGATCCCGCCCTGACCGAGTGTCCGGCCTGCGGCCAGTCCAGTTTCGCCAAGCAGCTCACCGCGGCGGGCTTTCAGCTCAAGGGCTCGGGCTGGTATGCCACCGACTTCAAGGGCGGCTCCTCCGGGAGCGCGGGCAGCGCCAGCAGTGCCGAGAGCGCCAGTGCGACAACGACCGAGACCACCAGCGCCGCCGGTGCCTGTGGTGGTTCTTGCGCCTGCCACTGAGCCCGACACCGAAAGCCATCCATGCCGATCAAGAAATACCTGCTCGCCGGCCTGTTGGTCTGGACGCCGCTGGCGATCACCGTCGCGGTGCTGAGCTGGTTGGTCGATTCGCTCGATGGCATCTTCATCGGCACGCTGACCAAGCTGCACATCTTTCCCCAAGACACCCTGCACTGGCTCGCGGCCGTGCCGGGCTTGGGGTTGATTCTGGTCGCCATCGGCTTGCTGTTCACGGGGGCGCTGGTCTCCAACGTGGCCGGGCGCTGGTGGGTGCGGCAATGGGATCGCCTGTTCACCCACATTCCCATCGTCAAATCCATCTACACCAGCGTCAAAAAGGTCTCGGACACGCTGTTCTCTGACGGCGGTAACGCGTTTCGCAAGGCCTTGCTGGTGCAGTACCCGCGCCAGGGCCTGTGGACCATCGCCTTTCAGACGGGCACGCCGTCGGGCGAGGTGGCGGGCAAGATTGGCCAGCCCGACCTCATCAGCGTGTATGTGCCCACCACGCCCAACCCCACCAGCGGTTTTTTCCTGGTGGTGCCGCGCAGCGAGGTGATGGAGTTGGACCTCAGCGTCGATGAGGCCCTGACTTATGTGATTTCCATGGGTGCCGTCTCGCCCGGCACGCCTGCTTCCCAAGAAAAGAGAAACTGAACATGTCCATGCGTTCCCACTACTGCGGTCTGGTGACCGAAGCCCTGATCGGTCAGACCGTCACCCTGTGCGGCTGGGTCAACCGCCGCCGCGATCACGGGGGCGTGATCTTCATCGACCTGCGCGACCGCGAAGGCCAGTGCCAGGTGGTGTGTGATCCGGATCGTCCGGAGATGTTCAAGATCGCCGAAGACCTGCGCAACGAGTTCTGCGTGCAGGTCAAGGGCCTGGTGCGCGCGCGCCCCGAGGGCACGACCAACGATGGCCTCAAGAGCGGCAAGATCGAAATTCTGTGCCACGAGCTGGTGGTCCTCAACGCCTCGGTCACCCCGCCGTTCCAGATCGACGACGACAACCTGTCCGAGACCACGCGCCTGACGCACCGCGTGCTCGACCTGCGCCGCCCCTACATGCAGCGCAACCTGATGCTGCGCTACAAGGTGGCGATGGAGGTGCGCAAGTACCTCGACGAGAACGGCTTCATCGACATCGAGACGCCCATGCTCACCAAGAGCACGCCCGAAGGCGCGCGCGACTACCTGGTGCCCAGCCGCGTGCACGACGGCCAGTTCTTCGCCTTGCCGCAGTCGCCGCAGCTGTTCAAGCAGTTGCTGATGGTGGCGGGCTATGACCGCTACTACCAGATCACCAAGTGCTTCCGCGACGAAGACCTGCGCGCCGACCGTCAGCCCGAGTTCACCCAGATCGATATCGAGACCTCGTTCCTGACCGAGCAGGAAATCCGCGACATGTTCCAGGGCATGATCAAGCGCGTGTTCCACAACACCTTGGGCATCGACCTGGGCGAGTTCCCCGTGATGGCCTACAGCGAGGCCATGCACCGCTTCGGCTCGGACAAGCCCGACCTGCGCGTGAAGATGGAATTCACCGAACTCACCGACGTCATGGCCGATGTGGACTTCAAAGTCTTCAGCGCCCCCGCCACCATGAAGGGCGGTCGCGTGGTGGCCTTGTGCGTGCCCGGTGGCGGCACCATGCCGCGCAGCGAGATCGACGGCTACACCGAATTCGTCAAGATCTACGGTGCCAAGGGCCTGGCCTGGATCAAGGTCAACGAACTGGCCAAAGGCCGCGACGGTTTGCAGTCGCCCATCGTGAAGAACCTGCACGACAAGGCCATCGAGGAAATCTTGAAGCGCACGGGCGCCAAGGATGGCGACATCCTGTTCTTCGGCGCCGACAAGGCCAAGATCGTCAACGATGCCATCGGTGCGTTGCGCCTGAAGATCGGTCACAGCGAACTGGGCAAAAAGAACGGTCTGTTCGAAGACCGCTGGGCACCGATGTGGGTGGTCGACTTCCCCATGTTCGAGCACGATGACGAGGAAGACCGCTGGACGGCGGTGCACCACCCCTTCACCGCGCCGAAGGACGGTCACGAAGACTGGATGGTCACTGCGCCCGAGAAGTGCATCGCCAAAGGCTACGACATGGTGTTGAACGGCTGGGAAATCGGCGGCGGTTCAGTCCGTATCCACCGCGCCGATGTGCAGCAAAAGGTGTTCGACGCCTTGAAGATCAGCCCCGAGGAAGCCCAGGTGAAATTCGGCTTCCTGCTCGACGCGCTGCAATACGGCGCACCGCCGCACGGTGGCCTGGCCTTTGGCCTGGACCGCATCATCACCTTGATGACGGGGGCCGAATCCATCCGCGACGTGATCGCCTTTCCCAAGACCCAGCGCGCCCAGTGTCTGCTCACGCAAGCACCGTCGCTGGTCGACGAAAAGCAGTTGCGCGAACTGCACATCCGCCTGCGCAACCCGCAGCCGGTGGCCTGATCTACTCGCCCAGGTCGATGACGCTGGCCCAGGGCAGGGCGGCGTCGGCCTCGTAATCGGCGACCAGCCAAGCCCGGTCCGTCTGTTCGGCGGCGTCGCTCAAAAACGATCGCAAGACCGCGACGCTGGCCATGTCCAGCGCCGTGTAGGGCTGGTCCAGCCCGGTCAGCGTGGCACCGCTGGCGAGCGTCGCCACCAAGCCCACTTTGCGACGACTGCCCGTCGAGAGCATGTACAGCGCCTTGTCCTGGTGTGGGTCCAGGTCCAGCGCCTGCGCCAACGCGGTTTGCAAGTCGGTGTCCCAGTGCGGAAACAGCGGGCGCAATCGTTGCCACACCTGAGTGGGTGTGAGCGCGTCGTCGTCGGGCAAGTGCAGATCCAGATGGCAGGCCCCGGGCACGCGGCCCGGTGCGTCGCCGCACAGTTGACGCAACAGCCACGTCTTGCCCCGGCCCTCACCGCCCGTGATGGCGCTCAGGCCGGCGGGAATGTCGAGGTTCAGGCTGTCTGCCTGTGCTCCGTTGGCCGGACCGCGCAGGTCGCGCACGGACCACACGCACAGGCGATCGGGTTCCAGCAGTCGATGGGTCCACATGGGCCGCGATGCTAGCAGCGCATGCGCTAGGATGAACTTCATGGTTGAGCCCCTGCACCCCTTGGACGAACACCGACACCGCCTGCCGGATGGACGCCATCTGGCCTGTTCTCGCGTGGGAGACGCCCATGCCGAGGATGTGCTACTGTGCCTGCCAGGTCTGTTGGAAACCCGGCGCAGCTTTGACGCGGTGTTGCAGGCGGCCCAGGCGCACACGGGTTTGCATGCCGTGGCCCTGGACCCCGCGGGGCGGGGGGATTCGTCACCGCTGACGGATGACACGGGCTACAGCATGGCCCGCTATCTGGAGGACATCCGTCACCTCATCGCCACCGAGTGGATGCATGGCCCGCCGCGGCGCTTGCATGTGCTGGGCACGAGCATGGGGGGCATCTTGGGCATGTACCTGGCCAGCGACACCACGCTGCCGGTACGCACCCTCATCCTCAACGATGTGGGCTTGAGCTTTTATTGGGTCTCGATGTATGGCCTGTACGACGGCATGAAGCGCGGCATGGCGCCGACCACGCCCGAGGCCTTGGCGGCGCAGTTGGGTGTGACGCCCGGTGTGTTGCGAGCGGTGCAGTCGCCCGCGCATTTCGATCTGCCGTATCGCAAGGACTGGAAGGGTATGCGGTTTGCGCAGGTGCTGCAGCATTACAGCGGCGCGGTGCGGCTGGTGCATGGCGGCGCGTCCGGTGTGTGCCTGGACGCGCAGGTGCAGGAGTTGCGCCAGCACTTCGCGTACGCCCGCGTGCTCACGGTCGAGGGCGCGGGGCACCCGGTGCCGTTCACGCCCGCGGTGTGCGACTTTGTGTTGGCCGATCTGGTGACCGCGCCCGTGCGCAGCTCGGCGCGAGAGCCTGTGCCAGACGTTCTGGCACCCCCGCAGGACTCGGCCACTTCGCCGCCATCGCCGTCGCACACGGCTGCCGTCGACGCGCCCGAGAAGTCACACCGGGGTTGGTGGCACCGGCTGCGCGACAAGTTCCGCTGAGGCGCACCGATGTCGCTGTTTCGGATTGCCACCTACAACATCCACAAGGGCGTGCAGGGCCTGGGTCCGCGTCGCCGGCTGGAGATCCACAACCTGGGCCATGCGGTCGAGCAGTTCGATGCCGACTTGATTTGCCTGCAAGAGGTGCGCGCTTTCAACCGCCAGCAGGCGCGGCGCTTTCAGCATTGGCCCGATCAGGGGCAGGCCGAGTTTCTGGCCCCCGAGGGCTACAGCGCGGCCTATCGCACCAATGCCGTGACGCGCCACGGCGAGCATGGCAATGCCCTGCTCAGTCGCTGGCCGCTGCTGTGGCACCAGCACGAGAACATCTCCGACCACCGCTTCGAGCAGCGCGGTCTGTTGCACGCCGAGGTGCTGGTGAAGACGCGCAGCCTGCATGTCATCGTGGTGCACCTGGGGCTGCTGCACGCCAGCCGCGTGCGCCAGATTCGCCAACTGCACGACTACATCGGTCGTGAGGTGCCACCGCACGCAGCGCTGGTGGTGGCAGGCGACTTCAACGACTGGGGCGACACCGTCGAGACCATGATGGCGGGCTTTGGTTTGTTCAACCACCCCGAGCGCCCAGTGCCCACGTTTCAGTCGCGCTTGCCGCTGGTGCAACTGGACCATGTGTACGCGCGCGGTTTGAGCGCGGTGCGCAGCTTCACCCCACGCGGTGCGATCTGGGGGCGCATGTCGGACCACTTGCCGCTGTTGGTGGACTTTGATTGGGACCGCGCATGAGCCATGCCCTCGCCACCCCGTCGCTGGAGCTGCTGTGTGGCGGGGCCGAGTTTTTCCCGTCGCTGGTGGCGGCCATCGATGGCGCGGAACGCGAAGTGCTGATCGAGACCTACATCTTCGACGTCGCCGATGCCGGCGAGCACGTGGCCTTGGCCCTGATCCGTGCCGCGCAGCGCGGCGTGGCTGTGCGCCTCTTGATCGACGGTGCGGGCACGGGCGCGCTGCCCTCAACGTGGGCCGAGCGCCTGGCCCGCGCGGGGGTGGATTGCCGTGTGTTTTCGCCGCTCAATTTCTGGCACCTGTTTGGGTTTTGGCGACCGAGTCGCTGGCGTCGCCTGCATCGCAAGCTCTGCGCCATCGATGCGCGGGTCGCCTTTTGTGGCGGCATCAACCTGATCGACGACTGGCGCGAGTTGGGCAGCACGCAGCGCCTGCGCGCACCGCGTCTGGACTATGCGGTGCGCATCACCGACCGCACACTGGTGCGCGCCATCGTCGACACCATGAGTCAGCTCTGGGCCCGGCTCGATGTGGTGCAGGAGTTGCGCAGCCACGATGTGCAAGGCCTGTTCGACGCCCTGCGCCGCAGCGAGGTGGTGGTGTTGCCCACGGGCGGTCAGGCGCGGTTGGTGCTGCGCGACAACCTGCGCTACCGCGCCACCATCGAGGCCACTTACCGCCATGCCATCGGCGCGGCACGCCACGACATCGTCATCGCCTGCGCGTATTTCTTTCCCGGTCGCCGCCTGCGACTGGCCTTGCAGCGCGCAGCGCGACGCGGCGTGCGGGTGCGCTTGCTGCTGCAAGGCGACTACGAATACTTCGTGGCCTACCACGCGGCGCGCAAGCTCTATGGTCAATTGCTCAATGCGGGCGTTGAAATTCACGAATACCACGCCGGCCATTTGCACGCCAAGGTGGCGGTCATCGACGGGCATTGGGCCACGGTGGGCTCGTCCAACCTCGATCCCTTGAGCCTGTTGCTGGCGCGCGAGGCCAATGTGGTGGTGCGCGATCGCGTGTTCGCACAACGCCTGCACGACAGCTTGCAACAAGCCCTGGCGCAAGGGGCGGCGCCGGTTGATCCGATGAGCTATGCCCAGCGGCCCTGGTGGCAGCGCGGCATCGACAGCCTGGCCTCGTCGCTGTTGCGACTGGGCGTGTTCCTAACGGGCATGCGTTATTGAGGTCGCCCGAATCCGCAAGAGCCCGAACGCAGAGGGGACAAAACAAGGCTGCTACCATCGTCTGCATGAAGTCCCCCACGCTCCACGACGAAGGCACGCCGGTGTCGGTCAAGATCCGCGAGCGGATCGCCACCGCGCGCAAGCGTTTCCACGCCAACGACAACATCGCCGAGTTCATCCAGCCGGGTGAACTCGAAGCCTTGCTCGACGAGGTGGAAATCAAGATGCGCGGCGTGCTGGAGAGCCTGGTCATCGACACCGACAGCGACCACAACACCGCCGACACGGCGCGCCGCGTGGCCAAGATGTATGTGCAAGAGGTCTTCCGGGGTCGCTACGTCGCCGCCCCGACCATCACCGAGTTTCCCAACGCCGAGCACCTCAACGAGCTGATGATCGTCGGCCCCATCGTCGTGCGCAGCGCGTGCAGCCACCACTTCTGTCCGGTGATCGGCAAGCTGTGGATTGGTGTGCTGCCCAACGAACGCACCAATGTGATTGGCCTGTCCAAATACGCGCGTCTGGCCGAATGGGTCATGGGCCGTCCGCAAATTCAAGAAGAAGCGGTGGTGCAACTGGCCGACCTCATCCAGGAAAAAACCCAGCCCGATGGCCTGGCCCTGGTGATGGAGGCGAGCCACTACTGCATGTCCTGGCGCGGTGTGAAAGACATGGACAGCAAGATGATCAACTCCGTCATGCGCGGGGCGTTCCTCAAGGATGCCAACCTGCGCCGCGAATTCCTCTCCCTCATTCCGAAGAAGGACTGAACATGCTGGTCCGTTTGCTCTATGTCAGCCGTGCCGTCAAGGCCGACGACTCCGAAGCCACCGAATCCATCCTCGCCAGCGCGCGGGCTTACAACCTGAACCACGGCATCACCGGCATCCTGTGCTACGGCGGCGGTGTGTTCCTGCAAGCGCTCGAAGGCGGGCGCAACCAGGTCAACGAGCTCTACAACATCATCATCAAAGACCATCGTCACAAGGACGTGGTCTTGTTGCACTACGAAGAAATTTCGGAGCGTCGCTTCGCCGGCTGGACCATGGGCCATGTGCGCCTCGATCGCCTGAACCCATCCATCGTGTTGAAGTACTCCGAGACCGCCGAACTCGACCCCTACGCGGTGTCGGGCCATGTGTCGTTCTCGTTGCTCGAAGAACTCATGGCCACTGCGTCCATCGTCGGTCGCGCGTGAGCGCGGCAACGCATCCACTTCTGCTGGGCTGCGATTTTTCGAGCAGCCCCTCCAAACGCAAACCCATCGTCCAAGCCCTCGGTCGCAGCGACGGCCGCGTGGTGCAGCTCGATGCGCTGCTGCGCTTTGAAACCCTCGATGACTGGGCCCACTGGCTGGCCGAACCCCGCCCCTGGGTGGGCGGCTTTGACCTGCCGTTTGGCCTGCCACGCGAGTTGGTGCAACACCTGGGCTGGCCCACCGACTGGCTGGCCTGCATGCGCCACTACGCCGCCCTCAGCCGCGCCGAGATCCGCGACACCTTTGCGGCGTTTTGTCAGGCGCGGCCCGTGGGTCAGAAATTTGCGCACCGCGCCACCGACGGACCGGCAGGCTCCAGCCCGTCCATGAAATGGGTCAATCCGCCCGTGGCCTACATGCTGCACGCGGGCGTGCCGCGACTCATCGACGCTGGCGCGGTGTTTCCGGGCTTGCACATGCCGCTCCATAGCGACGCCGCCACCCGACGCGTCGCGCTGGAGGCTTACCCGGGTTTACTGGCGCGCGAATGCGTGGGCGTGGCCAGTTACAAAAGCGACGACAAGGCCAAGCACACGCCCGAGCGTTTGTTGGCGCGCAAGCAGATCGTGCATGCCCTCGATCTTGGGCAGACACGCCTCGCGCTGCGTCTCAAACTCAGCCACGCCCAACACGACGCACTGGTGGCCGACGCCAGCGGCGACAGCCTCGACGCCGTGCTGTGCCTGGTGCAAGTCGCGTGGGCGCAGGCGCAACATGCGGCCGGTCATGCGCGCTATGGCTTGCCTGCGTGCGACGCGCTGGAGGGGTGGATCGTCAGCGCTCCGAGTTCAGGTCCGGAATCCGATTGAAGGCGATGCGCATGGGCGCGTGGTCCAGCCCCGCCTGCGCACTGGCGAAGTACACCGTGTTTTTGCCGTGCTTGCGGTTGAGCGCGTCGATGGCGCTGAGCAGGCGGGCGCGTTGCGCGCTGCTGCGCGTGGGCGGGGCCGGTGAGGCCATTGCGGTCGCTGCCACAGGTGCATCGGCAAACAGGTCCGGCGTGTGCTGGCCCACAGGCACCAGGCCGTGCAACTGCACACCCACCGCCTTGGGGCGGAGCAGGGCGTGCAAGCCGCTGTGCCACAGCGTGTCGAGTGTGCGCAGCAGCACGGCGGTGTCTTGCGTCTCGGGCACCTGCGCCCAACGCTCGCTCCCGTCGCGCCCGCGCTCGCAACGCACGTGCACGCTCAGGCTGGTGGCGTAAAACCCCTGCGTGCGCAATCGCATGGCGGCCTTTTGCGTCAAGCGGTTCAACACGGCCCAGGCACCTTGCGCGTGGCGCAAGTCGGGCGGCAACACATGCGAATGCCCGAGGGAACGCGCCGTGGTGCGACGCGGTTCGTACCACTGCCCGCGCAGCTTGTCGTGCATCTCGGCCCCCACCACGCCGCCCCAGGCCGTGACCAACACCTCACGCGGCGCATGCAGCAGTTGCGCCATCGTCGTGATGCCGCAGCGCGCCAAGCGCCGCTCCATGCGCGGGCCAATGCCGTTGATGGCCGACACCGGCAAGCCGTACAGGCGCTCGGGCAACTCATGCGCCTCGATCACCGTCAGCCCGTCGGGCTTGTGCAGGTCGCTGGCGAGCTTGCCCAACAAGGTGTTGGGCGCGATGCCCACCGAGGTGCGCATGCACTCACCCACCTCGGCCAGCAGCGCGGTCTTGATGCGCTGCGCCAGTTGCAAGGCCCGCTCGCGCTCGCACCAACGGCCCGTCAACTCGCACTCCATCTCGTCGATGGACAACACCTGCCGCACGGGGGCCAGCCGGTCCACCACCGCCACGGCGCGGTGGTGCAGCTCGACGTACTTAGCGTGGTCGGCCTCGATCAGCACGATGTCTGGACAACGCCGCCTTGCCTCGGCCACGCCCGTGCCCGTGCGCACGCCAAAGGCCCTGGCTTCGTAACTGGCGGCGATGCAGCACGACGAGTCCGCCATCACCGGCACCACCCCCACCGCCCGCCCGCGCAGGGCCGGGTTGAGCTGCTGCTCGACCGAGGCGAAGTAGCTGTTGAAGTCGATGAAGAGGGAGCGGAGCATGGATTAGCTCCGGTGGGTGGCTATGGAGTGGCTGATGAACTTCCAAAGTTCAATCAATCCTTTGTTCAATAGTTTTAAATGGTTATATTCAAGGCTGTAGTGAACCCATTCCAAGTATGGAAGCATTGAGGATCTTTGATTGCTGTGCATGCATACAGTATCCAGGGGTAGGCCAGTGGTGTCAAAGATCTTTTCGTGGGTTTGCTGCGTGTGGAGCCTGGCGGGTGCGACGTTATCCGCTGGTTTGCAAGTCACATCAAAGTTATGTTCCTGAGTCCGCAACCATGAAATCTCTTGGCACCGCATTGCTGGCCTTGTGCCTTTCCGGCAAAGACCATCTCTATTCGCTTTTATGGGGTGGTCCAAGTCCTATTCGATTCAGAACCTGTGTATTGAAGCCGTATGAATCGACCCGGAACCTGTAGACACCTTCGAGCCTCAAACCTGAGGCCTAATAGGAGGTGCCATGAATCAAAAGCGATTTCCAGAGGAATTCAAGATCGAAGCGGTCCGCCAGATCGTTGAGCGGG
>Ga0255166_1000025_pt1 | contig 147367 bp, 138 predicted proteins | sample Atl_Cont_RepC_8d_FD_186013 | JGI IMG/M metagenome (GOLD analysis project Ga0255166, IMG submission 186013) | Freshwater microbial communities from Altamaha River, Georgia, United States - Atl_Cont_RepC_8d | ecosystem: Environmental > Aquatic > Freshwater > River | place: USA: Georgia...
GGCATCGCGAATCTTTGGCACGCCCCTGCTGATTCACCCCAGAAAGCTGGATGTGATTCTCTCGGTGATTGGCCCCCGTTTGGGGTTGGCCATGTCAGACGATTCGCAAGCACTCATCAAGCACTTGGCTTCGCAAGCCTCGCCTGTCAATCCCACGGCGCTGACATCGAACATTGCTGTCATCAGCGTGTCTGGAACATTGGTCCGTCGCGCTGCAGCAGTCGATGCGGCTTCGGGCCTGACAAGCTACGCGGCCATCAGTGCGCAGCTTGCGCAAGCTGTGCGTGATCCGGCTGTCAATGCGATTTTGCTGGACATTGATTCACCAGGCGGTGAGGCCGGTGGGGCGTTTGATCTGGCGGACCAGATCATCGCAGCAAGGCAAAGCAAACCCATCTGGGCTGTTGCCAACGACGACGCTTTCTCGGCGGCGTATGCCATTGCCAGCGCGGCCAGTCGGGTCTATGTCACTCGGACGGGAGGCGTGGGCTCTGTTGGGGTGATCGCATTGCATGTGGATCAGTCTCAGCGGGACGCTATGAGCGGGCTTCGCTACACGGCGGTGTATGCCGGGGACCGCAAGAACGACATGTCGCCCCATGCACCCTTGTCCACCGATGCGGCGCAGGCCCTGCAGACCGAAGTGGACCGGCTGTATGGCCTGTTCGTGTCGACGGTCGCAGCCAACCGAAACCTTTCTGCACAAGACGTTCAAGACACCGAAGCAGGGCTGTATTTCGCGAAAGACGCGATTGATGCCGGTCTAGCCGACGTGGTCGGGACGCTTGACGACGCACTGCTTGCTCTGAGTGAAGAGCTCCACACGCAATCGACATCCATCGCGCGAATACAAGGTTCGGGCCGCGAGATGGGGATCTCTACGCCCGGATCGTCCATGAAAAGGAGTGTTTGCATGCAAAACGATGCAACCCAAGCTGCCGATGGGCAGACAACCCAAAAAGAGCAATCTCAATCAACCGACCAGGCGAGCGCTGGAACTGGGCCTACCCAAGGCAGCGATACCTCGCAAGACGCAGGGGGCGAAACCAGTGCACAGGTGCAAGCCAGTGCTGCTGGTCAAAGCCACGACATCAAGGCGGCCAGTGCTCAGGTGCTGGCGATTGCCGAGATGTGTCTTCTGGCCGGGAAGGCCGAGATGACAGCGGGCCTGATCGAGCGTGGTGTTTCGGTTGACCAGGCGCGCAAGGAGCTTCTGGCGGCCAAGGCTTCTGCATCTCCCGAGATCTCCAGCCGCATCTTGCCGGAGGCAGGAACCCAAACCCAAACCAAGCCCGAAGACAGCCCTGTCGTTCGGGCCGCGAAGCAGCGCGCTCAAAACCAGCGTGATGCAGCGCAAGTCAACCACCGTTAATAGGAGAAGCTGATGACTGCCATTACCAATGATCTCACCTTGGGCGACCTGCTGAAGTACGAAGAGGAAAACCTGTACTCCCGTGATCAGGTCACGGTTGTGTCCGGGCAGATCTTGAAGCTCGGAACAGTGATTGGCCGAGTGAGTGCCACCCAAAAAATCAAAGCCCTCGACCCTTCTGCGACCGATGGCTCAGAGGTTGCCGCTGGCGTGGTGCTGCAAAGCATCGATGCCAGTGCCGCAGAAAAAACCAACGGCCTGATCGTCTCGCGTCAAGCCATCGTGGCCGATCACGCGTTGATCTGGCCCGCCGTCATCACCACGGAAGAAAAAACCGCAGCCATCGCTCAACTCGAAGCGATCGGCGTCCTCGTTCGTCAAGGAGTCTAAGCAATGAACAATCCTTTCCAGTCCCCTGCGTTTTCGATGACGGCGCTCACCGCTGCCATCAACATCCTGCCCAATCAGTTCGGCAAGCTCGATCAGCTCAACTTGATGCCTGCCCGCCCTGTGCGCTTTCGTCAGATTGCTGTGGAAGAGCGAAACGGCGTTCTGAACCTGCTGCCCACGCTGCCCGTGGGTGCGCCTGGCACGGTGGGAAAGCGCGGTCGCCGCACTCTGCGCTCGTTCATCATCCCGCACATTCCGCACGACGATGTGGTGCTGCCAGAAGAGGTTCAAGGTCTGCGCGCCTTTGGCTCTGAGACCGACACCGAAACCATCGCAAACGTGATGACCGAGCATCTGCAGTCGATGCGCAACAAGCACGCCATCACGCTGGAGCATTTGCGCATGGGCGCACTCAAGGGCGTGATTCTGGATGCGGATGGCTCGGTTCTCTACAACCTCTTCGATGAGTTCGGTATTGAGCCCAAGGAATTCAACTTCGCGCTCAACAACGAGAAAACCGACGTCAAGAAAAAGTGCCTGGACCTCAAGCGCTACCTTGAACTCAACCTCAAGGGCGAGTACATGACCGGCGTTCGCGTACTGGTTTCGCCGGAGTTCTTCGATCTGCTGACGGCCCACCCCAATGTGGTCAAGGCGTATCAGTGGTACCAGGAGAGCCTGGCGCTGCGTGCAGACCAACGCACAGGCTTTACCTTTGCGGGCGTCACCTTCGAGGAGTATCTGGGCCAGGCCTCCGATGTGGATGGCAATGTGCGCAAGTTCATTGCTTCTGGCGAAGGCCATGCCTTCCCCGAGGGCACGTTGGACACTTTTGCCACCTACTTTGCTCCGGCTGACTTCAATGAGACGGTCAACACGCTGGGGCAGCCCCTGTACGCCAAGCAAGAGCCTCGCGAATTTGGTCGCGGCACGGATCTGCATACGCAGAGCAATCCGCTGCCGATGTGCCATCGACCGGGGCTCTTGGTCAAACTTCTGGCCAGCTGATGTCACGCGATCCGTTTGCACTGGGTGTCAAACGGCTGTTCGCAAGTTTGGGCTCTCCGGCGCAGTACAGCACTGTTGCCGGGGAGACCATCGAGCTCAAGGTCATCAGCAAGGCACCGGATTCGATGCAGGATTTCGGCCAGTCGCATCTGGCGGTGACCTCGTATCGGTTTGACTTGCAAGCCTCAGATGTCACCCGGCCTCAAGAGGGCGATCGCCTGACGTGGCGGGGAGTCATTTTTGTCATTCAGGGCGATGCACTGGTTGACCGTGATCGCTTGATCTGGACTGTAAGTGCCTACCCCTTGCCTGACTATCCTTCGACGGGGAGGTGAGCATGAGCGTGCGACTCCTGGCTGCTCTTCAAGGAGACCTCTCCAAGATGATGGAGCAGGAACTCAACTCCGCGCGGGTGGCGGTGACCACCGGCGTGCGAGAGGCGACACAGGGCCTCAAGAGTGAATTGCGCTCGCAGATCGAAGGGTCTGGTCTGGGCTCGCGTCTGGCCAACACCTGGCGTGGGGAGGTGTACCCGAAGGGACGCCCCAGTCTGGGATCGGCAGGGCTTGTGTACAGCCGCGCACCGGTTGTTGTTGCGGCGCACGACCAAGGTGCGTTGATTCGTTCGAAGAATGGGTTCTGGCTCGCCATCCCACTCCCTGCGGCAGGCACTGGGCCACGCGGCAAGCGAATGACGCCAGGCCTTTGGGAGCGCATGCGTGGTCAACGACTGCGTTTCGTCTATCGCTCTGGGAAACCGTCGCTGCTGGTGGCGGACAACTTTCGAGCCAAAACAGGCAAGCGCGGCGGCTTTGCGGCGGCATCTGCTTCCGCTCAGAAATCAGGACGGGGGCTGACCACAGTCCCCATTTTTTTGCTGGTGCCGCAAGCCCAACTCAAGAAGAAATTCGACATCGCCAGTGCTGCCCAACGGTGGCAAGACAGGCTGATGGTGTTGGTCACACAGTCGTGGCCAGAAGAACGCTCGGACACATGAAATGACGATGAAAGCCAGCCAACGAGAAGCGGCGCTGGGGGCCTTGTTCACGCTGTTGGACGGGCTTCCCCTGCAGCCCAATGCCATACGCAGAAATTCATCCCTGCCTGAGCGGCTTAGTGAGCACGCCATGGTGTTCCTGCGCGATGGGGATATGACCCAGGTCGATGTCACTTTGTCGCCTGTGACCTATCTGTGGGAGCACGCTGCAAGCATCGAAATCTACGTCGCGCATCCCGAAGCATCTGCCAGAGACGCGCGTATGGATGAGCTGCTTCAGTCGCTTGGCACCTTGATCATGTCTGACCCGACTTTGGCCGGACAGATTGACCACGCCGAAGTGATGTCACCCAAATTTGAAGACGTCACCCCCGAAGGGTCTGTGGGCATCAAGGCCTGCACGCTGGACGTGGTGATGCATTACGCGAGCAGCCATCCCTTGGCCTGATCGCACCACAAAACTTAACCACTTGGAGACTCATCATGGCTCGTGCTTATGGCGCGAACGCCAGCCTATTGGCTGCGTTTGAACCCACCTATGGAACCACACCGACAGGAGACTTTGGAAAAATTCCCTTTGTCTCCACCACCCTGGGCTCGGAACAGGGTTTGATTGCCAACGATCTGATTGGCTTGGGGCGAGACCCGAGTGCGCCCATCCGTGACGTAATCAAGGTCGAGGGTGACATCGTTATTCCCATCGACCTGCGCAACATCGGCATGTGGCTCAAAGCCCTGCTGGGAAGTCCTGTGAGCCTTGGTGATACCGCGCACACTCACACTTTCATTTCTGGCAACTCAGGTCTTCCGAGCTTGTCGTTGGAGACGGGACTGCCGGACATTCCGGCGTACTTCCTGGCCTCTGGTGTGATGGCCAACTCGCTGCAGGTGAAGTTCGCTCGCTCTGGCGCAGCGGACGCCACCTTGGGTCTGATTGCTCAAGGCGAGATCAAGCGAACTGCCAGTGCAGACGCGACGCCCACGACCTTGCCGATCACTCGCTTCAACCAGTTCCAGGGCTCAATCAAAAAGAATGGCCAAGCCCTGGGTAACGTGGTTGCAGCGCAATTGACCTATTCGAACAATCTGGCGCGAATCGAAACCATTCGTTCCGACGGAAAGATCGAAGGGGCTGACCCCACAGTGGCCAGCTTGACGGGCAACTTGGAAGTGCGCTTCGCGGACACGGAATTGATCGATGCCGCGACCAACAACACGCCGCTGGAGCTGACCTTCAGCTATGTCATTGACGCCACCAAGAGCCTGACCTTCATTGCGCATGAGGTCTACCTGCCTAAGCCCAAGCTCTCGATCTCTGGCCCCGGTGGCATTCAGGCCACCTTTGACTGGCAGGCTGCCAAGAACACTGCAGCCGGACACATGCTGACCGTGCAACTCGTCAATGACGTGGTTGCGTACTGAACTTAAGAGGCAAATATGCTCAAACTCAATCTGAAACGTGAGCCCTATTGGCTCGACCTGGTTCAAGGCGTGCGTATCAAGGTCAAGCCAGCGACCACCGCACTGGTCATGGCGGCTCGCCATGCTGCAGCCCTCATCGATGGCAAAGACCACGCGGCAGCCGGAGAGCGCACTGCAACCCTGATTACCGAGTTGGCCAAGGCTGCCATCTTGGCTTGGGAGGGCGTGGGCGACGAAAAAGGAAAAGCCGCAGCCGTCACGCCGGACGGCATTGCTGCGCTCATGGAGCTTTGGCCTGTGGCTGATGCGTTCGAGCGTGAATACCTGGCAGCGCTCTATCTTCTGGATGCCGAAAAAAACGGCTAAAGGCCCGCACCGAATGGCACTTTGGTGGCGGGGCCACTTATTGCGAGGCATGCGAGACGACCTGTCCTGAGTGTCCGTACCTGGTGAATTCGCCTCGGACCGAAGAGGGGTGGCAGGCCCTCGCGGTGCTGGATGTCTGTTCATCCCAAGTACGTGCTTTTCAAGGTGCAGTGCTGGGTATGGACTTCAACGCATGGATGTCCGCCAGCCAGGCACTTGATGCAGACCCCGCAGCCATGACCCATTTATTTCCTGCCTTAGAGGCGGGCCTGACGCAAGCATTGAACAAACCATCTCCGGACAACCCACATGGCTGAACGTAACCTATCGATTCGACTGGCTGTCATTGACGGCGGCAAAGTCAAAGCCGAACTGGCAGACGTGGGTGAGGCCGGAGAGCGATCACTCAAAAAAATCGAGTCAGCATCGCAGCCTGCCTCTGCCGGTCTGAACCTGTTATCCAAGGCGGCCAACGATGCCTTCGTGCGGATGGAGGACGCCACTTCCCGTCTCGGGATGCTGGGCAGCGTACTCGGTCGCCTTGGTCCCGCAGGATTAATCGTGGGTGCATCTGTTGCTGCGGTCGGTTACGGCATGCATCAACTGGTTGTTCCGGTCGCTGAAGTTGGCGAAGAGCTCAACAAGCTTTCCCAGAAAACCGCAGTCTCAGTCGAGGCCTTGTCGGCGTTGCTGTATGCCTCAGAGTTGTCGGATGTGAGCGCTGAGAGCCTGACCAAGGCGCTCAAATTCCTCTCGACTGCCATGTTCGACGCCAAAGTCAAGGGTGGAGAAGGCAGCGCGGCGCTCAAGGCATTCGGAGTCTCGGCGCTGGATGCACAAGGGCAGATTCGTCCGACGGAGCAGGTGCTGTTGGACCTGGCTGAGAAATTCGCGGCCATGCCTGACAGTGCAGAAAAGGCAGCCCTGGCTGTCAAGCTGTTCGGCAAGAACGGACTGGACATGATTCCCATGCTCAACCAAGGGCGCGATGGGCTGACTGAAATGATGGAAGAGGCCAAGCGCCTCGGTCTGGTCATGTCTGCTGATGCAGCACGCGCTGCAGAGGAGTTCAACGACAACATGAAGCGCTTGCACGCGGTCAACGAAGGCGTTCAGCGCCAAATCGGATCCGCGTTGCTGCCGATCCTGGCTGACCTGACGGAGCAGATGTTTCTGGCCAAAACCGAGGCCGGAGGATTCACGAGTGAGTTGCAAGCGATCACGCACAACCGTCAGCAAGTCCTGACCTTCCTTGAGGAGGTCGCGACTGGTCTTGGGTTCATCGCCGAGTCGGCTGTGCTTGCCAAGCGCGTGATCAGCCAACCGTTTGACAGTTTGTCTGTCGTCGCCAAGGACGTCGAGACTTGGATCAAGACAGATCTTCTTCGATCCATGAAGTCGATGGGTTATGACGAGGGACAAATCAACGCTGAAATAGCCAAACTGCAAGCAGCTCGCGATCGATTTGTGGAGGCCGCCAACGATCGATTGATGAATCTCAATGACAACCCTGGGTACGTCAACCGTATCGAAAAGTTCTTTGATGAACAGCGACGCACTGTTCGAGTCATGGGTCAGAGGTTTGTTCTGGATACTGCCGAGCAAGCCGCGCAGGTCCAGAAAATCTATGACGAATTCCTTCCCAAGATGCCTCGTAAGCGGCCAAGTGGTTTAGACCTAACAGGGTTTGAGAAGAACAACGAGGGCTTGCAGTTCTTGAAACAACTTGAGCAGCGTGCGACGCGAGTAACTCAAGGTGAAGGCGCTGAACTCAGAGCGCGAGCTTTGGAGCTGGAACGCAAGGGATATGCGGGGGTAGTCAAGGAGGCCGAAAAGTACATCGACATGATCGAGCGTATGGAGAAGCAAAAGGAGGCCGACAAGAAGTTCGAGGAGTACGAGAAGGAGCTACAAAAGGCCCATCAAATCACCGAAAACTACATTGGCAACAACCGCCTCAAGCAGGAAGAGTTGCAGCTCAAGCGTCAGCTTCTGGACGTTGGCGAGATCGAGCGGGCTGCTTTGCAGACTCGCTTCGAGATGGAAAAGACCGCAGTCATGGCATTACGCCAGGCCGAGCAAATCAACGATCCCGGGCTCAAAGCCGAGGCCATCGCTGCGATTAACGATGCCTTGGCGCGGCAGTTGCCGATCGTCGAGCAGCTCGCTCGGGCCAACGTGGAATACCAGCGCAGCTTTGACTATGGCCTTCGGAGCTCTCTGCGCACCTACATTGAGGACGCTACCAATGCGGCCAAGCAGGCTGAACGTGCCTTAACCGGTGCCTTCAAGTCCATGGAGGACGCGATGGTCCAGTTTGTAACGACCGGCAAGGTGGACTTCAACAGCTTGGCCAACTCGATCATCGCGGACCTGGTACGCATCCAGATCCAAAAAATGATCACCTTGCCCCTGGCCGGTTGGATGAGTGGACTGAATTTGTTTGCAGGTTCTGGTGGTGGAAATGGCATTGGTGGAGCATTCCCTGCTGGTGCCACTGACCTGATGTCAGGCGGAACGATGGTGGCTCACACCGGTGGATTGATTGGCAGTGATGTACTGGCAACTCGATCAGTCGGACTGCATCACTTTGATGGAGCTCAGCGGTTTCATACCGGTGGAGTAGTGGCAGGCGAAGTCCCCATCATTGCTCAGCCTGGCGAGGCGGTATTCACGCCTGGTCAGCTTCGATCGCTGGGAGGTGCACTGGCTAAAAACAATCCGTCGCCAGTCAAGGTGGTGGTCAATGTCAACAACCACGCACCAGGCGTGGATGCTCGAGTTCAGACCAGCCAACAGCCAGACGGCACCACCCGCCTGGATGTGATGGTTGAGCAGATCGAAGCACGTATGAGCCGATCTATCAACCAAGGTGTGGGTATAGCGCCCACTCTGGAGCGACGTTATGGCCTCAATCCCGCAGTAGGAGCCTTGCGATGAGTGATGTGACCTTACCGGCGGGGATTCCCGTATGGCCGGACACCTTGCCGTTGCCTCGTATTGAGGGATATGGGTTGGCCCCGCAGTCAAACGCCATTCGAACCGACATCGATTCAGGAGCTGCTCGGATGCGATTGCGATCTACCAGCACGCTCTACCGGGTTCGCTCAGAGTGGCGCTTCTCGCAAGAGGCGTTCGCAGTCTTTGACGCTTGGTGGATGCATGTGCTCAATCAAGGGGTGCTGTGGTTTGCGATGCCACTCACGGCTGGGTTGGGCGTTCAGGCGGTTCAAGCGCGATTCATTGCGCCATGGGACACCGAGCTTTTAGCGGGAAACAGGTGGCAGGTGAAAGCGCAACTAGAGGTGCAAGACTTTCCTCGGCTAAGTCCGGATGAGGTTCAGGTGGCCGCAGTACTTGGACCAGATGCCATCGCGCTGGGGGATCGCCTACATGCCTGGCTCAATCAAACCATCGTGGCATCGGACTACTGGTAGCCATAGACACTAAGGAAATCAATCATGACCCTCAAGACCCGGCTCGATCAAGCTGTGGGAACGATCGAGGGGGATGCAGGCTTACTCCATCAGATCGTCCACGGGGATGATCAGACAACCGTCACCACGCAAGGTGGTCAGGTCAAAAGTGTGGCCAACGTCATTCATGGAGTGCAGACCCAGCTTGATGCTTCCCGACAAGATCTGACCAATCAGGTTGCCACTGCAACTCAGCAAGCCACCAGCGCCGCGCAATCGGCCAGCAATGCCGCAAGCTCTGCGACGACAGCCAGCACCAAAGCAACGGCAGCCACTGACTCCGCGACCAGTGCTGCCAGCTCCGCTACTGCGGCGGCCACATCGGCGGCGACTGCTAGCACCAAGGCCAGTGATGCCAGTAGCAGCAAGACGGCAGCAGCAGCGTCTGCCACCAATGCTGCGACGAGTGCCGCTAATGCGGCTGGTTCTGCGACTGCTGCTTCGACCTCAGCGAGCACAGCCTCTCAAAAGGCAACCGATGCAGCTGTAAGTGCCAGCTCCGCATCTGCCTCGGCACTCACGGCCACCAATAAAGCAGCGGACGCGCAAACTGCGTTGACTGCTGCGCAGGCGCAAGCCACCTTGGCATCCGATTGGGCGCAAAAGACCACGACCACAGTCGATGGTGCCGGTTATTCGGCTAAGTACTGGGCGGGTCAGGCGGCAAATTCTGCAGCCGTGGTCACCACCAATACGGTGATTCCGGCGGATGTGTTCACTGGTGATGGCGTCAAGACAGACTTCACTCTCTCACATCCAGTGGCGTACCCCGGCGCGTTGATGGTGACAGTGGCTGGTGTGCCTCAGGCCCCCATCGATGCCTATTCAGTCCCGACCACAACGACTCTGCGCTTTGTCTCGGCACCGACCAACGGCGTGGCGATCAGTGTTCGATATTTGGACAAAGAGTCACAGTCTGGCGCAGCAGCTGCTCAAGAATGGGCCACCAAGACAAGTGGTGTTGTATCGGGGTCGACCGAATATTCGGCGAAATACCATGCGCAGGCTGCTGCCGCGAGTGCCACGTCTGCTGCAGGTTCTGCATCAGCCGCATCTGGGAGCGCGACTGCGGCGGCGGGCTCGGCAACTACCGCCACGACCAAAGCTGCAGATGCTGCAACTTCGGCAACCAACGCTGCATCCTCGGCAACAACAGCCAGTACCAAAGCGACAGATGCAAGCGCATCGGCCACCAGTGCGGCAACCAGTGCCAGCGGGGCATCTACTTCGGCCACTACGGCGTCCAGTAAAGCCACGGATGCAGGCAACAGCGCATCAGCGGCAGCAGGCTCAGCAACAAGTGCGGCCAGCAGTGCCACTGTGGCTCAGGACTGGGCAACCAAGACGTCGGCACCGGTCAGTGGCAGCGAGTACTCTGCGAAATACTACGCACAGTCGATTTCTGCCTCAGCAGCTACCGCCTCTCAAAAGGCGACAGACGCTGCAACGAGTGCAACAGCGGCGGCATCTTCGGCCACTGCGGCATCAAGCAAGGCTTCTGATGCAGCGACGTCGGCTACCAATGCTGCATCGTTGGCGAGTACGGCATCTGCCCAAGCAGTCGCAGCGGCAAGTTCGGCTTCCAGCGCGGCATCGTCTGCCACGGCAGCGGCAGGTTCTGCAACAACGGCCAGTACCAAGGCTTCGGATGCAGGCAATAGTGCCAGCGCTGCAGCCACCTCGGCCAGCAATGCCAGCACTAGCGCTGCCAACGCGTCGAGTTCAGCCAGTGCTGCGTCTGGATCGGCGGCGACTGCCAGCACAAAAGCGGCAGAGGCTTCGACCAGTGCGTTGGCAGCTGCTAATTCGGCCACTGCTGCTTCTGGCAGTGCCGCCAGCGCAGCAAGTTCTCTGACTGCGTCTCAGACGCAAGCAACCTTGGCTGCTGACTGGGCGCAAAAGACGACTGGCACGGTTGACGGAAGCGGCTTCTCGGCCAAGTACTGGGCAGGACAAGCAGCAGGATCTGCAGCAGCGGTGACTGCCAATACGGTCATTCCAGCCGATGTGTTCACGGGCGATGGCGTCAAAACTGATTTCACGATCAGCCGACCTGTCGGATACCCGGGCGCACTCATGGTGACGGTGGCTGGGGTGCCACAAGCGCCTCTGGACGCATACATCACACCGGCGACCACGACATTGCGTTTCACCTCAGCTCCGGCCAACGGAGTGGTCATCAGCGTGCGTTACCTGGACAAGGAGGCGCAGTCTGGCGCAGCCGCAGCCGAAGAGTGGGCCAACAAGACGTCAGGCCCTGTTTCTGGATCGACCGAGTATTCAGCCAAGTACTACGCGCAGTCCATCGCTGCCAATGCTGCCACCGCAAGTCAGCAAGCAACCAGCGCGGCGAACTCGGCAACGGCTTCGGCGGGTAGTGCTACTGCATCAGCGAACTCTGCAACGGCTTCAGCCGCCTCAGCTACCCAGGCTCAGAGCTACATGAGCCAGGCGCAGGGATATGCCGCTGCGGCGGGCGGATCCAACGTCGCTCCGCAGGTCTTTACAGGCAACGGTTCGGCTACGGATTTCAGTCTGAGCACAGCAGCATCCAGCGTCCATAAATTGATCGTGACGGTCAATTACGTGGTCCAGGACTCGCTCGATGCCTACGTCCTGGTCAATTCCGGGGCGACTTTGCGATTCACATCGGCACCAACCGCCAGCGCGCGGATTGTGGTGCGTTACATCTAACTAGGAGAAATCATGGCGATTACGCGCATCCCCAAAGCGGGGTTGGATGATGCCCTGCAAACTGAGCTGAACGGCAAGTTGGACAAGGCTGGTGGAACCATGACAGGTTCCATCACGATGACCAACGGAGCCCTTTTCAAGAGCAGTGTGACAGGCGACGATGCTCGCAACACGGGCTACAAGATGGCCGATGGTCAGGACATCGGTGAGATGAACCGTTCGAGCCAGTACTACGACGACCGTGCAAGCAATTGCAACGGCTATCTGCCTAACGGCAACTGTGCCGGTAATGGCAATTGGAACCCGCCAAATGGCAACTGGTGGACTTGGGGCGTCAGTGGTGTTCCTACCGGCAATTGCGCCAACTGGGGAAGCTATGACGGAGCAGGCGGTACGAGCCAGGTTTTCAATGCGGTGTCTGTAGGGTTCAACTACGACGGGTACTACGAGGCGGCCAATGAAATTGGCGGATCGGAATACCACCGCTGGTATCGGAATTGCAATTGCGGTGCATTCAATTGCCGAACCAACTGCAATTGCAACTGCGCTTGCTGTGGCTGCTGCTGAGGAGGTGAGATGAAGGTCTATATCACCCGCCCCCCCGCCTATGCCAGTTCACCTGATCACGTCGTGCGTGTTTCTGTGGATTCGGCCAGGAAGCATGTCGGAGTGGAGATGTGCATTGTTTTCTCGCCCAACCCCAGCGAGCCATTGCCCGATGATGAATCCGTCCTGCAAAGCGGCGAGAAGTTTTACAAGGTCATCGCAGTCAGTGAGTTTGACTATGAGTTGCTCAAAAAAAGCACCGGTTGGGCAGATCGTCAAGCTTGGCATCTAACTTTCCGATGGGACGTTCGATCCTTTACCGATCCGATCCCACTCTATACCTACTCGATGGCAACCAAGATGTCTGCACCCGAACTGTCGCGAACGACTTATCAGAACAACCTATCGGTAGGGTTCGTGGTTCCGTTTGCAGACTCGTTGTTCGAGGAGTGCGCAGTGACCGTGAACATCAACCCCGATGTGAACAAAGGCGATTGCGTGGTTCTTGGGGTAGATGCGTCGGACATTGAGCGCACAGACTATTCAGCCAGCGCCCAGGTGCGCGAGTTGATCTTGCTGCCTGGTGTTCAAGTGTCTGCCCCTGCGAGCTGCACAGCTAACGGACAAGTCGATGTGCATTTGCAGGTTGTAGATGCCAACGACCAGCCCCTTGAGCGCGATGCAGAGATTTTTCTGGAGACAGTCAACGGTTACCTGCCCAAGACCCGAATCAAAACAGTCAATGGACAGGCCATCGTTCCTTTCCAGGCGTTGGGACTGAATGACGGAGACTCGGCTCGCGTCAAGGCTGGGTTCAAGTATTTCAGCGGAGCCTCTGATGCGTCCATCCAGATCCGTGACTAAGGAGCTGTTTGGCGCGCGGGTGTACGTTGGAATGCACTCCTTTGATCCTGAGTTGATGACGACGATGTGTATTCAGGCGCTGGCCTTGCATGAACACACCAATCCTCACGGTATGCCTTGGTCGCGAAGCACGCGAGAAAGTCTGCATCTGATGCCTGCATTTGATCCAGTCATCCGGTTGATCGAGAGTGTTGTAGCGCAGGAATACGGCTGCAGTGTGAGCGAAATGACAGGACGCGAGGTAGTGGTCAAGCGGGGTCAGTGCTTGCCATTGCACTGCGAGGATACGGATTTGTCTGCGGTGTTCATCCTAAGCACCCAGGCACAACCGGATCTCTCGCGCAGCGACTACTCCGGAGCCTTTGTGCTGGTCAATCCGAGTGGACCATTCGGTTTCAAGAACTTGCCGTGGGAAGGCTTGCGATCGGAATTGATCTATCCGGCATCAGGAATGCTGTTGATTTTCCCGAGCTACTTGGCGCATCACACCCACCCCTATAACGCAGAGGAGCCCGCCGTTGAGTTGCACTTTGAACTCAGCGTGGCCGATAACCATGCAAATCAACGTTTACGACAACCTAGCTTCCCCCGATCTCTTTGAAGCTGCCCGCGCGTGGCTTCTGGCTCAAAGTCCGATCTTTGGCTGGCGCGCTCATGCTCAGGCACCTGGTACGTTTTGGCATCGAAACTTTGTGTTGCCTGGAACGCATCAACACCACTATGACGATGGTGCATGGAATTCGGATTTGAGCTATGAGTCCTTTTTGAAAAATTCAGGACCCTTTGCCGATGTAGCGGAAATAGTTCGCCGCGAGCATTTTGGAGATGTCGCCTTGACTCGTGTTTGGGCGAACTTCCAGACATTTGGCGATGAATCCGCATTTCATCGTGACTTCCCGGCGCAGTATTCAAAATCGGCCCGAACGGCGATTTGGTATCCGGTGATGCGTTGGGATCGCGACTGGGGAGGCGACTTTGTCACCCTTGATGAAGAAGGCGAGGTGAGTGCTTGTACCTTGATCAAGCCCAATCGTCTGGTTGTTTTCAACGGAACACAAACACACGCAGCTCGACCGATATCCCGGTATTGCAACGAGCTGCGCATTGCAGTCTCTTTTGGATGCGAGGTTACCCATGATTGAGCATTTATGGAGTACGCCTGTCCTGCATGAAGCGTCGCCATTCACAGCGGACCAGATCAATGAGCTGAAGACGTTCTCGACGGAGCGTTTCAAGAATCACAAGGCCCATCCTCCGCGACATGCAATGCCTGATGTGCCAGTGAAATTGCGCACCCAATTGAACCTCTTTTTGCCAGAGCATGAAATGCAGGCCCCACCTGTCTGGTTTGAGTTCAAAAAGTGGGTTGATATGACTTACCGCGCTTATTTGCAAGAGGCTCACGGGGTCAGGAATGCAAGTGAACTCGATGTGCTTGCGCGCTGCATTCCTGTCTGCTACCAAAAGGGGATGCGGGCTCAGCCGCACTATCACCATACGGGTGACCACGTTCTTTGCCTGTACCTCGACTGTGGCCGAGAGCGAAGTCCTCCTGAGGACCGTGATTGGACGGTCGGAGATGGAGAGCTGCTTTTACAGGACCCCCGCCCGATGGCGGGGTTTCCGTTTTGGGAGAAGGTTCGATACATCGAAACCACTCCTGGGTTGGTTGTTTTGCATCCCTCACGGATATGGCACGAGACCAATCCCTTCAACGCCCCCAGTGGGGGGCGCGTCCTGTTGGTCGTTACCTTCCGCGTGGCCTCCCACAACTACACAGAGCTATACACCCGGCTATGAGCTGGGCAGGAGATGACCTTGATTGAGAAAACTATTGAGCTCGTTGATGACGAGCATGTCTTTTTCACTGTGACGGTTATGGATGGTGAGCGCATCCGCTCCCGCCGTGAATATCACTTGGCCAAGTTCGCACATCAGAGTGCGCAGGAGGTCTGCCGCCAGGCTTGCCCAGAGGCATTTGCCGATGAATCGGCAACGCAAAGTGCAGGTGCATGATGGCCAGATTTACTTTGCACGCGCGCAATCGCGCCAATGAGCCAGTCCAGCTGATTTACGACAACCAAACCAGTGAGCTTCTGGCCGAGAACCTTACTCCCTGGCCACTGGCCTACATTGAAAAATCATGGACAGTCGGTCACATTGAAGCGGTTAGCCTGACCCATCCTGGTCGAAAGACCAATCCAAAAGTGCTGAAGATTCAGCTTGGTCTGTCGTGCAACTACTCGTGCGACTATTGCAGCCAAAGGTTTGTTCCTCATGCGCAAGAGACCACGCAAGCAGACGTACCTCAATTTCTGAGGCTGCTTGAGGATAGTCTCGACCAAGCACCCGAGCGTATTGAGTTTTGGGGCGGCGAACCGTTGGTTTATATCAAGACCCTGCGCCCTTTGGCTGAGGCGCTCAGGCAGCGGTATCCGTCAGCATCATTTGGCATCGTCACCAATGGCTCTTTGCTGAATCCGGAGATCAATGAATGGCTGGATGCATTGGGCTTTGGTGTGGGCGTTAGCCACGACGGTCCAGGTCAATCTGCTCGTGGCCCAGATCCTCTGGCAGACGAATCCAGCCGCGCCGGAATTCTGGATCTTTACAAGCGGCTCTCTCCCCAGGGGCGAATCTCGTTCAATGCCATGGTCCATCGCACGAACACCAGTCGAGAAGAGATTGCCAAGTACTTCTTGCAGTTGACTGGCGATCCGACCATTTCGATCGGCGAGGGAGCCTTCGTTGATCCCTACGATGCGGGGGGTCTCGCGAACTCGCTTCAATCGAATGAGGAGGCTTTCGAATTTCGCAGGCAATCGCTGGATGAAATTCGTCGTGGGCGGATTGTTCATCTCGATATTGCTCGTTCCCGCATGCGGGAGTGGGCTCGAAGCATTCTGGAGAGACGTCCGGCCAGCGTGTTGGGTCAGAAGTGCGGGATGGACAGTCCTGACCAGATCGCCGTCGATCTCATGGGCAGTGTGCTTACTTGTCAGAACGTGAGTTCGGTGTCTATTGCGCCTAACGGTCAGTCGCATCACATCGGGCATATTTCTAAGTTGTCGGATGTGGCACTCGACACCTCGACGCATTGGTCTCAACGGTCAGAGTGTCTTGGCTGCCCTGTGCTTCAAGCTTGCAAGGGCGCTTGCATGTTCTTGGAAGGACCGTTGTGGACAGCGGCCTGCGACAACGCGTATTCGGATCATGTGCCATTTTTTGTGGCTGCCATCGAACATCTGACGGGTTGCGCTGTGCATCGCATCGAAGGGGATCTGCCGCAAGCCAGGTCTGACGTCTTTGGATTCGATGCCAAAGCCAATCAATCAGCTTCCAGAAAAGTCATTCCCATCAAGGTGTCAAATGCCTGATCAAGCTCTTTCAGCAGCGTTGCGTGAGGCATATGCCAGTGCGCCCAACGACGTGGTTATTTTGCATACCTTGGAGATCCGGCACCCGGACTTTAGAGACGATACTGGTAATACGACCGCGATCCGCGTGGTTCGTGATCAGCAAGACTTGCTTGCAAGGCTTGAGGCGTCAGCGCCAATCAATGCAGGCCAGCAGGTTCAGTTTGTAGCCATGGGATTTGAGCTGGATCTGCCGCCGGTAGATATTGCGCCTGTTCCGGAAATTGCGATCACCCTGGACAACGTCACCCGTGAGATCGTGAAGCACTTGGATGAGGCGTCAGTTTCGGAGTCACCCATTGAAGTGACCTACCGTCCGTACCTTTCCAACGATTTGAGTGGCCCACAGATGGATCCGCCCATCACGTTGGTGATCACCGAGGTGGAGGCGGACGTGCAGCGGGTCACGGCCAAGGCACGGATGGCTGACATTGGCAACAAGACCTTCCCGTCACGCCTGTACACCGCAACTGAGTTCCCTGGATTAGCACGATGACGAAAGAAGACTCGCCAAGTTGGGCGATCCAATACATCGGTCGTCCGTGGATTGCAGGTGAGAGAGGCCCCGAGTCATTTGACTGCTGGGGCCTTTTTCTTTGGGTCCAGAAGACGCACTTCAGTCGTGAATTGCCTGTGATCCCGGTGGATGCACTGAATCTTCGGACGGTCCTTCATACGTTCAAAACGCACCCGGAGAGGCAACGTTGGGCTGTGGTCGATGTGCCACAGCAGGGTGATGCGGTCTTGATGCGTCAGTCCCGACACCCTGTTCATGTAGGCGTATGGGTCGAGGCAGACGGTGGCGGTGTTTTGCACTGTGCCCAGCAGGCTGGAGTGGTGTTTCAGCAACTGATTTCTTTGGCCAGTCACGGCTGGCAGGTGGAGGGGTATTACCGATGGAAGGAATCGCCATGACAAGCACTTGCATGTCAGGCCTACCCAGTCCTGGACTGGTCATTTGGATGCGAAATCCGTTCGAGCCCAGTGATCGGCAGGTGAGCCATGTGTTTGGATCGCCCACGATCGCACAGTGGATGATTCGTGATGGCGTTGAACTCGACCAGCCCACCTTGATCCTGAAAAACGGGCAGCCGGTACTGATGGCGCATAGGGCGGTGACGCCGATAGATGCAGGAGACGTCGTAGCTTTGGTCACACTGCCGCAAGGCGGTGGAGGTGGCGGCAAGAATCCGCTGAGAACCGTGCTCATGATCGCCGTGCTGGTCGTCGCAAATGCGTATGGCGGCGCTCTGGCTGCGTCAATGGGGTATTCAGGCACGCTAGCGACGGCGGTGGCGTCAACTGCGATTGCAGTGACGGGCTCTGTACTTGTCAATGCCCTGGTGCCGTTGCCAAATCAGGCCTTGCCCTCGGCATCGGCCAACACCACATCCCCCAGCCCGACGTACTCCTTGCAAGCGCGGGGTAATTATGGACGCTTGGCGCAACCCGTGCCTGTGATCTATGGCCGCCATCTGGTGTACCCAGATCTGGCCACCATGCCCTATACGGAATACGAGAACAATGAAGAGTATCTCCATCAACTGCATGTCATCGGTGTAGGCCAGTTCCAGTTTGAGGAGTTGTCTATTGATGACAGCCCGATCAGCTCGTTCGCGGAGGTGCAAGCGCAGGTGATTGAGCCAGGCGGCCAGAACACATTGTTCAATCCTGATGTGGTTACGGCCCCGGAGGTCTCGGGACAGGAGTTGATTGCTGTTAGCGATACCGGAGCCATCGTTGGCCCCTTTGCCCTAAATCCGGTGGGTACACAGATCAATCAGGTCGGTGTCGATGTGGTGATGTTGCGCGGTCTCTACTATGCCAATGACAGTGGTGCATTGGAAAGCCGATCGGTGCAGTGGCGGGTTGAGGTGCGAAGCATCAACGATGATGGGGACGCCATCTCGGGTTGGCTTCATTTGGCAGACGAGACCTACTCAGCTGCTACCAATACCGCGCAGCGCCTGTCGTTCAAGTACTCGGTGACACCTGGGCGTTATGAGATCCGCCTGCAGCGCCTTGATGCACGGGATACCAGTAATCGGGCTGGTCATGAGTTGCGTTGGGGGCAAGCCAAGGGTTATTTGGCTGGATCCCAACTGCCCACTGATCTGACTTACTTGGCGCTCAGGATGCGCGCTACCGACAACTTGTCACAGCGTTCCTCACGGTTGGTCAACTGCCTGGTGACGCGCAAGCTCTCAAGTTGGAGTTCAAGCTCTGGATGGTCTGCACCGCAACCAACCCGCTCGATTGCTTGGGCCTTCGCGGATGCTGTTAAGTCCAGCTACGGCGCAGGTCTGCCTGACCGGCAATTGGACTTGTCAGCTTTGGCGCGGTTGGATGCGGTGTGGTCGGCTCGAGGGGATACCTTCAATGCAGTGTTTGATCAGAACCAGACGGTGTGGGACGCCTTGGGGCAGATCGCCCGGGCTGGGCGTGCCGTACCGTTTTTGCAAGGCGGGATTGTTCGCATCGTTCGCGATGAACCCAAGACCATCCCGGTAGCGCTCTTTTCTGCACGAAATATCGTGCGCAACAGCTTGAAGATTCAGTACCTGATGGCAGGCGATGCGACAGCGGATGCGGTCACGATCGAATACGTCAACTCCAAGAGCTGGAAGCCTGACGAGTTCACAGTGGCGTTGCCTGGATCCCAGGCTGTCAAGCCTGCTCGCGTGAGATTGTTTGGCTGTACCGATAGGGCTCAGGGCGTTCGAGAGGGTAAATACATCGCGGCGGCCAATCGATATCGCCGACGAATCGTGACCTTCCGCACGGAGCTGGAAGGTTTGATTCCAACCTATGGAGATTTGATTGCGCTCAGTCACGACATTCCGCGATGGGGTTTGAGTGGAGAGGTCTTGAGCTGGGACAGTCAAACGAGGACTGTGCGGTGTTCTGAGTCGCTGAGTTGGCAGTTAGGAGCCGTTCACTACCTGGTTCTGCGAAAGCCAGATGGCTCGGTCTCCGATGCCATTGAGGTCACGCAGGGGGCAACTGCTGCTCATGCCATCCTGAAAATTCAGCCCGGCTTTGAACCACAGGTTAGTGCTGACCGTGAGCGAACCCATTTTGCTTTTGGTATCGGGCAGTCCTGGTCACAGCTGGCGCGCGTCATGAGCGTCAAGCCCAGGGCTGAGCAGGTCGAATTGACTTGCGTGGCCGAGAACGCGCTGGTGCATACCGCCGATCAATTCTGATCTGAACTTGATTTTTTAACTACCCGCCGAGGAGCAATCCCGGCGGGTTTCTTTTTGGAGAAACGAATGCCAGAACCGACAAGTAGTGGTGTTGCTGGAGCCGCTGTGGCTTACAAGGCCTTCGGCGGAACGGCGGCAGCAGTTGCCAGCGGAGCCACCTTGGCCGCCGTGGTGGTCATGCTGATGACCCCGCCGCGAAACAAACGTGAATGGGCTGTCGGCTTGATCAGTACGGTGGTGTCTAGCATTGGAGGCGGCGCGTTCACTGTCGAGCATTTCGGACTGAATCACTGGGCGTTTTCCACCATGGGACTTTGTGCCTTGGGTGGATTGATCTTTGCGTGCTGCTTGCCGGGATGGGCAATGGTTCGTTGGACCTTTGCCTTTATCGACAAGCGTCGTGACGATTCGATCGATGAGGTGGCCAAAGATGTGAAGGAGCTTCTATGAAACCGATTGAATTCATCGCGCTTATCGGCTCTTCTGCACAGGCCACTGCCCAGCGCACAGGCGTGTTCGCCAGCATCACGATCGCACAAGCAGCGTTGGAGTCCGGTTGGGGTGAGTCTGGCCTGGCCAAGGTAGGGAAGAACCTCTTTGGCATCAAGGCAGACAGCCGCTGGAGGGGTGAGACCTTGATCCTGCAGACCAAGGAATTTATCCGTGGCAAGTGGGTTGTGGTACCTGCCAAGTGGCGCAAGTACGCCAGCTGGCAAGAGAGCATTGATGACCACGCAGCCTTCCTTAAGCAAAACCCGCGCTATCAACCATGCTTCCAATGTCTGACGGCTGAGGCATTTGCACAAGCGCTGGCCAAGGCTGGGTATGCCACTGATCCGGGCTACGCCAGCAAGGTGATTGGCCTCATGAATCAGCACAAGCTGATGGCCTTGGATGGAGGTGCGGCATGAACTGGATAAATCGATTCTTGCTGGCCAACTGGTCTCACATCTTTGACGCACTTCTGTTGACCATGGCGCTGCTGTGTGGAATTCAGATCGGTGAGTCCCGTGTCCAGAAGGCCTGGGATGCTGAAAAGCAATTGATTGCACAGGCACAGGCCAAGCAGGAGCAACACGTTGCCGATGTTCGGCAATCTCAATCTCAAATCACGCAGGAGATCTCACGTGAATTCGCAAAAAAGTCAAAACTGCTGGCTGATCGCCATCCTGACGCTCATGTTGACGGGGTGTGCAACATCACCACAGCCGGTGGCAGGGATATGCCCGCCGTTTCCGAAGCTTCCGAACGAGCTGCTCCAACCCGCTCCGACCCTCTACTTGCTCCCCAAGGAGATGCAGGGGTGGTGAGCTGCGAACAACTGAGCAAGGATGCTGCACAAACCACCCTGATGCTGCTTGAGGTACAGCGGTGGTACCAAAAACAATCAGCAATTGAACCTTAAACAGAAGCCCGGCTTGTCTTAGGACAGGTCGGGCTTTTTGTCGTTTGTGCGGTCGGGAATCCTTCTGGATCCATGGGAATCTAATCCTTCTTAGCTTTATCGATCAGAGAAAGAAGGTTTTTCATTGCGCTGGCCTGTGCAAATCCATCATAGATCTTGTCATCAAGGAGCTCCCTAGCTGACGGGCCTTCCTTGCACTTTCCTCCAGCCTTCACCAATGCATCCACCATTTCTGTATTGTTACTTCGTCTGTAAAGGTGCGAGTACTTGGCGATATCCAGAGGTAAGTCGCACTCGTTGTCTGGAATGTTTGGATCTGCGCCACGCTCAAGTAGCGTGTATGGCTAGCCCATAGTAAGTTTCATAAACTGCCACATACAAAGCAGTGCGCCCATCGTCATCACGAAAATTGATGTCATGACCCGATGTAAGCAGATGATGCCTTTCGTTCAAAGCTTTGCCTTGAGACTGTGTGCCCCATGAACATGCCCCTTGCTGGTGGTTAACTCCTGATCGGGATGCGATGCGGTGGACAACTCACTCAAGATGCCGCATTGACTGGCCTGTTGAGGTTTACGGCAGTTCTCCCGCAAGGTCTTGAGCTGTCGCTCTAGCGCTTTCAGCTCTTTGATGCGGGCGGCCACATGGCCGATGTGCTCGTCGAGTAAGTCATTGACATCTGCGCAGTTCTCTAGAGGCGAGTCCTTGAAGCGCAGCAATATTCGGATTTCGTCCAGCGTCATGTCCAACCCACGGCAGTTCCGTATGAAGGACAGTCGGTCAACATGCTCATCGCCGTACACGCGGTAGTTGCTTTCTGTGCGAACCGTTTCAGGCAGCAATCCTTCGCGTTCGTAATACCGGATCGTCTCAACCTGAGTGTGAGCCGCCTTGGCCAGTTCACCGATTTTCATATCTTCACCTTGAGCGGTGGCAAGAAAGTTGCGCCATTTTATTTGTAGGTACTTGACATTGTAGTGGCTACAGGGTTTTTAATCCATCCAACAAGGAGAAGATCATGAACCCTACTCACCAACGCCAACAAGTTGACACTGCCTGCGGTTGTGGAAGTGGCTGCGCTGCATCGCCTGCCGTGGGCGGGCCAATGGCGTCTAAAGCAACGGCTGTTGAGCCACATAGATTCCGGATCGCGAACATGGACTGCGCGTCCGAAGAGTCAGAAATCCGTCGAGCGCTGGACGGCGTGGCAGGCATTCGTGGCTTGCAGTTCAACTTGGGCGACCGCGAGTTGACCATCGCTGCCGAGGATCATGCTCTGCGGTTGGCACTGGATGCGATTCGCAAAGCGGGCTTCAAACCGGAACCACTCGGAGTAGAAGACAAATCGGATGGAGCTACTGCCGCTGCGCCAACTGGTTTTTGGGCCTCATGGGGCAAATTGATTGCTGCATTGGGGCTGGCCGTGGCGGCTGAAGGCTTGGCATTCGCTTTTCCAGATAGTTGGCCAGCAAAAGCCCTTGGAATGGCGCTGGCCGCGGTGGCCATCGCCCTGGCGGGTTTCTCCGTCTACGGTAAAGGGCTTTCCGCACTGCGGCAAGGACGCTTGAACATCAACGCCTTGATGACTGTGGCCGTGACAGGTGCCTTCTTGATAGGCCAGTGGCCAGAAGCTGCCATGGTGATGGCCTTGTATGCCATAGCCGAGGCCATCGAGGCTCGAGCGGTGGACCGGGCGCGTAACGCCATCAAGAGCTTGCTGGCGCTGGCACCGGAGCAAGCCGAGGTGCGTCAAGGTGACGGCAGTTGGACGCGCGTCGGCGTCAAAGCTGTCGTTGTCGACGCAACAGTGCGCATCCGTCCAGGAGAGCGCGTTCCACTCGATGGTGTCGTCACGCTCGGACAGAGTGCCATCGACCAGTCCCCTGTGACTGGGGAAAGCCTGCCTATAGACAAGGCTCCTGGCGACGAAGTGTACGCAGGCACCATCAACCAGTCTGCAGCCTTGGAATTCCGTGTCACCGCGCCCGCTTCGGACAGCACCCTGGCGCGCATCATCCACGCAGTCGAGCAAGCACAGTCGTCCCGTGCGCCGACACAGCGCTTTGTAGATCGGTTTGCCGCGATCTACACCCCTGCCGTTTTCATCCTGGCTGTCGCCGTCGCGTTGCTAGCGCCGTGGATCACGGACTTGACCTGGATGCAGGCTGTCTACAAGGCCTTGGTGTTGTTGGTCATCGCTTGCCCTTGTGCCTTGGTTATTTCCACACCTGTCACGGTCGTCAGCGGTTTGGCAGCCGGGGCAAGGCGGGGGATTTTGATCAAAGGTGGCGTTTACTTGGAGGATGCGCGAAAGATCAAAGCTGTGGCCCTGGACAAGACCGGTACGATCACGGAAGGCAAGCCCAAACTGGTGGCCTTCGAGCCCGTGGACACAGGTCTTGATCAACGGGTGCTGGAGGGGCTTGCAAAGAGTCTCGCGGGCCGGTCGGATCACCCGGTTTCCAAAGCCATCGCAGAGGGGCTGTCAACCGCCGATCAAGAGGTGGGAGAGTTTCAAGCCGTTGCAGGGCGTGGAGTGCAAGGTGTTATCGGCAATCATTCCTACGCGCTGGCCAACCACCGCTGGATCGAGGAGCGTGGGCAATGTTCGGCTGAACTCGAAACCCGCCTCGCAGTTCATGAGGAGGCAGGTCGCACGGTCACACTCCTCGCTAACAGCGAACGTGTGATGGCGATCTGCGCGGTGGCGGACACCATCAAACCATCCTCCGCCCAAGCGGTGGCCGACCTGAAGTCGCTCGGCGTGACACCGGTCATGCTGACAGGGGATAACATCGCGACCGCGCGCACCGTTGGCTCTCTGGCGGGCATAGCCGAAGTGCGGGGCAACCTGCTGCCAGAAGACAAACTACAGGCTATCGGCGAACTTCAACAGCGACTGGGCATCACGGCAATGACTGGCGATGGCATCAACGATGCACCAGCACTTGCTAAGGCCGACATCGGCTTCGCCATGGGTGCTGCTGGAACCCATACGGCGATGGAAGCCGCAGATGTTGTGGTCATGAACGATGACCTGCGTCGTCTGCCGGAAACGATACGGCTCTCGAAGCGCACCCACGCTGTTCTGTGGCAGAACATATGTCTCGCGCTAGGCATCAAGTTGGTGTTCTTAGTGCTGGCCATCTTCGACAACGCCTCCATGTGGATGGCGGTGTTTGCGGACATGGGGGCAAGCTTGCTGGTGGTCCTCAATGGGCTAAGGTTGCTTGGAAAGCAATCGAGCAAGTAGAAAAAGATGTACGGGAAAGTCTATAGCTGCTATACTCTTGATCATATGCGTAAATGGTTGGCAATCCTTTTGTTGGTATTTGTGCCGCTACAGCTTAGCTGGGCGGCTGCAGCCAGCTATTGCCAACACGAAACCGGTACCTCAGCCAAGCACTTTGGTCACCATGACCATCAGCACAAGACTGCGGATGGCAAAGACGCATCTTCCGATTCAGTCAAGACCATCGGTGGCGACCCCGATTGCGCATCCTGTCACGCAGGATGTTTGTCGGCCTTGCTTGGGGCAGTAGCGATTGCATCGCTGGCCGACTCGTCTCTGGATACAGCAGAGTACGGGGCTCGTCTCACGTCGCCCCCTTTTGAACGCCTCGAACGCCCTCAGTGGCACGTCCTCGCCTGATCGGTGGGGAGCGCGTTCCTTTCCCTTCGTCATCCCAATGTACGGATACGGCTAGAGCGTGACCGTGTCAAGCCGACTTCGTGCGGTTAATGTGATGGCGTCGTAGGCGATCATTTGGATCGCTCTCCGCCGATTCCCTCGTGTATTTGAATATCACTGGAGAATCGGATGTTGAAGAGTCATCAAAATCAAAAACGACGGAAGTCAGTCTCTGTCCTCCGCACCTCAAAAGTTGCGGCTGCGACGAGTTTGCTCGTAGCGCTCGCTGCAGGGGCAGCTTTCGCTCAGGCGTTGCCAGCAGCACAAGACAATCCTTCAGCCGTCAGAAACGGCTTGCAGAGCGAAGCGGCAACGATCCTGACGCTGCAAAAGGCCATCGATTTAGCCCTGGACAGCAATCTAGACTTGGCTGTCGCAAGGCGGGAAATCGAGGCAACGCAAGGTCAGGTGATCCAGGGGCAAGCTCGCCCCAATCCCGAATTGGCGTACTCACTGGAAGACCAGAGGGCAGCGACCCGCACACAAAGTGTGCAGATCAATCTGCCCGTCGAAATGGGTGGCAAGCGCGCCGCCCGTATCACTACGGCAGAGCGAGGACGCGACATTGCGGTCGAAGAACTGAACTTGCGCCGCGTCGAAATTCGTGCCGCCGTGGTCGCTGCCTTCTTCGAGACTTTGGCGGAACAGGAACGCGCAGCATTGGCCGGGGCCAGTGTCGATCTGGCAAAACGCGCTACCGATGCTGTTGCCAAACGCGTGGCAGCTGGCAAGGTTTCGCCGGTCGAAGAAACCAAGGCACGGGTAGCCGAAGCAGGTGTGCGAGTCGAATTGGCACAGGCCCAGAGCGAGCAACGCAATGCTCGGGCACGCTTGGCCAGTTTGCTAGGGGCCAACCCACCGCGATTTACTCTCGTGTCGGGCAACGTGGAAGAGCTTCCGGCTGTCCCTTCGCTCGACAACGTCCAGCAGCGCCTGTCCACTTCGCCAACGCTGCGCCGTATGCAGCTGGAGGTTGAGCGCCGCAGGTCGTTGGTCGATGTAGAGCGCAGCAAACGGATACCCGACGTCACATTCAGCCTAGGGGTGAAACGCCCCACCGAACTGCAGCGCGATCAACTGCTGTTCGGTGTTTCCGTCCCCTTGCCGCTGTTTGATCGCAATCAGGGGAACTTGTTGGAAGCGTTGAAGCGCGAAGACAAGGCGCGGGACGAACTCCAAGCTTTGAACATACGAGTCAGCACGGACGTATTGCAAGCCCGCGAGCGGCTGGAATCCATTCGTAGGGAAGTCGACGTCTTGCAACAAGATGTTTTACCTGGGGCCAAAAGTGCCTACGACGCGGCCACCGTCGGATTTGAAAACGGCAAGTTCAACTTCTTGGAAGTGCTGGACGCACAGCGCACCTACTTTGCCGCCAAGTCTCAATACCTCAAAGCATTGGCTGAGGCGCATCGCACGGCTGCGGACATTGACCGCGTGCTCGGCGAATCTGGCGCAAATGCTACCCAGCCAGCGAATAAGGAATAAACATGAAAATCGATACCAACAAACTGAATGTCAGCAAGAAGCATCTGATCGCCATCGCCGTGATCGTTGCGACGGGCGTTGTACTGGGCAGCGCCATTCTCGGCGGCAAAGCAACCAAGACAGCCGAAGATGACGGCCACGGTCACGGCAGCCACGTTGAAGCCAAGGCACACAGTGATGGTGAGCATCACGGCAAGGAGAGTGGAGACAAACACGACCACGACAAGGGTCATGCGGACGGCGAACACCACGAGGCCCCGACCAAGGGGCCGCATGGAGGCAAGCTGTTCAAGGAGGGGGATTTCGGGCTGGAAGCGTTACTCGCTGAGGAAGGCGGTGAGCCTCGTTTGCGAGTCTGGTTGTATGACAAAGGCAAGCCTCTTCCCACCAGCGCTGCAAAGGTCAGCGCGACCATCACGCGTTTGACCGGAGAGAAACAGACACTCAATTTCGCGACTGAAAATGACAGCCTGTTGAGCCGGGAGGTCGTGCCGGAGCCGCACGCGTTCGAGATCAACATCGTTGCCCAGACAGCCAACGAACCCTTCATGTTCGTTCTCAAACAAGAAGAGGGGAAAGTCGAACTCAGTGATGCGCAAATTAAAGCGGCATCTATTGGCATCGACACAGCAGGGGCTGCACGAATCAAGACAGCCCTGCTAATGCCGGGGGAAATTCGCTTGAACGAAGACCGGACATCGCACGTTGTCCCGCGCATTGCGGGTGTGGTCGAGAGCGTGCAGGCCAGCTTGGGACAAGCCGTCAAGAAGGGGCAGGTCCTGGCCGTCATTGCCAGCCCGGCTGCGTCTGAGCAGCGCAGCGAGTTGCAAACAGCGCAAAAGCGCCTGACCTTGGCCAGTACCACGTTTGAGCGTGAAAAGCGGCTCTGGGAGCAAAAGATTTCCGCAGAGCAGGACTACCTGCAAGCAGGGCAAGCGCTGCACGAGGCTGAAGTAGCTGTGGCCAACGCTCAACAGAAGCTCTCCGCTTTGGGCCTAGCCACCGTTTCTAAGGGGGGGCTTAACCGCTTTGAATTGCGTGCGCCCTTCGATGGCTTAGTGATTGAAAAGCATCTCAGCCTCGGCGAAGCCGTCAAGGAGGATGCTGCCGTGTTTACCGTCTCCGATCTGGGGCAGGTTTGGGCTGAAATCAACGTGCCAGCCAAGGACTTGCCGCTGGTCAGAGTCGGCGAAAAAGTGACCATCAAGGCCACTGCATTCGATGCCAGCGCTACTGGCGTTATCACCTTTGTTGGGTCGCTGATTGGCGAACAAACCCGTATGGCCAAAGCCCGAGTGGTCTTGTCCAACCCGAAAGGTGCTTGGCGTCCTGGGCTGTTTGTCAACGTGGAAGTGACCTCCTTAGAGGCTGACGTACCCGTGACAGTGGCCAGTGATGCCATTCAGACCGTTGGCGACAAGCCGGTCGTATTCCTGAAGGTGAATGGGGGATTCATCGCTCAGCCTGTGCAGTTGGGCCGCAGTGATGGCAAGCGTGTCGAGGTGTTGCAAGGGCTCAGAGCCGGGGCACCTTATGCGTCGGCAGGCAGTTTTGTCGTGAAGTCAGAGCTTGGCAAAGCCTCTGCCGAACACACCCATTGATACCGGAGCGACATACATGTTTGAAAAACTTATTCGCGCAGCCATTGAGCACCGATGGTTGGTGTTGCTGGCGGTCTTTGGTATGGCTGCCATCGGCGTGTTCAACTACCAAAAGTTACCTATCGATGCCGTCCCGGACATCACCAATGTCCAAGTGCAGATTAACACCCAAGCGCCGGGATATTCCCCTCTGGAAACCGAGCAGCGGGTGACTTACCCGATTGAAACCGTGATGGCGGGTCTTCCCAATCTGGAGCAGACCCGTTCCTTGTCTCGCTACGGGCTGTCGCAAGTGACTGTGATCTTCAAGGACGGCACCGACATCTACTTCGCGCGCCAGTTGGTCAATGAACGCATCCAGGAGGCCCGCGACAAACTGCCTCCCGGAATCACTCCTGCGATGGGGCCCATATCGACAGGCTTGGGTGAGATTTACCTCTGGACAGTCGAGGCCAAGGATGGTGCGAAAAAACCTGATGGCCAGCCCTACACGGCCACCGATCTGCGCGAGATTCAAGACTGGATCATCAAGCCACAGTTGCGCAATGTGCCCGGCGTGACGGAAATCAATTCGATTGGTGGTTTTGCAAAGGAATACCAAATCTCACCGATACCCGAGCGACTGGCCTCGTTGGGCGTCACCCTGCAGGACATTGTGACGGCTCTGGATCGCAACAACGGCAACGTGGGCGCAGGTTATATCGAAAAGCGAGGTGAGCAGTACCTAATTCGAGCCCCCGGGCAGGTTAAGACACTTGAGGACATCGGCAATGTCATCCTCAGCAGTGCGGGTGGCGTGCCGATTCGGGTGCGTGATGTTGCCGAGGTCGGCATCGGACGTGAACTTCGCACCGGTGCTGCTACTGACAACGGCCGTGAAGTGGTGCTGGGCACCGTCTTCATGCTCATCGGTCAAAACAGCCGAACGGTATCAACAGCCGTCGACAAGAAGATGATCGAGGTCAACCGCAGCCTGCCCGAGGGTGTACATGCGGTGACCGTCTACGACCGCACCGTCCTGGTGGATAAGGCCATCAACACGGTCAAAAAGAACTTGTTAGAAGGCGCGATCCTGGTGATCGTGATCCTGTTCTTGTTCCTCGGCAACATCCGCGCCGCCATCATCACGGCCACCGTGATTCCCTTATCGATGCTGTTCACCTTCACAGGAATGGTGAGCTACAAGGTCAGCGCTAATTTAATGAGCCTCGGCGCACTGGACTTCGGCATCATCATTGATGGTGCGGTGGTGATCGTCGAAAACTGTGTTCGCCGTCTTGCCCATGCGCAAGCTCACTACGGCAGGCCATTGACTCGGGCGGAACGTTTTCACGAGGTTTTCCTTGCATCCAAGGAATCACGTCGCCCGCTGCTATTTGGGCAGTTGATCATCATGGTGGTGTACTTGCCCATCTTTGCCCTGACCGGCGTCGAAGGGAAGATGTTTCATCCGATGGCGTTCACGGTGGTGGCGGCGCTTGTGGGAGCCATGATTTTGTCGGTGACCTTCATTCCGGCTGCGGTCGCACTGTTCATTGGCAACCGTGTCAGCGAAAAGGAAAACTTCTTGATGGTGCAAGCCAAGCGCTGGTACGGTCCCTTGCTAGATCGCGTGATGGCAGCCAAGGCTGTTGTGTTGGCTGCCGCAGCCGTGGCAGTGGTGTTGTGCGGTTTGATCGCAACGCGCATGGGCAGTGAGTTCGTGCCCAGCTTGAACGAAGGAGACTTCGCTATTCAGGCCTTGCGCATTCCTGGCACCAGTTTGTCGCAATCGGTGGCGATGCAGCAGCAACTGGAAGCAACGCTGAAAGCCAAATTTCCAGAGATCGACCGTGTCTTTGCGCGCACTGGAACGGCGGAAATTGCCTCCGACCCCATGCCGCCGAACATTTCTGATGGCTACATCATGCTCAAGCCAATGTCTGAGTGGCCCGAGCCGCGGAAGTCTCGTGACGAGTTGCTGGCCGCCGTGCAGGAGGTCGTGGGCAAGATACCGGGTAACAACTACGAGTTCTCCCAGCCGATCCAACTTCGATTCAACGAACTCATCTCGGGGGTGAGAAGCGACGTGGCGGTGAAGATCTTCGGGGACGACATGGACGTCTTGAACAAGACAGCCGAAGAGGTTTCGTCCAAGTTGCAAAAAATCCCTGGTGCGTCAGAAGTCAAGGTGGAGCAGACGACCGGATTACCGATGCTCACAGTCAACATTGATCGTCAGAAGTCCGCGCGCTACGGGCTAAACGTGGCTGATATTCAGGATGCAGTGGCCACGGCCATCGGGGGGCGTGAGGCCGGTACGTTGTTTGAAGGTGACCGTCGATTCGACATCCTTGTTCGTTTGCCAGAGTCCTTGCGCAACGACCTTGAGAGCATGAAACGTTTGCCGATTCCTTTGCCACGCGGTTCGGGCGGCGTCGAAGGACGAACCAATTTCATCCAACTGGCCGAAGTGGCTAGCTTCGAGCTGGCACCGGGGCCTAATCAGGTTAGCCGCGAGAACGGCAAGCGTCGCATTGTGGTGAGTGCAAACGTGCGTGGCCGTGATGTCGGTTCCTTTGTGGCCGACGCGGAAGCTGCTTTGGCGCAGGTCAAGATTCCCGCAGGCTACTGGACGAGCTGGGGTGGCACATTTGAAAACCTGCAGTCCGCGACACAGCGATTGCAAATCGTCGTCCCTGTGTCGTTGCTCCTGGTCTTCGTGTTGCTGTTTGCAATGTTCGGCAACGTCAAGGATGGCCTGCTGGTATTTACCGGCATTCCATTTGCGTTGACCGGCGGCATTTTGGCGCTGTGGCTGCGTGACATTCCAATGTCGATTTCCGCCGCAGTGGGTTTTATCGCCCTGTCAGGTGTTGCAGTGCTCAATGGCCTCGTGATGATTTCTTACATCCGCAGCTTGCGAGAAGAGGGAGCCCAATTGGACGCAGCCATCCGTGAGGGAGCGTTGACTCGTTTGCGCCCTGTATTGATGACAGCCTTGGTGGCATCGTTGGGCTTCATTCCAATGGCAATCGCCACGGGAACCGGCGCGGAGGTACAGCGTCCTTTGGCCACCGTGGTGATTGGCGGCATCCTGTCCTCCACATTGCTGACGCTGCTCGTGCTTCCGATTCTGTATCGGCTGGCCCATCGTCCGGACGAGGAATTGGAGGACGTCACTGCCGAACCGGTGCATCCGCAGGCTGCGGCTGCTTCGCAGAATTCATAAGCCAGTCTTTAGATCTGATTCTTAACCTGTACTTTTGAAAGGAAAACTCATGAAACTGATTTCGACCACCTTCGCTTTGATGTTGATGGCATCAGGCGTCGTATTTGCTGCGGACAAACATGACCATGGTCATGGAGACAAGCCTCTCCATGGAGGTTTGGTCACGGAAATCAAGGATATGGACTACGAGCTCGTGGCCAAGCCCGATGTGCTTCAGTTGTACGTGCGAGATCACGGGAAACCAGTTGATGTCAGCAGGGCAACAGCAAAAATCACTTTGCTCTCAGGTAGCGACAAGCAAGAGATTGATTTGAAACCATCGGGTGACAAGCTTGAAGCAAAAGGCAGTTTTAAAGTCGCGCCCGGTACGAAGGTTGTCGCGCAGGTGAATCTTGCAAGCAAGGCAGCGACGGCACGATTTGTTCTGAAGTGACGTAAGGGCGGAGAACGACCTTCTTGGCACTTCTTTGCATTGCCCTAGCGAGTGCGAATGTTTCGAAAAATTGTGATGAGATCCGTTGGTTGGCCTTAGCGGCCTTGTAAGGCGTTCTTGAAAGAGGAAAGATAAATGAGTATTTTTGACAGACTTTTCGGTGGTCATCAGGGTGGCGGCCACCATGGTGGGGCGCATCACGGTGATCGCCACGGCTATGGCGGTGGGTACGGAAGCGGCGGACCTCCAACCAGCGGAGGAGGCAACGCCGGCGTTGCATGCCCGAACTGCAAGGCGCTGAACGCGCTAGGGGCTCGTTTCTGCCAGCAGTGCGGAACTACGTTAGTTCCTTCTGCGTGCACGCAATGCGGAACGACCCTGCAAGCGTGGGCGAAGTTCTGTGCTCATTGCGGAAAGGCAGCGACTTGACGGAACCATCTTTGTAGGCGACAACTTTTCGGTGTCGCTTGCACTGACTTGGCCTGTGAAAGTTCCTGTCATGCATGATTTGATGAATTTGATGATCAAGTTAAGGAGCGTCTGCTTTAACCTCTTCGAGATGTGCTGATGCCACCAATTCGAATCGCTGCGCAGGTTCAGGCCGCTGGCTGCTGATGCACTTTTGACTACCGGATATTCACGCAGCCGTATGCCCCTTCAAGTTGCACTGGCCGCCGTCACATGCGGTGCCAAGCATCGATGTCCTCGAAATTGAAAAGTAGTAATGACGTATCCGAATCGCAAATCCTATTGGTATTCCGTGGCGTTCATCGTGCTTGCAATCGACCAAGCCACTAAGAGTCTCATTGATCTGACCACGCCGCTGGGCTGGTCACTTGAAGTGACACCGTTTTTCAATCTGGTCCATGTTCTGAACCCGGGCGCGGCTTTTAGCTTTCTGGCTGGCGCCGGAGGTTGGCAGCGCTGGTTCTTCCTTGCGATCGCACTGGGGGCTTCAATATGGTTGGCCTGGATGCTGAGCAAACCGGTGCGCCGTCTTGAGGCCTTGGCGTACAGCCTGATCTTAGGCGGTGCCGTCGGCAATGGCTTTGACCGCGTCGCACGCGGGCAGGTCGTCGACTATCTGGACTTTCACTTGCGTGGTATGCACTGGCCTGCGTTCAACATCGCCGACGTGGCGATCACGGGAGGAGTTGTTGCGCTAATAGCAGTTTCATTTCTTGAGGAACATCAGAAGTGACCTATCGCTTTCTTCACGGACATGCGACTGCTCAGGATTGCAGTTTCCGCTTGGTCAATACACAAGCAAGTCAAATTCTCTAGGAGAATAAAAACTCATTTTGAGTTGAGCTCCCGAACTTTAACCAAAGCATAAAGCGCGGGAATAACTGCCAGCGTCAGCACAGTTGAGGAAATCATTCCGCCCACCATCGGGGCCGCAATGCGGCTCATAACTTCAGAGCCCGTACCAGTACCCCACATGATGGGTAATAGGCCCGCCATGATGGCAACTACAGTCATCATCTTGGGGCGAACCCGCTCTACAGCACCTTCCATGACTGCTTGATATAGATCATTGGTATCAGGAATTTTTCCTTCAGAGATGCGTCTTTCCTTTATTTCCTCCCATGCATGATCCAAATAAATCAGCATCACCACTCCAGTCTCAGCAGCTACGCCAGCCAGTGCAATAAAGCCGACCGCAACTGCCACAGATAAGTTGTATCCGAGCAACCACATCAGCCAGACTCCGCCCACCAGCGCGAAGGGAACTGACAGCATGACGATCAGTGTCTCGGTTAATCGCTTGAAATTCAGATATAGGAGCAAGAAGATGATCAGCAGCGTTACAGGAACAACTAGCTTCATCTTTTGTACAGCACGCTCCATCGACTCGAACTGCCCGCTCCAAGTCGCGTAGTAACCAGTAGGAAATTTGACCTGTTCGTTTACCGCCTTACGGGCATCCGCAACGTAACTGCCGATGTCACGCTCACGAATGTCGACAAAGATGTAGGCGGATAGCAGCGCGTTTTCAGTACGAATGCCTGGTGCACCTTTGGCCACCTCAACCCGAGCGACCTGTCCCAGAGGCACCATTGCACCGTCCATGGTGGGCACAAGAACTTCCCGTGCAATTTGCTGCGGGTCTGAACGAAGTTCGCGAGGGTAACGGACTGTCACTCCAAAGCGTTCACGTCCTTCAACGGTGGTGGTCACCATGTCTCCGCCAAGCGCGGTACCGATCACCTCTTGCAAGTCACCTACAGCCAGTCCGTAGCGCGCCAGTTGTGCGCGATCTGGTTCGATGTTCAGGTAGAAGCCGCCAGTGATACGTTCGGCAAATGCAGATGTGGTGCCTGGAACCTGATTGACCACCGTTTCAATCTCGCGGGCCAAACGTTCCATCTCGTTGAGATCCTTGCCGAAGACCTTGATGCCAATCGGTGTACGAATGCCGGTGGACAGCATGTCGATGCGCGCCTTGATCGGCATGGTCCAAGCGTTTGATACGCCCGGGAACTGCAACGCCTTGTCCATCTCGGAAATCAGTTTGTCGGTCGTCATACCTTTGCGCCACTCAGAGGTTGGCTTGAGGTTGATGACCGTTTCAAACATTTCTGTCGGTGCCGGGTCCGTGGCCGTGTTCGCCCGGCCAGCTTTGCCATACACCGAAGCCACCTCAGGGAAACTCTTGATGATCTTGTTCTGCGTCTGCAACAACTCGGCAGCCTTGGTGATCGACATGCCTGGTAACGACGCTGGCATGTAAAGCAACGTGCCTTCATTGAGTGTCGGCATGAATTCGGATCCGAGCTTGCTGGCTGGATATAGCGAAATTCCCAGCACGAAGAGCGCTACGCCAACGGTTAGCTTTTTCTTGTGCATCACGCCAGCGATGATCGGGCGATACACCCAGATCAAGAAGCGATTCACCGGATTTTTAGCTTCCGGCATGATTTTTCCCCGGATGAACAGCATCATCAGTACAGGCACCAGTGTCACCGAAAGCATTGCCGCCCCCGCCATGGCGAAGGTCTTAGTGTAGGCAAGCGGTGAGAACAGACGTCCTTCCTGCGACTCAAGCGTGAACACGGGCAAAAAGGACACGGTGATGATCAAAAGCGAGAAGAACAATGCTGGTCCCACCTCCTTGCACGCAGTGATCATGGCCTCAACCCGTTGCGCGTTATCGTGGTCTTCGGGTAAGCGTTCCAGATGCTTGTGAGCGTTCTCAATCATCACGATGGCTGCATCCACCATGGCACCAATCGCGATGGCAATACCTCCCAAGCTCATCAAATTCGAGTTCATGTCCAGCAGACGCATGGCAATAAAAGCGATCAACACCCCCACAGGTAGCATCAAAATTGCCACCAGAGCCGAGCGAACGTGCATCAGAAACACAACGCAGACCAAGGCAACGATCAGACTTTCCTCCAGCAGCGTGCGCTTGAGAGTGTCGATCGCGCGGTGAATCAAATCAGAGCGGTCATACACCGCTTGGATGCTGACCCCCTCCGGTAATCCTGCTGAGACTTCCGTGATCTTTTCCTTGAGGTTGTGGATTACCTCCAGGGCATTTTGACCGTAACGAGACATGGCGATGCCGGAGACGACCTCACCCTCACCGTTGAGTTCAGTGATGCCGCGCCGCTCATCAGGAACCAATTCAACTCGTGCAATATCTCGCACCAACACTGGCGTTCCCTTGTCGGACTTGACGACAAGATTCTCGATATCCGAAACGCCGCGCAGGTAGCCACGTCCCCGAACCATGTATTCAGTTTCGGCCATTTCGACCACACGGCCACCAACATCTCGGTTGGATTCGCGCACCACCTGAGACACTTTGGCCAGAGGAACGCCGTAGGCGCGGAGTTTTACAGGGTCGACAGTGATCTGGTAAGTCTGGACAAACCCACCGATGGAAGCCACTTCGGCGACCCCATGTGCTTTTGTGAGTTGATACCGCAGGTACCAGTCTTGCAAGGTGCGCAGTTCAGCCAGGGTTTTGTCCTTGGCCAGCACGGCATACTGGTAAACCCAGCCCACCCCGGTTGCATCAGGACCGATTTGTGGCGTCACCCCCTTGGGCATGCGACTGGACGCGAAGTTCAAATACTCCAGTACCCGTGAACGCGCCCAGTAAATATCGGTGCCATCTTCAAAAATGATGTAGACAAAGGACGCGCCGAAAAATGAAAAGCCCCGAACGACTTTCGATTTCGGAACCGACAACATGGCTGTGGTCAGTGGATAAGTGACCTGGTCTTCAACCACCTGCGGAGCTTGTCCTGGGTACTCTGTGTAAACGATTACCTGAACATCAGACAGATCGGGAAGCGCGTCCAGTGGTGTCCTGATGACGGCGAATACACCGCCAACAACGACGAACAAAGTAGCAAGCAGGACCAAAAAACGGTTTCGTCCTGACCAATCAATGATCTTTGCAAGCATGGTGTCCCCCAAAGATCAGTTGTGACCAGTGTGTGGATTGGCCGCACTTGCCGTGACAGGCTTGATGGCGGTGATGATCCATTCGCCCTGGCCACGCTCAACGAACTCAAAGCTCAAAGACATTCCAGGCTTCAGACCAGATAGCAGGCTGCTATTTGCAACCTTGAATTCCATGGTCATGGCAGGCCATTTAAGGGTGGATACCGGACCGTGTGCGATCGTCAGCGAACCACTTTTGGTATCGATGTCCTCGATTTTTCCTTCTGCACGATGACCTACGGATGCCGTGGTCTTGGATTCTGCCGATCCTCCTTTAGAAGCTGCCGCCCCGTGTCCCGAATGTCCCAGCCCCCCGATCGCAGCCTTGAGGTTACTTTCGGCGTCAATTAAGAAGTTCGCAGCAACAACTACCATCTCGCCATCTCGCACGCCCTCCAGAACCTCGATGCGATCATCGCTACGCGCGCCAAGCTTGACCTCCCTTGGATCGAAGCGTCCTTCCTGCACTTGAACAAGAATGATTTGACGAGTCCCGCTATCAATCACGGCGGACGTAGGAACGGTTAGCACAGAACGCTTGCTGTCTACGGGCAGTTCGACCTGCGCAAACATGCCGGGCTTGAGAAGTCCATGTGGATTCGACAACTCCACGCGAACCGGAACGGTTCGCGTCTCCGATTTGAGGGTCGGGTAAACATAGGTAATTGCCCCCGAAAACTGCTTATCTGGATAGGCGTTGATCCGCACAGTGGCCTTGGCACCGGTTCGAATCTGACCGATGTCTTGCTCAAAGACATCGGCAATCACCCATACAGAGGCCAGATTGGTAACTTGGTAAAGCATTTCTCCCGGCATAAAACGCATGCCTTGAACGGCCTTCTTCTCGGTAACGATGCCCGAAACTGGTGAACGCAGCGTTAATGTGCGACGCGTCGCTGTAGATTGGGTCAAAGCCGTGATTTGTTCATCCGAGATATCCCAGTTGCGTAGTCTTGACAAGCTGGAGTCCGCCAGTTCACGCATGCCTCGCTGGGCTTCTTCACTGGCACTTTTCAAGGAATCAACACCTTGCGATGCAATGGCGTATTCACGCTGAGCGGAGACCAATTCGGGACTGTACACATCGAATAGTGGCTGGCCTTTGCCAACCGGTTGACCCGTTGCATTGACATACAGACGTTCTACATAGCCCTCAAACTTGGGAGCAATGGTGAAGGTCTGGCGCTCGTCAGGCTCTATTCGTCCTGCTGCACGCACGGTCTTGTTCAGAGCTTGCGTGCTTGCTGCCTCGACGCGCACGCCCAGCTTTTGAACTTTATCCGTGCTGATACGAATCAAATTTGCACTACCGAGTGTCGATTCCTGCTCTCCCTCATAGACCGGTATGTAGTCCATGCCCATAGGATCTTTCTTGGGCGTGGGCGAGGTGTCGGGCAGCCCCATCGGATTCCGGTAGAAGAGTATTTTTCGTGCTTCAGAAGCACTCTTGGCTAGCGTATTTGTTTCAGCACTACCATCCTTATGAACAATGGCTTGCTGTTTCCCATACCAATATCCTCCACTTGCTGTCAAGGTTGCAACGAATACCGCCGCCATGCCCAACTTCAAGGCAGTTGTCATAATTCTTCTCCTACGATGCGCTCGATATCCGCGAGACGCATTTGTGCATTGATGCCTGCCTTGACTTGATTCAACTTGGCTTGGCGGATTTGCTTTTGAGCATCCAGAAGTGTCGCAAAGTCAACTTTTCCTGATTCATATCCAGCAAGAGCCGACCGGAAGTTCAACTCTGACTGGGGTAGAAGACTTTCTGTTGTCAAAGTGAGCGAGCGTCGCTCTGACTCAAATCCTGTAACGTTTTCATAAAGATCAGCCAGGACTTGGTTGTTTATCGCTTCTCGTCTGGAGCGTGAGGCGGAAAGCATGGCGTCAGACTCTCTTTCCTGTGCTCGACGAGCGCCTTGCTGCAGTGGGATATTGATTTCAACCATCAACTCCCATTCGCGAACTGAGTTGCCGTATTGAATGGGTGACGCGCCCACAGTGAAGTCAGGAAATCGATTTTTATAAGCAAGTTCACGTGTCTTTTCCGCCGCTTTGATCTGTGCACCTTCAACTTGCAAGAGTGGATTGTTCGAACGAACACGTTGTTCTAAGGCTGAAAAATTCAAAACTTCCGGCGTAGGTAGAGACCGAATTTGTGTTGGTCTTGCTAGTGGTTCATCGGCTTGCCTGCCTGTCAGAGCATTCAACCTCGCTTGCAATTGACGACGCTCCGACTCAATGAAAATCAACTCACTGCGTATAGCGGTTTGTTCCACTTGAGACCGGATAACGTCTTGCTGAGCAGCCAGCCCACTTGCATACCGAACCTGAGCCACTTTTTCTAAACGAACCATTAGATCCAAAATTTCCTGGGTCAAGCGTTCGCTTTGATCTAAATAGTAGAGTTGTGCGTAGGTTGTTTTTATCTTCGAGGCCAACTCAAGCCAAGTACTTGTTACACGTACTTTCGCTGCTTCAGAAAGGGCTTCAGCTGTTTCACGCTTTAGTTCACGCTTGCCAAACCAAGGGAGGTCTTGCATTAGCAAGTAGCGCGTGCTTCCAACACGACTGGGTGAAAGGGTGGGTCCCTGTTCTCCCATACGTGTGATGTCACGCCACTCAGTGCGAAATTTAGGATCTGGGAGTGACCCGGCAGGTATAACTCTTTCAGATGCAGCATTCGCATCAAAGCTCATGCTGGCTAAGTCAGGATTTCTTTCCTTGGCTAGCTTTAGTAATCCTTGCAAATTGCTACCAATTTGTAGATCTTGGCCGTAGCTCGTTGGGGCAAGAAAGAGAGTGAAGCACGCTGCAGCGATGGCCGATTTGAAGTTAATCATTGCTTTCCTCGCCGTAGGGCCGCATTCAGCTGATCAATAACTTCGGCCCAGTCTGCGTCCTGGAGTATTTCATCACGTAGCAGGGTAGATTGCGCCTGCGTCCAAAAGGGCGCGTTTTCCAAACGAATAGATGGGTCAAGTGGGCTATGGTTCTCTAGAAAATGTTTTATGCCATCAACATCGGATGGCAGACCCAACTGCAAAAAGAGTTCAGTAAAGCGGTGGTAGCTTTGATTCATTGCACAGATTCCAATTGGCTTCAAATGTCGCTGGCCTGCGCTTGGTCAGACTAACGATTTCATTTTCTAAATATGTACCTGTTGTGAAGATGATGGCCAGATTACATTCATGTAACCTGATGACCTACACTGACTATTTCATAACCTGGTTTTAGTCTTATTCACCACGACGCAAGCGAAGGGCATTGCCGATCACCGAGGCCGAACTGAAGCTCATGGCCAGCGCAGCGATCAATGGGGACAGCAGCCAGCCAGTCAATGGATACAACACACCCGCCGCAACAGGAATCCCCAACGCGTTGTACAGAAAAGCAAACATCAGGTTCTGTTTCATGTTGCGCACAGTGTCCTGTGAGAGCGTGCGGGCTACCGCAATCCCGCGCAAATCACCTTTTACGAGAGTCACCTGGGCACTGTTCATGGCCACATCAGTGCCTGTTCCCATGGCGATGCCGACATCGGCCTTGGCCAGTGCAGGTGCGTCGTTGATACCGTCGCCAGCCATCGCTACGATACGGCCTTGTTTTTGCAACTGGTCCACGAGAGCCAGTTTGTCTGCGGGCTTGACTTCACCATGCACCTCGTCGATTCCAAGTCGTTCGCCAACTGAGCGGGCAGTGGTCAAGCCGTCACCTGTCGCCATGACGATACGCAGACCGGCAGCCTTGAGAGTGGCCAGAGCCTCGGGCGTGCTAGCCTTGATCGGATCAGACACGGCTAACAAGCCTGCTAGTTGCCCATCAACGGCCAGATGCATTACGCTTGCTCCCTCTGACCGCAATAACTCCGCCTGTGACACCAGTGCCTGGACAGCCACACCAAGCTGCTCCATCAATGCCGTGTTGCCCAGAGCCAGTTGTCGTCCTCCAACCTGACCTCGCACGCCAATTCCTGAACCCGACTCGAAGTTCTCAGGTTTGTCCAAAGACAGATGACGTTCGCGGGCCGCGCGCACGATGGCATCGGCCAGTGGGTGCTCGCTGCCTTGGTCCAGGCTGGCCGCAAGGCGCAGCACCTCTATTTCGTTAAAACCCTGGGCAGCCACCGCGCGATCAAACGCCGGTTTACCCTCCGTCAGCGTGCCGGTTTTATCGATGATCAGGGTATCAATTTTTCTCAGATTCTCAATTGCAGCGGCATCGCGGAAAAGAACGCCATGGGTGGCACCACGCCCGGTGGCGACCATGATGGACATCGGTGTGGCCAGGCCCAGCGCACAGGGGCAGGCGATGATCAGAACTGCAACTGCGTTAATCAGGGCATAAACCCAGCTTGGCTCGGGACCGAACAGGCCCCAAGCAAAAAAAGTGAGCAAGGCAACGCTGACAACTGCCATCACGAACCACCCCGCTACGGTGTCAGCCATTCGTTGCATCGGTGCTTTGGAGCGTTGCGCTTGGGCCACCATTTGAACGATTTGAGAGAGCATGGTGGCCGCGCCGACTTTTTCAGACCGCATCACGAGAGAGCCATTGGTGTTGAGAGTTGCTCCAATCACCTTGTCGCCAACTCGCTTAGACACTGGCACGGGTTCACCGGTCAGCATGGATTCATCGATGGCGCTACTGCCCTCGGTCACTACTCCATCAACTGGAACTTTTTCGCCGGGGCGAATGCGTAGCAAATCTCCTACATGCACATGCGTTAATGGAACGTCTTCCTCAGAGCCATCGGGACGCAGGCGACGTGCCGTCTTAGGGGCCAGCCCGAGAAGTGATTTGATTGCAGCAGAAGTCTGAGAGCGAGCCTTGAGCTCAAGAACTTGTCCCAACAAGGTTAGTGAAATGATGACAGCCGTTGCTTCGAAATACACAGCGACTCGGCCCATCGAAATAAAGGAGTCTGGAAATACCTGCGGTGCCACAGTGGCAACCACGCTGTAAACAAAGGCTGCACCGGTGCCCAGGCCAATCAGTGTCCACATATTGGGACTGCGGTTTACAACAGATTGCCAGCCTCGAGAGAAAAATGGCCAGCCAGCCCATATAACGATTGGCAGTGAAAGCGCAAATTCGATCCAGCTTTGCACAGACATGTCAAACCACTTCAACCGGTGGCCAGCCATCGCCAAAAATGTCACGATGATGGTGAGTGGAAGCGTCCACCAAAAGCGTCTTTGGAAGTCACGCAACTCGGGGTTTTCGTCTTCTTCCAACTCAGGCAAAAGCGGTTCGAGTGTCATGCCGCACTTGGGACAATTTCCTGCATGATCCTGCCGGATTTCAGGATGCATAGGGCAGGTATAGATTGTTCCTGCGGCAGCAGATGTCATTTGCGACTTTTCAGCGTTTCCGCTCATGTACAACATGGGGTTGACATCAAACTTCGTTTTGCATTTGGTCCCGCAAAAGAAAAATGTGCTTCCCATGTGTACAGATTGATACGCAGCCTGCCTGGTTACTGTCATTCCACAAACAGGATCTTTTAGGTCCGTGGTGTTGCTCTTACTAGATTTCTCAGAAGAAGACGCGTCGGGATGTTCTATTGGGTTGTGGTGAACGTGCCCGTGTTCGTGTTCGTGGGCGTGAGGGTCGTGTTGGTTTTCATTCATAGTATTTTTTAGTTTTTAAAATTCAACATGACGGGTGCGTCAGGAAGTTCGTTTTCATGCTTTTCATGAGCGGAAAAATGGAGGCCGATCACATTCGCAATTGCCGCTATTCCTTTTAATGCACCTGTCTCGAACTCTGATCTGGAGAAATGGTCTTGCATGGTTTGACATATCGACCGCCAACATTCATCGCCAGCCTTGATATGAATTCCCCTGTCGGCAACGATCTCCACCGCACGATCAGCAAGCAGTACATAAACTAAGACACCATTGTTGTGTTCAGTGTCCCAAACTCTTAGCTGAGAAAACACCTCGATGGCGCGGTCGCGAGATGATTGGCCCTTGAGAAGACGAATGCCGTCTAAGCCACCTTCTATCGCCAAGCGAATCTCACCGCCATGCAAATGTTCACTGTTATGAATCGCTTTTGTGATGGCATCAAGGCTTTCACGTTTAAAAGCACGGTGGACCTGCCAATCTGAGAACAGCAAATGTTGAAAGATACGTTTGATTGGCATAGTCACCACCTTCCCGATGCGCCGCCGCCGCCGAATCCGCCACCACCACCTCGAAATCCGCCGCCGCCCCATCCATGACGCCCACCCCCTGACATACCGCCTAATCCGTGAAGCACCGTAGACGCCCCGATCAGCGTGACGAACATAGCGGCAATGCCAGCGAAGATGGCGAGAAGCAGTGATCCGACAACCAACCAGGCAAGGCCAGTCACGACCATACCCGTGACGAGTGAACCGCCAACTCTTCCGAATGCACTGCGCAATACACTGCCGACACCTAAAGACACAATCAACAAGAAGGGGACAAGTTGACGAAGTCCTTGATCGGAATTTTTGGAGTGGCGTTGATGTTCTGGTAGTGGTTCACCATCGATTACAGAGATGATTTGTCCAACGCCCGATTGAAGTCCTTGGAAAAAATCGCCTCGCTTGAAATGGGGAACGATAACTTCACTGATGATTCGCTTACTGGTGATATCAGATAAGGCACCTTCTAGACCGTAGCCGACTTCGATACGTACAGTCCGATCATCTTTGGCCACCACCAAAATAACGCCATCATCCACCTTCTGCCGACCCAGCTTCCACTGCTCGGCTACGCGCAGTGCATATTGTTCGATGCCCTCAGGAGCGGTGGTTGGAATGATCAATACCGCCAGCTGAGATCCCTTGCGGGCTTCAAATGCTGACAGGGTTTGCTCCAGTGCGGTCTTCTGATCTTGTGTGAGTGTGCCGGTTTGATCAGTAACATGCCCCACTAGGGGCGGCACCGCAACCTGCGCCTTGGCAACGTAAGGAGCGAAAAGTGCCAACGATAGCCAGCAGGCTATCAGAAAGCGGTATATCACTCCTTTACCAATCATTTGGTGATCCCGGGTGTGGAGCTTTGATTCGCAGCCGGAGCGCTATCAAAATTTACAGAGGGGGGCTTGGTGATTTCTTTCTCATTCTCCACAGTGAAATTGGCCTTCTCTTTGTAACCAAAGACCATTGCGGTCAGATTTGATGGGAAGGACCTGACTGTCACGTTGTATTCTTGAACTGCTTTGATATACCGATTTCGTGCCACCGTGATGCGGTTTTCGGTGCCTTCCAGCTGTGCCTGCAAATCTCTGAATGCTTGGTTGGCTTTCAGATTGGGATAATTCTCAGATACCACCAGCAGGCGAGAGAGCGCGCCTGACAACTGACTTTGTGCCTGTTGAAATTTTGCGAAAGCAGCCGGATCGTTGATTAGCTCCGAATTCACTTGGATCGAGGTGGCTTTGGCTCGTGCTTCCACCACTTTGATCAGGGTGTCTTGCTCGAATTTAGTTTCCCCTTTGACTGTGCTCACCAGATTGGGGATCAAATCTGCGCGTCGTTGGTATTGGTTCAGAACTTCTGCCCAACTGGCCTTGATTTGTTCGTCAGTATTTTGGAAAGTGTTGTACCCACAACCACTCAGAGTAAGGACAAAGACTGATATCAGGAGAATAAATAATTTGCGCATGCTGATTACTCCAAAGTGATTGTGAATTTTCAGGTTAGCCGCAACAGCAGCGACCTGAGTTTCTAGGCTGCGATGTACACCCGGGCTTGGTAGTTGCAGTCGCAGGAGAAGACTCGGTTGCGATGTTCGCGACGTAGTCTTCTTCGGCCAGAGCAGCGATAAGCGAGGTACTTCCTGCTTGCAAGTCGCCCTGTACTCTGGCTCGGCCACTTAATAGATCCACCTCGACATGTACCACGCCAGGAACAGCTTGCAATGCTTGTTTGACATGCTTTACGCATGATCCGCATGTCATGCCCTCTACTGTCAATTCAATCGTTTTCATTGATGTGTCCTTTCATGTGGTTCATTGATTTAAATACACATCAATGATTCAATGCTGATTAGTCTTTGGGTGTGCCAGATGACGGGGAAAGATTCGGAAAAAAGCGAGGAGTTCTTTTTGCGTATAGGTCGTACACGTCACCAAATTGAGATCGCATCTCCTCTTCTTCAGTAACAGCCAGTCGACCGTACATGAGAAGAAGAATTGGAAACATGACCAAGGTCAGTAACGTGGGCCATTGCAGGAGAAAGCCAAGCAAAATCATCACAAAGGCTACATATTGCGGATGCCGAATGCGTGCATAAGGACCGCTGGTGGCCAGAGAGTTACGCCGTTGAGCGTGGTACAGGACATGCCAAGCTGTAGAAAGCAAATAGAAGCCATAGCCAAGGAATATGTAGCTGGCGATGTGCAAAACTCCAAAATGTGGATCTCCTTTCTCGCCTAGTAGTGTCGACCACAGGTGTCCCGAGTTATGGGAAAGCAAATCAAGTCCTGGGAACCGAGTTTGCAGCCAGCCCGACATTAGATAGATGGTCAGCGGAAAACCATACATTTCAACAAACAAAGCAACGACAAACGCCGCGAAGGCGCCAAAGGTCCTCCAGTCACGTCCAGTAGCTGGCTTGAAGAAACTGAAGGCGAACATGATGAAGATCGCTGAATTGAGAATTACCAAAGACCACAAGCCATAAGCCGATTCTGAGTGGTTCATGATGGTTCTCCTGGTTTGCGTGGTTCTGAACTGCTGGAATCATGGTGGTGATGTCCATGGCTTCCATGACCGCTATGCATGAATACGTGCATCAAGGGGCAGGCTAGCAACAGCAAAAATGGCAAAGCACCCACTACGTGGGCCAGATGCTCCGTGAGTAGGAAGTAGGCCGCTACCCCTCCAATTACCAGCAGTCCAATCGCATAGCGCGTGGTCCAAAAGCTCGGTGGCGCCTCATGACCTTCATGTGGATGTTCCATAAAGGATCTCCTAGTAGGAAAAAATATTATTTAACCGTTGCATCGGGCATGCGGTCCATCATCATTTGCATCATGGACTCCATCATTTCCATACGCTTTTCCATCATCTGCTGACGATCAGCCATGTTGCCATTCATTCCTTTGCCGCCTTCCATGCCGCCCATGCCGGACATAGCGCCCATTTGCTTCATCATTCCCATTCCGTCCTGCATCATCTTCATGTGCTCTGCCATAAGTGCTTGACGTTCCTCAGGCGTTTTTGCAGACATCATCTTTTCATGCATGGCTTGCATGTTTTTCATCTGTTTATCCATCGCTGCCATCCTGTCGGCATTCATGGTTTTAGCCGTTGATTTCTTGGATGCAGCACCAGGTTGGGTTGTGCCCGCTGGGTGATGATCTTTGTGCTCATCGGAGGTTTGAGCAAGAGTGCCTATTGAGGCCGCTGCTACACAAAATCCAATCAGAGAGTTGCGAATATTGGTCATGACTTACTCCTTACCAAGTTTGAAAAAAACCACTTGCGCAAATCTGATGATCGCGTAGGCAGCAACCGCACACCGCTTCGGTGTATTCCTATCGGGCTGGCTGTATGTCTGTCAAGACCATCTTGCCGCCTTCGTTGCTCACCATAAACTTAATTTTTTCGCCAGGCTTGACGTTGGTCAATAAAGTCTTGTCTTTGGCCGTGAACACCATGGTCATGCTAGGCATGTCTAAGTGCTTTATCTCACCGTGCTTGATCGTGACCTTTCCCGTTTCAAGGTCAACTTTCTTGACTTCCCCATCTGTCATGACGGGATTCATTTGTGACATGTTCATCTTGCTGTGATCCATGGCGGCTTGGGCAAAACTGCTCAACGGCAGGGCCATGCCAATAGTCAAGACGGCAATTGCGAATTTTCTATGGATAGTTTTCATGTTGTCCTCATAAGTAGGAGTTGAATACTTTTGATGATCCGTCTTTTTGAATCAGCAAAACTTGATAGGCGTCTCGCCTCTTTCCGTAGGCTGGACCATCCATTCCTGGCGATCCGATTGGCATACCGGGAACAGCTAGCCCAAGAGCCTGCGGCTTTTCTTCTAGCATCCGTTTGATGTCTTCTGCTGGAACATGTCCTTCAATGACATAGCCATCAATCAGAGCTGTGTGACACGATGCGAACTTCTGAGGCATTCCTAGACGCGAGCGCGCGGCATTGTTACCTTGATCTAGAGCGGCTACCTGAAATCCATTTTTTCCAAGATGGGAAATCCAATCCGTGCAGCAGCCGCAATTAGGGTCTTTCCAGACCTGTATGGTGGTCGTTCGAGCACTAGCAGCATTGGTCAAAAATGCACCTCCCAATGCGATAGCACTCAGAACGAATGTGCGTCTCACAGCATTCAATTCAGAAACTTGGTGTTGCATGTCTTGAGCTCCTTTGCTAAGGTCGAATTTATTTCTTACCAACCTTGATCACGCCCTTCATTCCAGACTCATAGTGGCCGGGCATCAGGCAAGCGAAATTTACAGACCCTGCCTTTGTGAACTGCCAGATGATCTCACCCTGTTTTCCAGGCTCCAGCGTGACTTTGCTCGGTTCGTCGTGCTCCATATCTGGGAATTTTTTCATGACCTCTAGGTGCTCTAACAACTCTTTCTGAGTTCCCAAACTAAGTTCGTGCTTGACCTGGCCGTTGTTCTTGACAACGAAGCGGACTGTTTCACCTTGCTTGACCTTTATGTCTGAAGGAGTGAACCGCATGTTGTCTGTCATCTCGACGTTGATGCTGCGACTTGCTTTTGCTGCGACGCCTGGTTTCCCGATGGCCGAGTCTTCGTGGTCATGACTATGGCCGCCAGCGTGATTGCCTCCAGCAAATACAGTGGCCGACAAAGAAAGGGCGGAAAGGGCTAAAAATGTCGGAAATAACTTGTTGTTCATGAATTTCTCCAGTTGAAGGAAATGGATCAATGTCCGTTGTGTGACGTGGGTTTTCGTATCTGAACTTCTGTGACGGGTGAAGATTTCTGCACTCGCGGCATAGATTGACCTCCTTCAGATTTAAAACGAGCGGGCTCAGCCAGCGGACCTGTGTATTCGTGTGCTACCGTACCTTTTGGGTGTTTAAACCACCCGGGATCTTTGTAATTCCCTGGCTTTTGATCTTTGCGTACTTTCAACACACTGAACATGCCGCCCATTTCAACCGAGCCAAATGGCCCTTCACCCGTCATCATTGGAGCGGTGTTGTCTGGAATAGGCATTTCCATTTCAGTCATGTCAGCCATACCACGCTCTCCCATGACCATGTAGTCTGGGATTAGCTTGTTGATTTTTTTCGCAACTCCACGATGATCAACCCCGATCAGATTGGGCATTGCGTGCCCCATGGCATTCATAGTGTGGTGGCTCTTGTGACAGTGAAATGCCCAATCCCCTTCCTCATCTGCAACAAACTCAATCTGTCGCATTTGGCCAACCGCAATGTCAGTTGTAACCTCTGGCCAGCGGGTGGTTTTGGGCGTTGGACCACCATCAGTGCCAGTTACAGTAAATTCATGGCCGTGTACATGAATCGGATGATTCGTCATCGTCAAGTTGCCCACGCGGATTCGAACTTTGTCGTTCAATCTGACGTTGAGCGTATCGATGCCCGGAAAGATGCGGCTATTCCAGGCCCAAAGGTTGAAGTCCAGCATCGTCATTGTTTTTGGCGTATAGCTTCCTGGGTCTATATCAAAGGCATTCAAAAGAAAGCAAAAGTCGCGCTGAACCTCGTCAATCATTGGATGCTTAGATTTCGGATGCGTTACCCAGAAACCCATCATCCCCATGGCCATTTGCGTCATTTCATCTGCATGTGGGTGGTACATGAAAGTACCGGGCCGTCGAGCCACAAACTCATACACAAAAGTCTTGCCTGGTTGAATGGCAGGCTGTGTCAGACCAGCCACCCCATCCATGCCGCTAGGCAAGCGTTGGCCATGCCAGTGGATGCTGGTATGTTCTGGTAGCTTGTTCGTTACAAAGATCCGAACCCTGTCACCTTCCACAACCTCGATGGTGGGACCGGGGCTCTGCCCGTTGTAGCCCCACAAGTGCGCCTTAAAACCGGGAGCCATTTCACGTACTACCGGTTCCGCCACCAGATGAAACTCTTTGACACCTTGGTTCATGCGCCAAGGCAAAGTCCAGCCATTGAGTGTGACGACGGGGTTGTAGGGCTGACCATTGTTCGGCACTAGGGGGGCCATGGTTTGCGGAGATGACTGAATAACAGGTTCCGGCAATGCTGCCATGGCTACACGACTCACAGCAGTGGCTGCTACCGCGCCACCGGCAATACCTGCATATTTGAAAAATTCTCTTCTAGATGTCATCGCGTGGTCCTTTGAATCAATGGCCAGCGCCACCAGCGTTTGGTGTGCTGGTTGTGACGGACAGTGAAGTATTGGTGGGGCGGCCAATCAATGCTGCTTGAAGTGCAGCATCGGCCAGCCAGAACTGCTGTTCAGCGTTGATCGCGGCGATCACGGTATTGACTTGATCTCGGGCGTCGGCAATCAGTTCGAAAATTCCGATGATCATTCCGTTGTAGCGCAGTTGGTTTTCTTCTGATATCACCTTGCGCACTGGAATCACTTCCTCTCGATGATGCCGCGCAATTTCGTGTGCTGTCCGGTAGGCAGAGTAGCTTTCACGCAGGTTAGAGCCCGCTGTCCGTATCGTTGCTTCTAGTTGATTAGCTGCCGCCAATGTTCGAGCATTCCAAGCATCTCGTTGCATCCCACCCCAATCAAAGATGGGTAAGCGAACACCAATTTCATAGCCTCTCGGATCTGACCGGGTGCCAGTTGAATTGTCGATTTTTGTATTGCGTCGAGCCGTCAATTCGATGTCTGTGACGCTCGTAATCTTTCCCAATCCTTGTGCTCGACTAGCGCCATCAAGCGCCGCCTGTGCCAATCGAATATCCAAGCGCGTCTTGGTAGCTGTGGCTCCGATCTCGCCCGGATCAAGCGCTTGCTTTGGCAGGTCGGGTAATCGCTCGGGCAACTGGAGCAGTCCGGCTTGAGCCTCGTCGAGGCCGAGTAACCTGATCAATTCTTCACGTGTTGCGTTGGTTACGTGCTGAGCAGTTGCCAAGCGACTCGCAGAATCTGCATAGAAAGCTTGCTCTCGAGCACGACTGAGACGATTAAAGTTGCCGACAGATTGCATGCGGCGAGCCAGCTCTGCGCTGGCCTCGGCACTTTCAAATACCTGATGCGCGTAATTCAGAGTCTGTTTTGCAGCAACGGCACGAACCCATGCCTGTCGAACTCGTGTGACGTGATCAACAACCTCACTTGTTAGACGCAGTTGCGCTTGCTCAATTCGACGCTCTGCAATTCCTTGACGTGCAGGTAAGGTCAATATGTCGAGCAGACCAAATGAAAGAGCTCTACCCAGCTCCAGTTCATCACCAGCGACGAGCCGTTCAAAACTGAATACCGGGTTGGAGATGCGCCCATTTTGTGCAGCATCCGCCGACTCGGCCCATCCTTGAGCCAGTAGGCCTTGCAATGCAGGGCTGTTTACCAAAGCCAACTGGACGGCTTCCTTTTGTCCCACGGGCGCTTTCAGTAGCGTCGCGGCAGCCTGAGCACGCTGAGTGCGCTCCTCATTTGTACGTGCCAGTGTCAGCTTACCTTCGGCAAATCCCGCTACTTCTTCATTGACTCGTCCAACGTTTTGTTCGAAGCTGACGCTCGCACAACCAGCCAATATTGCCACTGCGATGATTGACAGTGGCAGCCTGATATGTGAAAGGTATGTGACACGCTTCATCATTTTTCGCCTCCATGATGAGTTGCGTGCGAGTCTGGGGAAGTTTGCGCTTCTGAGGCTGGTTGACCTGCGGAAATCTCTTTTGCGTATGCACGCCAACCTCCTATGCGTCCTACTCGATCATTAGCCTCGCGCCAGGATAAAACCTCTTGATCAGCATAGGCTTGATAGCCGCCAATTGCCGATTTGTACTGCAACTTTGTAGGCAACCTGCTTTCTGATGTCGAGGGCGGAGTTGGCGCTACTGCTTGGGCACTTGCAGCAACTGACAGAAATGCCAGGGCACCAGAAAGCATTACGCTGAACAGTGATGTTCGATGTGGCATGAGTGTCTCTTGGTCATCCATTGATTGATAGGATTCGATTCTGAAGAGCAGCGCCTGACAACAATGCGTCTGTCTGATTACATATTTGTTATCTTCGTGTCAGGCTTCATAAAACTTGTCACACTACAGACTGGCGCACTGAAGGAGGACCGTTGTGAAAATTCTGATCGTCGAGGACGAACCCAAAACAGGCGAATATCTGAGGCAGGGCTTACGCGAAGCCGGATTTTTAGTGGAACTGGCGCAAACGGGAATCGATGGTCTTCATTTGGCGGAGCAGGGTGACTTCGAGCTCGTAATACTGGATGTGATGCTGCCAGGGCTCAACGGCTGGCAGGTCTTGGAGGCTCTTCGTAAGCGTGGCTTGAACATGCCTGCCATGTTCCTGACCGCAAAAGATCAGGTCGAGGACAGAGTCAAGGGGCTGGAGCTAGGGGCGGATGACTATCTAGTCAAACCCTTCTCTTTTGCGGAGTTGTTGGCTCGAGTCCGAACCATTCTGCGCAGAGGTAAAAGTGGAACTGAAAATACGACCTTGAGGGTGGCTGATTTGGAATTAGATTTGCTACGGCGGAGAGTTTCTCGTGCCGGAAAGCGAATTGACTTAACCGCAAAAGAGTTCGGCCTGCTTGAACTCCTGATGCGCAGACAGGGGGAAGTGTTGCCGAGATCGTTGATTGCATCACAAGTGTGGGATATGAACTTTGACAGCGACACCAATGTTATTGAAGTAGCCATGCGTCGTTTGCGAGTGAAGATCGATGAGGGGCAAGAAGTCAAGCTGATTCAAACAGTACGCGGAATGGGCTATGTACTTGAAGCGCCGGAGACGCATTAGATGTTTAAAAGCTTTTCACTGACGAGCCGTCTAACCATTTTTTTTACATTGGTTGCTGCTACTGTTGTTTTGGGTCTCGGTTGGATATTAATGACTGCAGCAGATCGCCACTTTCTGGACCTTGATCGTGTTGCGTTGGCTGACAAAAGGCAGCTAATTGAAGGCATTCTTTCAGATGCCAATTCATCGGATGATGCCCGTTTGCGGCTTGGTGAATCATTGAGTCACCACCATGGACTTTGGGCTTTAATTAGAAGCTCAAGCGGTGAAACATTATTTCAATCTGAGGGATTTAATCCTCCTGAAAGCTCTCGGCAATCTATGAATGGGAAGGATGGGAGAGAGTTAAAAACTTGGAAGGACAATGCAACTGAATTTCATGCGATTGAATTTCAAGCGAAAGCCAAGTACATCCAGGATGTGGACTTCGACGTCTCCTTGGCGATTGATGCTGAGCACCATCAGGAATTTTTGAAAGAATTGGAGCGAAGCTTAGCAATTTACGCTGTCATGGCAACGCTTGTAAGCGGTTTTCTAGGCTGGGTGGCAGCTCATCAAGGATTGGCACCTCTGCGAGCCATGAAGACCAGGGCCGCAGGCGTCTCAGGTCAACAACTGCAAGAGCGCATGCCTGTAGATGCAGTCCCGATTGAGATGGCTGATTTGGCCCGTGAGCTCAATCAAATGTTAGATAGGTTGCAGAGTGATTTTCAGCGCTTGTCCGAATTTTCTTCAGATTTGGCTCATGAGTTGCGTACTCCAATCAGTAACCTGCTCACGCAAACGCAGGTAACACTTTCAACTAAACGCGATGTAGCGACTTACCGTGAAATTTTGGCGTCAAACGCCGAAGAGTTACAGCGCTTGGGTCGGATGGTATCTGACATGCTCTTTTTGGCGAAAACAGAGCGCAGTGTTGAGTTGCCAAACAAAGAAAAATTTTCTGCAGCTCACGAAATTCTGTCCTTGTGTGAGTTCTACGAAGCAGTAGCTGAGGAAAAGAGAATTTCGCTGACGACGTATGGAGATGGTGAAATTCTTGGGGACCGATTAATGTTCCGCCGCGCTGTTAGCAATTTACTTTCGAATGCATTGCGACACACTCCAGAAGACGGGAAGGTGGATGTGGCAGTCGTTGATAAGGGGTCTGTTACAGAGGTCCGGGTTGAAAACACCGGTTCAGAGATTGATCCACAAGTACTTCCTCGTTTGTTTGATCGCTTCTTTCGGGCTGATCCGGCACGGTCTCACCCAGAATCTGATGGTGCCGGATTGGGCTTATCAATTACGAAAGCTATCGCTGAAATCCATGGAGGTACAGCCACGGTCACATCTAATCAAGGTAGAACACGATTTTCCCTGCAGTTTCCACATTCAATCAATGAAGTCGGTTGACTTCATTTGTTCATAGTTGACCGAAGGGAGTTGTATGCCTATTGGATTGCCAAGTGCGCAAGCATTACTCGAAGATAAGAGCGTTGGTTTCTTTTCGATCGATACGGACGTACTTCATAACCATGGGTACAAATTTTCTGCCGGTGCTTTACGCGCGTTGCCATTGCAGAGGCCAGCTTGGCTGAGCATTCAGCAAACCGAGATCGTTGAGCGGGAAGTTCATAGTCATCGGATGGAGCCGGTGTCCAAGGTCGCTAAAGACTTGAATACGGCAATTGCGAAACTGCAACGCCTATCAGGGGTGAATTTCAACCCAGTCAGCGAGCAAATCAAAGCGCTTGATTCCGAATCTGTTGCCGCGCGCAATTTTTCCAGAGAATTCAGGGCCTTTGTGGCAAGCCTAGGTGGGGGCGTCCTACCAATAGCTGGACCAGATTTGGCGCGGCAGATATTTGACCGCTACTTCCAGGAAGCAGCACCATTTGAAGCCAGAAAGAAGTCCGAATTCCCCGATGCTGCCGCGCTCTTGACACTGGAAAACCATGCCAAGGCAACCCAAAAGCAAGGCATCTTGATCTCAAGGGACGGCGGTTGGGCAGATTTCGCCAAGCACAGTGATTGGCTCTACTGTGTGAAATCCTTGGATGAATTCGCTGCGCTGTTCAAGTCCACCAATCCGGTGGCGGCGGCCGTGACTACGAAAGTGAGCGCGGAGCTAAGAAACACCGCCAGCAGTCTTTCTACGTTGGTGCAAGCCGCAGTTGAAAATCATGTCGCCGGTGCATATTGGAATGCAGATGATGTCTGGACCGGGTTTTGTCACCGTGTTGAGGCAGAGGTGGATCAAGCGCACTACCTCGCTCACTCGGTGGACCTGACTGGAATCGGTACATGGTTGGTGGAGCATGACCCAAGCATTTGCATCATCGAGGTCAGGGCTACAGTTCAGGTTTCTGTGGACGTAAATGTTGAATTCTTTGTATATGACACGATCGACCATGATGAGCTTAATTTTGGCTCTCTAGAAGTCACACGCAATCATGAGATGGAAGTGGATGTGTTCATCACTTTGCGCGGCGATCTTGAGCATGTCGCAGTTGATGAATTAGACCCATCAATTGAACTGGCAGGCGGTGAGTATGACGTCGAGGTCGGGGAGGTTGATCCTGACTTTGGTGAGGAGTCATATGCGTGAATATGAAGTCGACGTTCGTTGCCCCTTGTGCAACGCCCAGACCCGGCTGAATTGACTGATGGCGCATGCAAAGAAGGCCCATCCTGACGTTAGCGCAGCAGACTTCAAAAAGGCCTTGGAGCAGAAATTAAGTTCGGATCCTTCAACAGTGGATCTGAGGCGGGTCACGCGTTCGGTCAACATGGTTTCGGCGACCGAGCGAGTTCGAGATGTCCGCGACCAGCACCACACAGCCACCTTTTCGGGCGGGGCCATTGGCGGCGGCAAGAAACGCTAGATGGGGATAGAATCAGATCTACGTAAGCGCCACTAGGTTGGAGCAAGCAGTCGACACACGCACTGGGCCGGAATTTCCCTAACCAGTGAGGTGGTTAGAGCAGATCCTTGGATGCACCCCGTATTCCTCATTGAGGGGCAATTTCAGGACGGTACGCCTCACTCCTGCGGGATGAGTGTTTGCCAGTCTGCTATAGTCCACCACCAAATCAAAACCCCGCTGTCATCACGCAGCGGGGTTTTTTCTTGCAAGCCACGTTCGGCTCAACCCAACAAGCCAATCACCACCGCCGCCGCATCGATGCGCGCCATGCAGGGTTGACCGGTTTTGAGGGCGCTGCCATCCTGGGTGAACCCCACCAATTGCTGGCCTGAGGCCAGTTGCATCGAGACCTCGCCGCCAAGGCCTGCGCGGCTCAGCCGGGTGACCACACCGAGCAACACGTTGACGCCGTCTTGTGCAGGGAAGGCCGGCGCGATCTGCACGGCCGTGGCCTTGCACAAGGCCAGCACCGACAAGCCCGGCGCTAAACCCAGCAGTTGTTCGCTTTCGCGGGTGATGCGCGCCACCAGGCTGGCTTTGCCGCCCAGGTCGAGTCGAATCTGCACCGAGCCGGCCAGCGCGCGCCGGCTGCGCACGGTGCAGGGCAGGTGGTTGCGCATGCTGGTGCGCAAACCCAGGGCCGCCAAACCAAGGCCAGCACTGGCGAACGACGGGGTGCTGCGTTGCAGTTCTGCCAGCGCACGCGCGCGCGCTTGGGCCAGCAATGCCGCTCCATCGAGCACCTGTTGTCCGGCGGGGGTGAGCACCGCGCCGCCGCCGCCCGAGCCGCCGACGGCCTTCTCCAAGAGCGGCGCGCCTGCCAGGTTGCTCAAGGTTTCGACCGCTTGCCATGCGGCTTTGTAGCTCACGCCGGCGCCACGCGCGGCTTCGGAGATCGAGCCCACCTGCGCGATGCGGCGCAGGATGTCGATGCGCTTGTCCACGCTCTCCAGGCTCAGGGCCTGGGCAATGTCGGGAGCCGAAACAGGGCGGGTCATGGGCGTTATTCCAAAAAAGATGAACGGCGCTACACTCGCTATTCTATTTTGGAACAGCGGAGCGGGGCATGACACGTGGTTGGAGACGCGGGCTGGTGGCGTGGGTCGCGTGGGTCGGCGTCAGCGCTGTCGCGGCCGCCGAGGTGCGGGTGGCGGTGGCATCGAACTTCGCCGCGCCCATGCAACGCCTGGCCGCCGCCTTTGAGCAAGACAGCGGCCATCGGGTGCGGCTCTCGGTGGGTTCGACCGGGGCCTTGTACGCCCAGATCCGCAACGGTGCGCCCTTCGACGTGCTGCTGGCCGCCGATGATGAAACACCACAGAACATCGAACGGGAGGGCCTGGGCGTCGCGGGCTCGCGCATCACCTATGCCATCGGTCGTCTGGTGCTGTGGAGTCGGCAAGCCGAGCGCGTGGACGCGAACGGCGAGGTGCTGCGCCGAGGCGATGTCGAGCGACTCGCCTTGGCCAACCCGAAGCTGGCACCCTATGGACGGGCCGCGGTGGAGACCCTGACCCGCATGGGCGTCTGGCCAGCTTGGCAATCCCGCGTGGTGATGGGCGAGAACATTGCACAGACCTACCAATTCGTGAGCACCGGCAACGCGCCGCTGGGCTTCGTGGCGCTGTCACAGGTGTGGGTGCAGGGGCAGATCCGAGAGGGCTCGGCCTGGATCGTGCCCGCCGATTGGCACCGCCCCATCCGACAGGACGCCATCGTGCTGCGCGCAGGCAGTGGCAACCCAGCGGCGCAAGCCCTGATGCGTTATTTGCGCAGCGGGCCGGCGCGCGCCCTGATCCGCGCCCACGGCTATGAGAACTGATCCATGAACACCACCCCTTCGGCATGGCCTGCCATCGTGCTCACCCTGGAGCTGGCCACACTCACCACGCTCGTCTTGCTGCTGTTGGCCACGCCCCTGGCCTGGTGGCTGTCGCAAACCCGCTCGCGCTGGCGGGCCGTTGTGTCGGCCGTCGCCACCTTGCCTTTGGTGTTGCCGCCGTCGGTGCTGGGTTTTTATTTGCTGGTGGCGATGGGGCCGCACGGTCCGCTGGGTCAGTTGACGCTGGCACTGGGCTGGGGGCTGTGGTCCTTCACCTTCACGGGTTTGCTGATCGGCTCGGTGTTGTTCTCGTTGCCGTTTGCGGTGCAGCCCATCCAGCATGCGTTCGAAGCCATCGGTCCGCGCCCGATGGAGGTGGCCGCCACTTTGCGCGCGTCACCGGTGGATGCGTTTTTCAGCGTTGCTTTGCCGCTGGCCCGTCCGGGTTTGTGGACCGCCGCCATTTTGAGTTTTGCCCACACCGTGGGCGAGTTCGGCGTGGTGTTGATGATTGGCGGCAACATCGAAGGGCGCACCCAGGTGGTGTCGACCCAAATTTACGGCCACGTCGAGGCGATGGAATACGGCCAGGCCCACGCCTTGTCGGCAGGCATGCTGGTGTTTTCGTTCCTGGTGCTGTGGTTGCTGGCGCGCATGAAGCGCCGCTCGACGCGGGTGCTGCCATGAGCGCGGCGTCGTCCATCGATGTGCGCCTGCGTTGCGCCCGCGCGGACTTCACGCTGGAGGTGGCGCTGCAATTGCCCGCACGCGGCATCAGTGTCTTGTTTGGCCCCTCGGGGTCGGGCAAGACCACTTTGCTGCGCTGCGTGGCGGGGCTGGAGCCGTCGGTGCAAGGGCAGGTGCGTATCGGCGAGCGGGTCTGGCTCGACAGCGACAGGGGCATCTGCGAGCCCGTGCACCAACGCGCGTTGGGGTACGTGTTCCAGGAGGCCAGCTTGTTCGAGCACCTCGATGTGCGTCGCAACCTCGAATACGGACTGCGGCGCGTGCCTTCGGCTCAAGCCTCGCAGAGGCTTGAGCAAGCGGTGCAGCGCCTGGGCATCGGGTCTTTGCTGAACCGATCGGTGGACAGCCTGTCCGGTGGCGAGCGGCAGCGCGTGGCCTTGGCCCGGGCCTTGGCCTCACAACCCGAAGTGTTGTTGCTCGACGAGCCCCTGGCCGCCCTGGATGGGGCGCGCAAGCGCGAGGTCCTTCCCTGGCTGGAGCGGCTGCGCGACGAACTGGACCTGCCCATGCTCTACGTCACGCACTCGGTCGACGAGTTGACGCGTTTGGGCGACCACTTGGTGGTGCTGGAGCAGGGGCGTGTCAAGGCCAGCGGCCCGGTGACGCAGACGTTCGCCCTGCTGAACGAACAGGTTCTGGATGGGCAGGAGGTGGGCGTGTTGGTGGAAGCCCATGTGGTGTCGATCGATGAGCGCTGGCATCTGGCCCGCGTGCACTTTGCCGGGGTGGACTGGTGGGTGCGCGACGAGGGACTCGCGGTGGGTTCACGCGTGCGCATGCGGGTGTTGGCTCGCGATGTCAGCCTCGCCACCGAAGAGCCACGGCACACCAGCATTCAAAACCATGTGCCGGTGCAGATCGAGTCGGTCTCGCCCGATGTCCATCCTTCGCAGGTCATGGTGCACCTGCAGGCGCCACAGGGACGCATGCTCGCGCGCATCACGCAGCGCGCCTGGAGCGCGCTGGACTTGCACCTCGGTCAACGCGTGTGGGCGCAGGTCAAGTCGGTGGCGGTGGTGCATTGACGCGCGTTGAAGCCCCGCCGCCACAGCGGGGTCCACGCGCCGAAGGTCTCGCGGGTGTCGAGTGCCGGACGGCCCCGTCTTGCTGGGCGTGTGGGGATCGCATACCCTCGACCGCCATGACAAGGACACCCCATGACTGACCTTCACACGCGTGCGCCGCGCTCGATTTCTGGTGACCTGTGGGGCGGCTTCGCCGCCATGTTGGTCGCCCTGCCCTCATCGATCGCGTTTGGCGTGACGATCTTCTCGCCCTTGGGCGCAGACTTCGGCGCCAAGGGCGCGCTCGCCGGCATGTTGGGGGTGACCGCCCTCGGCTTGGTGGCGTCTTCGTTTGGTGGCACGCAGCGACTGATCTCGGCCCCGTGTGCCCCAGCGGCGGCCGTGCTCTCGGCTTTGACGATCCAGCTCATGCAGCAAGGCAGTGATGTGGGCAGCGCCATCGTGGTGTTGTTCATGGTGGCCCTGGCCAGCAGCGTGTTGCAGATCGGCTTTGGTCTGTTGCGCCTGGGGGCCTTGATCAAGTTCATGCCTTTCCCGGTGGTCAGTGGCTACCTCAGTGGCGTGGGGCTCATCATCATCTTGAGTCAATTGCCCAAGTGGCTGGCGTTCCCGAAAGACATGGATCGCTGGAGTGGCCTGGTGTCACCGTCGAGTTGGCAGTGGCCGGGTGTCTGGGTCGGCTTGGCGACGGCAGCGGCCATGCTGTGGGCACCGCGTTTGAATCGACGCGTGCCTGCGGTGATCTGGGGGCTGCTGGGGGGCGTGTTGATGTATTGGCTGTTGGCCTGGAGCCTTTGGCCGCAGTTGCTGTCCTTGCAGGACAACCCCGCGATCATTGGTCCCCTGTCCGTGGCCGATCAGGGTTTGTTGCAAACCTTGTCCGAGCCGTGGCAGCACCTGAGCGACATGCACTGGCCCAGCGCGTCCATGGTGCTGTACCCGGCCTTGACCTTGGCCGTGCTGCTCTCGATTGACACGCTCAAGACCTGTGTGGTGCTGGACGCGCTCACGGGCACCCGCCACAACTCGAACCAGGAGTTGATCGGGCAAGGCCTGGGCAACCTGACCTCGGCCTTGGTCGGCGGTACGCCGGGTGCGGGGACGATGGGCGCGACGCTGGTGAATCGGGCCAGTGGAGGCACCACCTCGCTGTCCGGCGTGTTTCAGGGGCTGTGGTCCTTGCTGACGGTGCTGGTGCTGACGCCCTTGCTGGCGTGGGTGCCGGTGTCGGCATTGGCGGCCTTGCTGGTGGTCATCGGGGTGCGCATGATCGACTGGCATTCATTGCGTTTGCTGCGCTCGCGCGACACGGTGCTCGACTTCGCGGTCATTGCCATCGTGGTGGTGGTGGCCAATGCCGTGAGCTTGATTGCGGCGTCCGGCGTGGGCGTGGTGTTGGCGATCCTGCTGTTTCTGCGGGAGCAGGTGCACACCAGCACCATCCGGCGCAAGACCTATGGCGACAAGGTGTTCTCCACCCGATTGCGGCCAGCCAGTGAGCACGTGGTGCTGGTCGAGCACGGCGGGCGCACCGTGATCTTTGAATTGCAGGGCAGCTTGTTTTTCGGCACCACCGACCAGCTGTACCGGGCCATCGAACCCGAACTGGGTCGGGCCCGCTTTGTGGTGCTGGACTTTCTGCGTGTGCAATCAATGGACACCACCGCCGGTCACATGATCGAGCGCATCCGCAACATGCTGGCCGAGCATGAGGCGCGTCTGGTTCTGACCCGCTTGCCCGAGCGACTGCCCAATGGCACCGATCTGCGCAGCTACGTCGATCACATGGGCCTGTTGTCAGACAACACCGCCCGCCGCATCGACGACCTGGACGATGCCCTGGAATGGATCGAGGACGAAACCCTGCGGATGTGCGGTCATGCCCATGTCTCGGGCGAAGCCTTGCCGCTGGCCAAGTTTGATTTGTTGCGTGGCTTGAGTGACGACGAAATCGCGCGCATCGAGGGCATCGTCACGCGGCGGGTGTTTCAGGCGGGTGAGTTTGTGTTTCGCGCCGACAGCGAAGGCCACGAGTTGATGCTCATTGGCCGAGGTGAAGTCAGGGTCAGCCTGCCCAATCGGGCGGGCGGTGCCATTCATTTGGCCTCGTTCAGCCGGGGTCAGTTCTTCGGTGAGATGTCGTTTCTGGATGGGCGTGCCCATTCGGCGGACGTGTGTGCCACACGTGAGACGGAACTGCTGGTGCTGGATCGCCGGCAATTCGCCCGCGTGGCCGCTGACGATGCCAGGATGGGCGTGAGCGTGATGCGCGGCTTGGCCCTGGCCATTGCCGACCGTTTGCGCCACGCCAACGCTGAGCTGCGCGAGATGCGAGACGCCTGAGGGCGCTCACGGGCCCTCGAAAGTCCGCTCGAAGTTGTTGCAAGTCAAGGCTTGTGCGGCGCTTCGCGAAAAAATAGACTGCGACGACACACCGACAACCCCGCGTCACGGAGATCGCCATGTATCAAAAAATCGTTTTGGCTTACGACGGCTCGCAAGCCGGCCAAGAGGCCTTGCTCAACAGCAAAGAGATTTCGCAGTGGCAGCACGCCGAGCTGCACCTGTTGGCCGTGGTGCCGTTCGAGCTGGTGGCGCTGGGGCCAGAGTCGGCCTACTACAGCGAAGAGCAAATCCGTCAGGAAGAAGAGAAATACCGCCAGGTCTTGCAAGCCGGTCTGGCCCAGTTGTCTCTCAACGGTGTGACCGCCCAGGGCGAACTGCGCAAGGGCGATCCGGTGGATCAGATCATCCAGTACACCGAGGAAACGGGCGCGGACTTGATCGTGCTCGGCCACAAACACCGCAACCATTGGCTGGAGCGCTGGTGGCGCGGTTCCATCTCCAAGGCGCTGATCGAGTTGGCGCCGTGCAGCGTGCTGGTGGTCATCATCAAGTGAGCCCGGGCGCGGCTCAGCCGCGCATCAGGCTGCGCACGTCCTGCTCATAGTCGCGCAGCGTTTGCAGCAGCCGCTGGCGTTGTTCGGGCGAGGTGCTGTTGTGCCAGCGTGCAAAACCCTGGCAATTGGCCAGCCACAGCGCTTGCGCATGGTCGCGGTGGCTTGGGTTGGGTGACTCAAAGGCGCGTTCCATCCAACCGCGCACTTCGGCCCTCGCACTGGCCGACACCGTGCCCATGAGGCGCACCCGTTCCAGGGTCTGGATGCTGTCGGCTTGCCGGCGCAAGCGCTCGGCGTAGGCCATCTCGGCGTCGTAACCCGACTGACTCAGCCATTGCAGCAACAGCTCGCGCTGCCCCGCATCGATTCGGCCATAGGCATCTTCGAGCCGACCCAATGCCTGTTTGTGGCGATGGCGCAAGCGTTTCTCTGCGCTGCCATCGAGCCACTCCTCGCGCCAATCGGCATTGCCCGTGTCGTAGCGTTGTCGCAGCTGGCGCAGTTGTGAGGCTTGCAGTTGCACCAGCAATTGCGTGGCCGGCAATTCGATCTGGCGCACCAACTGCACCAGACTGCCTTGCACCTCGCGGCTGAGTGCGCACACTTCGTCCGCGTTCACGTTGCGCAAGGCCATGCCTTGCGCGCGCTGCAAAAATTCCAGGTATTGCGGCAACTGCTGTTGTCGATGCCAACGGTGCCAGTCCGCCAGTGCTTCACGCACCAAAGGCTTTTGCTCGCTGCTGAGGTCCAGGTGCCGATCCACCCACCAGTACACCAGCGTCTCGCTCTGGTTGTAGGCCACTCGCCAGGTGCTGCATCCAGCCAGCACCAGCAGCATCAGGCCGATCAGGGCATGGCCGATAATCCGGGGCAAACGAAGGAATGACGACATGACAGCGTTGGATGTGGTGATCATGGCGGCGGGCAAGGGCACGCGCATGAAGAGCAGTATGCCCAAAGTTCTGCACCCACTCGGCGGCAGGGCTTTGGTGCAACACGTCATCGACACCGCCCAGGCGCTGCATGCGCGCCACACCGTCGTCATCACCGGGCATGGTGCCGAACAGGTCGAGGCCGCGCTGTCGGGCGAAGGGGCGGCACCGGGCCTGCGCTTTGTGCGGCAAATGCCGCAACTGGGCACCGGGCATGCGGTGCAACAAGCCGTGCCGCTGTTGCCCGACGATGCCACCGTGCTGGTGCTCTCGGGCGATGTCCCGCTGACCCGTGCCAGCACCTTGCAAGCCCTGATCGACGCCAGCGGCGGTCGGCAATTGGCCTTGCTCACCCTCGACATGCCCGATCCCACCGGCTATGGCCGCATCGTGCGCGAGGGCGGTCAGGCCGACGGCGGGGTGCATGCCATCGTCGAACACAAAGATGCGAGCGACACGCAGCGCGCCATCCGCGAAATCTACAGCGGCATCATGGCGGTGCCCGCACGCCGTCTGAAGGCTTGGCTGGAGCGACTGGACAACCGCAACGCGCAGCAGGAGTACTACCTCACCGACATCGTCAAGTTCGCGGTGGCCGACGGTGTGCCAGTGGTGGCGCACAAGATCCACGATGCGGTCGAAGTCGCTGGCGTCAACAGCCCCGTGCAACTGGCCGAGCTGGAGCGGGCTTACCAACAGCGCCTTGCCCATGCGCTGATGAACGAGGGCGTGCGCCTGATCGACCCCGCGCGGCTGGACGTGCGCGGTGAGCTGCTGTGCGGCAGCGATGTCGAGATCGATGTCAATTGCGTGTTCGAGGGCCGCGTGCAATTGGGCCAAGGCGTGCGCATCGGGGCCCACTGCGTGATCGCCAATTGCGTCATTGCCGATCACGCGGTCATCCATCCCTTCACCCACATCGACGGCGAACAGCTCGGCGTGAGCGTCGGTGCGGGCGCGCTCATCGGTCCGTTCGCGCGCCTGCGTCCGGGTGCGCAGCTGGGTGAGGCGGTGCACATAGGCAACTTTGTGGAAGTGAAAAACTCGACCCTGGCCCGTGGTGCCAAGGCCAATCATTTGGCCTATTTGGGCGATGCGACGGTGGGGGAGCGCGTGAACTACGGTGCGGGCTCCATCACCGCCAACTACGATGGCGCCAACAAACACCGCACCATCATCGAAGACGATGTGCACATCGGCAGCAATTGCGTGTTGGTGGCCCCGGTCACGATTGGTGCGGGTGGCACCGTGGGCGGCGGATCGACCATCACCAAGAACACCCCGGCCGGCGCGCTCAGTGTGGCGCGCGGCAAGCAACTCAGCATTGCCAACTGGCAGCGCCCCCAAAAGCAACCCAAGTCCTGATCTTCTGAAAAGCGAATCACACCATGTGCGGCATCGTCGGCGCGGCTTCTCGGCGCAACATCGTTCCCATCCTTGTGCAAGGTTTGCAGCGGCTCGAATACCGTGGCTATGACTCGTGCGGCGTGGCGGTGCATGCGGCCAGCCTGGGCGCGTCCGGGGGCTTGCGCCGTGCGCGCAGCACGGCCCGTGTGGCCGAGTTGATGGCGCAGGTGCAGACGGACCACATCGAAGGTGGCGTGGGCATTGCCCACACGCGCTGGGCCACGCACGGAGCGCCTGCGGTGCACAACGCCCATCCGCATTTCAGCCATGGCACGGGTGACGCGCTCGAGGGGCGCGTGGCGCTGGTGCACAACGGCATCATCGAAAACCACGACGAATTGCGCGCCGAGTTGCAGCAGCGCGGCTACCGCTTCGCGAGTCAAACCGACACCGAGGTCATCGCCCACCTCATCGACAGCCTGTACGCGGGTGATTTGCTGCACGCGGTGCAACAGGCCCTGCAGCACCTGCACGGTGCCTATGCGATTGCCGTCTTCCACCGCGACGAGCCGCAACGCGTGGTCGGTGCACGCGCCGGCTCGCCGCTGATTCTGGGCGTGGGGCAGAGCGAACACTTTCTGGCCAGCGACGCCATGGCCCTGGCGGGCGTGACCGATCAAATTGTTTACCTCGACGAGGGCGACGTGGTCGATCTGCGACCCGACTCGTATCGAGTGCTGGACCGCGCAGGGCACAGCGTCGCTCGCGAGGTGCGCACGGTGCAGGCCCACAGCGGTGCGGCGGAGTTGGGGCCGTACCGCCACTACATGCAAAAGGAAATCTTCGAGCAGCCCGGTGCCGTGGCCGACACGCTCGAAGGCATCGAGGGCATCACGCCGGAGTTGTTCGGCGCGGGCGCCGACGCCAGCTTGCGTGCCATCGACAACGTGCTCATCCTCGCCTGCGGCACCAGCTACTACAGCGGTTGCGTGGCGCGTTACTGGATCGAGTCGCTGGCGCAGCTGCCGTGCCAAGTCGAGATTGCCAGCGAATACCGTTACCGCGACTCGGTGCCCAACCCACGCACCCTGGTCGTCACCATCAGCCAAAGCGGCGAGACCGCCGACACCCTGGCCGCCTTGCGCCACGCACAAAGCCTGGGGCTCACGCACACGCTGACCATTTGCAATGTGGCCACCAGCGCCATGGTGCGTGAATGCCAGCACGCCTATGTCACCCGTGCGGGTGTGGAGATCGGCGTGGCCTCGACCAAGGCCTTCACCACGCAACTCGCGGGCCTGTTCCTGCTGACACTCACCCTGGCCAAGGTGCGCGGCCGCTTGTCGGCCAGGCAAGAGGCGCAGCACCTCAAGGCCATGCGCCACCTGCCGGCGGCCTTGCAAGCCGTGCTGGCGCTGGAGCCGCAGATCATGGCCTGGGCCGATGAGTTCGCGAGCAAGGAGAACGCGCTCTTCCTCGGGCGTGGCACGCATTACCCCATCGCGCAGGAGGGGGCCTTGAAGCTCAAGGAGATCACCTACATCCACGCCGAGGCTTATGCGGCGGGCGAACTCAAGCACGGGCCGCTGGCGCTGGTGACCAGCGCCATGCCAGTGGTCACGGTCGCACCCAACGACGCGCTGCTGGAAAAGCTCAAGAGCAACATGCAGGAAGTGCGCGCACGCGGTGGCGTGCTCTATGTGCTGGCGGACGCCGACACGCGCATCCACAGCAGCGAGGGCTTGCACGTCATCCGCATGCCCGAGCACGACGGCGTGCTCTCGCCCATCCTGCATGTGGTGCCACTGCAATTGCTGGCCTATCACACGGCGTGCGCGCGCGGGACCGATGTGGACAAGCCGCGCAACCTGGCGAAGTCGGTGACGGTGGAGTGAGTGGCGCACATGTCTGGTTTTGAAAACCCCCAAGCGCGATGGTCACAGCGTTTCCAAACGGATGAATACATCTTCGGCGTCCAGCCCAATGCCTACCTGCGTGCGCAAAGCCAGTATCTGAAGCCAGGTCGCACGCTCGCGATCGCCGATGGTGAGGGGCGCAATGGGGTGTGGTTGGCCGAGCAGGGCCACTCGGTGGACTCGTTTGACTTCATCGAGGCGGCGGTCAGCAAAGCACGCAAGCTGGCGGCTGAGCGGCAGGTGTCCATCCACGCCGTGTGTTGCGATTGGCGGCAGTTCGACTGGCAGCCCGAGACCTACGACAACGTGGTGGGTGTTTTCTTCCAGTTTCTCGCCCCGGATGAACGGCGAGAGATGTTCGAAAGCATCGATCGGGCGCTCAAGCCTGGCGGGACTTTGCTGTTGCAGGGTTACTCGACCGAGCAGCTCAAACACAACACGGGTGGGCCCGGCAAGCTCGATCACTTGTACGACGAAGCCTTGTTGCTCAACGCATTCCCGGGATACGACCTTGTTGATCTTCGGACTTACGAAGCCGAGATCCAGGAGGGGCAAGCCCACTGCGGCATGTCGGGCTTGGTGGGTTATGTGGGGCGCAAGCCGAAAGCCTTGCCACGGTCCTGATGCGAACGCGGCGCCCGTGTTCTAGAACCAATTTGCGATTGTTGCGGCGCAACAAGCCATCTACATTGGCGTTCTTTCTCCAGGGAACAGAACACCATGAAACCGTACGCTTTGATCGTCGCCGTGATCGCCGTGTTGGCAGGCATGGCCTCCGCGGCCACCTTGTTTGTCGGGCCGGACAGCCGCCCGGGTCTGGCCAGCGATCCGCCACAGCACGGCATCGAAATCAAATGGGGCGGTGGTAGCTGAGATCAATCCGTCGGTGGCGTTGAGCGTGCCTCGTTGAGTTTGGACTCGATGACGGCGATGACCTGCTGGAAGCTGACTGGCTTGTGCAAGACGGGAATGTTCAGGTTGGCAAAGTACGTGATGTGCGAAGGTGACGTGTCGGCTGTGACGATGAGAGCCGGGATCTCGCAGTTGAAAGCCTCACGCAGCTTGTGAATCATCTCCGCCCCCGAGGTGTGTTTGAGTCGGTAGTCGCTGACGATGAAATCGATGTGCTCGGACTCGAAGCCGGCGAGTTGTTCCTCGAAGGCCAGCTCTTCCTCCTCGATCTTGATGACCACAGCACCTCTGGAGGCCAACGCTTGGCGGTAAGCCTCCAGAACCACCGCATCGTCTTCGATGACGGCAATGGTCTTGCCGCTGATGGAGGCGGGCTCGTCGCAGGTTTCCGTCGGGAGCGCAGAGGTGGCTGACAGAGCCGATGAGGGCTGCACCAGGCCGTACTTGGTGCGGATGGTGAAGGTGGTGCCTTGGTTCACTTCGGAAGAGAGCTGAATCTCGGCGTCGATCAGCTTGCACAGGCGCCAGACAATCGACAGGCCCAGCCCCAGCCCATCGTGTGCAGACCGCGTTTTGTCGACGCGGTAAAACTCCTCGAAGATGCGGCGTTGGTCTTCCTTGGAGATGCCGCAGCCTGAGTCGGCCACCGAGATGCTCAGCCGGTCGTTCTCCATGAAGCAGCGCACCTGCACATGCCCATGGTCGGTGTAGTAGATGGCGTTGTGGATGAGGTTGAGCAGGATCTGACTCAACAGTTTTTCATCGCCCGATGCCTGAACCTTGGGGCAGGAAAACTCCAGGGCCAGCTGTTTGCTCAACGCCAAGGGGCCGACGATTTCCCGCAGCATGTTGGTCAACGCTTCCAGCGAGAACGCTCGGATTTCCGGTTTGAAGCTGTGGCTGTCGAGCTTGCTGATGTTGAGCAGGGCCTCGAACATCTCGTTGAGGGTGATGACGCTGTTCTTGATTTTGTGGATCGTCTTTTGCTCGCTGGCCGGGATGATGTCCAGGTTCAGCGAGTCCAGGTACATGTTGACCGCGTACATGGGCTGGCGCAAATCGTGGCTGGCCGAAGCAATGAAGCTGGACTTGGCGACGTTGGCGGCGATCGACTCATCGCGCTCGGCGGCCAGCTCCTTGTACAGCTTTTCATTGCGCAAGCGCAGGCGGATGGACTCCTCAAAGGTGAGTGAGAAGTTGCGCGAGATCTTGACCACGTAAATGAACAGCAGGGTCAGCCCGATGGAGAACGGCCACGGAAAGATGGCGTGGTTCCAGAACACCGTCGAGATGGCGGGCACCATCAGCGGAATGGTGAAGCTGTAGAACGTGGGCCAATGCACGCAGTAGCCGAACATGCTGTTGAACATGCCACCCGTGGTCACGTACAAATAGATCATGCGGTTGACCGTGTCCAGATCGGGCACCAACAGTACCCAGCCCAACCCCCAACCGACGCCGATCAAGCCAACCCCCAGGGTGATGACTTGCAAACTCTTTTGGGGGTCGCGGATCTTCTCGGCTTCGTATTCCAGTTTCGACGTTGTCCAAGTGCGCAAGACGGTGGCCACGATCATGTAGGCCAGCCAGATGCTCATCTTGATGGGATCGGCATCGTCATGGAACAAGAGCAGCGCGGCCAAAGGGGCCAGGACATTGGCCGTCGTGACCGATCGGGCCGTCTTGACGATGTAGGCGGCCTTGTGCAGTGCGATTTGATGGTTGGTGTGCGTGCCCGTTTTGGACGCCGCGTTGTATGACCACATGCTGGACTCGCTGAGCTGGAGAAAGGAAAGAGAGACCCCGAGGCGCGGTTGGCGGCCGTGGCCCCATCAGATCAACTGGTGCTTCTTGGCCTTGAGCACCGCCTGGGTGCGGTTGAAAACCCGCAGCTCCCGAAACAGATGGTTGATGTGGATCTTCACCGTTTGCTCGCTGATGTCGAGGAAGTCGGCGATCACCTTGTTGGGCAGGCCTTGCGCGATCAGCGTCAACACCTCGTGTTGGCGGGAGGTCAACCGGAACTGCTTGGGCTCCAGCGCATCGCTGGTGACTTGGGTGGCTGGGCTGTTGGCCAGCAGTGCGGCCAGCTTCTGGCAGATGTGTTCTGACGTGCTGTTCTTGGACAGAAACATGGACGCGCCAGCGGCGACCGTGCGTGGCTCCCAGAGGTGTTCCTCCAGCCCCGAAATCGCCACCACATGCTCGACATGGGGCTTGCTTTTGAAGGCCTTGATGCCAGCCAAGCCACTCAGGCCGGGCATCAGGATGTCGAGCAACACGATCCAACGCCGTGTGTCTTGATCGATCCGATCCAGTCCCTCATGGGCCGAACCCACGGCCAGAACCTGTACGTTGTCGGGGGTGAATTCGGCGGCGAGTTTGTCTCGCAGCGCATCCCGATAAACCGGGTGATCGTCGATGATCAGTAATGAAGGGGGTGACATCCGCGTCCTTTTCGCACGCGATGCTAGCGACAGCCTGACGCCCGGGCAATGCAACCTTCGCTTTATTCCATTTGCATTAAAGAAGCCCTCGGGCAGCCCCAGATCAGAGGCTGGCCGAGGGCCGTGCCGGGGGCTACCCAGGCGTCAATGCTTGTGCATGTCCATGGCTGCCGGCGCTGACGCAGGCGATCCGTTCACCGCAGCAGGCTCGCTGGCCATGCCATGTCCGTGGCCTTCACCCACATAGCCAAACAGCCCCGGGTCGGTCATGCCCGCAATCATGGCGATGTGGCCAAACACCAGGAAGATGGCGACACAGGTGGCATGCACCTTGAGCTTGGCCTCGCGGCTGAGCGCGCGGTTGACCATGCCCAGTTCTTGCAGGGCGATCCAGATCAGCGGCAGTCCGCCCACCAGGTAGCTCAGCACCGCCACCACATCGATGAAGGTGCGCCATTGGCCACTGACGGTCAGGGGCCAGACGGCGGTGGTGCAGAGGTAGGCGATGACGCCCACAAAGTACAGGCCAACAACGATGCCCGCCCAGCGGTTGAGTGCATGCACGGCACCGTCAAAGCGGCGCGTGAACAACAGGTACAGCTCGGTGATGGCCAAGGTCTCCGCCAGCACGACGGGGATGGCCATGAAGATGAGCAGGTTCCAGGGCTGGTTGTCCGCCAGCAGTTGCATGTAATGGGTCATGTTCATGTGAAAACTCCAAAGCAAAACGCGGGGCGCAGAGGGCCCCCAGGTTGAATCATCCGGGAAAAGGAAAAATCAGAGCCGCGTTTTGGGAGGCTTGAAGATCGCGTCCACGACGTCACCGTGGGGCTGGCGAGCGACCGTGGGTCCGTAGGGGGGATGCGGTGCGATGGCCACGCGCAAGGCGCTGACCGGCTCCAGGCCCAACAGCGGACAGCAGGCGTGGCCGGTGGCGGGGCCGTGGCCGCCCAGGCCTGGGGCCGCGTCACAGTGGTCCACGGCATGAGAGGCCGCCGCCGCTTCGTGCGCGCTGTGCGCCATCGGTGCGGCCGCAGCGTTGTCCGTGAAGATGGGCATCGAGGCAGCCCAGGCCAGTTGACCCAGCAACGACAGGATCAGCGCACAGATCCAGAGGCGGAGGGGACGGCGGTGCATGGTCGGAGGGGGCCCGCTCAGGCCTTGGCCGGCTTTTCGAGCGGCTCGAAAGCGCGCGCGTCGTGGTTGTAGAGGATGTCGGGGAAGTGCAACTCGAAATGCCGACGCTGGCCGTTGAGCAACTCCTCAACCGGTCGCAGTCCCAGCACTTCACCCAGATACACCTGCATGCTGCTGAAGAAGTGTTCGAAGAAGCTGTTGTACTTGGGCCGGGTGTTGGAGATGATCTCCCAGGGGTCCACGCCGTTGGAGAGTTCGTCCGGGTGGAATGCGGCAGAGATCTCGAACGGCCCGGTCAGCATGCCGTATTGCTCGATGGTGTAGTGCAGCCGCAGCGTCAACAAGCCGTTGACCATCTCGATGGTCATGTTTTTGGGGTAGATGCTGACAAACATGAGGGGCTTGGAAAGAACAACAACCAAGGCTGGCAGTGTAGTCCATCACAGCAGCAACAAGGCCCGTGATGGATGACGTGTGGCATGATGCGGCGCTGGCGTCGATGCGTTCACAGGTAGAGAGATGTTGCCCAAAGTTTTGTCGCTGCTGTTGCTGTGTGGAACCCTGGCCGGGTGTGGCGGGAGCGACCGCGATCTGAGCCTGGCGTGCGAGGGGCAGCGCCGCTTGCTGCGCGGCAACGTCGAGACCCCCATGGCTGGCGTGCGCCAGGTCGAGCAGGCCCGCACCGAGCGCTACGCATTGTCCGGGCGCAAACTCGACGGCGTGCTGGAATGCAGCGTTTGGAACGCCAGCGAAATCCGCTGCGCCCACAGCAAACCCGATGGCACTTTGGCGCGCAGCTTCGTGCTTGACCGCGAGGCCATGCGGGTGCGCGAAGAGGTGTTCACACGCGGACGCACCCTGACCGAGCAAGTGACCTTCGAGGGCGAGTGCCGGGCCGTGTGAGGGGGCCTCGGGCAAAATACGGCCCATGCGTACCTTGCCCCGATGGCTGTTTGCCACCCGCTGGATCCAGTTGCCCCTGTATGCGGGTCTGGTGCTGGCCCAAATCATCTACGTCTATCAATTCTGGCTGGAGCTGGTCCATCTGATCGAGGCCGTGATGGGCCATCCGGCGGCCTTGCAGGCGCTGGTCAGTGGCATCGGTTACCGGACGGACGCGCCCATCACCGAGTTGAATGAATCCATCATCATGCTGGTGGTGTTGGGACTGATCGATGTGGTGATGATCTCCAACCTGCTCATCATGGTCATCATCGGTGGCTACGACACCTTTGTGTCGCGTGTGTCGCTGGACGGGCATCCCGATCAGCCCGAGTGGCTGGATCACGTCAACGCATCGGTGCTCAAAGTCAAGCTCGCGGCCGCCATCATTGGCATCTCGTCGATCCATTTGCTCAAGACCTTCATCAACGTGTCCAACTACAGCGAACACGCGGTGATGTGGCAGACCCTCATCCACGGCATGTTCCTGCTCAGCGCACTCGCGCTGGCGCAGATCGACCGCATGATGCAGCCCCCCGGAGGGCACTGACATGGCCTTGCCCGAACCCGCTGCGCGTCGACACAGCCACACCCGTGCCGTGACCTACCACGGCTACCGCCGCGAGGACGGCTTGTGGGACATCGAAGCCCACCTGCGCGACAGCAAACCGTTTGCGTTTTCGGTGCCCAGCGAAGCCTCGTGGGCACCCAACGAACCGATCCACGACTTGCAGATCCGCTTGACCATCGACGCCGACTTTCTGATCCACGCGGTGGCCGTGTCCATGAACAGTGTGCCGCACGACGGCTGTCCCCAGGCGCAACCGCCCATGCAGCGACTGGTTGGCGCACGCTTGAGCAAGGGTTGGCGTCGCACCATCGATGAGGCGATGGGTGGCATCGCCGGTTGCACACACTTGCGCGAGCTGCTGTTCAACATGGCCACGGCGGCGTTCCAAACCATGCCCCAGGTGTTTGCCGGACGCGACCCGCAAGTCAAGCCGCCGCACCTGGACCGCTGCATCACCTGGGACACCGGCACGGAACTCGTGCAGCGCCTGTACCCGCTGCATTACCGTCCGCGCACCCCTGTTTCTGTCGACTGAGCGAGCCGCCATGCACCGCAACGCCCTTGTCCTGTTCTCTGGTGGCCAGGACTCCACCACGTGTTTGGCCTACGCGCTGGCGCGCTATGAGCGTGTCGAAACGCTGGCGTTTGATTACCGCCAGCGCCATGCCGTCGAGTTGCAAGCGCGGATTCAAGTGCTCGACGCCCTGCGCCGTGAGTTCCCCACCTGGGCGCCCAAGCTCGGGCAAGACCACTTGCTCGATCTGGCTGTGCTCGGTCAGGTCAGCGAAACCTCGCTCACGCGCGACATGGCGTTTCGCATGGAAAGTTCAGGCTTGCCCAACACCTTCGTGCCCGGGCGCAACCTGTTGTTCCTCACGCTGGCGGCGTCGCTGGCGTATCGCCGCGACCTCGATGTCATCGTCACGGGTGTGTGCGAGACCGATTTCTCCGGCTACCCCGATTGCCGCGACGACACCATGAAGGCCATGCAGATCGCGCTCTCGTTGGGCATGGACCGCCGCCTGCTCATCGAGACCCCGCTGATGTGGATCGACAAGGCCCAGACCTGGCAGCTCGCGCACGATCTGGGCGAGCGCGCGCAGCCGGGCGGCGGCGACCGCTTCATCGATCTGATGACCGAACACACCCACACCTGCTACCTCGGCGACCGCGCACATCGCCACGACTGGGGCTATGGCTGCGGCACGTGCCCGGCTTGCGAATTGCGCGCGCGAGGTTGGAGTGTGTGGCGTGAGGGCCAGGCCCGCGCCTGAGCGTCAGCGCGTCACCAACGCGAAGCGCGCGCGGCCATCCGTGCGGGGCTCGAAGATCCACTGTTGTGCGTGGTACGCCGCCACACCCGGGCGGTGCGCGATCGACACCAATGCGCCGCCTTGCGACAGCACCAACTCGCGCAGCTGCGGGTACAGGGCCTGCTCGGTGGCCTCGTCCAGCGCGCTGGTGGCTTCGTCCAAGAACAGCCAGCGCGGTTGACGCAAGAACACACGGGCCAGGGCCAGGCGCTGTTGTTCGCCGCCCGACAGTTGCTGACCCCAGTGCACGTCTTCATCGGGACCGTCGAGCCGTTCGATCAGGTGCGCCAAGCGCGCCTGCGTCAGGGCTTCGCGCAGTTGTGCGTCGCTGTGGTGCTCGGGCGTTTGCGGATAGGCCAAGGCCTGGCGCAGCGAGCCCACGGGGAAGTACGGTCGCTGCGGCAGGAACAGGCTGCCTTCGGGCAAGGCCACGGGCAGCGCGTGGGGATCGGCGCTGTCCACATGCGGCCAGATGCCCGCGAGCACGCGCAACAGCGTGGACTTGCCGCAGCCCGAAGGGCCCCGAATCAACACCGTGGCTCCGGGTTCGATGCTCAGCGCGGTGTCGGCCAGCAGCACCTCACCGTTGGGCAGCGACAGCGTGAGCGCCGCCGTGTGCAGCGCGCCATCGGTAGACACCGGCGCATCGTCGCTGTGGCTGACGCGCGGCAGGGCTTGTTGCAGGGCCAGCATGCGGTCCTGAAAACTGGTCAGACGCAGGGTGGTGGCTTGCCACGCAGCCAAGCGGCTGTAATTGCTGATGAACCAGCTCAGCGACTCTTGCACCTGACCAAACGCAGACGAGATCTGCATCAGCTCGCCCAACTGGATGGCCCCACTGAAATAGCGCGGCGAAGCCACCACGATGGGGAACACCATCGCCAGCTGCCCGTAGCCCGAGTTGAACCAGGTGTAGCGCTTTTGCACCCGCAGCAGCCGCAGGAAGTTGTCGACCACCCGCTCGAAGCGCTGCGACAACGCCGCGCGTTCGACGCAGTGGCCGCGCTCCAGGGCGATGGCTTCGCTGTACTCGCGCACCCGCATCAGGTGATGACGGAAGTCGGCTTCGTAGCGCTGCTGGGCAAAGTTGAGTTGCGCCATGGGCTTGCCGATCCAGTGCCCGATCAGACTGCCCGCCAGTGCATAGCCCACGGCGGCCCAGACCATGAAGCCGGGTAGCTCGTAGCTGTTGCCACCGAGTGCAAAGGCAAAGCCGCCGGACAGCGTCCACAAGATGCCGATGAAGCTCAGCAGCGTCACGCTGGCGTCGAGCAAGCCGAGTGACAGGCTCACGGTGTCGGCGGTGAATTGCTGCACATCCTCCTGGATGCGCTGGTCCGGGTTGTCCGTGCCCTCACCACCGTGCGCGCCCAGCTCCAGTTGGTAGAAGGCGTGGTGCGACAGCCAGCGCTGCAAGTAGTCGCGCGTCATCCAGGCGCGCCAACGCAATTCCAACAGCTGCGTCAAATAAAAACGGTAGACCGCGATCAGGATGTAGCCCGCCGCCAGCAAACCGAACACGCCCAGTTGATGCCAGAACACCTCGGCGTTGCGGTTTTGCAGCGCGTCGTAGAACACGCGGTTCCAGTCGTTGAGCAGCACCAGCATGTAGACCATGCCCAAGTTGAGCCCCACGCAGGCGGCCAGCAGGCCACGCGCGCGCCAGCGGTCCTCCGATTGGAAATACGGCAGCGACAGCGCCCACACGCGCGACAGTTGCAGGCGGCTCTTGTGCCAGTTCTCACGCACGGCACGGATGGCATTCATGGTCGGTCAGTCTTCCGGGTTGCGCACGCCACTGGCCACATGACCGGCGGGCACATGCTGCGCCGCCGACTCGATGTGGCCCGTCTGGTCGTCGAAGAAAAAGTCGGGCTCGAACTCGCGCAGGAATTCGCCCTTGTCCAAACCGCCGAGGAACATGGCTTCGTCCACCTCGACGTTCCAGTCCATCAGCGTGCGGATGGCGCGTTCGTGTGCCGGGGCGCTGCGCGCCGTCACCAGTGCGGTGCGAATCCGCAAGGCCGAGGTACCCTCACGCTGCAAGCGGTGCAAAGCGTCGAGCAAGGGCTTGAACGGACCCGCGGGCAGTGGCTGCGCCGCCTTGTCCTGCTCGTGCTGCTGAAACGCCGACAGCCCGGCGGTTTGAAAGACGCGCTCGGCCTCGTCCGAGAACAGCACCGCGTCGCCGTCGAATGCGATGCGCACCTCGTGCGGGTGCGCGTCCGACGCGTGGGCCGCATGCGGGTACACCTGGGCGGCGGGCACGCCGGCGTCGAGCGCCGCGCGCACATCGGGCAGGTGCGCCGACAAGAACAGATTGGCATGCAGCGGCTTGAGGTAACGCCAGGGCGACTGGCCGCGCGTGAAGCTGCCGCGCACGATGGGCAGGCCATAGTGCTTGGCCGAGCGAAACACGCGCATGCCGCTGACCGGGTCGTTGCGCGACAGGATCACCACCTCGACGCGTTGCGCCTGCTCGTCGTTGAAGGCCAGCAGCTTGCGCACCAGCGAGAACGCCACTCCGGGCTTGGCCGGTTGCTCCAGCCGATTCAGTTGCAGCCGCATGTAGGCGCGGTCGTCGCCTTGTTCGAAGATGCGGTTTTCTTCTTCGAAGTCGAACAGCGCCCGCGAGGAAATCGCCACCACCAGCTTGCCGTCGAGGGATACGCCCATGGCTTCACCTCACCCATTGGTTGAGTTCAAGAATCGGCAGCATCACCGCCAACACGATGAGCATGACCATGCCGCCCATCGCCACGATGAGCAGCGGCTCCAGCACCGTCGCCAGTTGCAGGGCGCGGCGCTGCACCTCGTCGTTGAGCTGCTGCGCGGCGCGCTGGAGCATGGCGGGCAAGTTGCCCGTTTGCTCGCCCAGTCGCGCAAAGAGGGGCAGCAAGCGCCCCCAGCGCGAGGCATCGGCCAGCGCCGATGACAGCGGCGCGCCTTCGCGCACCAGCACCAGGGCTTGCTGCACATCGGCGCGCAGCGCCGCGTTGGACAGCGTCTCGCCGGCGGTTTGCAACGCTTTCAAGATGGGCACACCAGCGGCGGCCAGCATGCCCAGCGTGCCGGCGAAGCGCGCCGTGTTGTAGTCGCGCGCCAGACGACCCAGCAGGGGCAGGCGCAACCAAGCCGCGTCGAAGGCGCGGCGTGTCGTGGGCTGACGCAAGGCCAACCGCAGGGCGACATAACCCGTGCCCAGCAGCACGATCGCCACCGCCCAGAACTGCTGCACCAGCGCACTCAAGCCCAGCATGACCCGTGTCAGCCAGGGCAGCACCTGCTGCTGGCTGGCAAAGACTTGCGCCACCTGCGGCACCACCCAGGTCAACAGGAAAACGACGATCAACAAAGCCACGGCGCTGACGATGGCCGGGTACAGCCCGGCGGCCCAGAGCTTTTGCCGCAGCGCCTGCTGGGCATGCCACTCGTCGGCGAGTTGCGTCAACACCGTGCCAAGCTGGCCGCTTTGTTCCCCAGCCGCGACCACGGCGATGAACGCCGCGCTGAACTCGCGCGGATGCTGTTCCAGGGCCCGCGCGAAGCTGGCACCGGCTTGCACCTCGGCACGCAGGCCCGAGACCAGATCGCGTTGTCGCGGCGTGGCCGCATCGTCTGCGAGGGCACCCAGCGCACGCTCCAGTGTCAGGCCCGCCGCAACCAGGCTGGCGAGCTGGCGCGTCCACACCGTCAGCGCCGCATGACCGAACACCCGCGAGGCCCAGACCACGGTTTGCAGTCCTTGGCCCTGGGCGCCCACCGGCTGGACCTGCAAGGGCACCCAGCCTTGCGTGCGCAACTGGCTGCGCGCCGTGCGCGCCGTGTCCGCCTCGAGCACGCCCTTGCGGGTCTGGCCGTTGGCGTCGAGGGCTTCGAAGGAGTAGGCGGGCATGACGTCGTCGTTTAGAGCCGGACGTCAATCGCGCGTCACACGCACCAGCTCTTGGGCGGTGGTGATGCCGGCGCGCACCAGGCGTTCGCCGTCGCTGCGCATCGGCGTCATGCCCGCACGCAGGGCGGCGTCGCGCAGATGGGCTTCGCTGGCGCGGTCGTGGATGGCGGCGCGCAGTTCGTCGTTGACCGTCAGCAATTCAAAAATGCCCGTGCGCCCGCGATAACCGCTGTCGCCGCAGGCCTCGCAACCCACCGCTTTCACACCGGATTCGACGTCGGGTTGGGCACAGGCCGGGCACACCTTGCGCACCAGGCGTTGCGCCAGCACACCCAGCAGCGAGGAGCTGAGCAAGAAGGGCTCGACACCCATGTCGGTCAGGCGCGTGATGGCGCTCGGGGCGTCGTTGGTGTGCAGCGTGGCCAGCACCAGGTGCCCGGTGAGCGAAGCCTGGATGGCGATCTGTGCCGTTTCGAAGTCGCGGATCTCGCCGATCATGATGACATCCGGGTCTTGCCGCAGGATGGCGCGCAAGGCCTTGGCGAACGTCAGGTCGATGCGGGCATTGACCTGCGTCTGACCCACGCCGCTGAGTTCGTATTCGATGGGGTCTTCCACCGTCATGATGTTGGTGCGCGCAGCGTCGAGCATTTGCAGCGCGGCATACAGCGTGGTGGTTTTGCCCGAACCCGTGGGCCCGGTGACCAGCAAGATGCCGTGCGGTTGCCGGATCAAGGCCTCGAAGCGTTCGCGGGTCGCGCCCTCCATGCCGACCGCCGCCAGCGTGAGCCGGCTTTCGGACTTGTCGAGCAGGCGCAGCACCGCGCGCTCGCCGTGCGCGCTGGGCAGCGTGGAGACGCGCACATCGATGGCGCGTTCGCCCAAGCGCAGCGAGATGCGGCCATCTTGCGGCAAGCGCTTTTCGGCGATGTCGAGCTGGGCCATGATCTTCAGGCGCGAAATGAGCGCCGCGTGCAAGGCGCGGTTCGGTTGCACCACCTCGCGCAGGCTGCCATCGATGCGAAAGCGCACGCTGGAGTGGCGCTCGTAAGGTTCGATGTGGATGTCGCTCGCGCCATCGCGCGCGGCCTGTGTGAGCAGCGCATTGAGCATGCGGATGATGGGCGCGTCGTCGGCGGCTTCGAGCAGGTCTTCGACGGCGGGCAGCTCTTGCATCATGCGGCTCAGGTCGGTGTCGCTCTCGACCTCGCTGACCACAGCGGCCGCGTTGGAGTCGGCCTGGGCATAGGCCTCGCTGATGCGCCGCGACAGCGCGCTGGCATCGAGGCACTGAAAGTGCGTGATGGCGTGCTGGCGCCGCACCTCGCTCCAAGCTTGCGTGTCCGGCCGCTCGCCATGCCACAGCGTCAGGTGCTGGCCGTCGTCCTCCAGCAGCAACTGGTGGCTGCGGGCGAAGGCGTAGGGCAAGGGGCGGCGCATGGCGAACTCAGCGCGGGTTGGCAGGCGCGTCGGCGCTCGGCGCGCCAGTGGCCGGGGTGCCCACAGCCGGTGCCGGCGTGCTGGGCGCCGCGCCAGCAGGGGCTGGCGGCGTGACCGCACCGGCGGCTTTGGGCACGGGTGGCGCGGGCAGCACGGGCGCGCCACCGACGTTGAGCAGCGGGTTGCTGTTGTTGGGTTGCGCCCCGTATTGCAGGCCCATCATTTGCAAATAGCGGCTGTTGCTCAGCGCGTCCGACGCGGCGGCATCGCGCACCACCACGGGCCGCAGGAACACCATCAGGTTGCTCTTCTTGCGGGTGCGCCCCTCGCTCTTGAACAGCCAACCCAACACGGGAATGTCGCCTGCGCCGGGCACCTGGCTCTTGTTGCCCGCGTACTCGTCCGACAACAGACCGCCGAGGACGACGATGGAGCCGTCGTTCACCAGCACATTCGATTCGATGGAACGTTTGTTGGTGATGAGGCCCGTGGCCGAGGTCACCGAGTTGGGGTCCACGCTGGAGACTTCCTGGTAGATGGTGAGCTTGACCGTGCCCGTCTCGCTGATCTGCGGTTTGACGCGCAGCGTCAGGCCCACGTCCTTGCGCTCGATGGTCTGGAACGGGTTGACCGAGCCGTTGACCGTGTTGTTGTTGGTGTATTGGCCGGTGACGAAGGGCACGTTCTGGCCGACCACGATCTTGGCTTCCTCGTTGTCCAGCGTCAGCAGCGTGGGCGTGGACAGGATGTTGCCGTCGCCGTTTTTCTCCAGGAACGTGGCCAGCGACCCCAGCACATAGGTGCCCTGGATGTTGCGCACATTGCCCAGGTTCAAGCCGTTGCCCAGCGCCCCGAGCGCCGCATTGCCCCCGGCCGAGATGCCCAGCAAATTGCCTTGACCCTGCGTGGTGTTGAGCGGGTTGTTGAAGTTGGTGCCAATGATGCCGACGCTGCCTCCGCTTTGGTTGCTGCCACCTTGCCACTGAATGCCCATCTGCGCTGCCTTGTCGGCGTTGACTTCGGCGATCAGGCTCTCGACCAGCACCTGGGCGCGGCGCTGATCGAGCTGGTCGATGACCGCGCGCAACTGGCGGTACTGCGGCTCGGTGGCGGTGATGATGAGCGAGTTGGTCGCCACATCGGCCTGGATCTGGCCGCCCGTGGTGGCCGCTGAAGCGGCGCTGCTGCCCGCGCCAAAGGTGACGCTCGGACCACTGCTGCCAGTGGTGTTGACGGGCGTGGGCGTCGGTCCGCTGGGTGCGGCGTTGCCGACGACCGGGCTTTGGCCCGGCGTGCCCGGCGTTTGGGTGCTGGCCAGCGCGGCGCGCAAGGTCACGGCCAGCTTGGCCGCTTCGGCGTTCTTCAGATACACCACATGGATGTTGCCGCTGGGGTTGCTGCTGCCCGGCTGATCCAGCTTGGCCACGAGCGAGCGCACCAGGGCCACGCGCGCCGGATTGGCCGCGCGCACGATCAGCGCATTGCTGCGCGGCTCGGCCAGCAGCGTGGTGCGCAGGCCGGTGTCCGTTTGTCCTTGCGCGGGGGCGGCCACGGCGCTGGCGGAACCCGGCTCGATCAAGCGCGTGACCAGCGGTGCCAGATCGGCGGCGATGGCGTGCTGCAAGGCAATGACCTCGACATCGCTGCCATTGGGCACATCCAGCGCCGTGATGATGCGCGTCAGGCGTTGCAGGTTGTCGGCGTAGTCGGTGATGACCAACGAGTTGTTGCCCGGGTTGACGTTGATGGTGTTGTTGGCGCTGATGAGTGGGCGCAGCACCGGCACCAGATTGTTGGCTTGCTCGTGGTTGAGGCGGAAGATCTGCGTCACCACCTGACCGCCGCTGGCCGAGGACTGGTTGACTTCCAGCACGCGACCGCCTTGCAGCTTGGCCTCGGCCTCGGGCACGATCTTGACCAGCCCTTTGCTCTCAACGGCGGCGAAGCCTTGCAGGCGCAACACCGCCAGAAACTGGGCCCAGGCCTCGGCGGGCGAGACCGGCTCTTCGGCGCTCAAGTTGATGGTGCCCTTGACGCGCGGGTCGATCACCAGATTGCGCTGACTCAGTGGTGCCAGGGTGCGGGCCACCGATTCAATGTCGGCGTTGACGAAGTTCAGCGTGATCGGCTCGGGCTTGGCCGCCTGGCGCGCGTTCGACGCCGCTGGCTTGGCCGGGGGCGCGGCGGGGCTCGGGGAGGCGAAGCCCAGCAGCAGGGCGCCCGCCAGCGCGGCGGACCAGCCGGTGCGTGGAAGGGACGAAGGGGAGAGTTTCATGGTGGTGAACCCATTTCCAAAACGGAGATAGCGCCGCGTCGCTGACCCAGCACATGCAGCAGATTCGACAGCGCGGCTTCGTGATCGGGATCGGTGCTGGCTTGGCCGCGAAACTGAAACTGCGGTTGCCACTGTCCCTGTCCCTGCAATTGCAGCGCGCCTTCGAGCGTGGTCAGCTCCAGCCGGATTGTGTCACCGCCGAGCACGCGCACCCGGTAACTGCCCAGCGGGCGCAGTGTCGACAAGCGGGTGGACAGCTCGCGCAGGTCGAGCGTGAGTTCGCCTTGCATGCGCCAGGCTCCGTGTTGCCATTGCGCGCGCAGGTTCTGGCTGTGCAGCAGCAACTGACCTTCAGCGCCCAACGTGTTCCAGGGCGCGCCCAGACCTTGCAGCCAGGCCGCTGGCCATTGCGACCGACTCTCGTCGACCCGCAGCTCGATGCCGGGCCAGAGGATGCGCAGCTCGCCACGCAGTGGCTCGGGTGTGCAGCAATCGGCGCGCAGCTCCAGGGCCAGCACGCCCGGCCAAGCCGGACGCAGTTGCCAATGCACCCGACCGGGCAGCGCCAGTCCGGGACCCGCTTCGGTGCCGGCGCGGGCCGGGCCGGGGGTCAGGGCCCAGCGTGCCGAGCCACGCCAGACCGTGCCCTGCGCATCCAACGCCACCCAGCGTGCGCCGGTGATCGTGGACAGCCCTTGCAGCAACCACACCGCCGGGGCCTGGCTGAGCAAGGCCAGCAGCAGGCCGAGCACCAATCCGCGACGGGCCCAGCGCATCAGGGTTGACCTGTGGGGGACAGCGCCAGCACGAGCCGACCCCGCCAGCGCACTTCACCAGCTTTGGCGTCGACGCGTTCCAGCTGCGCTTGCACGGGCAGGCTGTGGGCCTGCTCACGCGCTTGCACCAGCCACTGCGCCAGGGCTTCGGGCGCAGCGTCCGTCACTTGCACGTTGGCGCGCTCGCCTTGCACTTGCACTTGCCAGCCCTGGCCCGCAGCGGCGGTGAGCGTTCGCAGCACGGTGGCGGCTTCGGCGGTGTGGAGGCGCGGTTGTTGTTGGGCGGCCTGTGCCTGGGCTTGCCAGACCTGCATCTGGGCTTGGGACTGGGCGAGCGTGGCGCGCCGTGCGTCGCTGTCGCGCAGGCTTTGCAGCGGCGCAGCGATCAGCAGTTGCCAGCCCAGCGCCAGCACCAGGCACACCGCCAGCACGCGCAGCAGGCTTTGCTCGCGCGCGGACAGGGCCTGCCAGCGCGCCACAAGGGCTTGTTGCCAGCGCGCGCGGGCGTGGCTCAGTTTGGGGTGATCGTTCATGGCGCGCGGGCCTCGCTGTCGATGTCCCAGGCCTCGCCCTGGCGTTGCAGGCGCAGGCCGCGTGCGCGCAGGCTGGCCGTGGCGGATTCGGGCCAGGCGCTCAAGCCTTGCACGCGCAGGCGACCCTCGCTGTAGTCGATGCGACTGGGTGTCTGGCCGGCGGGCAAGACGCTGGCCAGGGCGGCGAGTTGCACCTCCAGGTCACGCGTGCCGGCTTGTCCGCGCTGTTGCAGCAAGGCTTGCAGCTCGCGCTGCATCTGCACGGGCGCGTCCACCACCAGTCGGACGTGCGGGAAGGTGCGCGTCAGCGTGTCGCGCAGCGCGGCTTGTTGTTCGGCGATGGCGCGCTCTTCGCGCCAGGCCAGGGCTTGCAGCCCCAGCACCTGCACCAGCAGCAAGGCCAGCAGACCACGGCGCAGCGCCCGCCATTGCGGCGCATGGCTCAAGGACTGCCACAGGGCTTGGCTCTGACGCAGCAGGCGTTGTGACGGTCCCTGGGCCCATTCGCCCTGGGCCAGATCCCAGCCGTGGTTGCAGGCGTCCAGCCAGCGCTGGCTGGCGCTGTGCAAACGGGGCGCGCGCCCCAGTCGGGCGGCAAAGGATTCGATGTGGGCAGGCTCGGCCAGCACCGTCAATGCGTCCGAGGCCAGTGCCGGCAGGCTGGGCCAATGCGCGGGGTCGTCGGGCAGCCATTGCACGCCGTCCGGACTGCACAGCACGGCTTGTGCGCCCTCGCTGGCGTCGATGAGGTGCAGCATCGGCGTGGGGGTGGGCGCGCATTCGGGGACGATGCGTTGCAGCGTCAGCCCCGCCGCTTGTGCGGGGGCCAGGGCGCTGCGCAGCCAAACCTTGTCGCACACGGCCACCCACAGCGCGCCGCCCGCGCGTGCCACGGTCGTGGCGTCCGGACCGACGGCGATGTGTTGGCTTTGCGGCTCTTGCAGCAAGCGGTCTTCCAGCAAGCCGTGCAGCACCGCCGCCAGGCGCGGCCCATGGCTGCCCGGCGGCACAGTGACGCGCAACCAAGCCAGCCGGCTGTGCGGCACCACGGCGACCACCTCGCCGCTGCCGCGCGGCAACAAGGCGGGCGCGGCCTGACCGTGTTCGAGCACCTGCTGACCGTCCGAACGCACCCAGGCGTACGCGCTGGCGGCGGCAGAGGCAAGGTGGGGCAGACCGAGGATCAGCATGGGAAATTCATTGTAGAGAGCCGGGCCGCAGGAAGACCGAGGCACCCGGGCGGGTGGCGTCCACCGTCTGGCGCCACAGCACCGTCACGTTCACGCCGTCGCGCTGCACCAGCGATTGCTCCAACAAGCGCTGCTCGCGCTGGCGGATCTGGCCCCAGACCTCGAAGAAATGCGAGTCCACGCTGTGGCTGCTGGCGCTGACCAGACTCGACGCCGAGCGGTTGAACTCGTCGAGCCTTTTCCAGTCGCGGCGCGTGCGCTCCTGCACCAATTGACGCGCTTGCGAGAGCTTCAGCCCCGGCACGCTGGCGGCCAGAACTTCGGCACTGGCGGTGTTGACGTTGATGGGGGTGGAGCCGGGCAGCAGCGTGGCGTGGTGGGCCAGTGCGGTCAGCGTCTGGGGCGACACGCCGAACCAGGTGAGTTGCATCCACTGGCGCGGCATGGCGTCACGTCCGGTGTTGGACGCCGCCGCCTGCAAGCCCTGCACCAGGGCGGCGAGTTCAGCCGGTGGCAGGCCGAGCAGACCAAACAGCCGCGTGGCGGTGCGCAGGGCCTGCGGATCGGGCTTGCCGTCGACGATCAGGTTGCTGAGGTTGAAACGGCTCTGCGCGTCCACGATGCGGCCCGACAGCAGCACGCCGTCGGCGAGGTTGGCGTCGTCCGCGCTGCGGCTGGCGCCGGGCATGGCGGCCAGAAAGTCGCTCAGCCGGGCCTCTTGCAAAGGCACGGCCCAGGGCTCGGCCAGGTGATCGGTGGCGGCGCCGTTGCCCGCCGCGCGGGCGTCTTCGCGCAGGATCACGCGTGCCCAATCGAGTGCGCCGGTGAGCAGCCATTGCGCCTGGGCGCGTGCGCGCGTGAGGCTCTCGACCTCGGTCAGTCGCCACTGCTGCCACATCGCGCCCGCTGCCAGCGTGGTCACCAAGGCCACGGTGAGCAAGGCTGCCAGCAAGGCGGCACCGCGTTGGGCGTGGGGGCGGCGCGTCATGTCTTGTGGTTGCTGAAGTTGGGGCGCAGCCAGTCCAGCGTCAGTCGGCCATTCAGTCCGCTGGCGGGCAGCACATCGAGTTGCAGCCGGATGGCGTCGGGCAAGGCGTCTGCGTTGGTCGGCGGCGCCGCCGGGGTGGGGGCCGTCGTGCCCGTGCTCGACAAGGGGTTGACCCAGGCGTTGCCCCGGAAATAAACAATTTGCCAGGCACTCGCCGGGATGAGCAGGGTTTGTCGCGCCAGATCGGCGTCGCTCGGATCGCGCGCCCATTGTTCGGCTTGCTGCCAGGCGCGCTGCAACTCGTTGCGCAGCACCGTCGGTGGTGACTGCCAGCGCAGCCACTGCCCGTCGCGCACCGTCCAGGCGGTCACGATCAGGCCACTGTCGCGCCCATCGGCCAGCGGCCACGGGCTGCGGCGCAGCACGCGCAGCACTTGGCCGTTCCAGTCGACGCCGCTGGCGCTGAGGCCGGGCACGGGGTGCAAGGCATCGAGGTCGGCGCGCCATTGCGCCAGAGCGGTTTGCACGGTGGCGACCCGATGGACTTGGGCTTGCGTCACGTCGCGCGTGCGGATGAGGCCGTCGATGCCGCGCCAGCCCAGGCCCGAGAGCACGGCCATCAAGGCCAGCGCGATGAGCAGCTCGATCAGGGTGAAGCCGCGTTGTCGCATCAGTCACGCCCCATCACGGTGGTGATGCGCAGCACCGGCCAGGTGCCGTCGAACACCTGGGCATCGACGCGCCGAAACGACGGATTGGGCGTGGGCTGCACTGTCAGCGCCACCTCCAGCGTGCGACCGGCCTGCACACAGCTTTGGCGGTTGCTGCCCACGCCGGGCATCTGCGTCGACAGCCGCAGCGCCTGCAAGGCGTTGTCGGCACACAGTTGCGCCAGCACGGCGTCGGTTTGTCGCTGCGCGTTGCGGGTGAGTGCAGCGCTGCTGCGCACGCCCGTTGCCAAGGCCAGCGCCACCACGGCCAGCGCCACCAGCACTTCGATGAGGGTGAAGCCGCGTTGCCGGGTCATCGCTGGATGTCAAAGGGCCGCAGGCCGTCGGTCACCAGCGTGAGGCTGGCATGGCCTTGCTGCAGTCGAATGCGCGCGGGCTGGATCAGGGGCTCAGGGCCCAGCCAAAGCCAGGGTGTGGCCTCGCCGGTGCCGACGCTGAGCGTGGCTTGCGTGTCGGGGTTGAGCCAGGCTTGGCGGCGCGCGCCCAGTTGGTAGCCGCCTTCGACGGCCTGCCAGCCCAAGGCTTGGGCGTTGCTGCGCGCCAGCGCGCGGGTGGCTTCGATCTGCGCGATCAGACGATCGGCTTCGCGTTGCAAGCGGGTTTGTGGGTTGTCGCGCAGGCTGAGGGTCACCAGCGCGGTGCTCAGGGCGACGATGGCCAGCACCACCATCAACTCCAGCAGGGTCAGGCCGTGTTGCTGCCTGCCGCAGGCCGTGGGGCGCAGAGGCCCGTCGCTGCGGTGGCGTTTCGGCATGGCGCTTTACTGCCAGCTGCCGATGTCGGCGTTCTTGCCCTCGCCACCGGGCTGGCCGTCGGCCCCCATCGAGAACACATCGACCTCGCCTTTGAGGCCTGGCTGCAGGTATTGGTACGGACGGCCCCAAGGGTCGTTGGGCAGTTTGTCGAGGTAGGGCTTCCAGTTCGGCGCGTCGGGGCCGGTGCTGGGTTTGCTCACCAGTGCGGACAGTCCCTGCTCGGTGCTGGGGTAGCGCTGGTTGTCCAAGCGATACAGCTTGAGCGCCTGCATCAGGTTGTTGACATCGGCACGGGCGGCGGTGACGCGCGCATCGTCGGCGCGACCGATCACATTGGGCACGACCAGGGCGGCGAGCACACCCAGGATGGCCAGCACCACCATCAACTCGATGAGGGTGAAGCCACGCTGGCGGCGGCGTGACGGACGGGGTTGGGCGCAGGGGTGTTGGGACATGGCAAAAGGCTCGGCGTCAGAGGGAATCCATCATAATCCGCGCATGCCAGCGCCCGCCTCTCGCCCCCACCTTTCTGCGCCTTTTGAGCCAGATCGCGCGGCCTCGCGCGGGGTGCATGCGGCGACGTTTGTGCTGTGGTTGCTGGTGGGGTTCAGCGCCGTCGCCTGGGGGCTGCGTCTGTGGCCTGCTGCCAGCAGCGGGCCGGTGGCGGAGCTGGCGGTCCCACCGCCTGCGAACACGGCCGCTGAGATGGCGCAGGCCTTGGGCGCGGCGCGCACCGCCGTGCAGGCACCCACCCTCGCGAGCCGTTTGCAATTGGTGGGGGTGATGGCCGATGCCGATGGCGGTGGGGCCGCCCTGATCGCCATCGACGGCCAGCCGGCCAAGCCGTATCGCATCGGCAAGCTCGTGCTCGATGGGCTGGTGTTGCAGTCGGTGCAGCCGCGCAGCGCCGCCTTGGGTGAACGCGCCGAGGGCACCGCCGCGCTCACGCTGAGCTTGCCCGCGCGGCCCTGAGTCAGCGGCGCAAAAACAGCTTGTAGGCCGGGTTGGCCGTTTCTTCCACGTAGGGGTAGCCCAGGTTCTTCAGAAACGCCTGGAAGTCCTTGTTGTCCGTCTTGGGCACTTGCAGGCCCATCAAAATGCGGCCGTAGTCCGCGCCCTGGTTGCGGTAGTGAAAGAGGCTGATGTTCCAGCCGGGGCGCATGGCGAGCAGGAACCTCATCAACGCGCCCGGACGCTCGGGAAATTCGAAACGCAGCAGCCGCTCCTCCACGGCCAGGCTCGAATGGCCGCCCACCATATGCCGCAGGTGCTCTTTGGCCAGCTCGTCGTGCGTGAGGTCGAGTGCCTCGAAGCCATGCTTGCTGAAGAAGGCGGCGATCTTGCCGCTCTCGCCCTGGCCCGTCGTGGTCAAGCCGACAAAGATGTGCGCGCGCTGCGCGTCGCTCATGCGGTAATTGAACTCGGTCACGTTGCGCGGCGACTTGCTGCCGCCGAAGCTGGGCAACTCGCCGATCAGCTCGCAAAAACGGCGCAGGCTGCCCGGTTGCTCGGGGATGGTGACGGCGAACACCGCTTCGCGCTCTTCGCCGACTTCGGCGCGCTCGGCGACGAAGCGCAGGCGATCGAAGTTCATGTTGGCGCCGCACAAAATGGCCGCGTAGGTCCGCCCTTTGGTTTTGTGCTTCGCCACGTATTGCTTGATCGCGGCCACGGCCAGCGCGCCCGCCGGCTCGACGATGGAGCGCGTGTCCACAAACACGTCTTTGATGGCGGCGCACACCGCGTCGGTGTCCACGGTGATGAAGTCGTCCACCAAGGCGCGCGAGATGCGGAAGGTTTCTTCGCCCACCAGCTTGACGGCGGTGCCGTCGGAGAACAGGCCCACATCGTGCAACTGCACGCGACGGCCCTTGTGCACCGACTGCATCATGGCCGAGGAGTCGTCCATCTGCACGCCGATGACCTGGATCTCGGGTTTGACGGCCTTGATGTAATTGGCCACGCCGGAGATCAGCCCGCCGCCACCGATGGCGACGAAGACCGCGTCGATGTGGTTCAGATTCAGGCCTTGCAATTGGCGCAGCATTTCCATCGCAATGGTGCCTTGGCCGGCGATGACCTCGGGGTCGTCGAACGGATGCACGAAGGTCATGCCGTTTTTCTTCTCCAGCGCCAGCGCATGCTGGTAGGCGTCGGAGTAGCTGTCGCCGTGCAGCACCACCTCGCCGCCCAGGGCTTGCACGGCTTCGATCTTCACGCCGGGCGTGGTTACCGGCATCACGATCACCGCCTTCACCCCCAGACGACGCGCACCCAGCGCCACCCCTTGCGCGTGGTTGCCCGCCGAGGCGCAGATGACGCCTTTCTTGAGCTGTGCCGGCGTGAGGTGCGCCATCTTGTTGTAGGCCCCGCGCAGCTTGAAGCTGAACACCGGCTGTTGGTCTTCGCGTTTGAGCAACACGGTGTTGTGCAGACGGCGGCTCAGGTTCTTCGCCACCTCCAGCGCCGACTCGCTCGCCACGTCGTAGACGCGGGCGGTCAGGATTTTTTTCAGGTAGTCGGCGGGTTGCAGGGCGCGGGGTTTCATCGTGGGCGTGGGGCGTCGATCAGGGAAGCCACGATTGTCCCCGATGCAGGCAAGAAAAAACCCCGCCGCTGGGTAGCGGCGGGGTTGGAGGGTTTCTCAATCCTTAGCTGGCGAGGGCCAGCGGGGGATTAGAAGGCGTGCTTGAGGCCGGTGATGATCGCCGTGTTGTTGTTGCCAACACCGGGAGCATCGCCACCAGCGTAAACGACGCCATAGTTGGACTGACCTTCGTTCTTGCCCTTGCCGTAGCCGACGTACCAAGTGGTGCGCTTGCTGAAAGCGTACTTGGCCGTCACACCGGTTTGGGTGAACTTGTTGGCGGTGTCGGTTTTGTCGGTCGTGGTGGTGTAGCCGACATCCAGGTTCCATTTGGCGTTGAGCGCATAGCCCACGCCGAAGGCGCGAACGTCAGCGTCATGCGCTTTGCCGGCTCCTGCAGCACCAGCGGCGGTGTTTAGCAAAGTGCTGCCCAGACGAGTCTGGTTTTGGGCTGCCGTAAAGGTGTACGGACCCATCACGTACTTCACGCCGATCAAGGTGTTTTTGATACCCGTTTCGAAGCCGAAGTTGGTGTTGGTGGTGGCCCAAGCCGCCGTCAGCGGACCATTGCTGTAGTTCAGCGAGTAAGTGCGCAGATTGTTGGTTTCGGTGTGGATGTCGTAGCCAGCTTTCGGCACGCCATTGCCCACTTTGAACTGGAAACCGCTGATGACCGGGGTGGCGTAAGCGACGCCGGCGTAGAAAGCCATGCCCGTACCGCGGAAGCTGGGGTTGGTGGGCGGGTTGGCGTTCGTACCAGCGAAAGCTCCCAGCCCGCCCGTTCCGCCGGACAGTGCTTGCAGGTGAGTGGCAGCAGTCCCGCTTGCGGCGGCAGTAGCGTTGGCCCAGCCGAACGAGTTGATGCCAGTGTTGTTGAACTTGGTGCCGGTTTCCCACCACGCGTCGTTTTGACGGCCGATTTTGAAGTCACCGAGCCCATCGTTAGCAATGCCGATCCAAGCCCCACGGTTGAACACTTCCGCGTTTTTGGTACTTGCATCGACGCCAGTGCTAGAAGAACCGGTTTGACCGGTAGCCAGCGTCAGCTCAGACTTGAGGTCAAACGAAGCCTTGGTGCCACCGCCCAAGTCCTCGCTACCCGTAATGCCCCACAGCGAGGTCGAGCCGCCGTTCGAGTTGGAGCTGAGCATCCAATTCTGAGCAGAGTTAGCAGAACGGAACACCGACTGGTCAATATTGCCATACAGCGTCACGCTGGACTGGGCGAAAGAAGCGGTTGCGGCCAGTGTAGCCAATGCAGCTACAAAACAACGAATGAAATAAATCTTTTATCGTTTTAAAAATTCAAAAAACAATTCTTTAGAAACGATTCAAAAAATATTTTTCCTTTCCCGAGAGAACTGTTTCTACACTGCCATTCCTTTTCCGCACAGAACCCCTTCATGCGCCCCGCCACCGCTCCGCCGCCAGCCCCCGCTTGCAGCATTCGCCTCGACAAGTTGCAGCAGCTCGCGCCGAGCTTGTTGCCGCTGTTGTCGCGCGAGCCGGTCGCCGTGTGTCAGGACGAGCAGCCGTGTTTTTATTTGGTGGGGCCGCAGTTGTTCGAGGCTTTGCTGGCGGGCCAAAGCCTGCCCGACCTGCCCTTGTCCGAGCCGCTGCAGCGGGTGATGGCCGCCGCGCCCACGTTTGCGCAAGTGGCCGAGCGGCTGCTGGCGATGGAGGCGCAGCGGGTCGCGCGCGGCGCTTATTCCGAGGCGTCGCTGCACATCATGCGCAACCGGCTCCAGCGCCACATCCTGCCCGTGCTGGGCGAGCGGCCGGTCGGCGAATGTGACGCGCAAGCCGTGCACGACATGGTGGCGCGCCTGAGCGACGAGCGGGTGTCGTCGATCACTTTGTCGCAATACCTGGTGATCGTGCGCAAGGTGCTCAAGCTGGCCCACACGCGCAAGTGGATTGCCGAGCTCCCTGAGATCCCGTCGATCCAGATCGACAACAAGCCGCGCGCGGCGTTCACGCTGGCGCAATACCGGCAGATGCTGCGCAGCGCCAAGCGCCTGATGCGCGATGAGGTGGAGGCACCCCGCATCAAGATGGGTGAGGGCACGCGCGAACGCTTTTGGATCACGCCGCGCTACCGCACCCTGCCGCCGGACATGTATTGGTTGCTCATCTTCATGGTCAACAGCTTTGTGCGGCCCAGCGACATCAAGGTGCTGCAGCACCAGCACGTCGAGGTGGTGCGCGGCGCGCACGACTACCTGCGCCTGACCATGCCCGCGACGAAAAAGCACGACAAACCCATCGTCACCCTGCGACCGGCGGTGCGCGTCTACGAGGCCTTGCTGCAACACGCCCGAGCGCAAGGCCAGGCTGGGCCCGAGGACTATCTGTTCCTGCCACAAGAGAAAAACCGCGAGCACGCGCTGGCGCTGTTCAACTTTTGGCTGAAGTGGGTGCTGCGCCAGGCCGGTGTCCCGTTGACGGACAGCCACGGCCAGGCGCGCACGCTGTATTCGCTGCGGCACACGTCGATCACGTTTCGGCTGCTCTACGGCCAGGGCATCGACATGCTGACGCTGGCGCGCAATGCCCGCACTTCGGTCAACATGATCGAGCGGTTTTACGCATCCACCCTCACTGGCGAGATGAATGTGGCCATGTTGCAAAGTCGGCGCGAGCAGAAAAAAACCCCGGTCCTTGCGGTCCGGGGTTGAAGTCCACTTTTGAGAGTGGAGGAGACAAGCCTCTAGTGTATACAAGGTTTGTTGCATTGCAACATCCCTGACAATTCGCCCATCCAAAACGAGGGAGAACGACATGGAATGCACCGTCAGTTGGACAGGACACAGCGGCACGCGCTCGGGCATGGGCTTCATCGCCGAGACCGGCAGTGGCCACGTCATCGCCATGGATGGCGCGCCCGACGCGGCCAAGCCGGAGAACGGCGGCCAGAACCTGGCGCCGCGCCCGATGGAGACGGTGCTGGCCGGCACCGGCGGCTGCACCGCCTACGACGTGGTGCTGATCCTCAAGCGTGGCCGCCACGACGTGCGCGGCTGCTCGGTCAAGCTCAGCAGCGAGCGCGCCGACACCGATCCCAAGGTGTTCACCAAAATTCACATGCATTTCACCGTGACGGGCAAGGGCATTCCGGCGCTGGCGGTGGAACGCGCCATCGCCATGAGCCACGACAAATATTGCTCGGCCAGCATCATGCTGGGCAAGACGGCGGAGATCACGACCAGTTTCGATCTGGTGGAAGTGGCTTGAGGCAGGCGTTCAGCTGAAAGACGCCCCTCGCTGGCGTCAGGTGGCGCTCAAACCCGATGCGCGACCGTCGTCATCACCTTCGCGGCCAAGCGCATCAGGCCTTTGACGGGGGCGGGTAAATCGACCCCGCCAGCGGCCTGGGCCTCGTCGGCATGGCGCACTTCATCCATCTTCATTTGGGCCACGATGGCGCGTGAGGCCTGGTCCTGCGCGGGCAAGCGGTCCATATGGCCTTGCAAATGGGCCTCCACCTGACGCTCGGTTTCGACCACAAAGCCCAAACTCACCTCGTCGCCGCCCAGCTTGCCCGCTATAAATCCAATGGCAAAGGCTCCGGCGTACCACAGCGGGTTGAGCCAACTGGTGCGGTCGCCCAACTCGCGCAGGCGCTCTTCGGTCCAGGCCAGGTGGTCGGTTTCCTCGGCGCTGGCGGCCAGCAGGTGTTGGCGCAACTCGGCGTCCTCGGTCGCCATGGCTTGGGCGGTGTAGAGCGCCTGGGCGCAGACCTCGCCCACATGGTTGACGCGCATCAGGGCGGCGGCTTCGCGTCGCTCGGCCTCGGACAGCGTGATTTGGCCTGGCGACGGTACCGAAGCGGCCGGATTGGGGCGGCTGGCGTGGTGCGTGGCAAACACGGTGCGCAGGGCGCTGTCGGCGGCAATGAGGAGGCGATCCATGCCGGCAAGTGTAGCCAGCCAAGCCGCGCCAGCCTTGGGTTTACCCTTGATTTCCCGCAAACCCTCGGGCCTGGCTCTGGCGGCGCTGTGTTGCACACATGCAACGCAAAGCCCGTTTTTTGAGCCGGAGTGAAGGACTTTCCCGGCCTTCTCTGCTCCAATATCTCCAGCTTCCCGAAACGGAGGTTGGCCCGGGGTCCCGGTGTTCTGGCAACAGGACATGAGAACCGGGGCCCTTTGTTCAAACCTTGGAGAACCTTGAAATGAAAAAATCCCTAGTTGCATTGGCTGCTCTGGCTGCAACCACCGCGTTCGCACAGTCGAGCGTGACTCTGTATGGCAACATGGACCAGTCCGTGTTCCGTTCTAAGTCTGACACTGGCTTTCTGCTGAGCTCCAACTCCAACGGCGGTTCCACTTCGCTGTGGGGCATCACTGGCAAGGAAGATCTGGGCGGCGGCACCACCGTTTCCTTTGATCTGAAATCCGAGCTGACCTTGGCTTCTGGCCAAACTGGCTCTGCTTCGACGGGTCTGAATGCGACCAGCTCGACCAGCACGACGACGGGTACTGCTACGGTTGCCGCATCAATTTCTGCGACTACCACCACTACGACCAACAACTACAACTCCAACGTGTTCAACCGCGGCGCGTGGGTTGGTATCGCCAACGCCGGCCTGGGCGACTTCAAAATCGGTCGCCAGAACGACGCCTGGTGGGAAAGCAGCACCAAGTACAACAACACTGGTATCAATTCGTTCGGCTGGGCTAACGCCACGGCCATGATGAGCGGCACCAACAGCTTGAAGAACCTCTACGGCGGTTCCGATCTGTCGGCCATCGCTGGCGCGGGCGCGGCAACTGGCGCGACCAACGTGGGTAGCGTGGGCACGGGCGGCGCCTTCTACGGCGGCATCTCGTACGCGACCCCGACGTTTGCTGGCTTCCAATTCAAGTACGGCAAAGGCGTTCCTAAGGCTGGCTACACGGTCAACGGCGATGCCAACCAGATCAACAGCTACTCGTTGAACTATGCCAACGGTCCCCTGACGGCTTCCTACGCTCAGCAAAACCGTACCAACGCCGCTGGCGACAACGCCTTCCAACAGCGTTTGCTGGGTGTGAAGTATGTGATGGGTCAGTACACCTTCACGTACGGCAACAACAAGACCACCGTTTCGAGCACTGCTCGTACGACCGATGGTGGTCATGACGCCACGGTCAACGCTTTCGGTGTTGGCTACGCTCTGAGCCCGAAGTGGAACCTGGATGTTGGTTACACCATCACCAAGGACGTCGACAACTCCGCCAACAAGTGGACCCAGACCGGCATCGTCGGCAAGTACGCTTTCAGCAAGCGCACCACTTGGTACGTTGGCTACGGTCGTAGCGCCAACGAAGGCAGCTCGCGCTTCGGTAGCGTTTACGCTGGCAGCGCCAACAGCATCCCGGCTGCAGCAGGTACGAGCGAGTCGACCATCATCACGGGTCTGAAGCACGCTTTCTAATTCCCTCGCTGGCGATAGCCAGTTAAGGATCTAGAAACGACAAACCCCGTCGCTGCAAAGCGACGGGGTTTTTTGTTGCTTGTGTGAGAGACAATCTACTGCATGTCACCACCGAATGCAGGCTAAGCCAACCATGAATGACAAGGCGGATCAGCTGGTCCATCAAGCCGTGCAGTTGCACCAACAAGGTCTGCTGGCACAAGCCAAGTTGCTGTACGCGGCAGCGTTGCAAATTCAACCCAGTCATTTCACGGCGCTGAGCCACATGGGGGTTCTGACCTATCAGATGGGGGATCCAGTCGGTGCATGCCACTGGCTGAATCAGGCAAGCCAGTCGGCACCCAACGATCTGTCGGTGCGTGCAAACCTCGGCGGTGTATTGCTGGAGCTGGGTCGATTTGAGGAGGCCGCTGAGCAACTGACAGCCGTGGTCGAGCGCGATCCGAAAAACACACAGGCTTACTACAACCGTGCCGCTGCGCACCAGGGCGCGGGCGCTCACGAGCGGGCGGTAGCGGATTACGACCGGGCCATCGAACTGCAGCCCGACCTGGCCCCCGCATACTCCAACCGAGGCAATGCATTGCGCGACTTGGATCAACTGGATGCAGCGCTGGCGAGCTACGACCAGGCCATTCGTTTGGAACCGCAGGCGGCTGACTTTCACCACAACAAGGGCAGTGTGTTGTTGCGCCAAAAGCGGTTTGAGCAGGCGTTGATCAGCTTTGAGACTGCTTTGCGACTTGCCCCCGGCGATGTGGAGGCATTGACCAGCCGTGGGGTGGTCTTGAGCAAGCTCAAGCGCTTCGATGAGGCTGCGGACGTTTTTGCGCAGGCGGCCATGCTGGCGGGGGATGCTGCGAAAAAGGCAATTTGCTGGATGCATCAAGGCGAAGCGTGCTTCGAGCTGAAAGACCACGTCAAAGCATTGGCGTGCCATGACCAAGCCTTGCAGTTGGACCCCCTGTGTGCACAAGCCCACGTCGGTCGAGGCAACGTGTTCTACGTCCAAGGTCTGTATGAGCAAGCCATCGCCTGTAACAAACAGGCTTTGGTGATTCAGCCAGACTATCCCGAGGCGCTGGGCAACCAGGGCATGGCCTTGCAGCAACTGGGCCGGCTGGACGAAGCCATGGACTGTTTCGATCGGGCGCTGGCCATTGAGCCCGACTTCGCCGACGCGTTGACCAATCGGGGGTTGCTGAGGCTCTCGCGCAAAGACTTTGCCGCTGGATGGCGCGATTACGCGAGCCGTCAGTTCACCGATCGCTGGCGAGGAGAAATGCCGCCGGGTCAGAAACCCCAATGGGACGGCCAGCGCCTGCACGGATCGCTGTGGGTGCGCGGCGAACAGGGTGTGGGCGATACGGTGCTTTACGCCTCCATGCTGACGGACCTGCAATCCCGAGCCGACAGCAAAAAAGTCACCGTTGATGCTCGATTGCTGCCCCTGTTTCGGCGATCCTTCGGCCCTGACTATCTGTTTCTGGACCGATCGGTTGGCCTGGCCGAAGCCGCTTATGACCAGCAGATTGGCATTGCCGATCTGGGGCAATTTTTTCGGGCGCAGATCAGCGATTTCGAGCGCCAACCCAAGGCCTATTTGCGCGCCGATGTGGCACGCGCCGAGCAGCTTCGACGCACCCTCGCCCCCCAGGGAGAGTTCGTGTGCGGTCTGGCCTGGTCCAGCCCAAAGGCCAAGCTGTCTGTCGAGAAAAGCATTGCGTTGAATGACTTTGAGTCCGTGTTGCGGCTGCCTGGCATGACCTTTGTCAACCTGCAATATGGCGATGTATCCGACGATATCGCGCAAGCAGAGCAGGCCTTTGGAATTCGCATTCACCAGGCCGAGGGCGTGGATGTCTTTCATGACCTCGATGGCTTGGCGGCCCTCATTGAGGCCTGTGATGTGGTGGTCAGCTCCAGCAACTCGGCGGTTCATCTGGCCGGGGCTTTGGGCAAGAAAACCTTTTTGCTGGTACCGCATGGCAGGGGACGGCTGTGGTACTGGCATGAGGACGACGGCCCCAGCCTCTGGTACCCCTCGATTGAGGTTTGCTCGCCCACTGAAGGGACAGATTGGAGTGCGCCGATGCGGAGAATTTCCCAGTCAATCCAGGAGATGGCACATGCCTGAAAAAATCAACGTGGTGGTCGGCTTCGATCAGCGTGAAGCGGTGGCGTACCACACCTTTTGTCAAAGCGTGTTGGAGCGCTCGACCTTGCCCGTGCAATTTTTGCCGCTGGCCGAAAACACCTTGTCCTTCTACAAGGAAACGCACACCGATGGCAGCAATCGCTTCATTTATTCGCGTTTCTTGACGCCATTCCTGATGGATTACCAAGGCTGGGCGCTGTTTGCCGACGGCGACATGATTTGTCGCGCCGATATTGCCGAGCTGTGGCGTCTGCGCGATCCGAGCAAAGCGGTGCAGGTGGTGCAACACGACTACCAGACCAAGGCCCAGCGCAAATACCTGGGCAACAAGAACGAAAACTACCCGCGCAAGAACTGGTCGAGTGTGATCCTGTGGAATTGCGCCCATCCAGCGCACCAGCGGCTGACGCCCGAGTTCGTGATGGGCCAGACGGGCGCATTTCTGCACCGTTTCTCATGGCTCAAGGACGAGGACATCGGGGCCCTGGCACCCGAGTGGAATTGGCTGGCACTGGAGTATCCCGAGAATCCCCGCGCGCATCTGATTCATTACACGCTGGGGACGCCTTGCTTCAAGGACTATGCCGACACCGACATGGCCCCGCTTTGGCATGAGGTTCAACAGCGAGTGCTCGACGGCATGGGCGTTTGATGGGTAGCGTCAACGCCTGATGTCAAATCGTTTTCAACAAGCCTTCACCGCCGGCATGACCGCCATCCAGCGCGGTGACTACCGCGCGGCTCTGCAGCACTTGCAAGCGGCGGCGCAGCTCAATCCCGGGCACCTGGACACGCGCTACAACCTGGCCCGCTTGCACGAAGAGTTGGGCGAACCCCTGCCAGCCCTGCAAGCCTACGAAGCCTGCGTGCAAGCTCAGCCGCGTTGGCCTGCTGCCTGGAACAACCGGGGCAATGTGCTGCGCGCACTGGGGCGGCTGGACGAGGCGCTGGCTTCGTATCGCAAATGCCTCGAAATCGATCCGTCGGTGGCGGCGTTTGTGTTGCCCAATCTGGCACGCACCGCGTTCGATCTGCGCGACTTCGCCCAAGCGGCGCGCCACTGCGAATCGGCGCTCATGCTGTCGCCGCAGCAGCCCGAGCTGTGGTTGCTGGCGGGACACGCGCGGCGCGAGCTGCGTCGCTTCGACGACGCGCTGGTCGCCTATCGCCAAGCCTTGACGCTGAACCCAGGGTTGCGCGAGGCTCAACTGGCCCTGGCGCATGTGTCGTTTGACCGTTTGGCTTTGCCCGAGGCTCGCGCGACGCTCGACGCCTGCTTGCAACGCCAGCCCCTGGACGCCGAGGCCCAGTGGTCGCGCGTGGCTTTGAGCGTGCCGCCCTTGCTCACGACCGCCGACACCGACGCGAGCGAGATGGAGGCCAAAGCCCACACCGACCTGACGCAGGCCCTCGATCAACTCGAGCAGCAACAGCACGCCCACCCCGAGCACCCCTGGCACGACGGCGCCGTGGCCAAAACCCTGTTTTATCTGGCCTACGAGTCGGGCAACCACCGCGGCGTGCTCACGCGTTTTGGCGACTTGGCGCGCCAAGCGATGGCGGGCGTTCAGCCGCCGAGCATGCCGGGCCCTCGCAGCACCGGGCGCATCCGGGTCGGCATCGTCAGCGAATACCTGCGCGCCCATTCGGTGTGGGAGGCGCTGGTGCAAGGCTGGGTGCAGCATCTGGATCGCGAACACTTCGAGGTGCACCTGTTCCATGCCGGACGCATCGAGGACGCGCAGACCGAGCGGGCGCGCGCCCTGAGCGAGGGTTTCACCACACTGCCCAACGAGGTGCGCGACGCGGCGACGCAGATCGCTGCCGCCCAGATGGACGCCCTGATCTTTCCCGACCTGGGCATCAGCGCGCGCAGCCATCGACTCGCCAGCTTGCGTCTGGCCCCGGTGCAATTGGCGAGTTGGGGCCATCCGGAGACCAGCGGCCTGCGCCACCTGGAGGGCTTCTTGTCCGCCGACGCGCTGGAGCCCGCGCAGGCGCAAGCGCACTACATCGAACCCTTGATCCGTCTGCCCAACCTGGGCTGCTGCATCGCGCCCATCGACGACGCACCCGTGGCCCCCTTGGATCGGGAGGCGCTGGGGCTGACCCACCGTGGCCCTTTGCTCGTGTGCGGCGGCACGCCGTTCAAATACCGACCGGTGTTCGATGAGGTGGCGGTGCAGATCGCGCAACGCTTGCCCGAAGCGCGGCTGGTGTTCTTCGACTACAGCGCCAACCCCTGGTATTCAAACGCCCTGAAGCAGCGCCTCACGCGGCGTTTTGAGCAAGCCGGTTTGTCGGCGCAGGACCATCTGCATTGGCTGCCCTGGTTGAGCGGGCCGCAGTTTCTGGGCCTCATGCGCGGTGCCGATGTGTTCCTCGACAGCATCGGTTTTTCAGGTTTCAACACAGCGGTCCAGGCGCTGCACGCGCAACTGCCCGTGGTGGCCTGGGAGGGCGAGCATTTGCGCGCTCGCCTCGCCAGTGGCGTGTTGCATCACCTGGGGCTGGACGATGGCGTGGCCAGCGACACCACGACGTATGTGGACATCGCCACCCGTCTCGCCGCCGACCCCGCCGCACGCGAGGACTACCGTCGGCGCTTGCAGCCGCAGATGGCGCGCGTCTTTGATGACCGTGCGCCGGTGCGCGCCCTAGAGCAGTGGCTGCGGACCAGCGTGCAACGCTGACCCCGCACCCGGCGGGGCTGTCAGCCCGGCCCCAGGCTTTTGTTGGAAAATCGCCGCCTACCCGAGATTTGCGAGAGCCCCATGTCCGTCACGATTGAACAACCCGTCCAGTTCCACACCAAGCCCAGCGCAACGGCCCCGGCCAACGAGCGTTGGTCGCTGGCCGACATCCAGGCGCTGTTCGATCTGCCGTTTGGCGACTTGCTGTTCCGTGCCCAGCAGGTGCACCGCGAGCACTTCAACCCCAACGAGGTGCAGCTCTCCACCCTGCTGTCCATCAAGACCGGCGGTTGCCCGGAGGACTGCGCGTATTGCCCGCAGTCCGTGCACTACGAGACGGGCGTCGAAGCCTCCAAGCTGCTCGACGTCGAGGCCGTGCGCGAAGCCGCGCTGGCCGCGCGCGAGAACGGGGCCACGCGTTTTTGCATGGGGGCCGCTTGGCGCCAGCCCAAGGACCGCGACATCGAGAAGGTGGCGGAGCTCATCCGCACCGTCAAAGACCTCAACCTCGAAGCCTGCTGCACCCTGGGCATGCTGAGCGCGCAACAAGCCCACACGCTCAAGGATGCCGGGCTCGACTACTACAACCACAACCTCGACACCGCGCCCGAGCTGTACGGCAACATCATCAGCACGCGCGACTACCAGGACCGCCTCGACACGCTCGACCACGTGCGCGAGGCGGGCATGCATGTGTGCAGCGGCGGCATCGTTGGCATGGGCGAATCGCGCCAGGGCCGGGCCGGGCTGGTGCACCAACTGGCCAACCTGGAGCCCAGCTATCCCGATTCCGTGCCGATCAACAACCTGGTGCAGGTCGAGGGCACGCCGCTGGCCGGCACCGACGCGCTCGATCCGCTGGAGTTCGTGCGCACCATCGCGGTCGCGCGCATCACCATGCCCACGGCGCGTGTGCGCCTGTCTGCCGGACGGCAGGAGTTGGGCGAGGCGGTGCAGGCGCTGTGCTTCATGGCCGGTGCCAACTCCATCTTCTATGGCGACAAGCTGCTCACCACCGGCAACCCGGATTGGGAACGCGATCAGCAACTGTTTGCCAAGCTCGGACTCACCACCGCTTGAGATCAAAGGCCGCGCATGCGGCCTTTTTCAAATCGCTCCGATCTGAAGCGCGGCGCGCAATGCCGCGTCATCCAGACACGCTGCCGCCTGCGCGGCCAGATCGCGTGCGCGTGCCGCCGCGTCGGAGGCCGATGACGTCAGCCGCGGCACATGACCCAGCAGCGGCGCGGCCAGACGCTCGCGCAAGGCCTGGATGTTGTCGGCCTCGTGCGGCATGTCGACCTGGGTGCTGTTGGCGACCCAGCCGATGAGTGACAAGCCGCGTGCGGTGATGGCCTCGGCGGTCAGCAACGCCTGGCTGATGCAGCCCAGGCGCAAGCCCACCACCAGTACCACCGGCAAGCCCAGCTCGACGGCCAGATCGGCGGTGTCGTGCACGTCGGTCAAGGGCACGCGAAAGCCGCCCACACCTTCCACCACCACCGCATCGGCGCTGGCGCGCAGCTGTTGCACGCTGTGCGCGATGTGCGTGGGCGAGATCGACACGCCTTCCAGTCGCGCGGCCACATGCGGTGCCGCGGGCGTGCGCAGCAGATACGGGGTGCGTTGCGCCAGCGGCGGCTGCTCGCTGCACACGGCCGCCAGCGCATCCACGTCCTCGTTGTGCCAAACGCCGGCGATCTCGTCGGCACCGGCCGCGATGGGCTTGAGGCCCAGCGTGCGCAAACCCAGCGCACCGAACCCATGCAGCAAGGCCGTGCTGACCAGCGTCTTGCCGATCTCGGTGTCGGTGCCCGTGACCCAGCAAGCGATGCGGCCGGGCGTGGTGTGGGGGGCGGCGTTGGTGTTCGGGTGCATGGGGTCAGGCGCGGCGATCGGCGGGTGCTCCGTCGGCAGATGCGGGCAGTTGTGCCAGCGCATCGATCAGGCGATCCAGGTGCGAATGGGTGTGCGCCGCCGAGAGGGTGATGCGCAGCCGCGCTGTCCCCGCCGGCACCGTGGGGGCGCGGATGCCAGTGATCCACAAGCCTTGCGCCTGCAAGTGCGCCGCGGCGGCCAACACCGCCGCGTTGCTGCCCAGGATGACGGGTTGCACCGCGGTGTCCGAAGGCAAGCGGTGCAGGGCGGTAAGGCGCGCATCGCCCGAGAAGCGGGCGATCAGATCGCGCAGGTGCGCGCGCCGCGCATCGCCCTCGTCGCCCGTGAGGATGTGCAGGCTCGTCAACAGCGCATGCGCCAGCGCAGGCGGCGCAGCCGTGGTGTAGATGTAGGGCCGCGCGCGTTGCACCATCCACTCGATCAGGTCGGCGTGTGCGGCGACAAAAGCCCCGGCCACGCCCGCAGCCTTGCCCAGCGTGCCCATGTAGACCAGGTTCGGGCTGTGCAGGTCACAGTGCGCCAAGGCACCGCGGCCTTGTGGGCCGAGCACGCCAAAACCATGCGCGTCGTCCACCAGCAGCAGGGCCTGGTGTTGTTCGCACAGGGTCAGCAGTTCGCGCAGGGGCGCGATGTCGCCGTCCATGCTGAACACGCTGTCGGTGACGACGATCTTGTGGCGCGCTGTGCTCTCGCTCAGTTGCTGCGCCAGCGTGGCCACGTCGAGGTGCGGGTAGCGCTGCACACGGGCCCGCGCCAGGCGCATGCCGTCGATGAGCGAGGCGTGGTTGAGGCTTTCGGAAAACACCTCACAACCCTCGCGGTCCACATCGACCAGCGCCCCCAGCACTGCCAGGTTGGCCATGAAGCCGGTGCAGAAATACAGCGCCCGCACCTGCGGGATGTGCGCGGCTTGCAACTCGGCCAGCCGTTCTTCCAGTTGCGCGTGCGCTTGCGAGTGACCGCTGATGAGGTGCGACGCGCCACTGCCTGCGCCGTACAGCCGTGCGCCGTCTTGCAAGGCGGCGACGATGCGCGGGTGGTTCGCCAAACCCAGGTAGTCGTTGCTGTTGAAGGCCAGCCGCGTCTCGCCGTTGACCACCACCTCCGGTGCGCAAGGCGTCTCGGCGGTTTGCAAGCGCCGACGCAGACCCTGGGTCTCCAGCTCGGCCAGTTGCGCTTGCACGCGCGTCAGTAAAGGCGGAACGGCGCTCATGCGGCCAGCACCTCGTCGAGCACCAGGCGCGTGCGCGTGGTCAGCAGCTCGGCCTCGGCCTCACTGAGGATGTAGGGCAGCATGTAGTACACGGTCTGCCCAATCGGGCGCAGCAGCAGCTCGTGCTGCAAGGCGGTGCTGGCAAAGCGCCGCGCAAAGGCGTTCGCTTGCGCGGTGTCGTCGAGCACCACATCGAACGCGAAGATCATGCCGCGCTGGCGCAAATGGCGCACCTGCGGGTGTGTGGCCAGTGCTTGCAGGCCTTGCCAGATGCGCTCGCCGATGGCGCGGTTGTTGGCGAACACCGGCTTGCGCTCGAACAGTTCCAGCGTCGCCAACGCCGCGCGGCATGCCAGCGGATTGCCGGTGTAGGAATGCGAGTGCAAAAAGCCGCGCGTCATCGCCGGGTCGTAAAACGCCTGATAGATCGACTCGCGCGTCATCACCAACGACAGCGGGAGATAACCTCCGCTGATGCCCTTGGACAAGCACACAAAGTCCGGCCAGATGCCGGCTTGCTCGCAGGCAAAGAAAGTGCCGGTGCGCCCGCAGCCGACCGCGATCTCGTCGGCGATCAGGTGCACCTGATACTGGTCGCACAGCGCGCGCAGCTGGCGCAGGAAATCAGGTCCGTGCATGGCCATGCCGCTGGCGCACTGCACCAGGGGCTCGACCACCACGGCGCTGATCTCGCGGTGGCGTTTGTCCAGCAAGGCCTGGAGCGCGTGCAACGCGCGCTGCGCCGGGGCCTCGGGCGATTCGTCCGGCCCGGCCAGACGTTCGTCCGGCGAGGGCATGAAATACGCCGGGCGCAGCAGGGGCGCATAGGCGTCGCGAAACAGTGGCACATCGGTCACGGAGAGCGCACCGGCGGTCTCGCCGTGGTAGCCGCCCTGGAAGCACACGAAATGTTGTTTGCTGGCCTGCCCCGCATTGCGCCACGCGTGGTGGCTCATCTTGAGGGCGATCTCGATGGCCGAGGCACCGTCCGAGGCGTAAAAGCAGTGGCCCAGCACGCCGCCGGTGAGGGCCGAGAGTTTTTCCGACAGCGCCACCACCGGCTCGTGCGTGAAGCCCGCCAGCATGGCGTGCTCGAGTGTGTCGAGTTGTTGCCTCAGCGCGGCGTTGATGTGGGGGTTGGCGTGTCCGAACAGGTTGACCCACCAGGAGCTGATGGCGTCGAGGTAACGGCGCGAGTGCACATCGGTGAGCCACGCGCCGTGACCCGAACGCAGCGGCACCAGCGGCACCGACTCGTGGTGCTGCATCTGGGTGCAGGGGTGCCAGACGCTGCGGAGACTTCTTTCAACCAAGTGTTCGGACGATCCAGAGAGCATGCCCTCTATTCTGCCTTGATGCCCGCATAGGCCGCGACGCGGGCCCAGCGCACCAGCTCGGAACGCATGAAGTCCTGACCCTGCTCGGGCGTGGTGAAGAAGGCATCAAAGCCCAGTTGTTCGAACTTGGCCCGCATCTCCGGGGTCTTGCCCACTTTGACGAAGGCAGCGTTGAGTTTCTTGACCACGGCCGGCGGTGTGGCCGCCGGCGCGTACACCGCAAACCAGTTCGACAAGTCCACGTCTTTGTAGCCCAGCTCATGCAGCGTGGGCACGTTGGGCAGCTTGGGGCTGCGCTGGATGGTGGCCACGGCGATGGGGCGTATGCGCCCTTGCTGGATGTAGGGCAGCGCGTTTTGCAGTGGGCTGAACATGTAGTTGAGTTGGCCACCCACCAGATCGGTCATGGCCTGCGACTGGCCCTTGTACGGGATGTGGTTGGTGCGGATGCCCGCGAGCTGGTTGAAGAACTCGCTGTGCAATTGCTGCGGGCTGCCCAGACCGGCGCTGCCGAAGTTGAGCTCACCCGGCGACTTCTTGGCCAGCTCGACAAACTCGGCCAGCGTGTTGACCTTCATCGAGGGGTGCACCACCAGCACGACGCCGGTCTGCCCGATCAGGGTGATGGTTTGCAGGTCTTTCACCAGGTCATACGGCAGCTTGCGGTAGGCCGCCACATTGGTGGCGATGGTGCCCGGCGAGACGAGCAGGGTGTGGCCATCGGGTTTGGACTTGGCGACGTATTCGACACCGATGTTGCCGCCCGCGCCCAGCTTGTTCTCGATCACCACGGGCTGCTTGAGCTCTTCGCTGACCTTTTGTCCCAGCGTGCGGGCCAGCAAGTCGGTGCCGCCGCCGGCGGCCACGGGCACCACCACCTGGATGGGTTTGTCGGGAAAGCCCTGGGCCTGTGCGGCCGCAGTGCCGAGCAGGCCCGCGAACAGCACGGCCGCTAAGGCCTTCCATCGGTTGGCGCCGCCGCGTGGGGCACGGTTGAGAACAGCTTGTCTTGAAAAATTCATCGGTGTCTCCTGCAAGATAGTCGCGCTGCCGGTCGAGGCCTAGCATGCGCAGCCCAGGAGAATAACGCCATGACGCAAGAACACCTGTCCAATCTGGTACTCGCCAACCACATCCTCGTCCACGAAGGCGTGCTCGATGGGTTTGGACACATCAGCGTGCGCGATCCGGCCAATCCGCAACAGTTTTTCATCGCCCGCAGCATGGCCCCGGCACTGGTGACCGAAGCCGATCTGGTGACCTGCAACCTCGACGGCGAGGTCATTGCCCCGGCTGGGGCCAAGACCTACGTCGAGCGTTTCATCCACAGCGAGATTTACAAGGCGCGTCCCGATGTGCACTCGGTGGTGCACAGCCACTCGCCCGCCGTCATCCCGTTTGGTGTGACCGGGGCGCGTCTGCGGCCCATTTGCCACATGAGCGGTTTTCTGGGCGCGACCGTGCCGGTGTACGAGATCCGCCGCGATGCCGGGGAGACCTCCGATCTGCTCATCCGCAACCAGGCCCTGGGCCGTGCCCTGGCCGACAGCTTGGGGTCTGCCACGGTGGCGCTGATGCGCGGCCACGGCAGCGTGACCGTGGGCGTGTCGATCCAGCAAGCGGTGTTTCGCGCCATCTACACGGAAAACAGCGCGCGGCTGCAACTGGAGGCCTCACGCCTGGGCGAGATCAACTTCCTCACCGACGGCGAAGCGCAGGCCACCTCCGACATGAACGACCAGCACCTGGACCGCCCCTGGCAGATGTGGGTGCGGCGCGTGCGCGCGGCGGGCTGACCCCCGCGCCCCGGGTGGTTGGCATCGCTCCTAGAATGGGTCCATTCCCATTTCATCGACAGGAGCGTGGCATGAAAAAGCATGTGTTCGTGATCGGCCTGGCGGCAACGCTGGCCTTGGGCGCATCGGCCCAAAGCAACGACACCTTGGCCAAGGTCAAGGCCAGCGGCAGCATCACCCTGGGCGTGCGCGATTCGTCGGGGGCCTTGTCCTACACCTTGGGCGAAGGCAAGTACGCTGGCTACCACGTCGAGATCTGCCAGCGCATCCTCGCCAACGTTGAAAAAGCCGTGGGCAAGAAGCTGGAGGTCAAGTACCAGTCGGTGACCTCGCAAAACCGCATCCCGCTGGTGCAAAACGGCACCGTGGACCTGGAGTGCGGCTCCACCACCAACAACACCGCGCGTCAGCGCGACGTGGCCTTTGCCTTCACCACCTATGTGGAAGAAGTCCGCACGGCGGTGCGTGCCAATTCGGGCATCACCTCCATCGCGCAGCTCAATGGCAAGAACGTCGCCACCACCACCGGCACCACCTCGGTGCAGTTGCTGCGCAAGCACGAACGCGCCAACGGCGTTGATTTCAAGGAGGTCTTTGGCAAGGACCACGCCGACAGCTTCCTGCTGCTCGAATCGGGTCGCGCCGACGCCTTCGTGATGGACAGCCAAATCCTGGCGGGCAACATCGCCAACGCCAAGAACCCGGCCGAGTTCAAGATCGTCGGTGAGGTGCTCAGCGTCGAGCCCATCGCCATCATGCTGCGCAAGGACGATCCGGCGTTCAAGAAGATTGCCGACGACACCATCGCCGGTCTGGCCAAGTCGGGCGAGCTGGCCAAGCTCTACGACAAGTGGTTTGTGCAAGCCATTCCGCCCAAGGGCGCCAAGCTGAACATGCCCGCCAGCGACAACAACAAGACCGCCTGGGCTAACCCCAACGACAAGCCGGTCGAGGACTACCTCAAGAAATAAACCCGCGCACCGGCAAGGCACCCCATGAGCTGGGACTGGCAGGTCTTTCTGACCGACGACGGCAGCGGTCGCACCTACCTCGAGTGGATGCTCGAATCCTGGCGCTGGACGCTGGCGGTGGCCGGTTGCGCCTGGATCGTGGCCATGCTCACCGGGGCCATCGTCGGCACGCTGCGCACGCTCCCCGATCGACCCTGGCTGGTGCGCTTGGCCAACGCCTGGGTGGAGCTGTTTCGCAACATCCCGCTGCTGGTGCAGATCTTCCTGTGGTACTTCGTGGTGCCCAAGCTGTTCCCAAGCTTTCAGCAGGTGCCCGGCTTTGTGCTGGTGGTACTGGGCCTGGGGTTTTTCACCTCGGCACGCATCGCGGAACAGTTCCGCGCGGGCATCCAGGCCTTGCCACGCGGGCAGCGCCATGCGGCCATGGCGTTGGGGTTGACGACGTGGCAGACCTACCGCCATGTGTTGTTGCCGATGGCATTTCGCATCATCTTGCCGCCGCTGACCAGCGAGTCGATGAACTTGCTCAAGAACTCCTCGGTGGCCTTTGCGGTGTCGATCGCCGAGCTGACCATGTTTGCCATGCAGGCGCAGGAGGAAACCTCGCGCGGCATCGAGATCTACCTGGCGGTGACCGGGCTGTATGCGTTGTCGGCCTTGGCCATCAACCGCGTGTTGGCCTGGGTCGAACGTCGCCTGCGGGTGCCCGGCTTCATCGCGGCCGGCGCGACCGGGGGGCACTGACATGGGCGACCTGGACCTCAGCTTTCTGAGCCTGGACATCCTGCAAAAGTTTGTCCTGGGTGGCTTGGCGTTCAGCGTTCAGCTCACCGTCGTCGCCACCTTGGGCGGCATCGTGTTTGGCACGCTGCTGGCGCTCATGCGCTTGTCGGGTCAGTCTTGGCTGACCCTGCCCGCGACCGCCTACGTCAACGGCATGCGATCGGTGCCGCTGGTGATGGTCATCCTGTGGTTTTACCTGCTCATCCCGTTTTGGATTGGCCAGCCCATCGGCGCGGAGCTGTCAGCGGTCATCACCTTCATCGCGTTTGAGGCCGCCTACTTCAGCGAGATCATGCGCGCGGGCATCCAGTCCATCCCACGCGGTCAGGTCTTGGCCGGGCAGGCGCTGGGCATGACCTACGCGCAGAACATGCGGCTGGTGATCCTGCCGCAGGCGTTTCGCAACATGCTGCCCGTCTTGCTCACGCAGACCATCATCTTGTTTCAAGACACCTCGCTGGTGTATGCCATCGGGGCGTACGACTTGCTCAAGGGCTTCACCAACGCTGGCAAGATTTATGGCCGGCCCGAGGAAGCCTATCTGTTGGCCGCCATCGTCTATTTCGTCATTTGCTTTGCGCTGTCGGCGGCGGTGAAACGCCTGCAAAGCCGTTGGGCCATCGTGCGTTGAACGGGGAGTTGCCGTGATCGACATTCAAAACCTTTCCAAGTGGTATGGCCCGACCCAGGTGCTCAACGATTGCACGGTGCGCATCGCCAAGGGCGATGTGGTGGTGGTGTGCGGCCCGTCGGGCTCGGGCAAGTCCACCCTCATCAAGACCGTCAACGGTCTGGAGCCGTTCCAGCAGGGCCAGCTCACCGTCGATGGTGTGCCGCTGCACGACCCGAAGACGAACCTGCCGCAACTGCGCAGCCGCGTGGGCATGGTGTTCCAACACTTCGAGCTGTTCCCGCATTTGTCGGTGACCGAGAACCTCACCTTGGCGCAGGTGAAGGTGCTGGGCCGCTCGTTGGACGAGGCGCGCACGCGCGGCCTGAAGATGCTCGATCGCGTCGGCCTGATGGCGCACAAGGACAAGTTCCCCGGTCAGCTCTCGGGCGGGCAGCAGCAGCGCGTGGCGATTGCCCGTGCCCTGAGCATGGACCCCATCGTGATGCTGTTCGACGAGCCCACCTCGGCGCTCGACCCCGAGATGGTGGGTGAGGTGCTCGACGTCATGGTGCAACTCGCCCACGAGGGCATGACCATGATGGTGGTCACGCACGAAATGGGCTTCGCGCGCCAGGTCGCCAGCCGCGTCATCTTCATCGACGTGGGCGGACGCATCCTGGAAGACTGCAGCAAGGACGAGTTCTTCAACCACCCCGAACGCCGCCAGCCGCGCACCCGGGAATTCCTCTCCAAGATCCTGGCGCATTGAGCGGCGGCGCCGGCAACGCCCCTGCGACAATCCGGGGCATGACGCAAGAGATCACCCTCACACGCCCCGACGACTGGCATTTGCATGTGCGCGACGGTGCCGCGCTGCACACCGTGGTGCCGCACACCGCCGCCGAATTCGCGCGCGCCATCATCATGCCCAACCTCAAGCCGCCGGTGACCACCGCCGAGCAGGCGCTGGCCTACCGACAACGCATCCTGGCCGCGGTGCCAGCGGGCTTGCACTTTGAGCCCCTGATGACGCTGTACCTCACCGACAACTTGCCGCCCGAGGAAATCGCGCGCGCCCAGGCCGCCGGCGTGGTCGCCTGCAAGCTTTACCCAGCGGGGGCCACCACCAACAGCGACGCCGGCGTGACCGATCTGCGCAAGATCTACCCGACGCTTGAGGCCATGCAGCGCCACGGCCTGTTACTGCTGGTGCATGGCGAAGTCACCTCGCCCGATATCGACTTGTTCGACCGCGAGGCGGTGTTCATCGACACCCAGCTCATCCCGCTGCGCCGCGACTTCCCCGAGCTCAAGATCGTGTTCGAGCACATCACCACCCAAGAGGCCGCCGACTACGTGATGCACAGCGACCGCTTCACGGCAGCCACCATCACCGCGCACCACCTGCTGTTCAACCGCAACGCCATCTTCACCGGCGGCGTGCGCCCGCATTACTACTGCCTGCCCGTGCTCAAGCGCGAAACCCACCGCCAGGCCTTGGTCAAAGCCGCCACCAGCGGCAGCCCGAAATTCTTCCTCGGCACCGACAGCGCCCCGCACCCCGCGCACCTCAAAGAGCACGCCACCGGCTGCGCCGGTTGCTACACCGCCCACGCCGCCATGCCGATGTACGCCGAAGCCTTCGAGCGCGCCCACGCGCTCGACCGTCTGGAAGGCTTCGCCAGCTTCCACGGTGCCGACTTCTACGGCCTGCCGCGCAACACCGCCACCCTGACCCTGCGCCGCGAGAGCTGGACCCCGCCCGAGTCCTTCGCCTTCGGCGACGCCGAACTCAAACCCCTGCGCGCGGGCGAGCCCCTGCCGTGGCGCGTGGTCTGAGCCCCGCCGACGCCGCCGACTGGCCAGGCGAAGTCTTGGCCCGCATCGACTGGGCGCAGCCCTGGTTCGCCCCTTGGCGTGCGCCGGGCGAGTCCGTCGCGACCGATGCCCTCGCCCGACGCAGCGTGGCCGAGGCGCTCAACCAAGCGCAACAGCCAAGCACCGCGCAAGCCCGCCCATCCAGGGTGTGGCACGGCCCCCAAGCCGGCTCGGGCGATTTGGCGAGCGCAGCGAGCATGAGCCCGACCGGTTTGGGCATGGGACAGCGGCCGGGCGACCCAGTTGACGCAGCGAGCCTGAACCTGAACGGCGGAGGCACTGAGCCACCCTCAAGCGCGCATGACCCGATGCGCTTCGTCCCCCAAAGCCACCTGCCCGACGGCGAAGCCTACGAAGCCTTCATCGGCCGCACCCGCCAAGTCCCCACCCGCGACGGCCTGCACGACTTCTTCAACGGCCTGTGCTGGGCGCGCTTTCCCCGCGCCAAGCGCCGCCTCAACGTCTTGCAGTGCGAGGCCATCGCCCGCCACGGCATCCAGCCCCAGCGCGGCCCGCTGCGCGACGCCCTCACCCTGTTCGACGAAAACGCCGTCTTGCTGCACGCCCCCGACGCCCTGTGGCAGGCCTTACAACGCCGCGACTGGCACGCCCTGTTCGTCGATGGGCGCGCTCTGTGGGAACAGACCTGGGTCGTGCTGTTTGGCCACGCCTTGCTGGAAAAACTCATCACACCGTACAAGTCCATCACCGGCCATGTCTGGCGTGTCGCGTCCGACGTGCCCTTCGGTGACGAGGCCGCACTCGACGCTTGGCTCACGCACGACCTGCAAGCCGACAAGCTCGCGGCCAAGCCCTTCGAACCCTTGCCCGTGCTGGGCATTCCTGGCTGGTGGCCCGCCAATGCCGAGCCCGGTTTTTATGCCGACGCGCAGGTGTTTCGCCCTCGACGCGCAGCCACCCACGCCGCTTGAGCCACCGCCCGCAAAACCGTGCGGGTTTTGTGTTCATCCCTTGAAAGCCGGGGCTTCGCCCCTACCATAATGCCCACGCGGTGCCGTGGCGCACCACCGAACGGAAATCCATGAAACGCATTGTTTTGCTCATCGTCACCAACCTGGCCGTCATGCTGGTGCTCAGCGTGGTCGCCCGCTTGCTCGGCGTCGACCGCTACCTCACGGCCAATGGCATGAACATGGGGGGCTTGTTGGCGTTTGCCGCACTCATGGGCTTTGGCGGGGCCTTCATCTCGCTGTTGATGAGCAAGACCATGGGCAAGTGGAGCACGGGGGCCGAGGTCATCACCCAGCCGCGCTCGCAAGACGAGGCCTGGATCTTGGAGACGGTGCAACGCTTGTCGCAGCGCGCGGGCATCGCCATGCCCGAAGTCGCCATCTACGAGGGTGAGCCCAACGCCTTTGCCACCGGCGCGTTCAAGGACTCGGCCCTGGTGGCGGTGTCCACTGGCTTGCTGGCGAACATGACGCGCGAGGAGGTCGAGGCCGTGCTCGGCCACGAAATCGCCCACGTCGCCAACGGCGACATGGTCACGCTCACCTTGATCCAGGGCGTGCTCAACACCTTCGTCATCTTCCTGAGTCGCGTCATCGGCATGGTGATCGACAACGCCTTGCGCAAGAGCGATGAAGAATCGCGTGGTCCGGGCATGGGTTACTACATCAGTTCCATCGTGCTCGAAATCGTGTTTGGCGTTCTGGCCAGCATCATCGTGGCCTGGTTCAGCCGCTACCGCGAGTTCCGCGCCGATGCGGGCGCGGCGCAGTTGATGGGCAGCAAGCAACCCATGATCAACGCGCTCGCGCGCCTGGGTCAGATGCAGGCCGGTGCCTTGCCGGCCAACATGGCGGCCTTCGGCATCACCAGCGACCTGGGCAAGCTCTTTGCCTCGCACCCGCCGCTGGAGGAGCGCATCGCGGCGCTGCAAAACGCGGCCTGATCGACGCCTGCGCGCGGGCGGGGCCCCGCCCCGCGCAGTGGCCTCATCGGGCCATCAACGCCCGCTCGATCGCATCGCGCCGCACCGTGGGCTTGGGGCACTGACCGCGCGGCAGTTCGAACCAAGGGCGCACATCGTCTTCCAGGCCGATGCCGTGCATGAAGTTGTAGACGGCTTTTTTCAGACCATGCCCGAGCCGGTCGTGGTCGGTGCCCGTCGGATCGAGAAAGCCCACATCGTTGCGCGCAAAGGTCGCGCCACCCGGCGCGTCGGGCAGGGGCAGCAGCTCGATGCCGTAGTCCTGCGGGCGCTGGCCCACGGGTGAATGCACGGTGCAGGCGAAGCGGTGGAAAAAACCGCTGTGGATGCAGCCGTGCAAAAACAACTGGCGCACGTATTCGAGCGCGTCCACCGTGTCTTGCAGCGTCTGCGTCGGAAAGCCGTACATCAGGTAGGCGTGCACCAGAATGCCCGCATCGGCAAAACCGCGCGTCACGCGCGCCACCTGCGCCACCGAGACGCCCTTGTTCATCAGCGCCAGCAAGCGGTCCGACGCCACCTCCAGCCCGCCCGAGACGGCGATGCAGCCGCTCTCGGCCAGCAACTCGGCCAGCTCGGGCGTGAAGGTTTTCTCGAAGCGGATGTTGCCCCACCACGAGATCGACAGACGTCGGCGCAACAGCTCCTCAGCCAGGGCCTTGAGGGCTTTGGGTGGCGCGGCCTCATCGACGAAGTGAAAGCCGCTTTGCCCGGTCTCGCCGACGATGCGCTCGATGCGGTCCACCAGCGTCTGCGCGCTGGCGGTTTCGTAGCGGCCGATGTAGTCCAACCCGACATCGCAGAAGCTGCATTTCTTCCAGTAGCAGCCATGCGCCACCGTGAGTTTGTTCCAGCGTCCATCGCTCCAGAGGCGGTGCATGGGGTTGAGCAGGTCCAGCAGCGACAGGTAACGCTCCAGCGGCAAGCCGTCCCAGGTCGGGGTGCCCACGTCCTCGAAGGCGATGTCCGGCTCGGGCCAGTGGATGTAACGCACGGCGTCGCCCTCGCGCACAAAGGCGCGTTGCAAACGCTCGCGGCTGCGCCGGCCTTGCTGGTGTTCGATCAGGCTGAGCACCGGGCGCTCGCCCGCGTCCAGCGTGACCACATCGACGAAGTCAAACAGGCGCGGCTCGTTGAGTTCGCGCAGCTCGGTGTTGACGTAGCCACCGCCCAGCGCGATGGTGGTGTGCGGCGCTTGGGCCTTGATGCTTTGCGCGATGCGCAGCGCGCCATACATCGCGCCAGGGAACGGCACCGACAACAGCACCAGATCCGGTTCATGGCGCTCCAATGCGGCCAGCGTCAGTTGGTGCAGCGTGTCGTCGATCCAGTGGCGCGGCGCGGCCAGGGCTTGCGCCAGCGGCTCGAAGCTGACCTGCGAGCCCGCCAGCGATTCGCCATAACGCACGAACTCGAAGCGTGGGTCCACCACGTCGCGCAGCACGTCGGCCAGGTCGTTGAGGTACAGCGTCGCCAGATGGCGCGCGCGATCGCTCTGGCCCAGTGCGCCAAAGGCCCAAGCCAGGCCGTCGCCGCTGTCGTCGTCGTAGACCTCCAGCGCGGCAAAGCGCGGGCCTTCGGGCAACAGACCGCGTCCGGCGATGCGGTGTGCCAGTGTTGGGTCGCGCCCTTGCAAAAAGGCGATCACCCGCTCGATGGTTTGCGCGTAGCGCGGGTAATGGTCCAGAAAGTGGTTGGTGGCCGCGCTGCGCTCGGCCTCGTCTTGCGCCAAGGCGTGTTCGCGCAACACCGCCAGCCCTTCGGCGCTGAGCAGGCGCAACACCAGTTGCAGCGACAAGTCCTCTTGCACCGCGTCGATGCCTTGCCCACGCAAAAACCCCGTCAGGTAGGCACTCGACGGGTAGGGCGTGTTGAGCTGCGTCATCGGTGGGATGAGGCACAGCACGCGGCAGCGCGGCGCGGCGTCGCTCATGTCGGCAGATAGCCTTCGACCGAGAGGTAACGCTCGCCCGTGTCGTAGTTGAAGCCGAGCACGCGGCTGCCCGCGGGCAGCTCGGGCAACTTTTGTGCAATGGCCGCCAGCGTCGCGCCGGACGAGATGCCCACCAGCAAGCCCTCTTCGCGGGCGCTGCGTCGGCCCATCTCCCGCGCGGCCTCGGCCTCGACCTGGATCACGCCGTCGAGCACCGTGGTGTCGAGGTTTTTCGGAATGAAGCCCGCACCAATGCCCTGGATCGGGTGCGGTGACGGCGCGCCGCCCGAGATCACGGGCGAGGCCGTGGGCTCGACCGCAAACACTTTGAGCGCGGGCCAGCGCTGCTTGAGCACGCGCGCCACGCCCGTCAAATGCCCGCCCGTGCCCACGCCCGTGATGAGCACGTCCAGCCCGTCGGGGAAGTCGGCCAGGATTTCTTGCGCCGTGGTTCTTTCGTGCACATCGATGTTGGCCGGGTTCTCGAACTGCTGCGGCATCCACGCGCCGGGCGTGGCGGCAACGATCTCTTCGGCGCGCGCGATGGCCCCCTTCATGCCTTTCTCGCGCGGCGTCAGATCGAAGCGTGCGCCATAGGCCAGCATCAGGCGACGCCGCTCGATGCTCATGCTGTCGGGCATGACCAGAACGAGTGAATAGCCCTTGACGGCCGCCACCATGGCCAGACCCACGCCCGTGTTGCCCGAGGTGGGCTCGACGATGGTGCCGCCCGGTTTCAAGGCCCCTGAGGCTTCAGCGGCCTCGACCATCGCCAGCGCGATGCGGTCTTTCACCGAGCCACCGGGGTTGCTGCGCTCGGACTTGATCCACACCTCGTGCTGCGCGCCAAACAGGCGGTTCATGCGGATGTGCGGCGTGTGGCCGATGGTGTGCAAAACGTTGAGGGCTTTCATGGCTGGGTCTCCTGGAAAGAAAGGGCGAGGGCTTCGCCGACTTTGATGCCGTCCACGCCCGCCGACAAAATGCCGCCCGCGTAGCCCGCACCTTCGCCGGCCGGGTACAGGCCGATGAGGTTGAGGCTTTGCAAGTGGCGTTCGTCGCGCAGGATGCGCAGCGGTGACGAGGTGCGTGTCTCCACGCCGGTCATGACCGCGTCCGGCAGGTCATAGCCTTTGATCTTTTGCCCAAACACGGGCAGGGCTTCGCGCATGGCGTCGATGGCGTAGCCGGGCAAGGCCGCGTCGAGCTGCGTCAGCGTCACGCCCGGGCGGTACGAGGGCTGCACCTCGCCCAGCGCGGTGCTGGGGCGTGCGGCGATGAAGTCGCCCACGAGCTGCGCGGGCGCCGAGTAATTGCGGCCGCCCAGCACATAGGCCTGCGATTCCAGCTGGCGCTGCAACACGATGCCCGACAAGGGGTGCACGCCATCCGGCGTGTCGTGGGTCTCCAGGCGCACCGCGTCGCCCAGGTACTGGCGCAGCAGCGCCGCGTCCTGTGGGTAGTCGCGCGGGTCGATGCCCACCACCAGTCCGGCGTTGGCGTTGCGCTCGGCGCGCGAGTACTGGCTCATGCCGTTGGTGACCACGCGCTCGGGCTCGGAGGTGGCGGCCACCACCGTGCCGCCGGGGCACATGCAAAAGCTGTAGACGGCGCGCCCATTGCGCGCGTGGTGCACCAGCTTGTAGTCGGCTGCGCCCAGCAGCGGGTGGCCGGCGTGGCGACCCCAGCGCGCGCGGTCGATCAAGCTTTGCGGGTGCTCGATGCGCACGCCCACCGAGAACGGCTTGGCCTGCATGGCCACGCCGTGGCGGTGCAGCATGGCAAAGCTGTCGCGTGCGCTGTGGCCCAAGGCCATCACCACGCGATGCGCGGGCAGGGTGTAGGTCTGATCGGTGGCCAGGTCCAGCACGCGCAAGGCGCGCAGGCGCTGCGTCGGTCCCCACGGCGCGGGGCTGTCCTGGGCCACGGTTTCGGTCTCGATGTCGATCACGCGCTGCTCGAAGCGCACCTCGCCACCGAGGCGAATGATTTCCTCGCGCAAGCCCTCGACCACCTTGACCAGCTTGAAGGTGCCGATGTGCGGGTGTGCCGCGAACAAGATGTCTTCGGGCGCGCCAAAGCGCACGAACTCCTGCATCACCTTGCGACCGAGGTGGCGCGGGTCTTTGATCTGGCTGTAGAGCTTGCCGTCGGAGAAGGTGCCCGCACCGCCTTCGCCAAACTGGACATTGCTCTCGGCATGGAGCTGGCGCTTGCGCCACAGGCCCCAGGTGTCTTGGGTGCGTTCGCGCACCCGCCGCCCGCGCTCGATCACGATGGGCTTGAGGCCCATTTGTGCGAGCACCAGCGCGGCGAACAGACCGCAGGGGCCAAAGCCCACCACCACCGGGCGTTCGCCCGCGTGGTCTGCCCCATCGGCGGGGGCGTGCATCGGCGCGCGCCAGTCCATGTCCGGCGTGGGCTGGATGTGCGCGTGACCGACGTGGCGCGCCAGCACCACGGCCTCTTGTGTGGGGTCGGCCAATCGCACATCGACGATGTAGACCACTTGCAGGTGCTGCTTGCGCGCATCGAAGCTGCGCTTGAACACCTGCACTTCGGTGATGGCCTCAGCGGCCAGGCCCAGCGCCTGCGCGGCCAGGGCGCGCAAAGCGTCGATGGGGTGGGGCGGCAGTTGCCGGTCGGCGTCGGTCTCGGCCGGGGCATCGGCGGCGCGGCGCTGCTCGAACGGCACGGCGTCCAGCGGCAGCTTGAGTTCGGAGAGTCGGATCATGGCGTGAGAGGCCCGTGGTCATCGGGCAGGTCATGCGAAGGGCTTGATTGTCGCTGCAACGCCTGCCGCATGCCGTCGCGCAGGTGAGCGCGGATAATCCACCGCGTGAAGCTCGCCAGACCGCCGCTGGTGCAAGCTGGGAAACCAGGCACTGGAGGAACGTCCGGACTGCGCAGGACAGCGTAGGAGGTAACACCTCTCCACCGTGAGGTGAGGATCAGAGCAACAGAGACGAGCCGATTGAGTTCGGGTGAAACGGGCAATCTCTACGCGCAGCAATGCCAAGTAGGCCAGCACCCGTGGCGCGGTTCGCCGCGCGATGGATCCTGTGGTCCGCAGGAACTGCTGGCGGGTAGGCAGCACCGAGCCGGGTGGGCGACCCCCGGCCCAGATCAATGGCGGTCACGCGGCGGGCAACCGCCGTGCACAGAATCCGGCGTATCGGCGGGCTTCACACTTTTTCTTCAGAGCAGGTGCATGCGGATGCGCTCGACGTGCGCGGTGAGCGAGCGCATGGCCACCGGCCACAGGCGCGGCGGCACGTCGTCGTAGGCGTGCTCGACCCATTCCTGCATCGAGGCGTGCGGGAATTGCCGCATCACGCCGAGGATCTTGGCTTCGCGTTTCAGGCGATGCGCCTTGAGCGCGGCGATGTGCGCGCGCGCGTCGTGCGGCGCGTCCCACAGATTGCCCAGCACATGGCCGTGCGCGGGCAGGATGAAGCCGATGCGGTCTTGCTCGCAGGCGGCGCTGAGCTTGTCCAGCGACAGCAGGTAGTCGTGCATGTTGCCGTCCGGCGGATCGATCACCGTGGTGCTGCCATTGAGCACATGGTCGCCACTGAACAGCAGGCCGTCTTCTTCCAGTACCAGACACAGGTGATTGGCCGCATGGCCCGGCGTGTGCAGCACGCGCAGTGTGTGCGTGGCCTCACCCTGTCCCAGCACCAGGCGCTCGCCATCGGCGGGCTCGCGGTCCGGCGTGAATGCGCTGTGCGCGCGTGCCGTCGGCAACGAGGCCAGCCCGAGGATGGGTGGGTGGTGCCCGCCATGCTGCGCGCACATCGTCTGCAACGGACGCGCACCGGGCGAGTGGTCGGGGTGCGAATGCGTGCAGACGATGAGGCGGATGTCGCCCCCGGCCGCGCGCCACAGCCGCTCCAAGTGATCGGTGTCGGCGGGCCCCGGGTCGATGGCGATGTAGCCCGTGTCGGGATCGCCCACCAGATAGCTGTTGGTGCCCGGCCCGGTCATCACGCCGGGGTTGGGCGCGGTCAGGCGTTGCACATTCTTCAGCAAGGCCACGGCCTGCTCGGTTTGCCAGTCCAGGTGGTGCACGATTTGTCCATCGGGGCTGGTGAGTGCGAGTTCGCCGTAGGCCCCTTCGTGCTCCATGTAGCGCGCCTCTTGGCCCGCCACCCAGCCCGCGCGCGGGCAACTGGTGAACCAGGCTTGCTCGCTGCGGCAGGCGTCGAGCACCTCGTCGGCGCGGGCGAAATGCTGCAAGCGCTCCAGCGTGCGGATGGTCGGGAAGATCATGAAGAAGTCCCCCGCTGCGTGACGGCTCAGCGCGTCGGCGGGGCGCACCCAGACGGGCTCGAACTGCTCCTTCTCGTCGGCCACCGGATGCTGTCCCTCGGGCATGCGCGCGACCAAGAAAGGCACATCAAAGCGCCGGGGCAGATCGCGGTCCGTCTGCCAGTGCGCCATCAGAAACACCGCGTCGGCGGCCAGTCGCAGTCCGCGCGCCGCGCATTGCGGGGCGAACTGCGCCGCTGGCGCGCGTCGGTCCAGCGCGGCGATGTCGTGCGCATCGGCCCAGCGACCATCGGCATGGCGCGCCAGCAGGATGCCCAGCTCCTCGAAGCTCTCGCGGATGGCGGCCACGGCTTGCGTCAGCGCGCGGCCGGTTTGCGTGGCGCGGTGCTCGGCCTGCGCATGCGCCTGTGCGTCGGCGTCATCGATGCCGCCACCAGGGAACACATAAGCACCAGGGGCGAAGCTGGCCTGGGCCGAGCGGCGCGTCATCAGCAATTCCAAACCTTGCGGGCCATCGCGCAGCAGCAAGACGGTGGCCGCCGGCAGCAGCGGCGCGGGCGGGCGTTGGGGGTGTGAGAGTTGAGTGGCTCGGACCATGCGTCGGATTATGAACAGCCCCTGCCCCGTGTTAACCCGATGCGTATGAGCCACATGGGAGGGCCGCTGCATTGACGAAAAAATCGGGTTTCAGACAACCCGCCCAAGGAGAGACGCATGCCCTGGTTTTTGCAACGACGTCATCTGACCGTGACCGCCTTCACCGCCACGCTGTTGGCCGCTTTCGCTGCACCGCAGACCGCGCTGGCGCAAGCCTGGCCCAGCAAGCAACCCATTCGCCTGGTGGCGGTGTTCCCGCCGGGCGGTTCCGTCGATCAAGTCGCGCGCACCCTGGCGCCGGCGTTGACGCAGCAGTTGGGGCAAAGCGTCATCGTCGAAAACAAAGGCGGCGCCTCGGGGGTGATTGGCACGGCCTCGGTCGTGCAGGCTCCGGCGGACGGCTACACCTTCGCGGTGGTGTTTGACACGCATGGCGTCAACCCCAGCCTGAACCCCTCCATGCCCTACGACACCCGCAAGGACCTGGTGCCGCTGGTGCTGGTCGGCACCTCGGCCATGGTGCTGGCCACGCATTCGGGCTCCGAATACAAGAGCTTTGCCGACGTGGTCAACGCCGCCAAGGCGCGCAAGAACGTCAGCTTTGGCTCCATCGGCAACGGCAGCCTGGGCCATCTGGCCATGGCCCTGCTGGCGCGCAACACCGGCGTGGAGTGGACGCATGTGCCCTACAAGGGCGGCGGTCCGTTGATGAGTGACGCCGTGGCCGGTCATGTGCCGCTGTCCATCGGCACGGTGTTCCTGACCAAACCGCACATCGATGCAGGTCGCATGCGCCCGCTGGTGGTGACCACCACGAAACGCGCCCCCGATCTGCCCAACGTGCCCACCGTGGCCGAGAGCGGTTACCCCGGCTTTGATGCGCCCGCCTGGTGGGCTGTGCTGGCCTCCAGCAAAACCCCGCCTGACATCGTCAAGCGCATGAACGAAGAGCTGAACAAGGCGCTCAAGAACCCGGACGTGTCCAAGAAACTCGACGCCCAAGGCATCGACATCGCGGGCGGCTCCGTCGAGCAAGCCACCGCCTTCATCGACCGTCAGATCAACACCTGGGCCAAGGTGGTGAAGGACAACAACATCAAGGCCGATTGAGGTCTCGTGCGCTACGCGCTGCGAATGACTCTATGACGAATGACAGATGACATGGGCGATGGCGATGGCGAAGCCGAGCCGAGCCCCAAACTGAGCGACGAATGGCGAATGGGCTGGGGTAGCGTTGTGGCCGATTTCGGCGAGCGCAGCGAGTATGAGGCCACGGCGCTACCCCAGCCCATTCGCAGCTACGGGTCAGTGCCCCTCGCCCTCCGGCGTGATCTGCAAAGCCACCAGAAAACGCGCCACCATGTTGTAAGTGGCAATCGCCGCCGTCAGCTCCACCACCTCGGGCGTCGTGAAGCGCGCTTGCAGCGCCTGCATCAGCGCCTCGTCCACCTGCACCCGACGCGTCATCTGCGCCGCGTACTGCACCACCAGCCGCTCCGTCTCGCCCAGCGCCGGATCGTTCACCGTTTCGCAGGCGTCGCCCAGCAGCACCCGGTTCAGCGCATCCAGCTCAGCGTGCGTGCCGCCCGCCTGCAAAAAATCCGGCGCGTGGTGGTGGTACTCATACGTCGCCCCCGTCAGCAAGGCCACCGTGCAAATGCCCAACTCGCGCAGCTTGCGGCTGGTGGGCAAGCCGGTGCGGATGTTCTTCAGATACACATTCCAGCCGCGCGCCAGTGGCTCGCTCCACAGCAAGGCGCGGTCGAGGTTGAGCAAATGTCCGCCGCGACGCTCCAGGATGGCGTCGACCAGGTCTTTCGGTTGCGGTTGTTGTTCGGGGGTCCAGTGGGGAATGCGCATGGCGTGTCGGTGTGTGTGATGAATCGATGCGCAAGCTTAAGGCCAGCCGCGAGGCGCGCTTGACCGCTGGGTGACAGCGGATAATCGGCGCATGCGAATCCGCTTCACCAAGATGCACGGCGCTGGCAACGACTTCGTCGTGCTCGACGAGACCCAGGCGCGGCTGCACCTCACACCGGCCCAGTACCGATGGCTGGCCGATCGCCACTTCGGCGTCGGTGCCGACCAAATATTGTCCGTGCGCCCAGCGCCCAGCGCGGGCGTGGACTTTGAATACGTCATCCACAACGCCGACGGCAGCGAGGTCGAGCAGTGCGGCAACGGCTCGCGTTGCTTTGTGCGCTATGTGCGCGAACACCAGCTGACCGACAAGACCACGGTGCGTGTGCAGGTCGCCAACGGCGTCATCGAATTGAGCGAGCAGCCCGATGGCCGCGTGCGCGTGGACATGGGCGCGCCCGTGCTCGACGCGCCGCAGGTGCCGTTCGATGCGCGCCACGCGCGTGCCCTCGATGCGCTGACCTGGCAGCTTGGCCTGCCCAACGGCGACGCGGTGGCGGTCGGCGTGGTGTCGATGGGCAACCCGCATGCCGTGCAGCGCGTGGCCGATGTCGATGCCGCTCCCGTGGCCGAACAAGGCCCGCTGATCGAACACCACGCGGCGTTTCCGAACCGCGTCAACGCCGGCTTCATGCAGATCGTCTCGCGCCGCGAGGTGCGCCTGCGCGTGTTCGAGCGCGGTGCGGGCGAGACCCTGGCCTGCGGCACCGGCGCTTGCGCGGCGGTGGTCTGCGGCATCCGCTGGGGCTGGCTCGACGCCGAGGTCGATGTGCACACCCGGGGCGGCCTGCTCAGCATCGCCTGGGCCGGGGCAGGTCAGCCGGTCTACATGACCGGGCCTGCGGCCACGGTGTTTGAGGGCGAGCTGGACTTGCCCGCTTTGAATTGAGAACTGACATGAACCCAGCCATGAACCCCATCACCGAAGACGACATCGCCAACTTTCTGGTGCACACGCCCGATTTCTTCGAGCGGCACGCCGAGCTGCTGGCGACGGTGCGCCTGACCAGCCCGCATGGCGCGCGCGCCGTCAGCCTGCAAGAACGCCAGGCCGAGATGCTGCGCGAAAAAATCCGCGCGCTGGAGTTGCGCTTGATGGAGATGGTGCGCCACGGCACCGACAACGAGGTGCTGATCGAGCGCCAGCAGCGCTGGGTCAAGTCCTTGCTGATGGTGGCCGCGCCGCGCGAGTTGCCGCAGACGCTGGTGCAGCAGATCGAGCGCGACTTTCTCGTGCCGCAGGTGGCCTTGCGCGTGTGGGATGTGGCCGAGGCCTACCGCAGCGAGCCCTTTGCCCAGGGCGTGAGCGAAGCGGTGCGCGACTACGCGGCCGGGTTGACCGCGCCTTACGTGGGCTTCAAGCCGGACATCGTGCCGGCGGACTGGTTGGCCGAACCGGAGGCCGTGCAATCGGTGGCGGTGCTGGCCTTGCGCGCCACGCGCGCCGAGGACACGGCACACAGCGCGCAATCGCAACCCGCCGTCGGTCTGCTGGTGTTGGCCTCGCCGGACCCGCAGCGCTACCACGAGGGCATGGGCACGGCGTTCCTGGAGCGTCTGGGCGATCTGGCCAGCGCGGCCTTGTCGCACCTGCGTTGATCGCATGGACCCAGCGGGCGCCGAGACCGTCGTCGCATCGCAGGCCGAGTGGCCCGAGACGGCGCGGCGTTACCTGGACCATGTGCGCCACGAAAAGCGCCTGGCCGAACGCACCCAAGCCCTCTACACCGAAGACCTGAACAAGCTGGTGCGCCACGCCGCCGAGGCGGGTGTTGCGCTGGAAGACGTGCAGCCTGCGCACATCCGCCGCTGGGTGGCGCAGATGCACGCGGGGGGCCGCAGCGCGCGCGGCATCGCCCTCATCCTCTCGGGTTGGCGCGGTTACTACACCTGGCTGGGGCGACAGGGCCGCATCGCCAGCAACCCGGTGCAGGACGTGCGCGCGCCCAAGGCGGCCAAGCCCTTGCCCAAGGCCTTGTCGGTGGACGACGCGGTGCAACTCGCCGGGCACCGCGCGAGCGCAGGAACGGTCGATGCGGCGCAGGCCTGGCTGGACGCGCGCGACGCCGCCATCGTCGAGTTGCTCTACAGCAGTGGCTTGCGTGTGAGCGAACTCACGGGGCTGGATGTGCGCGCATCGGGTGCGGCCAAGGGCTGGCTGGATCTGTCGGCCGCCGAGGCGCATGTGTTGGGCAAGGGCAGCAAGCGGCGCAGCGTGCCGATGGGCGCACAGGCCGTGCAGGCCTTGCACGCTTGGCTCGCCTTGCGCGACCAAGGTCTGACGCCGGCCACCGCCGAGCAGGCGGCACTGTTCATCGGTCGCAACGGCACGCGGCTGACGCCGCAGGCGGTGTGGCAGCGGCTGCGTCAGCGCAGTGGGCAAGCGGGCTTGGCCACGCCCGTGCACCCGCACATGCTGCGTCACTCCTTTGCCAGCCATGTGTTGCAGTCCAGTGGCGACTTGCGCGCGGTGCAGGAGTTGCTCGGGCACGCCAACATCAGCACCACGCAGGTCTACACGCGGTTGGATTACCAGCATCTGGCGCGGGCCTACGACGCCGCGCATCCCCGCGCCAAAAAGAAGTGAACCCGAGGGCGGGGACAATCGGGGCATGAAAAGCATTCGACTCAAAGAGGGCAAGGAGCGCTCCGCCCTGCGCCGCCATCCCTGGATTTTTGACAGCGCCATCGCCAAGGGCCGTGCCGACGCGGGCGAGACGGTGCGCGTGGAGAGCGCCAGCGGCCAGTTTCTGGGCTGGGCCGCGTTCAGCCCGACCTCCAAGATCCGCGCCCGCATCTGGAGTTTTGGCGAAGCGCAGCGCATCGACGCCGAGTTCTTCCACGCCAGCATCGCGCGTGCCGTGGCGGCGCGCAGCCGCTTTGACATCCAAAGCAATGGCCAGCGTCTGATCCACGGCGAGGCCGATGGCTTGCCCGGCTTGATCGTGGACCGCTACGACGACACCTTGGTGGCGCAATTTCTCTCCAGCGGAACCGAGCGTTTCAAGGACGTGATCGCCGACGCCTTGTTGGCGGTGACGGGTTTGCACAAGCTCTATGAGCGGTCGGATTCGGGCGTGCGCGGTCTCGAAGGCTTGTCGCCTGCGACGGGCTGGTTGCGCGGCGAAGGGCCGACCACGCTGACGCTGCGCGAACACGACTGGCAGCTCTCGCTGGACATTGCCGAAGGACACAAGACGGGCTTTTATCTGGACCAACGCGACAGCCGTCAAAAGTTTGCCGACTACGCACGCCGCTTGCAGTTCCAACGCGTGCTCAATTGCTATTGCTACACCGGCGGCTTCACAGTGGCCGCGCTGGCAGGCGGGGCGGCGCACGTGACGTCGATCGACTCGTCGGGACCGGCCATTGAGCGCGCGCGCGCCAACGTCGCGCTCAATGGTTTCGATGCCGCACGCACGACCATGCTGGACGCCGATGTCAACGGCTCGCTGCGCCAGTTCCTCAAGGACGGACGCACGTTTGACGCCATCGTGCTGGACCCGCCGAAGTTCGCGCCGTCGGCGGCGCACGCGGATCGGGCGGCGCGCGCCTACAAGGACATCAACCGGCTGGCCTTCAAGCTGCTCGAACCGGGTGGCGTGCTGTTCACCTACAGCTGCTCGGGCGGCATCGGTGCCGAGTTGTTCCACAAGATCGTGGCCTCGGCGGGCACCGATGCGGGCGTGGACGGCTACATCAGCGAGCGCATGCAAGGCGCGCCCGATCACCCGATGACCTTGGTGTTCCCTGAGGGCGAATACCTCAAGGGGCTGGTGGTCATGAAGGCAGCCCCACTCGGTACAAACCCGAAAGACGCGACAATCACGGACTGATTCGGCCACTGGCCTGACCCTCTGGCCCGCGCTGGCACGGCCCGCGCCGATTTGCTGAAAGACACCCCACCATGCTGATTCCTGCCACCATCCTCACCGGCTTTCTGGGCTCGGGCAAAACCACCTTGCTCAAGCGCGTGCTGACGGAAGCCCACGGCCAGAAGATTGCCGTCATCGAAAACGAATTCGGTGAAGAAAACATCGACAACGACATCCTGGTCTCCGACACCCAGGAGCAGATCATCCAGATGAGCAACGGCTGCGTGTGCTGCACCATCCGCGAGGATTTGCGCAGCACCTTGCAGCTGCTCGCCGCCAAGAAACGCAAAGGCCTGCTGGACTTTGATCGCGTGGTGATCGAGACCACCGGCCTGGCCGATCCGGGCCCGGTGGCGCAGACGTTCTTCATGGACGACGAGATCGCCGAGAGCTACCTGCTCGACTCCATCCTCACCCTGGTGGACGCCAAGCACGCCGCGATGCAATTGAACGACCGCCAGGAGGCCCGCCGCCAGGTGGGCTTTGCCGATCAGATCTTCATCAGCAAAGCCGATTTGGTCAGTGCCAGCGAACTCGACGCCTTGCAGCACCGCCTCAAGCACATGAACCCGCGCGCACCGCACAAGGTGGTGCACTTTGGCGAGGTGTCCTTGGCGGAGGTGTTCGATCTGCGCGGCTTCAACCTCAACGCCAAGCTCGACATCGACCCCGACTTCCTGAGCGACGACGGGCATCACCACCACGATGAGCACTGCGACCACCCCTCGCATCAACACGATCATGGGCACGCGCACCACGACTGCGGCCACGACCACGCCCCGGGTGAGCACTGCGACCATGACCACGGTCACCACGCGCACCACCATCACCACGATGACGACGTCAAGAGCTTTGTGTTCCGCTCCGAGCGTGCCTTCGATCCGGCCAAGCTGGAAGATTTCCTCGGCGCCATCGTCAACATCTACGGTCCCAAGATGCTGCGCTACAAGGGCGTGCTGCACATGCGCGGCACCGACCGCAAGGTCATCTTCCAGGGGGTGCACCAGCTCATGGGCAGCGACCTCGGGCCGGAGTGGGGTGCCGACGAAAAACGCATCAGCAAGATGGTGTTCATTGGCATTGATCTGCCCAAAGACATCCTGGTGCAAGGGCTGGAGCAGTCCTTGATCTAAAGGGCTTCACGGGGTTTTTGCCGAGGGCTTGGATGAAGGCCTTTGTGGCTACAATCCCGCGCGCCGCAAGGCCCCGTCTGCGCCAATCCCGGTGCCGCCACGGCCTCGCCATGCAACCGAGGCAAGTCCCCCGACCGACCGTCGAGGGGCTCTCAGAGGAGACAAGCCCGTGAATGCCACCGCTCGCAAACCCGCTGCCAAAAAAGCCGCTCCCGCCAAGAAGGCGTCCAAAACGGTAGCAGCCAAGCCCAAGGCGAAAGCCGTGGCCAAGCCGGCGGTCAAGAAGCCTGCGCCCAAGAAGACCCCAGCCAAGCCGGCCAAGTCCGCAGCCAAAGCCGCCAAACCTGCTGTGAAGGCCGCCAAAGCGGTCAGCAAAAAACCAGCGGCCAAGAAGGCGGTGCCGGCCAAGAAGCCGACGGTGAAGACGCCCGTCAAAGCGCCGGCCAAGAAGGTCACCCCGGTCAAAGTCACCAAGCCTGCCGCCAAAGCCAAGGCCGTGTCCAAAGCCAAGCCCGTCGCCAAGAAGGCGGTGGTGACCAAGGCTGCACCGGCCAAGGCGTCCAAGGCGATGCCCAAAGCGGCACCGAAGTCAGCCCCCAAGACCGCCGTCAAAAGTGCCGCCCCCAAGGCGAGTGCACCGGTGACCGCCAAGGCTGTCGCACCGGCACGCCCAGCAGCGGCACCTGCGGTGGCTGCGCCTGTGCTCACGCTGCCGCCGGTCACGGTCCACAAGAAAAATTCGCGTGCGGCCAAGATGGCCGCCCTGGTTCCTCCCCCTCCTGCGCCGGTCGTGGTCACCAACGCTGCCAAGAGCAGCTTCATGCCACTGTCCGCTCCCACCTCTCCTGCAGTCGTACCCGTGATCCCGAAAAAAGACGCCAAACTGGCCAACAACTGGAAAACCAAATCGGTCGAAGCCTTGACCGATGCCGAAGTCGTGGCCATGCCCGACAGCGAATACATGAATGACGTGCAGATGGCCTTCTTCCGCCGCAAGCTCGTCTTGCTCAAGCAGGAAGTGCTGAGCAACGCCTCCGAGACCACCGAGCATTTGCGCGAGGACACCGTGGTCGTGCCCGACCCGGCAGACCGCGCCACCATCGAGGAAGAACATGCGCTGGAATTGCGCACCCGCGACCGCGAGCGCAAGCTGCTCAAGAAAATCGAGCAGTCCATCGCCCGCATCGACGCTGGTGACTACGGCTATTGCGACGAAACCGGCGAGCCCATCGGTGTCGGCCGCCTCATCGCGCGCCCCACGGCCACCTTGTCGCTGGAAGCGCAAGAGCGCCGCGAACTCAAGCAAAAAATGTTTGGGGATTGAGCGCTGGATGCATGCCGAACAAGCGGGCCGCTGGCCCGCTTTTTTTTGGGTCGCCCATTTCTTTAGAAGACACTTTGATAGTTGTTTGCAAGTGCTTCATTTGAAACGATTTTTTTGCCGGCCTGGCGTTCGGAAATCGTCGTAAGTTGTTGATTTCATTGAAAAAAACATCAATTCCCTGTTGAAAAGCCAGGAAATCCTGCTACAGTGCAAAGAAGTGCAATTAAGTGGTGAAAAGTGCCTTCGGTGCTGCCGCTGAATTGCCCATCGCAGTGACTGTCAAAAGGATTTCCGGTCGTGTTTCAGGGTGCTTCATCGCTGAGTCTGGATGCCAAGGGGCGCTTGTCCGTCCCGACGCGCCATCGCGAGGTGCTGAGCGCGACCGCCTCGGGGCAGCTCACCGTGACGCGTCACCCGCACGGCTGCTTGATGCTGTTCCCGCGCCCCGAGTGGGAAAAGTTCCGTGACCGCATTGCCGCTTTGCCCATGGAAGCGCAGTGGTGGAAGCGCATCTTCCTGGGCAACGCCATGGATGTGGAGATGGACGCCACCGGGCGTGTGCTCATCTCGCCCGAGTTGCGCGCGGCCGCAGGCATCGCCAAGGAAACCATGCTGCTGGGCATGGGCGCCTACTTCGAACTCTGGGACAAGGCGAGCTACGAAGCGCAAGAAGCGCAAGCCATGCAGGGCGCCATGCCCGACGTGTTCAAGGACTTCTCTTTTTAAAGGGCGACGGTGGATTCATGGCAACACACCACCGTCCTCCTGAGCGAAGCCGTCGATGCCCTCGACATCCAGCCAGACGGGACCTATGTGGACGCGACCTTCGGACGCGGCGGGCACTCGCGCGCCATCCTGTCGCGCCTGTCGGCGCAGGGCCGCTTGATCGCCTTCGACAAGGATCCGGAAGCGGTGGCTGCCGCCACGCAATGGCAGGACGCGCGCTTTGCCATTCGTCACCAGGGCTTTGCGCAACTGGGCGAGTTGCCCGAGGCCAGCGTCGATGGTCTGCTGATGGATCTGGGTGTGAGTTCGCCCCAGATCGACAACCCGGTGCGCGGTTTTTCTTTTCGTTTCGATGGGCCGCTGGACATGCGCATGGACACCACGCGGGGACAGAGCGTGGCGCAATGGCTGGACCAGGCCCCACTTCAACAGATAGCGGAGGTGATTCGTGACTATGGCGAAGAACGGTTTGCTGTTTCGATTGCAAAGGCGATTGTTGCTCGCCGACAGGAACGGGGCGTTCCTGCAAGCACCGCTGAATTGGCCCAGCTCGTGGCTGACACGGTCAAAACCCGCGAGCCGGGCCAGAACCCTGCAACGCGCACATTTCAGGCTTTTCGGATTTTCATCAACGCCGAGCTTGAAGAGCTGCAACAAGCGCTGACGGCGGCATTGAAGGTATTGCGTCCTGGGGGTCGATTGGCTGTGATCAGTTTCCATTCGTTGGAAGACCGCATCGTCAAGCAATTCATCGCGCAGCATTCGCGCGAGGTGTACGACCGTCGCCAACCGTTTGCCCCGGTGCAGCCCATGCCCTTGCGCGCGTTGGGGCGCATCAAGCCCTCCGCCGACGAGGTGGCGCGCAACCCGCGCGCGCGCAGTGCCATCTTGCGTGTGGCGCAACGGGTGCAGGAGGGCGCATCGGCATGAGTCGCATCAGCTTCGTGCTCTTTCTCGCCGTGATGGCCAGCGCCTTCGTCATCGTGCGCACCCAATACGAATCGCGCCAACTCACCACCGAGCTGGACCGCGCCAAGAGCGAGGCGCGGCGCATCGAAACCGAGCTCGATCGCCTGGAGGTGGAGCGCCGTGCCCAGGCCACGCCGCTGCGTGTGGAGCGCCTGGCGCGTGAGCAACTGCGCATGCGCACCATCACGCCGGCCATCACGCAGTACGCCCAGCCTCGCAGCACCGAGGTGGCACCGGCAGCACCGGCCAGCGGAGGGCAGCCGTGAGCAGTCGCAGCGTGCAATACACCTCCAGCCCGTTGCTGGCGAGCAAGACGCCCGTCTGGCGCAGCCAGTTCATCGTCGCCTTCATTGCGTTGGGCTTTTTGGGCTTGGTGGTGCGCGCAGCCTATGTGCAGGTCATCGACAACGCCTTCTTCAAGCGGCAGGGCACCGTGCGCTTTGTGCGCAACCTGGAGATGCCCGCCAATCGGGGCCGCATCCTGGACCGCAACGGCAACATCCTGGCTTCCAGCGTGCCCGTGCCCAGCATCTGGGCCAGCCCCGAGGAATACCTCAAGCCCGATGAGGGCAAGACCCGCAAAGAGCCGCCCACGCCCGCGCAACGCAAAGCGCTGGCCAAGTTGCTGGGCATGAACGTGGCCGAGCTGGACAAAAAGCTCGACGACAGCAAGAGCTTCGTCTGGATCAAGCGTCAGGTCGACGAGTCGGTGGCCAAGCAAATTGCCGAACTCAAGATCCCCGGTGTCTACGAGACCAAAGAGTACAAGCGCATCTATCCCGAGGGCGAGGCGGTGGCGCATGTGGTGGGCTTCACCAACATCGAGAACATCGGCCAGGAAGGCGTCGAGCTGACCTTCAACCAAGCCTTGGCTGGCAAGTCGGGTTCGCGGCGCGTCATCAAGGACCGGCTGGGCCGCGTGGTGGAAGACGTGGGTGAAATGCTGCCCCCGGTCGATGGCGAAGATCTGCAGTTGAGCATCGACAGCAAGGTCCAGTACTTTGCCTACGAAAAAATCAAAGAGGCCGTGGTCAACAACCGCGCCCAGGCGGGCAGCGTGGTGGTGCTCGATGCCAAGAGCGGCGAGATCCTGGCGTTGGCCAACTACCCGAGCTACTCGCCCAACGGGCGCGGCAACCTCAGCGGCGGCCAGTTGCGCAACCGCGCCATGACCGACACCTTCGAGCCGGGCTCGACCATGAAGCCGCTGGTCATCAGCCTCGCGCTCGAAAAAGGCATCGTCAAACCCGAGACGCCGATCCAGACCGCACCCGGTCGTCTGCAAATGGGCACCGCCACCATCAGCGACGCCCACCCGCACGGCATGCTCAGCGTCAACGAGGTGATCCAGAAATCCAGCAACGTCGGCACCGTGAAGATCGCGATGCAGATGCAGCCCTACGACATGTGGGAAATGTTCACCCAGGTCGGCCTCGGACAAAAACCCAAGGTGCCGTTCCCTGGCGCGGTGGCTGGCAAGGTGCGCGCCTACAAAACCTGGAAGCCCATCGAGCAGGCCACCATGAGCTACGGCTATGGCCTGTCCGTCAGCCTGTTCCAGTTGGCCCAGGCCTACAGCGTGTTTGCCAACGACGGCGAGCTGCTGCCCATGAGCCTGATCAAGCACGACACCACGCCCAGTGGTGTCCGGGTCTTCAGCAGCAAGACCACCGAGGCCGTTCGCCACATGCTGCACCTCGTCACCTTGCCCGGCGGTACAGCACAAAAGTCGCAGACCGTGGGCTACACCGTGGGTGGCAAGACGGGCACCGCGCACAAGGTCGAGGGCAAGGGCTATGCGGGCCGCAAGTACCGGGGCTTCTTCGTCGGCATCGCGCCGGTCGAGAACCCGCGCATCGTCGTCGCGGTGATGGTCGATGAGCCCACCGCCGGCCTGTACTACGGCGGCGACGTGGCAGCACCCGTGTTCAGCCAGACCGTTCAGCAAACGCTGCGCTTCCTGGGCGTGCAGCCGGACATGGCCGTCAAGCCCCTGGTGGTGACCCAGGTCGAGAAGGAGTCGTTCTGATGCGCTACCTGCACACCCCCGCCGAAGCCGCGCGCTGGTTGCGTGCGCAGGTGCAGGGCGTGCTGCACACCGACAGCCGTCGCGCGCAATGGGGTGACGGCTTCATCGCCTGGCCCGGCGGCGTCACCGATGGCCGCCGCTTTGTGCCGCAGGCGCTGCAGCAAGGCGCCGCCGCCTGTCTGGTCGAAGCCGATGGCCTGGAATCGTTCGACTGGCACAGCGAATCGGACACCCGCGTCGCGGCTTACCACGGACTCAAGCAAGCCAGCGGTCCCATCGCGGCCGCGTACTACGAGCGTCCCAGCACCGAGGTGCAGGTGCTGGCCGTGACCGGCACCAATGGCAAGACCTCCACCACCTGGTGGTTGGCGCATGCTTTGCACGCGCTGGGCGAGCGTTGTGCCCTGGTCGGCACGTTGGGCGTGGGCGAGCCCGGCGACTTGCACTACACCGGCATGACCACACCCGACCCGGTGCTCTTGCAAGCTTGTCTGCGCGACTGGGCCGACGCCGGCGTGCAGGCCTGCGCCATCGAGGCCTCGTCCATCGGCATTGCCGAACACCGGCTCGACGCGACGCAGGTGCGGGTTGCCGTGTTCACCAACTTCACGCAAGACCACCTCGACTACCACGGCGACATGGACGCCTACTGGCAGGCCAAGGCGGCGTTGTTCGACTGGCCGGGTCTGCAAGCGGCGGTCGTCAACATCGACGATCCCAAAGGCTTGGGCTTGGTGCAGCACCTGGCCGAGCGGCCCAACCTGTCCGTGTGGACCTATTCCACGCGCAAGCTGCCGCTGTGGAAGGCCGCGCACCACCTGCAGGCTTTCAATCTGCGCCAGGGCGAGCAGGGCGTGCAATTCAATCTGTACGAAGAGGGTGAGATCCACGCCCTCGACACCACCTTGCTGGGTCACTACAACATCAGCAACCTGATGGCGGTGCTGGCGGTGTTGCGCATCCAGGGCCATACCCTGGCCGATGCGGTGCGTGTCTGCGCCGGTCTGCCCGCAGTGCCGGGGCGCATGCAGTCGGTGCATGCGGGCGATGACCACGTCGCACCCTGGGTGGTGGTCGATTACGCCCACACGCCGGACGCCGTGGCGCAAGCCCTGCAAGCCCTGCGCCCCTTCGCACAGGACCGCGCTGGCGAACTGGTGTGCGTGCTCGGTTGCGGCGGTGACCGCGATCCGGCCAAGCGCCCGCTCATGGCGGCCGCCGCCGAGCAGCATGCCGATCGCGTGGTGCTGACCAGCGACAACCCGCGCAGCGAAGACCCGCAAGCCATCGTGGATCAAATGTGCACCGGCCTCACGCGCGAGGCGCAGATCGTGCTCGATCGCGGCGAGGCCATTGCCGCCAGCATCGCGCAGGCGCGCGACAACGACATCGTGCTCATCGCCGGCAAGGGCCACGAGGACCATCAGGAAATCGCGGGTGTGCGTCACCCGTTCAGCGACGTGGCCCATGCCCGTCGCGCCATGCGTGCCTGGAGGGCCCATGTCTGAGCGGCCCATGAACCTCACCCTGCAGCGCTTGGCGGGCTGGATCGACGCGGCCCAAATCGTCGGCGACGCGCAGACCTGCGTGGCCCGTGTGCACACGGATAGCCGCAGCCTGCAAGCCGGAGACCTGTTCGTGGCTTTGCGCGGCGAGCGCTTCGATGCGCACGACTTTCTGGCGCAGGCCAAAGCCGATGGGGCCGTGGCGGCCCTGGCCGAGCGGGGCCTGGGCGAGACGGGTCTGCCGGGCGTGCAAGTCAGCGACACGCGCCGTGCCCTGGGGCAACTGGCGCAAGCCTGGCGCGCGCAATACCGTTTGCCGGTCATCGCCGTGACCGGCAGCAACGGCAAGACCACGGTGACGCAAATGATCGCCAGCATCTTGCGCGCGGCCTGGGGCGAGGCCGCGCACGCCACGCAAGGCAATCTGAACAACGACATCGGTGTGCCACTGACGCTGCTGCGCTTGCGTGACACGCACCGCGCCTCGGTGGTCGAGCTGGGCATGAACCACCCGGGCGAAATCGCCCAGCTTACGCCATGGGTGCAGCCCACCGTGGCCTTGGTCAACAACGCACAGCGCGAGCACCAGGAATTCATGGGCACGGTCGAGGCCGTGGCCCACGAAAACGGGGCCGTCCTCGCCGCCTTGCCCGCCGACGGCGTGGCGGTGTTTCCGGCGGCTGACGCCTACACCGCCTTGTGGCAAGGGTTGGCGGGCACGCGCCGCTGTATGCGCTTTTCTTTGCAAGCCGGAGTGGGTGAGGTGTACCTGTTGCAAGCGCACTGGGCGGCAGGGGCCTGGCAACTGCGTGCGGCCACGCCTGCGGGCGAACTGCACACCGCCTTGCACATCGCCGGGCGGCACAACATCGGCAACGCGCTCGCTGCCACCGCCTGTGCGCTGGCAGCGGGGGTGCCGCTGGCGCAGGTGGCGCAGGGCTTGTCGGCGTTTCGTCCGGTGCAAGGCCGCTCGCGCGCCTTGTCCGTGCACTGCGCGGGTCGCGACATCGACGTGGTGGACGACACCTACAACGCCAATCCGGATTCGGTCTGTGCCGCCATCGAGGTGCTGGCCGAGTTGCCTGCGCCGCGTCTGCTGGTGCTGGGCGACATGGGCGAGGTGGGCCAGCAAGGCGCCGAGTTCCACCGCGAGGTGGGGGAGCGCGCGCAAGCGCGCGGCATCGAGCATGTGCTGTGCCTGGGCGAGTTGGCCCGCCACACCGCGCAGGCCTGTGCCGGGGCCGAACACTTCGACGACATCGCCGCTTTGCAATCGCGCGTGCTGGCACTGTTGCCGCAACTGGGCAGCGTCTTGGTCAAGGGCTCGCGCTTCATGAAGATGGAGCGCGTGGTGCAGGCCCTGGAGCGCTGCGCCGCACAAGAACAAGGAGCGCAGGCATGCTGCTGACCCTGGCCCAATGGCTGCAAACGCTGTCGCCGGAATTTGGTTTCTTCCGCGTCTTTCAATACCTCACCTTCCGCGCCGTGATGGCGGCGCTGACGGCCTTGCTCATCGGTCTCGTGGCGGGCCCCGCGGTGATCCGCCGTCTGGGGGCTTTGAAGATCGGCCAGCCGATCCGCGAATACGCGATGCAAACCCACTTGGTCAAAAGCGGCACGCCGACCATGGGCGGCGTGCTCATCCTCATCGGCATTGCCGTGGCCACGCTGCTGTGGGCCGATCTGTCCAACCGTTTCGTCTGGATCGTGATGCTGGTCACGCTGGGCTTTGGCGCCATTGGCTGGGTCGACGACTGGCGCAAGGTGGTGCGCAAGGACCCCGAGGGCATGCGTTCGCGCGAGAAGTACTTCTGGCAATCGCTCATTGGCCTCATGGCCGCGCTCTACTTGGTGTTCAGCATCGCCGAGAGCAACAACCTGCGCGTGCTGGAGCTGTTCTATTCGTGGGTGCGCTCGGGCTTTGATGTGGATCTGCCGCCCAAAGCCGGTTTGCTGTTGCCCTTCTTCAAGGAGGTCAGCTACCCGCTGGGCGTATTCGGGTTTGTCATCCTGACCTACCTCGTCATCGTGGGCTCGAGCAACGCGGTCAACCTCACCGACGGTCTGGACGGGCTGGCCATCATGCCGGTCGTCATGGTCGGCAGCGCGCTGGGCGTGTTCGCCTATGTCACTGGCAGCGCGGTGTATTCGAAATACCTGCTCTTTCCCTACATCCCCGGCTCGGGTGAATTGCTCATCTTCACCTCGGCCATGGCCGGTGCGGGCTTGGCCTTTTTATGGTTCAACACCCACCCAGCGCAGGTGTTCATGGGCGACGTGGGCGCGCTGGCGCTGGGCGGCGCGCTGGGCACCATCGCCGTCATCGTGCGGCAGGAAATCGTGCTGGCCATCATGGGCGGCATCTTTGTCGTCGAGGCCTTGTCGGTCATGCTGCAAGTGACCTATTTCAAATACACCAAGCGCAAATTTGGCGAGGGCCGACGCATCCTCAAGATGGCGCCGCTGCACCACCACTTCGAGAAAAGCGGTTGGAAAGAAACCCAGGTGGTGGTGCGCTTTTGGATCATCACCATGTTGTTGTGCCTGGTGGGCTTGTCCACCTTGAAGCTGCGCTGACGAACCCGACACGAAACACGCGACCATGAAGCTGCTGCAAGACCAATCGGTGCTGATCCTCGGGCTGGGTGACTCCGGCCTGGCGATGGCGCGTTGGTGCGTGCGCTGCGGCGCGCGCGTGCACGTCATCGACACGCGTGAAGCGCCGCCGCAGTTGGCGCTGTTGCAGACCGAGTTGCCGCAGGTGCGGTTCAGCCACGGTGCCTTCGACGCCAGCTGGATCGAGGGCCAGGACGTGCGCGCGGTCTTCAAGAGCCCTGGTCTGTCGCCCCAATCGGTGGCACCGCTGTGGCAAGCCGCGCAGGCGGCCGGTCTGTGGCTGGGCACCGAACTCACCCTGTTTGCCCAGGCCTTGGCCGATCTGCGCGAGACGCACGCCTATCGCCCCCGTGTGCTGGCCATCACCGGCACCAATGGCAAGACCACGGTGACCTCGCTCACAGGACAACTGCTGACCCGCGCTGGCTGGCGCGTGGCGGTGGCGGGCAACATCGGCCCGACCTTGCTCGACACGCTGGCGCAGGCGCTCGACGACGCGGCCGCTTCTGCCGCCGCCGCTGTGGAGCCGCAGGCCGAGACGCCCGTCACCGAAACCGAAACGCCGCCCGAGGCATCCCCTCTGCTTGATGCTGACGCTGCGCTCGACGCGCAGCCCGCCGACACGCCGGCCAGCGACACCGCCGACTCCGGCGACGACGAGCCCGCGCCCTTGGTGCCGCCGCCCCCGCCGCCCGCCGATCACCCCTGGCTGCCGCAGGTTTGGGTGCTGGAGTTGTCCAGCTTCCAGCTCGACGGCGTGACCCACTTCGAGCCCAGCGCTGCCACCGTGCTCAACCTCACGCAGGACCACCTCGACTGGCACGGCGACATGGCCGCCTATGGCGCGGCCAAGGCGCGCATCTTTGGCCAGCAAGGCTTGCTGGTGCTCAACCGCGAAGACCCGGCGGTGATGGCCATGCTGCCCGAGCCGGTGCGGGCCAAGCTGCAAAAGCCGCAGTGGCGCGCCCACGTCAGCTTTGGTGCCGATGTGCCGCAACGCCCGGGGGACTGGGGCATCGAGACGGTCAACGGCATGACCTGGCTGGTGCGTGCCCTGGAGGCCGACGAGACCCGCAAACGCCGCAAGAATGAGGATGAAGAGATCCACATCCAGCGCCTGATGCCCGCGGACGCCTTGCGCATTCGGGGTCGCCACAACGCGCTCAACGCGCTGGCCGCGCTGGCGCTGGCCAGCAGCACCGGCGCCCCGCTGGCGCCCATGCTCTACGGCTTGCGCGAATACCAGGGCGAGCCGCACCGCGTCGAGCCCGTGGGCATGGTCCGCGAGGTCGAGTTCATCGACGACAGCAAGGGCACCAACGTCGGTGCCACCGTCGCTGCGCTGCAAGGCCTGGGGGCCGATCGGCGCCTGGTGGTCATCCTCGGTGGCGATGGCAAGGGACAAGACTTCACGCCTTTGGTCGAGCCAGTGCAGCGCCATGCGCGCGCCGTGGTCTTGATCGGTCAGGACGCGGATCGCTTGCAAGCGGCGCTGGCGGACAGTGGCGTGGACCTCTGCCGCGCCAGCAGCTTGCCCGAGGCGGTGCAGCTTGCTTTCGAGCGCGCGCAGCCGGGCGACGCCGTGTTGTTGTCGCCCGCGTGCGCCAGCATGGACATGTTCCGCCACTACGCGCACCGCGCCGAGGTGTTTGTGCAAGCGGTGCAGGCCTTGGCCCAACAGGAAGGGGAGATGGCATGAGCCGCACCCAGGCCCTGAGCTGGCGCAGCCGTCTGGGCGGGCGCGTGCGCGGCTGGTTCTCCACCGAGCCCGAAAGGGGCTTCGATGCGTTGCCCGTGCGCGTGCACGGCACCGAGTTCGCGCGCACCGCTGCAGCCCCCGTGCACGTCAAGGGGTTCGATCAGCCGCTGGTGTGGGTCACCTTTGCCTTGTTGATGATTGGCTTGGTGATGGTGTATTCGGCTTCCATCGCCTTGCCCGATAACCCGCGCATGGGGGCGGGCTACACGCCGACTTACTTCATGATCCGCCACGCGGCATCGATGGGCATTGGCTTTGTCGCGGCCTTGCTGGTGTTCCAGATCCCGCTCTCGACCTGGGAGCGCTGGTCGCCGTGGATCTTCATCGCTGCCATCGTCTGCCTGATCCTGGTGCTCATGCCCTTCATTGGCAAGTCGGTCAATGGCGCGCGCCGCTGGATCGGGCTGGGGCTGATGAACTTCCAGCCCTCCGAGTTCGCCAAACTCGGCGTCTTGATGTATGCCGCCAACTACATGGTGCGCAAGCTCGACAGCCATGCCGACGAACAAGACGGCAAGCGCATCCAGTCGGCCGAGAAATTCTTCGCCGCCGTCACGCCCATGGCCATCGCCGTGGCCATCGTCGGCGCCCTGTTGCTGGCCGAACCCGACATGGGGGCCTTCATGGTGATCGCCGTCATCGCCATGGGCATCCTGTTCCTCGGCGGCGTCAACGCTCGCATGTTCTTCCTCATCGCGGCGCTGCTGATCGGGGTGTTCGTCATCATCATCGCCTCGTCCGAATGGCGGCGCGAGCGCATCTTTGCCTACCTCGATCCGTGGAGCGCACAGCACGCGCTGGGCAAGGGCTACCAGTTGTCGCACTCGCTGATCGCCATCGGGCGCGGCGAAATTTTTGGCGTCGGCCTGGGGGGCAGCGTCGAGAAACTGCACTGGCTGCCCGAAGCGCACACCGACTTCTTGCTCGCGGTGATCGGCGAGGAGTTCGGCTTTGTGGGCTTGGTGGTCATCATTGGCCTGTTCATGTGGCTGACCCGACGCATCATGTACATCGGTCGCCAGGCCATTGCCATGGACCGCGTGTTTGCGGGGCTGGTGGCGCAGGGCGTGGGCATCTGGATCGGTTTCCAGGCCTTCATCAACATCGGCGTGAACCTGGGGGCCTTGCCCACCAAGGGCTTGACGCTGCCGCTGATGAGTTACGGCGGCTCGGCCATCTTGCTCAACCTCATCGCCATCGCCATCGTCTTGCGCGTGGACTTTGAAAACCGCGTGGTCCAGCACGGAGGTCGCCTGTGAGTCGCCGCACCGCCCTCGTCATGGCCGGCGGCACCGGCGGCCACATCTTCCCCGGGCTCGCCGTGGCCGAGGCCTTGCGCGCCGCGGGCTGGCAAGTGCATTGGCTGGGCGCACCCGCGCCGAGCATGGAGCACGAGCTGGTGCCCGCACGCGGCTTCGCCTTCGAGAGCGTCGCGTTCTCGGGCGTGCGCGGCAAAGGCTGGCAGACCCTGGCCTGGCTGCCGCTCAAACTCTTGCGCGCGTTTGCGCAGAGCGTGGCGGTGTTGCGCCGCGTGCGCCCGCAGGTGGTCGTCGGCTTGGGTGGCTACATCAGCTTGCCCGCTGGCTTGATGGCGGTGTTGCTGAACAAGCCGCTGGTGTTGCACGAACAGAACTCGGTGGCGGGCATGGCCAATCGCGTGCTCGCGCGCGTGGCCGACCGGGTGTTCACCGCCTTCCCGCAGGTGCTGCGCGGGGCCGAGTGGGTGGGCAACCCGTTGCGTCGGGCCTTCTTGCAGCAGCCCACGCCCGCCGAGCGTTATGCCGGTCGCAGCGGGCCGTTGCGCCTGTTGGTGGTGGGCGGCAGTTTGGGCGCGCAAGCACTCAACACCTTGGTGCCGCAGGCGCTGGCCTTGCTCGCGCCCGAGGAGCGGCCCCTCGTCACACATCAAAGCGGGGCCAAGCAGATCGACGCCTTGCGCGCGGCCTATGCCCAAGCGGGTGTGGACGCCACGCTCACGCCGTTCATCGACGACACGGCGCAAGCCTTTGCGCAGGCCGACCTGGTCATCACCCGCGCCGGGGCCAGCACGGTGACCGAATTGACGGCGGTGGGTGTGCCGGCGGTGTACGTGCCCTTCCCGCACGCGGTGGACGATCACCAGACCCACAACGCCCGCTTCGTGGTCGAGGCTGGGGGTGGCTGGCTGATGCCACAGTACAGCCTGAGCGCCGAGGCGCTGGCCGCGCACCTGCGCGGGCTCGACCGCACCACGCTGCTGGCCCACGCCGAGCGCGCGTGGGGCCTGCGACAAATTCATGCCACCGCTGCGGTGGTGGCGGCCTGCGACACGCTGGCCTCAGGAACAACGTCATGAAACACGCCATCCGACACATCCATTTCGTCGGCATCGGGGGTGCGGGCATGAGTGGCATCGCCGAGGTGTTGCTCAACCTCGGCTACACCCTCTCGGGCTCGGACCTGTCCGACAGCGCCGCCCTGCGCCGCTTGCAAGGCTTGGGCATTCGCACCCACGTCGGTCACGATGCTGCCCACATCCAGGGGGCCGACGCAGTGGTCACCTCGACCGCGGTGCAAGCCGACAACCCGGAGGTGGTGGCGGCGCACGCCAAGCTCATTCCGGTGGTGCCGCGCGCGGTCATGCTGGCCGAGTTGATGCGCTTGAAGCAAGGCATCGCGATTGCGGGCACGCACGGCAAGACCACCACCACCAGCCTGGTCGCCAGCGTGCTGGCCGAGGCCGGGCTCGATCCCACGTTCGTCATCGGCGGGCGTCTCAACAGCGCTGGGGCCAATGCCAAGCTGGGCGCGGGTGAGCACATCGTGGTCGAGGCCGACGAGTCCGACGCCTCGTTCCTGAACCTGATGCCGGTGATGGCGGCGGTGACCAACATCGACGCCGACCACATGGAGACCTACGGCCACGACTTCCAGCGGCTCAAGGCCGCGTTCGTCGAGTTCCTGCACCGCATGCCGTTTTATGGCGCAGCGATTTTGTGCACCGACGACGCAGCGGTGCGCAGCATCTTGCCCGAGGTGTCGCGCCCCATCACCACCTATGGCTTCAACGAGGCGGCGCAGGTGCGTGCCGTCAACGTGCGCGCCGACAACGGCCGCATGCGCTTCACCGTGCGCCGCAGCAATGGCATCACATTGCCCGAGCTGGACATCGTGCTCAACCTCGCGGGCGAACACAACGTGCGCAATGCCTTGGCCGCCATCGCCATCGCGGTGGAGCTGGGCATCGACGACGCGGCGGTGCAAAAGGCCCTGGCCGAATTCAAGGGCGTGGGCCGACGCTTCCAGCGCCACGGTGACGTGGCCTGCGCCGGTGGCGGTCACTTCACCCTGATCGAGGACTATGGCCATCACCCGGTCGAGATCGCCGCTACCTTGGCCGCTGCGCGCGGGGCGTTCGCTGGGCGACGCCTGGTGCTGGCTTTTCAGCCGCACCGCTACACCCGCACCCGTGACTGCTTCGAAGATTTTGTGCAGGTGCTGCGCCAAGCCGATGTGGTGCTGCTCACCGAGGTCTACGCCGCTGGTGAAGCGCCCATCGTCGGGGCCGATGGCCGTGCCCTGGCGCGCGCCACCCGCGTCGCCGGTCAGGAAAGCCTGGTCTTTGTGGACGACATCGCGCGCTTGCCACAGGTCATCCTCGACAACGCGCGCGCAGGCGATGTGGTGATGTGCATGGGTGCGGGCTCCATTGGCCAGACGCCCAGCCAGGTGCTGGCTTTGTCGGCGGCGTCGAACACGGAGGCAACGGCATGACGCACTTTGACCCCCGCACCGCCAAGGTCGCTGTGTTGATGGGCGGGCGCTCGGCCGAGCGCGAGGTCTCGCTCATGTCGGGCGGCGGCGTGCTCAAGGCCTTGCAGTCGCGCGGCGTGCAAGCCAGCGCCTTCGACCCCGCCGAGCAGTCGCTGGAGCAATTGCGCCGCGACGGTGTCACCCACGCCTTCATCGCCTTGCATGGCCGCTATGGCGAAGACGGCACCGTGCAAGGCGCGCTGGAGTTGCTGGGCATTCCCTACACCGGCTCGGGCGTGATGGCCTCGGCCATGGCCATGGACAAGGTGATGACCAAGCGCGTGTGGACTGCGCTCGGGCTGCCCACGCCAAGCTATGTGCGCCTCGCGCCGGACGAACAAACCCCGGCGGCGGTGGCGGCCATCCCCGCGCAACTGGGTTTGCCCTTGATCGTCAAACCGCCGCGCGAGGGCTCGTCCATCGGCATGACCCGCGTCACCGATGCGGCGCAGATGAGCGACGCGGTGGCACTGGCCACGCGCTACGACGCCGACTTGCTGTGCGAACAATTCATCGAGGGGCTGGAGCTGACCTGCCCGGTGCTGGGTCAAGGGGCCGAGGCGCAGGCCTTGCCCGTCATTCGCATCGCCGCGCCCGACGGTGCTTACGACTACCAGAACAAATATTTCACCGACGAGGTGCAGTACCACTGCCCGAGTGGTTTGCCCGAGGCCGAAGAGCGCGAGATCCAACGCCTGGTGGTGGCGGCGTACCGCGCGTTGGGCTGTCGCGGCTGGGGACGCGCCGACATCATGCTGCGCGCCAGCGACCGTCAGCCGTTCCTGCTGGAGATGAACACCTCGCCGGGCATGACCTCGCACTCGCTGGTGCCCATGTCCGCACGGGCCGCCGGCATCAGCTACGAAGACCTGTGCCTGCGACTGCTGGCCAGTGCCACGCTGGACCACGAACCCGGAGGCGCCGCCTGAGCATGAACGCGCGCTACACCACCCACCTGCGTCCGCCCCCGGCAGCCAAGCCGGTGGTGGTGCCGCTGGACGTGCGCCTGATGCACCTGAGTGCGTCGGTCATGTTCGCCGGTGTGGTGTTGGCGGTGGTGGGCGGTGCGGTGTGGTCGGTGTTGCGTCTGCCCATGTTCGCGCTCACCGGCATCACGGTCCTGGGCGAGGTCGAGCACAACAACGCCGTCACCTTGCGCGCCCATGTGGTCGGGCGCTTGCAGGGCAATTTCTTCACCGTCGATCTGGCGCGTGTGCGCGAGGCCTTCGAGCACGCGCCGTGGGTGCGCAAGGCCAGTGTCGAGCGCGAGTTTCCCAATCGCCTGCGCGTGATCTTGCAAGAACACGCGCCCATCGCCTACTGGGGCGAGGACGGCGAGCAGCGTTTGCTCAACAGCTATGGCGAGGTGTTCGACGCCAACCTGGGTGAGCTGGAGAACGAACAGTTGCCACGTCTGGCTGGTCCGGACAACCAGTCGCAACAGGTGCTGGCCATGTACCGCCTGCTGCTGCCGCGCTTTGCCGAACTGGGCTTGCCCCTGCAAGGCCTGACGTTGACCGATCGCGGCAGTTGGCGCGCGCGCGCGGGACGCGGCGCAGTCATCGAGCTCGGTCGCGGCAACGTCAGCGAGGTGTCGGCGCGGGTGCAGCGACTCATCGACACCTTGCCCCAAGTGACCGAGAAGAACGGCCGCAAGATCGACGCGGTGCAGTCCGTCGATCTGCGCCACGACAACGGCTATGCCCTGCGCTTGCGTGGGGTCAGCACGCTGGAACCACCGGCGAAGCGCTGAAGGACAAAGCCCATGCCCACACACCACCTGACATCCACCGGAATCCAGAGAGCGAGAGGTTTTTATGGCACGTGAATACAAAGACCTGCTGGTCGGACTCGACATCGGCACCGCCAAGGTCATGGCCGTGGTGGCCGAGATGACGCCCGATGGTGAACTCAAGCTCGCGGGCTTGGGCGTGGCGCCGAGCAACGGCCTCAAGCGCGGCGTGGTGGTCAACATCGACGCCACGGTGCAAAGCATCCAGCAAGCGCTCAAGGAAGCCGAGCTGATGGCGGACTGCAAGATCACGCGGGTGCACACGGGCATCACCGGCAGCCACATTCGGGGCATCAACTCGACTGGCATGGTGGCGGTCAAGGACAAGGAAGTCATGCCCGCCGACGTGGCGCGCGTGGTCGAGACGGCCAAGGCCATCAACATCTCCAACGATCAGCGGTTGTTGCTGGTGCAGCCGCAGGAGTTCGTCATCGACGGCCAGGACGTGCGCGAGCCCGTGGGCATGAGCGGCCTGCGCTTGGAAGCCAAGGTGCACATCGTCACCGGCGCGCAAAGCGCGGCCGAGAACATCATCAAGTGCGTGCGCCGCTGTGGCCTGGAGGTCGAGCAGCTCATGCTCAACCCGCTGGCCTCCAGCGTGTCGGTGCTGACGGACGACGAGCGCGAGCTGGGCGTGGCGCTGGTGGACATCGGCGCGGGCACCACCGATGTGGCCATCTTCACCGGTGGCGCGATCCGCCACACGGCGGTGATCCCCATCGCCGGTGACCTCATCACCAGCGACATCGCCATGGCCCTGCGCACGCCGACCAAGGACGCCGAGGACATCAAGGTCGAGGCCGGTTACGCCAAGCAGTTGCTGGCCGACCCGGAAGTGCAGGTCGAGGTGCCCGGCTTGGGCGATCGCGGTCCGCGCATGCTCAGCCGCCAGGCGCTGGCCGGCGTCATCGAGCCGCGCGTCGAAGAGATCTTCTCGTTGGTGCAGCAAGTCATCCGCGAGTCCGGCTACGAGGAGGTGTTGTCCTCCGGTGTGGTGCTCACGGGCGGCAGCGCGGTCATGCCGGGCATGGTCGAGCTGGGCGAAGACATCTTTTTGAAGCCGGTGCGCCGCGGCATCCCGCACTACAACAGCGCACTGGCCGACATGGTGGCGCAGCCGCGTGCCGCCACCGTGATGGGTTTGCTGGAGGAGGCCCGCATCGCCCGCATGCGGGGCATGAAGGTGCAGCAAAAGAGCAGCACCATGAAGGGCGCTTTGGATCGCGTCAAAGACTGGTTCGTGGGGAACTTCTGACCATGACCCCGCTGTCCCTCCTTCCCGTTTTGCGAAGCAGCGCCCAGGCCTACTTCGCCTGTGGCAGTCCGCCGCCCACGCGCAGCACGCGACGATGGCGACCGTGCTGCCGAGGCGCACCCCCTGCAGGCGGGGCCGCCGTAAAGCGATGACACAAACCACAAAGAGATTCACATTCAGGCAACTGCAGATTTTTTGGAAACGACAGGAGAAACCACATGAGCATCGAAATGATTGAAGAAAGCAACTTCCACGCGGGCACCCAGATCAAGGTCATCGGTGTCGGCGGTGGCGGCGGCAACGCGGTCGAGCACATGATCCGCTCGGGCGTGCAGGGCGTGGAATTCATCAGCGCCAACACCGATGCCCAGGCGCTGCGCGTGAGCAACGCGCACCGTGTGCTGCAACTGGGCCAGACCGGCCTGGGCGCCGGCAGCAAGCCCGAGCGCGGCCGTGAGTCCGCCGAGGCCGCCATCGAAGACATCCGCGATGCTTTGCAAGGTGCCAACATGGTGTTCGTGACCGCTGGCATGGGCGGTGGCACGGGCACGGGTGCTGCGCCCATCGTGGCGCGTGTGGCGCGCGAGATGGGCATCCTCACCGTCGGCGTGGTCACCAAGCCGTTCGAGTTCGAAGGCAGCCGCCGCATGTCCAATGCCGAACAAGGCATGGCCGAGTTGGAGGCCAACGTCGATTCGCTGATCGTGGTCCTCAACGAGAAACTGCTCGAGGTGCTGGGCGAGGATGCAAGCCAAGACGAGGCCTTCGCCTTCGCCAACGATGTGCTGAAGAACTCGGTCGGCGGCATCGCCGAAATCATCAACGTCGAGGCCCTGGTCAACGTCGACTTTGAAGACGTGCGCACCGTGATGAGCGAAACCGGCAAGGCCATGATGGGCACGGCTGTGGCCAACGGCCCGGACCGCGCGCGTCTGGCCGCTGAGCAAGCCGTGGCTTGCCCGCTGCTCGAAGGCGTGGACATGTCGGGTGCCAACGGCGTGCTGGTGCTGATCACCGCGGCCAAGGGTGGCTTGAAGCTGTCGGAGTCGCGCGAAGCGATGAACACCATCCGCAAGTTCGCCTCGCCCGATGCCCACGTCATCTACGGCACGGCCTACGACGACAGCCTGGGCGACCAGATCCGCGTCACCGTCGTGGCCACGGGCCTGCAAGGTGGTCGCCGTCAGGCGCCGCAACTGCAAGTGCTCAAGACGGGCACCGACGGTGTGGGCATGCCCATGGTCAGCCAAAACGCATCGCCGGCGGGCGTGCTGGCCGCTGCGGCGGGTGGTCTGGCCGGTCTGGCCAACGGTCTGGGCGGCGGCAGCGCCAGCCAGCCCAACTACGAAGGCATGTCCGTGCCCAGCGTGTGGCGCACCAACCGCACGCAAGCGGCGGCCAAGGTCGACGCGCTGGCTTCGGGTGGCATGGACGACTACGAGATCCCCGCGTTCCTGCGCAAGCAGGCGGATTGATCGGTTCGCGCTGAGCACAGCGGTGGCGCCCGCATCGGGCGCTGCCGCTATGGCACAGATAGCCACAATCCATGGTTGGCTGCGCCTGCTTTCTTAAAATCGGCTTGTGCTGCAACAACGAACCCTCCAATCCCTGACCCACGCCGTTGGCGTCGGGTTGCACAGTGGCCAGCGTGTCGAGCTCACGCTGCGGCCGGCGGCGCCCGACACGGGCATCGTGTTTCGGCGCGTCGATCTGCCCGAGCCGGTGGACATCGTGGTCTCGGCCGAGGCGGTGACCGATACGCGGCTGGCGTCGACCATCTCGCACGGCAACGCCAAGGTGCACACCATCGAGCACCTGATGTCGGCGTGCGCGGGGCTGGGGCTGGACAACCTGTATGTGGACATCACCGCCGAAGAGGTGCCCATCCTCGACGGTTCGGCGTCGTCCTTTGTGTTCCTGTTGCAAAGCGCGGGCATTGCCTTGCAAAACGCGCCCAAGCGCTTCATCCGCGTCAAGCGCAGCGTCGAGGTGCGCGACGGCGAGGGGCCCAGCCTGAAATGGGCGCGGCTCGATCCGCACCACGGCTACAAGCTCAGCTTCGAGATTGAATTCCATCATCCCGCCGTCGACTCCACTGGACAGCGCGTGGAGTTCGACATGGACCGGGGCGTCTACACCCGCGACATCGCACGCGCGCGCACCTTTGGCTTCACCCGCGATGTGGAGATGATGCGCGCCAACGGCCTGGCCCTGGGCGGCGGACTGGACAACGCCATCGTGATGGATGACTACAAGGTCTTGAACAGCGACGGCCTGCGCTACGACGACGAGTTCGTCAAACACAAGATCCTCGATGCCATGGGCGACCTCTACATCGTGGGCAAGCCGCTGCTGGCGGCGTACTCAGCCTTTCGCTCGGGCCATGCGATGAACAACCAATTGCTGCGCGCCTTGCTGGCGCAGCCCGACGCCTACGAGATCGTCACCTTCGACGACGCCCGTCAGGCGCCACCCGGTCTGGCGCAGTTGGCACCGGCGTGGTGACGCGTCGTTTCTGAGGGATGCGGGTTGATCGCAGATCAGCCCTGCGCATCAAGACCAACTGCGCGTCAGCAGCTCGTCCAGAGCGTCGGCGATTTGCTGGCCCTGTTCGGCCAAGTTGCCAACGCAGGGGCCCAGTTGATTCAGGGCCACCGACACCATGTCCAAGGGATGCAACACCACGGTCTTGCCCTTGATCTTGAAGACTGGGTTCATCCGCGTCCCCGTCATGGCATGGCGTCCGGGCAAGGCAGAGCGCAACACCAGCGGCACCACCACCCGTCGTCGGTAGTCATCGAACAGCGAGGACTGAACCACCACGACCATGGGCACGGTGTCGCGCATGGGGCCCGGATTGACGTGCACATCGTATTGCGGCATCCACGGCCCCGATCACAAGGTGCTGTGTGCGTCGGCGTAAGACCCTCGCGCGTCATGGAACTCGTTCCATTGGGACACGGCTTGCCGAGCCCGTTGCTGGTGCTGTGCCCGTGCCTGGCGCTGCTCGGCGACATAGGCTTGCAGCATCTCCTCGACTTTGGCCGACAGGTTGGCGCAATACTGGCGCGACTCCTGCACCAGACTTTCGTTGAGTGAGAGATTGACGGGTTTCTTGGTGGCAGATTCGAGGGTGGGCATGGCAGATACTCCATTCATGCGCATTCTATGCGCATGAATCAGGGCCGACCTGACGCGGCTCTCACAAGATGGAAGGGTGCCACCCGAACACCCGGTCGGCACCCACGGCGTCAGCCTCGTCAGCGCCGCGTCCCCGGCAAATCCACCATCACCGGCTGACCCGGCACGCTGCAACCCTGGTCGCAGCAACGCCCTGGTTGTTTGTTGCGGGTGATGGCGCGTGCGGCCTCGTCTTGCGGGCTGAGCACACCGCGATCGAGCAGGCGCTCGACCAACTCGACCTTGTTGCCGATCGGATAGTGGCGGTAAATCTCTTGCTTCATGGCGGCGGGTGAGCCGCCGCCGTGCAGGCTGATGACCGAGTACCAGCCGCCTTGGTAGGAGGCGGTCAAGTCTTCGATGAAACGCGCCACCTCGATGCGTTTGTCGTAGGGCACGGCCGGGTTGGCGCGCAGCACCTCGGCCAGCGTGGCGGCGGTGGCGGGGTTGTGGTCTTCGTCCGGGCCGGGCAGGGCGACGATGAGGCCGCCGGAGACTTCGTGCGCGAGGCGGTGCATGTCGTAGATCTGTGTCGCCAGCAACAGCTTGCCGATGTTGGCGAACACCGGCTCGGGCATGAAGGTCTGGCTGTGCGGGTCGGCCGTGCCGTACACGCTGGCGGCGACGCCGCAGGCGAAGAAGCCTTCCGTGATTTTGATGAGCTCGACCATGGGCTCGCGCAGGCTGGCCGTGTGTTGCGGGTCCAGACCATTGGCCTCGCACATGAGCGCGCCCGCGCCGATGAGCAGATCGCCAAAGCCCGCGCGCGCGGCGATGCAACTGTGGCGGTGGTGCGTGGCGTAGCTGTAGGTCAGATGGCCCGAGTGCTCCCATTCACCGGCATAGAACACGCGCTCCCAGGGCACGAACACGCGGTCGAACACCACCACGGCGGTGGACTGGCCATAGCGGCGCGAGAACAGTGCGGCACCGTGCTCGTTTTTTTCACCCGGGCGTCCGGCAGGGCGCGCGATCACGGTGACGCCTTCGGCGTCGATGGGCACGGCGCAGCACACCGCGAAGTCGGCGTCTTCCTGGCCCATGTTGCGACAGGGCATGACGAGCAGCTCGTGCATGTAAGGTGCGCCCGTGACGATGGCCTTGGTGCCGGAGAGGACGATGCCGCGCGCGTTGCGCTCGACCACGTGCACATAGGTGTCTGGGTTGGCCTGTTGGTGCGGCTTCTTGGAGCGATCCCCCTTGGCGTCGGTCATGGCGATGCCCAGCGCCAGATCGCCTTGCTGGACGTGTTGCAGGTAGTGCGCAAAGCGTGCGCGGTGCTCGGTCGAGCCGCGCGCGTCGTCGATGCGCGCCGTCACCTGCGCGATGGCGTTGAGCGCGTCGTGCGCGAGGTAACGTTGCGCGCACCCCGTCTCCTGACACAGCACGCGCACGGCTTCGAGTTTGTTGAGCAAGTCACCCGCCGACTCGTTGAGGTGCAGCATGCGCGGCACGGTCTGGCCCGTGGCCGAGACTTGCGCCAGCATCAGGGGGGCGAGTTCGGGACGGTGGCAAAAGTCGTAGGTCACCGCCAGCGCCTGCACGCCGGGGGCGAAGCCCGGTTCGTCGGCGACCGATGCCACCAATTGCCCGTCGAGGTAGACGCGCGGATGCAGGCGGCGCAGGGATTCACGGTATTGCTCGCCCGTCATCAAACGGGCGTGGGAGGTGGCAGTGGACATGGGCGCGGCAAGGGTGGGTGGCGATGGCTGGAATTTACGCGCCCCACGCGCGCTCGGGCATCCAGACTGTCCCTGCCGCGTCAGGGACGGGTGTCGATCAACCCGAGCGACCGCCCCGGTACATGCCGCTGGCCTTGCGCTGCAAAGCGGTCGTCTGCGCCAGTCGGGCCAGGGTCTGGCCAGCGGTGGCGTGGGTGATGGCGAGGCCAAGCGCGTCGGCGGCGTCGGGGCCGGGCAGACCCGGCAGGTGGAGCAAGCGCTTGACCATCTCCTGCACCTGCGCCTTGTGCGCCTTGCCGTGACCGGCGACGGCTTTTTTCATTTGCAAGGCGGTGTACTCGCTCACGTCGAGGTGGCAGCTCACCAGCGCGGTCACGCAGGCGCCGCGCGCTTGTCCGAGCAGCAAACTGGCTTGCGGGTTGACGTTGACGAAGACGATCTCGACCGAGGCGCAGTCCGGTTGGTAGCGCTCGACCACTTCGCGAATGCCCTCGTACAAGGTTTTCAGACGCAGCGGCAAGGCGATGCTCGCGCCCCCGCGCGACGAGGACGCGGTCTGGATGGTGCCGCTGGCGATGTAGCGCAACTGGCCTTGCAGGTGTTCCACCACGCCAAAGCCGGTGGTTCGCAAGCCGGGGTCGATGCCGAGGATGCGCATGGGTTTGGCCTCAAGGCAGGACGGCCCCGCCCATGCGCGCGAGGACGACCTCGCTGCGGGTGGCGAGGTATTCGCTGTTGGGAAATTTTTCGTAATGGCGGGGGCGCGGCAGCATCACCGCCAGGCGTGCCGCCTCCCAAGGCGTGAGTTGGGCCGCGCTTTTGCCGAAGTAGTGGCGCGCGGCGGCCTCGGCCCCAAACACGCCTTCGCCCCATTCGACGTGGTTGAGGTAGATCTCCAGGATGCGGCGTTTGCTCAACAGGGTTTCGAGCATCAGCGTCAGCACCAACTCCTGGCCTTTGCGCACGAAGTGACGCTCGCCCGAGAGCAACAGGTTCTTGGCCAGTTGCTGCGTGATGGTCGAACCGCCCACCACCTTGGGCGCGCGACCGCTGCGGCTGGCTTGCAGCTCGGCCTTGGCGTTGCGCGCCCAGGCTTTCTCGATGGCGTCCCATTGCACGCCGTCGTGCTGGGCAAAGATGTCGTCCTCCGAGACGATGACGGCGCGTTTGAGGTGGTCCGAGATGTGGGCATAGGGGGCCCATTGCTGACGCCAGCGCAGGCGGTCTTGG